>Ga0209361_1000406_pt1 | contig 40785 bp, 30 predicted proteins | sample SaaInlV_200m_DNA_3_FD_184657 | JGI IMG/M metagenome (GOLD analysis project Ga0209361, IMG submission 184657) | Marine microbial communities from expanding oxygen minimum zones in the Saanich Inlet - SI037_S4LV_200m_DNA (SPAdes) (version 2) | ecosystem: Environmental > Aquatic > Marine >... | reverse complement strand
TATTCAGTTTTTGGCTTACATCAGACTTCACGGATAACAGTTTATGCTATCCGTGAAATACAGAGTGGGCGCGAAGGGACTCGAACCCATGACCTCACGGATGTGAACCGTGCGCTCTAATCGTCTCAACCCTACGCAGTAAAAGACAAACACCTTGAGTCACTTGGACCAAGATGTTTTCTGCGAAAGATAAAATGCCATCAGGCATTTCTTGCTCAAAAGCACCTCATCTTGGACTCGAATCGCCGCCCCTCTGATTTAGCATTGAATAGGGAGAAAATAACATCCATATGACCAAGACGCAAATAACCTAAGAAGCAAATGTTTCATAAAACTTATCGTCTATTTGTTTACCTTTGTCATATCTATCTAAAAAAAAGATGCGATAATTGAATTTGTTTCCAGAAAATACACCTGTATAATGACAAATGTAAATCAATACAAAGTTTTATTATTTCCCAAACTAAAAACGGAAAAGATATGACCGCCCTTACCACCCGGCAACGTGATTTGTTAAGAGCATTACTAAAAGCTGATGCCCCAATGGGAGCAGAAGATTTGGCTGCGAAGACTCGTCTGACTCCACGCCAGGTTAATTATGGGCTAAAAGGGGTAAAACACTGGTTGTTTCGACACAATACTGAACTCGAAATTACGCCAGGGGTGGGAATAGCACTAATTTGCTCTGTAGAAGAAAAAGAAGAAATACTTCAAAATTTAGCTTCACTCACAGAAATGCAACTTATTCTTTCTGTAGGACAACGCCAGCAGTTATTGGCATTGATCTTGCTTATTGCAGAAAGCCCAATGTTTCTTGCTGAGTTGGAGAGTTTGGGGCAGGTTTCACGCTCTACGACGATCAAAGATTTGGATGTCATTGCTGAATGGACCAGTCAACATGGAATGACCTTGGTCCGCCGTCCAAATTTTGGCACAGAACTGAATGGAAGAGAAAACGTCCGCCAAGAGTTGATCGCTGCTTTATTGTGGGGGGAAACGCCCTTTGATAGACCACTAACAAAAATCACGCATACAAAAGGGATCGTTTTTTCTTTGCATGATGACTCCGCTTTGCTGTCTCTGGTAGAGCAGAGCGATGCGATCATCCAAAAATGGAATATGGCACGTGTATTTGCACAAGTTGCTTATGCCGAAGCACAATTAGGCGGGCGCTTCACTGATGATGCTGTTTTGCATTTGGCTTTGGTTTTTGCGATCCAAACAGATCGAATTGAAGAAGGACACCATCTGGAAGTGAATCCCGGTGATATTGTGTGGCTAAAAAAGTTACCTGTTTGGAATGTGGCAAAGATGGTTGCAAAACGTTTGGGATGGCGGCTAAGCCCAGAGTGGGGAGATGCAGATATTGCTGGCGTTGCAATGCACATTCTGGCAGCACCGCGCAACGAAAGATGGCCCGGCGATTTGGAACTGGATGCAGCCTTTAGCGAGGTGATGGGGGAAGTCATGGAGCATATTGTTAATGCTTATGAAACCTCGGAGATGGAGCAAGACCGCACCTTACACGATGGCATTGTCAACCACGTTATTCCGGCTTGTTTGCGCCAAAAATTTGATTTATGGCACCCTTCTCCGCCTCCGGCAACAAGCCTCTCTGAAAAATATACATCTGAACATGAGATCGCCAATGAATTGGCAGCCCTGATTAATAAACATACATCTGTGAAATTACCTGAAGCAGAGATCAATAATATAGCGGCTTTATTGCGAGCAGCGCGTATTCGCATTCGCCCGTATCGCTTCCGCCAGGTAATTATTGTTTGCCCCAGTGGTATGGCTACAGCCCAACTCTTAGTTGCTCGCCTTGAAGCTCGTTTTCCGCGTCTTGGACCACTAAAGGTCGTTTCCATGCGAGAGCTAAATACTGAAAGAATGGCCCAGGCCGATCTAATTATCACCACAGTCCCCTTGGCAGAAGAAATCAGCGAGCAGATTGATGTTATTCAAGTACATCCACTTTTATTACCAGAAGACGTGGAAGCGATTACGGAATACCTGACTTGATCTCATCCCCAATTTTGTTTACACGGTAACGTTCCGACCGTTACTTGTAATCGGGAGTAAATCCCACCCTTTTTCATATAGCGGAAGATTCCGCTAAACAAATCATAAGGAGATATGTTATGAAAGAAAAGATGCAACGGTTAGGTGGCTTTTTAGCCGGGATGATTATTCCCAATCTGGGAGCTTTCATCGCTTGGGGCTTGATCACGGCTTTATTCATCCCCACAGGATGGACACCCAACGAGCAATTAAGTGAACTCGTTGGACCGATGATCGTGACGCTTCTGCCAGTATTGATCGGTTATACCGGCGGTAAGATGATCCACGGCGTACGTGGTGGTGTGGTTGGTGCAACTGTAACTATGGGCGTTATTGTCGGAACCGACGTCCCGCAGTTCATGGGTGCTATGGTCATGGGACCCCTCGGCGGTTGGCTGATCAAAAAGGTTGACGATGCGCTTGAAGACAAAGTCCCCGTTGGTTTTGAGATGTTGGTCAATAACTTCTCGGCTGGTATTTTGGCAACTATTGTCGCCATCTTCGGCTACTATGCCATGTCCCCGATCTTGACTGCGATCAGCAACGCTGCTGGTGGTTTGGTAGATTGGTTGGTCAATGCAAAATTGCTCCCTCTCGCCGCCATTGTCATTGAACCGGCGAAAGTCTTGTTCTTGAATAATGCCTTGAACCACGGCGTATTAACCCCGCTGGGCGCAGCTGCAGCTGAAGAGACTGGCCGAGCCATTCACTTCCTGCTCGAAACAAACCCAGGACCCGGGCTAGGTCTCCTTGCAGCTTTTTACTTTGCGGGTAAGGGCTTACTCAAAGACTCAGCACCGGGCGCCATGATTATACACTTCCTTGGTGGTATTCATGAGATTTATTTCCCCTATGTTTTAGCACATCCCATCATGATTCTGGCTATGATCGCTGGTGGTTTGTCTGCTGACCTGTGGTTCACCATTTTCAATGCTGGCTTGGTTGCTTCACCTTCACCAGGCTCGATCTTCGCCTATTTGGCAGTGATCCCCAAGGGACAACACTTCGCCGTTCTCACTGGTGTCCTGATCGGCGCAGTGGTTTCTTTCCTGGTTGGTTCCTTGCTTTTGAAAGTTCGCCCTGTTCGTGAAGAAGAAGACGAAGAGGAAGAAGAAGTTGGCGCAGCAGTGCCAGGTCTTGGATAATTAAAAACAGGTAGAAAGTGATGGGCTTCTTTCTCGGAAGCCTATCACTTTCTACGAAATCCAAAGGCGAACTTGTTTCGTCAAACTGAACTTCGCTCAGCCGCTCGCAAAGTAATCATTATTTATTTTTATCCACTCTCTTCAACTAATTAGGAGTTTCTCATGGCAAATTCAATTCTCGCATCTGAAGTAAGTACGGTTATTCTGGCTTGTGAAGCCGGTATGGGGTCCAGCTTAATGAGTGTAAACTCGCTCAAAAAGAAACTTAAAAAAGCGAATGTAACCAGCGTAAAAGTGATCCACAAACCTGCACGTGATGTCCCGGCAAATGCCCAGGTTGTGATTGTACATAAAGGTTTGGCCAAAGTTGTTCGTGGTAAAGTGCCGGATGCAGTCGTGGTGACCTTTAATCACTTCCTGAATGATCCCGCATTTGACAAGCTGGTACAAGCTTTTGTAGACGGCAGCGAAATCGTATCCACAGAGGGGTAGAGAATGGCGATATTAGAGCTTAATCGAATTCAGGTACAAGCTACTGCGGCAGAGAAAAAAGAAGCCATTCAAAAAGCTGGTGAATTGCTTGTAAAAAGCGATTGTGTCGCAGCTGCCTATGTAGATGGGATGCTGGCTCGTGAAGAGACCATGTCTACCTATTTAGGGAATGGTGTTGCTATTCCGCATGGGCAATATGAGAATAGAGACGATGTCTTTCAGACGGCTATCTCCGTTTTGCAACTTCCCGAAGGTGTGGAATGGGAAGATGGCGAAATGGCTCATCTCATCATTGGGATTGCTGCTACATCTGATGAGCATGTAGGCGTTTTGGCTAAATTAGCAGAAGTAGTTGAAGATGAAGATTTAGTCCAAAAACTAATCAATACCACTGACCCAGAACTGATCCTGTCTGCATTGAGTGAAGAAGAAGCTTAGAGACCTCTGGCAACAAAGCTAAAAGGTTGTTTTATGAAGCAATTAGAGATCGTTATTCAAAACCCGACCGGGTTGCACGCTCGCCCAGCGAAAATTTTTGTAAATCTTGCCAAGCAATATCAATCTGATATTCGGGTCTTTCATGGTGAGAAAAAAGCCAATGCCAAAAGCCTGATCTCGATGCTCACTTTGGGCGTACAGAGCGGTAGCGGGATTCGCATCGAAGTAGAGGGCGAAGATGAAGATGCCGCAATCGTTGCTATAGAAGAAGCGATTGCAGGCGGCTTGGGCGAAGAAGAACTCATTGAGCAGGTCGCTACAGAAACGGAAACTGCTCAAGGAGAAGAAAAACCAATTAAAGGGAAGCAAGCTCAAAACGAGTCCGATGCGCCGCTTCCTGAGAATATGATCCAGGGCATTGCAGGTGCGCCCGGGATCGCCATCGGACCTATTTATCATCTCAAACGTACAGAAATCAAAGTTGAAGAAACCTTTGAGAGCGAATCTGAAGAAAAAAATCAACTACAGGAGGCAATCGAGAAGGCTAAGGGGCAGGTGATGCGTTTGCACGCCCAAATGCTGGCGCAAAATGCCAGCAGCGAAGCCGCTATTTTTGATGTTCATTTGGAATTATTGGATGACGTTGAATTGCTCGATGCCGTTTTGGAGAAAATTAATCAAAAGCAGAGTGCGGCTTTTGCATGGCAAACGACCATTGATGCCCGTGCAGAGATGGTCGCCGGGTTAGATGACCCCTTGTTGGCAGCCCGTGCAGCTGACTTGCACGATGTGGGCTACCGAGTACTTCGCATTCTGGTGGGCGTGGATGGTCCCGCCATCCGCTTCCCCGACCACCCCGTGATCGTTGTTGCCGATGATTTGTCGCCCTCGGACACAGTATCTCTGGATCGGGATAAAGTTTTGGGATTTTGCACCGCTAGCGGCGGACCTACTGCCCACACGGCGATTATCGCTCGTGCCCTGAGCTTGCCAGCCATAGTCAGCGCTGGGGAGCGCATCCTGACTTTGGGTGATGGTCCCACCGTTATCCTGAATGGTGATACCGGTCTCCTGACACTTGACCCCACAGAAGATGAAATTGCTCAGGCAAAATCTTTGCAACAAGCGGGGCAAAAACTGCGCCACGAAGCGCAACAAAAAGCCACCGACCCGGCAGTTACAGTAGACGGTCATCGGGTTGAAATTGTAGCCAATATCGGCGGTGTGGCAGGTGCGCAAGATGCGATGAAATCTGGCGCAGAAGGCGTTGGTTTACTCCGCACAGAGTTCCTTTTCCTGGAACGCATCAGCCCCCCCACAGAAGAAGAGCAATTTGCCGTCTACCGAGATATTGCCAAAACTATGCAGGGTTTGCCCATTATCGTGCGTACGCTGGATGTTGGAGGTGATAAACCTTTGCCCTATATCAAGATGCCGGAAGAAGCCAATCCATTTTTGGGTGTGCGTGGCATCCGGCTTTGTATGGCTCGCCCTGAAATTTTGCGGGAGCAAATTAGAGCCGTGCTGCGAGCGACAAAATATGGCAAATTGAGAATCATGTTCCCGATGGTCTCCGATCTTTCAGAATGGCATGAAGCGCGTGCCCTCGTAGAAGAAGTTCGTGCCGAGTTGGGTACAGACCCCGTTGAAATGGGAATCATGATCGAAGTGCCCTCAGCGGCTGTCATGGCAGATGTCTTTGCCGAACACGTGGACTTTTTCTCGGTCGGCACAAATGACCTCACACAATATACATTGGCAATGGACAGGATGCACCCGCAACTGGCAGGCAAATCGGATGGTTTGCACCCAGCGGTGCTGCGCCTGATAAATACCACCGTTCAAGCCGCACATAAAGCCGGAAAATGGGTGGGAGTCTGTGGCGAACTGGGCGCAGACCCTGAAGCCGTTCCCATTCTCGTCGGCTTGGGCGTGGACGAATTAAGCGTCACCGTGCCCGCCATCCCGACCGTCAAAGCGCAGGTGCGTGTTTTGAAATATGAAGAAGCACAAATTTTAGCGAAGAAAGCATTAAGCTGTGGTACTGCATCAGAAGTGCGAGAGCTTGTATAAAAAAACCACCATCTAACTTCCTCCGCAAGCGGGGGAAGAACAGTCCCCTCTCCCTAAAGGGAGAGGGCGGAGGGTGAGGGTAAATCACCGAATAACTAATAAAAAAGAGAGAGAAAAAATATGACTACCAAATATCAACAATATCGTTCTGCAAACACGCCTGTACCCGAAAACACGTGGGCATGGAATCTATATGGCGCAGGGGTAGAAAATATAGGCAATGATGGGAAACCTGAATCCTTCCCCGTCCCCGAACCCGCTGACGACCAACTTCTAGTGCGCATTGACAGCGTCGGGATGTGCTTTTCCGATGTAAAAGTCATCAATCAGGGTCGTAATCACCCCAAACTTTATAACCGCGATTTGGAAAAATACCCCGGACGTTTGGGGCACGAAGTTTCTCTCACCATCATCAAAGTTGGTGAAGAGCTGAAAAAACAATACTATCCCGGTCAACGCTTGGCAATGCAGCCCGATATTTATCAGGATGGCAAAAGCACCGCTTATGGCTACACTATTCCCGGCGGCATGATCCAATATCACCTGATCGGTGCAGAAGTTCTTGAAACCGATGCTGGAGCTTGCTTGTTGCCCGTAGAAGCCGAAGATATGAGCTATGCTGCTTCATCCCTGCTTGAGCCTTGGGGCTGTGTACTCGGTGCTTATAGACAGCGTCGTCGGCTCGCTCCGAAAGCGGGCGGCATCATGTTGATCGTTGGCAACCCCGGCGACAAGCGTGAATACCAATTCTCCGCCGGACTGGATGCCCCTGCAAAGATCATTCTCTGTGATGCACCGGATTCCGTCAAAGCCTTGGTAGATGCCACTGATGCCGAAGTACTCGTCCGTGACGGCGTAGAAGATTTCGCTGCCCTTTCGCAAGAACTGGCTGAAGGCGAAGGTTTTGATGATGTAATCCTTCTTGACCCCCGCTCTGCTAACAAAGTCAGCGAGATCGCCAAAGAGATCGCTTTCCGTGGTGCCATGAATATGGTCGGCTCCCAGCCGCTCGATGGTCTTCCCAGCTCCGATTTGGGTCGTCTGCACTATCATTATGTTGCCTTTCTCGGCAATCAAGGTCCTGATATTGCTGCCTCCTACGGCGAAGAACGCAATCGCTGTGAACTCGCAGCCGATGGTACGGCTGTCTTCATCGGCGCAGGCGGACCGATGGGACAAATGCACGTTCAGCGCGCGATTCAAATGGAAGATGGCCCAAAAGTTATGATTGCTACTGACGTCAACGAATCCCGTCTCGACGCCCTCAACGAGCGCTTTGTCCCCCTCGCCGAAGAATATGGCAAAAAACTCTATGTCATCAACCCCATCACATCTGAGCAAAGCCTCTACGATCTGGTCATGGAACTTACCGATAATAAAGGTGCAGAAGATGTTGTAGCCAGTGTTCCTTCGGCCGCGCTAATGACCGAAGCCGACACACTAATGAATGAAAACGGCATGATGGTTTTCTTTGCCGGTATCCCCAACGGCACAATGGGCGAATTAAACCTGAGTAACGTTTATTTGCACAATGCCCAATACACCGGCACATCCGGGCTGACCATCGACGACCAAGCCGCCGTTTTGCAACGTGCTGAAGAAGGCGTACTTTCCCCCGGGCGCATGGTCGCAGCCATCGGCGGTATGAATGCAGGACTCGATGCCATCCACGGCGTTGTCAACAGCAGCTACCCAGGCAAGATCGTTATCTTCCCGCAGATCGAAAATATGCCCCTGATGAGCTTGGATGAACTGGCAGAGAAATTACCCGATGTCGCAGAAAAACTTGGCGAAGGCAATGTCTGGACACCCGAAGCTGAAGAAGCTTTGATTGAAACATACTGGATGCCCGCTGAATGAGTAGAATCTACACCCTGACGCTTAACCCCGCTGTAGACCGTGAGTTGACTGTCCCTGATATTGAATTTGATACCGTTTTACGGGCATCTGCCTGGAGAATAGATTTCGGCGGTAAAGGCTTCAACGTCTCACGGATGCTCAAATCATTGGGTAGCCCCAGCACAGCTTTAGGCTTTGCCGGGGGCAAAAGCGGCGAATTGCTGAAAGATGGTCTCGAAGCCCTCGGCATCGGCACCGATTTCGTCTGGGTGGCTGGTGAAACACGCACAAATGTCAGCATCGTCGCCGATGCCCACGACCGCTATGTCAAAGTCAACGAGCCGGGACCAACCATCTCAGCCGACGAGCAGGAAGCGTTGATAGAGAAAGTCCGTGAGCTAAGCCAAACCGGCGATTGGTGGGTTTTGGCTGGCAGCCTGCCCCCCAGCATCGAATCTGATTTTTATGCGAAGTTGACTGAGATCATCCAAAGCGCCGGGGCAAAAGTCATCCTTGATACCAGCGGAGAAGCCCTTGAAAAAGGGGCTAAGGCAAAACCATTTTTGGCGAAGCCCAACGATATAGAGCTTGAGAAGCTGACCGGTTTACCTGTCAATGACCAAGCCCAAATCACGGTCGCTGCGCAGAAACTCCAGCAGATGGGCGTATCCAATGTGATCGTCTCTCTGGGCAAAAAGGGTGCGCTTCTGGTCAATCCCGATGAAGTTTCGCTTGTGGAAAGCCCTGTTATCGAAGAACGCAATCCCATTGGTGCTGGCGATTCGATGGTCGGCGGCTTGACTTGGGGATTGAGCCAAGAGTTGCCTCTGGCAGAAGCCTTGCGCTGGGGCATAGCCTGTGGCGCAGCCGCCGCCAGCCTGAGCGGAACCGGCGTTGGCTCTCGCGAGTTGGTGGAAAAGCTGCTCTCGACGACGAATAATTAAATAAATTTTGGTGATTTGTCACTGCGAGCCGCTTTTGCGAAGCAGTCTCCCTCTCAGTCTTGGAGATTGCTTCGGCGGAAAAACTGCCTCGCAATGACAGACTTTGGTAGCAAGAAAAAAGGAAGAAAAAATGCCTTATACAATTCAAGAAGAAAAAAGTTTTCAAGCATCATCTGCCGATCTTCAAAAAGCCATCTTGGGAGCGATAAAGGGTCTCGAAGGGGAAGTGCTTAAGCACGATGCTGAAGCCGGACGTATGGAAGTCAAATTCCCGAAGACCATTCTCAGCAATGTGCTTGGCGACCGCACCCAAATGGAACTTAACCTTGAGAGCACATCTGCAAGCGAAACAAAAGTGGCGTTGAAAATTTACCCCATCAACCCCGTTGGGCAGGTCTTGCAATTTGGTGCGCGCAAAGGCGTTCCCCGCAAAGTGATGACCTGGTTTTTCGCCCACACAGAACATCGTTTGAAAAGTGAGTAGATAATGCCTGAGCAAAATGTAACCCGTCTTTTTTTAGTTCGTCATGGCGCGACCGTACTCAGTGCCGAAGACCGTTTTGCCGGAGCGACCGATGTGGAACTCTCGGAAGAGGGTATCTTTCAGGCTGAACAATTGGCTGAACGCTTGGCTGATGATAATGTTGCAGCGGTTTATAGCAGCCAAATGAAGCGTACCATTCATACGGCAACGATCCTTGGCGCGCCGCATAATTTGACACCCGTCCAGCAAGTTGACTTGCGTGAAATCGACCACGGTCGTTGGGAAGGGTTGACAAGAGCTGAAGTTGAAACTCGATTTGCTGCTGAGTATATATCTTGGGAAGAAGACCCCTATACCTTTGCGCCGGAAGGTGGTGAAAATGGTGTAAGTGTCATTGCCCGCACGCTCCCTATTATTCGAGATATTGTTGTCCGACACCAAGGGCAGAATGTCTTGATCGTTTCCCATAAAGCGACGCTGCGCTTGCTGATCAGTAGCATGCTCGGCTTCGATGGGCGTGGATACCGTGACCGATTGGGTCAATCTCCGGCATGTTTGAACGTACTCGATTTCAAAGATACTGTGCGAGCACGTTTGATGCTCTTTAACGACGTTTCCCATTATAAGGATCATGCCTCCCGCTCCAGCGGTAGATTGTCCAAGTGGTGGGGTAATAAGAGCGCGTAGAGGCCACATTTTTTGCTTTCTCTTGAAAGTTTACCTGCTTCAAAAAAGAAAAACACCATCATTTCTGATGGTGTTTTTTATGGGCACGGGCGGACTCGAACCGCCGACTTCACGGATGTGAACCGCGCGCTCCAACAACTATGCACCAATAAAAGGATAATTTGACATATCTCATGTAATCATTAGTTCATTACAACCCACGTCTGGGATGCGGACAATCAGTCCGGTCCAGTTGTCAATTTACGCACGCTCAAACACGACGACAAGACCATCATCCACATCTGGGGCAGAAATATGTTCGAAGTATGCTCCCAGCTGCACTCGGGTTATCACGTGCTGACTCTCATCATCTGTAAAGATTTAACAAATCCAGCGATGAGTACGTCTGGCAGCTGTGGTGTGAGCAGTTCTTATAAGCATAGAAATACCCAGCGCAGCGAAGGGGCAAGGGCGGTGCCTGTAGATGTAAAATAATGGCTCACCTCACATCATCCCCTTGTGGAACCCATGATAAATATTTTGAAGTTGCCTACCAAGTTTAGGGAAAGCTATCGTGTAGAGGTCATTCAGTTTGATGATTCTGGAGAGATAATGGGGGCATTCTTTCCAGGGCTAAATTTATGATGAATATCATGTAATTCAGCGTCTGCCCAGACACGTCGGAATGTATGGAGATTCCACTGCCCTTGCATATTTGAATTTTCTGCAATGGTACGCAACACATTATCACTTCATTTGGAGCACTACTTGGTAGTGGAGGCAATAACTTGGTTTAAAAACGCAAATGAATAATTTTTAGGTGTTTTTCCAAAGAAATAGTTTACTCATAGCAAGTATCTCTTCCCGCTGTTGATCTGTCAAAAAAACAGATTTTGAGTTGATTACCCCAGTATCTCGATTTTCAACAACAAGCACAATTGCATCATGGCTAAGCGCATGGGAATGATAAATACCCTGCTTAATATTGTAGAGTTTATGTGGAAGCATAGTCACCCCGTGGATTTTTTCAATCCCATCTTCCCCCTCACCAATTAATAAAACACAGCGCCCCTCGAGCAGTACAAAAACTTCATCCGTCTCGTTATGCCGCTCCATAAATGAGATATTCTCCGGCGCAAGCTCATCGATATAGCGGAGAATGGCAACGCGCCATTCTCCATAATCAACAAGCGGACGGTAACCTTCACCCGTAAATTCTGAAATCTCTACAAGGCGCGAATCGATACTCATGACTATAGAATCCAGGTAAATTTAGCAGAGAGTCGAATATCACCAGTCGAGCGTCCCACCAGCACTTCGAACTCACCAGGCTCAACAACCCAGGCTTTCCTGGCCTCATCATAAAACGCCAAATCTGATTTATTCAACGCCAAATCGATTGTTTTGGATTCTCCTTCTTTAAGCTCGATTTTTACAAAAGCCTTCAGCTCTTTGGATGGACGAATCAAACTGGCTTGCAAATCCCGCACATAGACTTGCACAACATCCCGCCCCGCTCGTGTCCCAGAATTGGTCACTTCGACCTGAACTTTTATCTCGTCTCCAATCTTTTCCACCTTTAATGCATCGTAGGCGAAAGTCGTATACGAAAGCCCATGCCCAAAGGGGAAGAGCGGCTCAATATCTTTCTCATCGTAATAGCGATACCCGACGAAAACTCCCTCCCCATAGCGGACCTTGCCATTCTCGCCGGGGAAGTTGATATGCGCCGGATTATCCTCGATCCGCTTCGGGAAGGTGGTCGGCAGCCGCCCGCTGGGGTCAGCTTCACCGAAAAGCACATCGGCGATGGCATTGCCTGCTTCCTGTCCCAGATACCACATCTGCAAAACTGACTTGACTTTGTCCACCCACGGCATGTGCAAGGGTGAACCGGCATTGAGCACCACAACGGTGTTCGGATTAGCGGATGCAACACGCTCTATGAGTTCGTTTTGCTCGCTGGGCAAATCCATGTTGATACGATCCTGTCCCTCGCTCTCCCATTCGGCGGTTAAACCGGCGAAGATGACTGCCACATCGCTGCTTTTCGCCAGCTTAACGGCATCCGCTATGGGATCGGCAGGCTGTGGGGGGAGGCAACCAAGCCGAATTGTCCGCCAGCGTCCGCCGGGCATAGATGCGTATTCGACTTTGATCGGGTAAGTCTCCCCGGCTTCGAGATGGACTTCCTTCGTCTCCCGAATCCATTCCACGTTAATGCCATCGAAGTTTTCTGGTTGCGGTATCTCAGTAATATCCCACCAATCCAGCATTTTTTCGTCACCCAGCCACCAGCGGGCACGCCCGACGGCTACAAGCGAGAAGGTGTAAGTACCAGTTATAGGCGCAGTCCAACTGCCCGACATGCGAAGCGAGAAGGCGGATGGGTCATGATCCAAGGCTTTTTCGCCGAACCAGGCTTGCTGGGTGCCATCGGAGAAGAATTCTTTGAAAGGCTCTCCAGATAGCGAAGTGTTGTCATATTGCTGGATGGATATTTTCCCGGCTGTGCCATCTTCTGCGCTCAGCCCATCCTGCTCGAGCAAGGGGAACATGCGATGAATGGACGGCCCCGAGGCATAGGTGATTTCAAATGCTTCGCCATAGCGGGACTGAATGGCTTCAAGTGGGTGGATGACATAGTGCGGGTTGACCTCCGAACTGCCCCCACCCTGAAAAGTGATCTTTTCTGCGGGTCTGCCAATAATTGCCACCGAGCGTATTTTCTCATCTGCTATCGGGAGCAGGTTATCTTCATTCTTCAGGAGCACGATCGCTTCGCCGCCCGCCTTGCGAATCAATGCCCGATGAGCGGGGTTATCAACCGATTTTTCTTCAACCACGTTGGGGCTCTCAAAAGCACCAACCCGTTCGAGCGTGCGCAGAATGCGGCGAACTTTGTCGTCGATGACAGATTCGTCGAGGCTGCCATCACGTACAGCGGCAATGATCTTTTCGCCCATCCAGCGTGCGGGACCGGGCATTTCAAGATCGAGACCAGCAGCAGGCACGTTATCCGAGTATGTGCCGTACCAGTCCGAGATGACCATGCCATCGAAGCCCCATTCTTCTTTGAGAATATCATTTAGTAAATATTTGTTTTCGCTGACGTAAGTGCCATTAACGCGATTATATGCCGACATAAGCGTCCAGGGTTCGGCTTCCTGCACGGCGGCTTTAAAGGCAGGTAGGTAAATTTCACGCAGGGTGCGTTCATCCACTTCAGTGCTGATTGAAAAGCGCTCAAACTCCTGATCGTTGGCTACAAAATGTTTGATGCAGGCACCCACACCCTTGCCCTGCAAGCCCTTGACATAAGCGACCGCCATCCGAGCGGAGAGATATGGGTCTTCGGAGAAGCACTCAAAATTACGCCCTGCCAAAGGATGGCGGTGGACGTTCAGCGTTGGTCCCAAAAGGACATGTGCGCCCTTCATTTTGGTTTCCTCGCCGAGGGCTGTGCCGATCTCGGCGACCAGTTCGGGATTCCAGGTAGCCCCCATTGCCGAGCCAATCGGAAAACTGGCAGATGTTTGGCTTTTGGTATCTTTTTGCTCGCCCCGCACACCATTGGGACCATCGCTCACCTTCAGAGCGGGGATGCCCAGTCTTTCGATAGCGTGAGTGCGCCAAGTATCTGCCCCCGCAAGGAGGGTGACTTTTTCTTCGAGAGTTAGTTCTGAGAGGAAAGCTTCGATTTTTATGGTCATTTTTTCCTTTTATCTGTAATCTTCTCCCCTCACCCTAGCCCTCTCCCCGCTGAGGCGAGGGGATAGTCCCTTCTCCTTTGAGGAAGAAGGTTAGGATGAGGGTGAAAACTAGCCTAAGACAACTTCCAAACGATGTTCAACATCTTTGGATAATGCTTCAATAATTTTTCGTTCAATTTTCACACCACCATCAGCTCGTGTAAAGGCCAATTTCTGTCCAATGAGCAACACATCTTCAACTTGATACTCACCAAAATCCAATTTCTTCGGATTCTGGAAAAACACATCAAGCCGCCGCTCGGCAAAGAGCGTGTGAAGCGCTGCCTTCCCATCAGCATCAAATTGTTCTTGGCGCAATTTCGGCATCAAGACCAGATCGCCCAAATCGCCATGCACACCAAAAACTTCGGTCACCAGGGTCAGCAGATACCAACTTGCCGAGCCGGTCAGGTAGGGGTACATACCCCGCCCCCGCTCACTGAAATACTCAGGGATGCCCGGATACATACGGCTTTTGGAAAAATCAACGCTGTGTTGGTAAATGGTATCCAGCACCTTAAAACCCTCGGCTACAAAACCACGTTGATAGAGCGCATTCGCATACATCACCGCCATGTGGCTGAACATCGCCCCGTTTTCTTTGTGCCCATAAGCAAAGCCAAATGCCCGTCCCAGATTCAGAAGCACTTCGCCAAAATCGGTATTCAGCCTGTAACCGCCCACTTTTGGGTCAAAAAGATAATGGTGGATGGACTGAATCATCTCACGGGACTGCTCATCTGTGGCGACCCCGCTCATCAATTGAAAAACCTGACCGGAAAGGGTCATCCGTTTTTTATCTTGGTGCGTGCCCTCGAGCCTCTGCCCGTCGTTATCGTAATAGCCATTAAACCAGCCTCGCCCAGCATCAGCCTGCACCCATTCGTTTTCCCGCAAATGAGCGTAGAGATGCTCCGCCTTCGCACATAAATCGGATGCCAAATCGGAGAGCGCAATCTCTACACGTTCTCCACTGACCGTTTTTTCTACACACTTGAAGTATGCAGATAATCGTTGGCGTTTCTCTGCGGGTTTGGCATAATCCACCGCATCATTCAGGCTGTCGAGTAAAAGCAGAATTTCAGTAGCGAGAAGAAGGTGACCTTCACCCAACGCCAGCACCAACGCAGCCAAATCTTTCAGATTGCTGGCATAGAGTGCAGTAAAGGCGACACTTTCGCCCTTCTCGGATGCCATATCCATACCGTCGTTCCAGTCGGCATCTTCAAGGCGGAGATTGTTATGGTCGCCGACGTTGAAGAAGGCTGTTAGATGCTGGATGAGAAGATGCTCTAGGATTGTTCCCTGATAAAAAGCACCATCTTTTGCGCGGAGTTGGGTGCCATCCTCGGGTTTCCAGCTTTTATCCACAGATTTTGTCCAATGGGTGAATTGGTCTTTGAAGTAACTTTGCTCTCGCAGTAAAAAGCTGAGATCACCGGTTTGGTCAATGTAGAGTTTGACGGTCAGGAGGGGCCAAGCACCATGATCCATCCAGACACGGGGGATATTATTGCGGTCGGCTTTGAACTCGCCAGGTTGGCTGCCAACAATGGTGGCATTGCTCCCGTCGATGCGTATTCCAGCAAAATTGCCCAATAGCATTTTGTCAAGATTGGTTGGCTCCATGAGCAATAACGCCAGAATATCTTGCCAGAGATCACGCCAGCCACGCCCGCCGCGCCCGTAATCGTGATAGGGCATGAAGGAGTTCCCATACAGGCGGCGTAATATTGGCTGGATAGTGACCCAGCGCATCCAACCGTCGAAGCGAAGATCGCCAGTCTCTACTTTCAGATTGTTGAGTTTCTTTTGCCAGAACTTTTTCGTTTGGGATAGCCAATGCTCGAAACTCTCAACAGAGCCGTATTTGGCGATTAATGCTTCGGGCACTTGCCCTTGCTCGAGTATGGCACTTAAGATGACCCAAGAGTGGCTCTCGCCCGGGCACAGGGTGATATTGGAGAAGCGTAATCCGCCCAGGGCTTCGTAGCCGTCCACGCTATCGCCATCCACAAAAGAAGGTTTTTCATTTTGAATGATGGCTTTCGGATGATCGAGAGTGCCACCTTCGCCGATGAAATCTTCGAGAACGGGGAAGAAGCCTGCGGGGAGATTTTGAGCATCGTCTGCGCCTAGTACGGCGTAGGTGGTGGTGTTGGGAATATGCCCCCGTTCGTCAAAGGAGAGCGTAGGGCAGACGAGAATACAATTTTGCGTGCAGGTGATGCGGTTCAGCAAGGATGTGACGTGACGGTGATCTCGCAGGTTATCGGCAGAGCGCCCAAAAATAGGAATCGCGGCAGTGGGCGTGAGTTCGATGGCTTGGGTGCTGTTGTTCGTGAGCGAGACCCGCATCAGCTCAACTTGATCGTCGCTGGAGGGGACGAAGCTGGTAATTTCGGCTTTCAGACCGATCTGGGCATTTTCCCGAATTAGCGTATGCCAGAGCAGCCCTGCTTCGATACCGACTTGCTCGGCATCTTCATGGAAACGCTCGGTAATCTGTTTGGCGGAGTTCCCCGTGAGAGACCAGGCACCATAGCCTTTGATATAGACCCAAAAATTGCGGGCAGAGCGAGTGCTGTGCAGGCTTTCAACCGAAATCGGCTCAGAAAAGAAAGTATTTTGCCCGGTTTGAATACTCCCATGCATGGTAGGGGTGACAACCGACATCATCCCTACTTCGTTGACGAGCGGGAAGTAGAGATAGTTGGTGAGATGAGGGGCGTAAAGGCGAAAGGTGCCTTCAGCGTTGATGAATTGCCAGTTTTTTGTCATATTGTCCGTTTATTTTTGAAAGTTTCCTTTTGGTTTATATTTTTTCGCCTGTACCAGATCAAGCAAAAAAATATTGCTTTCATGCTTTGCCTGGAGTTCAATTACAACTTCTTGTAGTTTGTACGAATCCTTAGGGCTGTGCAACTCTCCAGAAACACGCACGATGCATATTTGGGTTGTGCCATCAAATTCTGTTGTGTATTTCATCTGTCTAATTCCTATGAAACCTATAAATATCTGATAGTTCTTCCACCACGTCTACCATTCTTGATCTCGGTCAAAAATGGATATTGATGGACTCTACTTCTTGATTTCGCACCATCTCCGCATAAGGCGATGGAATATCGGGGCTATCAAACTCAACCTTCTGTCCATCGGTGAGATAAAGCGTGATTTCCTGGGGCGATTCTTTCCAGGTATCCACTCGTTGGGGATTGTGATAAGTTACAGGGATGCGCCCCAGAAAATTGAAGTTGACTTGATCCTGCTCGTCAAAAAGCCATCCGGGAAGAATTGGATGCAACGCTAAGACGAGTTCGCCATCCTGCATCTGAAATGGCGCTTTGCTCGCCATCAAAATCGTCCACATTTCGATAAATTCAGCGGTCGCGCCACTCAAGCGAGCGACGAAACCATTCCCGTGCAGCGATTTATCGGGGTGGGCGCTACTAACGATAAAAGATGAATTCTCAAGAGGACTGCGTCCATAACGCTCTGGCGGTTGGAAAGGAATCAGGCAGTTTTTGAAATCATCGAAAAATTCCTCGAACAGCCCAGCCTTCAAGATTTCGAGCAGGTACTTATATTCCATGTGCAGCCAGATCGATTCATTCTCCAGCCAGCCGGGGGTAAAGGCTCGTGCCCGCCCGACCTCATGCGGCTCATCTGCCAGCGAGGCATTAACCTTGTACATTTTTAGCGCCGAATCATACAACCCGCTCTCACGCACAGCGGCATGGATTAGCCCGGCATCTTCGTCTACTTTCATCGCCCGCACAGCGCCTTCCAAAAAGGGCGGCAGGGCAATGGGATGAAAAGCCTTCGCACGGATATTCGGTCTTTCGCCCTCATTCAGGGTTTCATAATCCGTAACTGCATAACGGAAATAAGTCGGCGGCACATCGTTGGCAGCCAACTCCTGCGCACGAGAAATTCCTTCTTGCACACGACGTTCAAAGGTGAGCAAAATATCATTCACAGCAGCGCTAGACAGTTCGGTTTCTTCACCGGATAGGACAGATTGATATATCTGCTCACGGTAGGATTCACGCAACTTATTCGCTTTCTCCCACCAATCGAAGCGGGACGCTCCTGACCCGGACAGGGTTGCCAAATTCCGAAGATAGTGCCCGAATTCGACAGGTAGCATAACCGAGATGTCATCTTCGAGTTCGTCAAGCGCTTTCCGGAGAAAAGAGATCAGCCGCAAAAGTTCATAGGTCTCGTTCATCGAAGAACCGAAGATACCCGGCAGCCCGTTAAGGGCATCGTACCAGCCGGGTTTTCCAGCTTCCATTTCGATGCCCATGCCTTCGGGGTCGCGGGTGCCAAACTTAGTTCCGGCCAAAAAGAGTAATTTGCCAAAAATCGTTGTCTGGTAAATATCGCCCTTGGCATTGCGCTCCCAGCCCGCTTTTCCTGTATACGCGACGGCATCATATTGGCGTGCGCCACGCTCTGTTAACACATAGCGCTGGCTACGCGGTTGCACCTGTGCTGGACTGCGATAAAAAGGAATCGCGGCATTCCCACCAAAGAGCAAGTCTGTTTTTCGGTCGGGGTAAACTGCCAGAAAATTTTCAAATAAGTCGAGGATGTATGTCCAATGATCCACCCAAAAGCCCTCACCATAGTCCGCTTCAAGGTGCGGCTGGGCATCATGCAGGGCTTGCGCGATAAACTCGTCATAAGAGACACTCAAGCCGATGTGGTGGTCTACGATATATTTAAGCAAAGCACCCGGGGTGAATGTCTCTTCGATTAATGGAAGCAACTTCAGGGGCGCGTCCGTCAAACCAGCCAGGGCAGCTTGCTGCTCGGGGTTCAGGGAAAAGCTGGTTCCACGAATCACGAGCGGATTATATCCATCCAATTGGATCAGGCTCAGAAATGTGCGGATATTATGTTCGCCCAAACGAGGCTCCAGCAAGACGTCGCTACGCCGGTTTTGGCAGACATCTCGAAAATTGCCGTTGCCCTGTGAGTAGAATTCGGCGGCGAGGAAAAAATGGTTGTAGTCGCGCTCCGGGTCACCGTGTTTGCGGGAGTAGATATGATAAGCATGGGGATTTTGCTCATCGCCGAGCATGATCGGGAACCCGCCCCGCAAGACATTGTCGAGGAAAGTCTGGCGGACGTAGGCATCAAAACGGGGATCACTGGTTTGGGTGGCGACGGAATCAGTCAGAGATTGGATGAGTTCCTGATTTTCTGCTCGCTTTTCTGCAAAATAAGCTGGCGAAGACAGACGATGGCGGGCTTCGGCAATATTTTCATATCCGTTGACATGCCCAAAGAGCATATACAGGGTGATGGATTCGCCGGGGGCGAGGGAGGCGCTGTGTCCAAAGAAGGTGCAGGGCGTTTTGCCCACAGTAATTTGGTTTGTGCTGCGCAAGGCATCAAGCGATTGATCTATGAATGAATCGGGCGCACTAAGAGAGGTGTTGGCTCCAAAAATAATTGCAGGATCAATAAATGGAGATAAGGCAGTGGCTTCGTCATTCTGTGCGGTAAAGCCTAAGGAAAAATGCCCGGCCTGAATTTCATGCACTTCGGTGCTATCGCCAGGGGTGGCACCCAAACGGAAGAAAGGCAACCCGCTTTCGAGATAAAAAACCTGCATCCAGGCTTCGATGGTGCGTCCGACGTGCTTCAAGCCCCCGTTATCAACCCCATAAGGAATCAGAGCGGGCATCCCATCCAGGATTTCGAGTTGCAGTGAGGCATTACTGGTATTTGTGAATGTCACTTGACGGGCAAGAGCAGCAAAGGATTCGCCAGGGAGGGTGAAGTAGGTAACTTCGGTTTTTAGTCCCAGCGAGGAGTTCTCGTCGGTGAGCGATAATTCGCTCATTGTAATAGACATCGTCCGTCGAGCATCTTCTGGTTCATTTACCAGAGAGAAAGGTTCGTAGAAACCTGCCTGTTCACTTTTTTTCCATTTCACAAAGGTGCGGAAGCCTTCCACTGCCGTGCGCTGGTAGGCTTTGTTGGCAGACTGAAACTCCATGATAGGGCAATCTTTGCTTTCAACGCCAAAGCTGGTAATGGCTTGCCCCCGGTTGACGTAGAAAGCCCACATGGGTACGCCAAGATGCCCTGCAACGCCGGGGAGAAAGCTGGTGAAGGGGCGTTGTTGGGGGTAATTGGGGAGGTTGTAGGGGGTTGATGTCATTTTATTATAAGGATTCTCCCCCTGGGGAGAGGGGATGTCCCTTCTCCTTTGAGGGAGAAGGTTAGGATGAGGGAGGAGAGATATTCGTTAAATTACGCAGGCCAAATCTTGCGCCCGCCGCCTTGCGGAACGAACTCATCAATTGCCGCAAGAATATCATCACCCAGCGGGGCAAGCTGTCCCGCTCCAATATTCGCTGTCGCCTGCTTCATATTTTTGATACCAGGGATAACGGTCGTCACAGCGGGGTGCGCCAGCGTGAATTGCAGCGCCAGTTCAGCCAAAGTTTGCTCTTTTACCAACGGGCGTAGTGTATCTACCGTTTTTAAGTCATTCAAGAAAACCTGATATTCATCTTCGTTTTCATGCCAGCGTTTGCGGAAATCGTTTTCAGGGAAACGGGTTTCGGCAGTGAATTTTCCCGCCAAAATACCCATCGCCAAGCCGCCCCGTACGATCACGCCGATATTATTTTCCTGACAATAAGGCAGAATATCTTTCTCGGGGGTACGGTTGAGAATGCTGTAGTCGATTTGCAAAGTGGCGCAGCCGCCATCCTGATTGAAGGCTTTTAGATAGTCAAAGTCACTGGTGCTAACACCATAAGCCTTTACTTTGCCATCTTTTTGCAAGCGCTGAAAACCCTCAACGAAAATCTCCATCGTGGGATCACGGAAGTCAATATGGCTTTGGATCAAGTCAACGCAATCGGTGTTTAAACGCCGCAGATTACCCTCAACACCAGCGATCAGTTTCTCCACGCTGGTAGTAGGTAGATTGTCCTGCTTCGCCGTCAAAATCTCGCCAGCCGATCTTGGTCGCAACGATGAATTTATCTCGGCGACCTTTCATCGCCTTTGCTAGCAGTTCTTCACTATGATCCCAGCCGTAAACATCAGCAGTGTCGTAAAAGTTGACACCCTTATCAAGGGAATAATCTATCGCATCAAAAATTTCTTTATCATCGGTTGCGCCCCAGGCATCCCCACCCGCTGCCCAAAGACCAAAACCGATCTCTGAAATTTCCAGTCCACTTTTGCCTAAAACCCGATATGAAAGCTCACTCATTTTTACTCCTCCGGCGATCTGAAAACACAATTCTGCACATTCAGACCTTTGTCATAGTCGTATAAAGTCTTGGATATATTCGAAACACAGAAGGATAGTTCCTTCTTGGAGCTTATTTTTTGTGCGATGAAGGGACCAGCGATGCCTCTTTCATCAGTTTTAGCTTCGTTGATCGAACCTGTTTTTGCCCCAACCCAACCAGCGGATACGACCGCCCCCTCAACAGGGTTGCCACTCTGGTCAACGACGGTGAGATAAGCAGTGCCCTGCCATGCCTCCCCAACATCTTCCAGTTCCATCGTCATCTCGGCAATGTGAACGCTGCCGCCCTGCAAATCTTCAATAGTCAACTCAGTATCACGATAGACACGGATATAATCCACGAGCAGTTGTTGGGGGAAAACGGTGGTCTCATCGGGATAACCGGGCCAAAGTCCGCCAACCGCTAAATTCAAAATGATGAAAAAATCATGGTCATAAACCCATGCCCCAGAAACATCGGCATCCGAAATGGTGTTGTAGAGCATATCGTCCACAAACCAACTTATCTCGCCGGGCTGCCACTCGATGGCGTAGGTGTGGAATTCGTCTGCAAAAGATGTCCCGCTAGTGTAATAGGAACTGCCAATCCCATCCCCACCAGAGTAACCAGGCCCATGCACAGTGCCGTAGACGGTATTCGGCTCACCGATATTTTCCATGATGTCAATTTCACCGCAGCGGGGCCAGCCTGATGTAGCGATATCTTCACCAAGCATCCAAAACGCCGACCAAACCCCTTGTCCGGTTGGGAGTTTCATCCGTGCTTCCACGCGCCCATAAGTCCAGGTCTGTAATTCCTGTGTTTTTAGGCGGGCAGATGTGTAGTCGCTCGCCTTATATTCTTCTTCACGGGCTTCGATAACGAGTATCCCATCTTCGATGCGGGCGTTTTCTTCCCGCTCGGTGTAGTTCTGTAATTCGTTATTGCCCCATCCGCCTCCACCGAGGTCGTAAAACCAATTTTCGGGGTTGATTGTGTCGCCGTCAAATTCGTCGCTCCAGACCAGTTCCCAGCGTTCGGTTTCTTGGAGAACAGCGGGAGCTTCTACGACGGCTTCATGAGCGGGGGCGGCGCAGCTGACGAAAAGGATGACGATCAGAAGGAAGAAAATACTTTTATGGAATTTCATATTGGATCAATACCTAAAAATTCAAATTTTCAGCGAAGATTGAGTAGCTCAGACACAGCTTTATCGTGTCTGAGTGCATCAAAATCGTAGCGGTTTTATTCAGCCGCTTTGGTTTCGATACGGCGAAAAGCATCGCCTACTCAACCGCCGCAAATTATTTATTCTCCTGTCATCCCAAAACCAAAGGGGAAAAGTGGGGCTTCAGATGAAGAACCTACAGGAAGTTGCTCGACCGAAGCAGGCCATGTGTAGGACAATGTGCCACTGAAAGGCTGGTCGCCGAACAAAACGTCCGCCACACCAGCGCCCTCGGTTCCCGGTAACCAAGCCGACACAAGAGCGTCCCAACTGTCTATAGAATCGGTGACGATGAGGGGGCGTCCAGAGATCAAAATGACGACCAAGTTCGGACATCCTTCTTCCATATTTCGCAAAATTCGCAGTTCATTAGATGGGAGCTTGAGGGATTTGCTATCGCCTTTGCCCTCGGCGTAAGGAGGCTCTCCAACAATGGCGAGGCAAATGGCATCTGCCGCTTCCGTATCACCCGTGAATTTACCTGCTTTGCTGTACTCGATCACCGTTCCAGCCCCAACAGCGTTTTCGATGCCTTCGAGAATGGTGGTGCCGGGTGTAATAGCGCCCTTTTTGCCCTGCCATTCTATTGTCCAGCCCCCTGATTGGATACCGATATCATCCGCAGCGACACCGCCGATAAATATCTGCGGTGTATCTTTGTCGAGGGGGAGTAAATTATTATCGTTTTTGAGCAAAACGACCGATTTTGCAACCGCTTCACGCGCCAGCGCACGATGGGCATCAGAATCGACTTCTGCAAGAAGCTCGGGCTGTGAGAAGGGCTGCTCGAAAAGTCCCATTTCCATTTTGACGGTCAGGATGCGACGCACGGCATCATCAATTCGTGAGATAGGCACGTCGCCTTCATCAACAGCTTTGGTAAGTGTGTCTATGAAGCGGTTATAGTTGTAAGGCACCATATTCATGTCGACGCCAGCATTGATGGCGGTCACAACCGCTTGGTAATAATCACCCGTTATTTGGTCTATCGCTTCCCAATCGGAGACGATGAAACCGGTGAAGCCCATTTCATCTTTGAGTACGTCGGTGATGAGATATTGTTGGGCGTGCATTTTCATCCCACCCCAGCTTGAGTACGAAATCATGATGCTGCGAGCGCCAGCATCTATGGCTGACTGATAAGGGGGTAGGTGAACGGCGCGTAAGGTCACTTCATCAATTTCGGTGACGCCCTGATCCAACTTATAGCCGCTGTTGGTAGATGTACCCCAAGCTGTTCCGCCATCGCCAACAAAGTGCTTCGGCGTGCCAATGGTGATATTGCTTTCAAAAAGGTCTGTCGATTGCAAGCCCTGAAGGTAAGCCGCGCCGAGAGTTGAGACTAATTCGGTGTTTTCGCTGTAGCCTTCGTAAATCCGCCCCCAACGAATATCCTGAGGCACCATCACACCGGGGGCATAATTCCAATAGATGCCTGTGGCCGCCATTTCGAGGGCTGTGGCTCGCCCGATCTCTGCCATCAGAGCAGGGTCATTTGCTGCACCCAAACCGATATTATGGGGGAAGATGACAGCACCGACCACGTTGTTATGTCCATGAACCGCATCCACGCCGTAGATCAGGGGAATGTTTAGGCGAGATTCTAATGCCGATTGCTGAAACCCATCCACCATCGCAGCCCATTTTTCGGGATTGTTCCCCTCGACTGGCGCACCGCCTCCCCCGCTGAGCAACCCACCGATGGACAGACTGGGAAGGTCTGCAACTTCAATGCTGCCTTTTTCTACAAGAGTCATCTGCCCGATCTTTTCATCAAGGGTCATGCGAGAAAGCAGGTCTTCAACTCGCTCAGGGATGGAAGCATCCGCTTGTTTGTAGAAGGCGTCTTCGCCAACAGCGGAAGGAACTCCATCAGGTGCCAAGGGGGCGTAAGTATCTTCGGTTTGAACAGGAATAGAGGGCAGAGCTTGAGGAGTACATGCGCTAAAAATAAAAAGAAATAAGAACAAAGAGATACGAAGTAGCGATTGTTTTTTCATCAAGTAGCCTTTTCAAAAACGGGGATTTACCCAACGCTGATTGTCAGGTAAATCCCCTCAGGGAGGAATAACCACTTTTAGACGCCTTTGCTTAGAAGCCAAGGCTTTGATTATTTTGTAAAGTTTCGTCTATTTCTCAACACCAGTCACCACAATACCTTGCATAAATTGACGCTGTGCAAGGAAGAAGACAATCACGGGAATAACAGCTGAAATGAGCGAGGCAGCCTGAATTAAATTGGTAGACTGGGAGTAAAGATTGTTGAAGGCTGTCAAGCCAACGGTAATCGGAAACTTATCCGGATTACCTGCCAGATAGATCAAGGGACCAAAGAAGTCATTCCACGCCCAGAAGAAATGGAAGAGTGCAACAGCAGTGAGTGCGGGCATCGAAGTAGGGAGAATGATGGAAACAAAAACCCGAAATGGGCTTGCGCCATCGATCATGGCTGCTTCATCCAGTTCTCGGGGAATGGACATAAAGAACTGTCGAAGCAGGAAGGTATTCGTGCCCCAGGAGAAGAATGCGGGGATTATAAGTGGCAACCAGGTCCCCACCCAGCCAAGTTTCAGGAAGACGAAATAGGTTGGGATCAGGGTGACAGCGCTCGGCAGGATGACCGTGGAGAGCATCAGCATAAAGAGGACGCCCTTGCCGGGGATACGGAAGCGGGAAAATCCATATGCAACCAAAGCCGAGGAGAAAACAGCACCAAAGGTGGTAATGCCTGCGTAAACAAAGGTGTTCCACAAAAGACGCGGGAAATTAACCGTATCCCAAGCTTCAACAAAATTACTCCACTGTGGAGAAAATGACCAGACACGTTCGAGTTGGCGCCAAGCGCCTTCCCATTCAAAGGGACCAGCTTCGGGGTTTTGTGGGTCTACAAATTCACTAACTTGGCGTCCTTTTTTATAAAGAGCAAGCTCGCGAACTTCGCCATCCGGCATCGGAACGGAAAAGATCTCGTAATCTTTCCCTTCATAATTGAAGATTCCCTCTGCTGCGGGCCACCAAGGAGCATCGATCATTGATAGCTGATTATCAGTCTTTAGGGATGTAACAACACCATAAAACATCGGGATCAGGAAAAGAAATAATACAGCCAAAGCCAGCCCTGTCAAACCCAGCTTCATGCCAGCCACGCGAATCTTTTTAGGAGTAACTGTATTCGTAGCCATTATCTTTCCTCCGCCGCATAGTAAACCCAGTATTTGGCAGTGCCAAATAAAATTGCCGTGAGCACCAGCGCAACAATGAACATGAGCCATGCCAAGGTTGCACCATAGCCCATATTAAAGAACGAGAATGATTGCTTGTAAAAATAGACCATATAGAAGCGTGTCATGCCTTCCGGAAAGCCAGTGCCATCATTTAGCACGAAAGGCGCCAGAAAGTACTGTAAGGAAGCAATTACACTTAATACGAGCTGATAAAAAATAACCGGGGTCATCAAGGGAACAGTGATGCGGAAAAGACGCCGCCACCAACCAGCACCATCGATCTGAGCCGCCTCATAGATCTCAGTTGGAACACCTTGAAGACCTGCGAGGAAAATGATCATGCCGTTGCCGACGCCCCATAAGCCGAACATGGTATAGGCATAATAAACCAGTTTCGGGTTAGCCAGCCAACGCAGACCCTCTGTACCAACTGCCTCGATACCGGTCAGCCACTCGATAATAACGTTGACCCACCCTGTATGCTCGTTGAGTACCCCGTTCCAAACCAGGACACTGGCCACCAACGGGATCATCGTAGGCATGTAAAAAAGCGTTCTATAAACGTTCTTTCCCATCACATGTTCCGAATTCATCAGAACTGCTAAAAAGAGCGTAAAAGCCAAAGTAATGGGTAATGAAATTGCCATGAAGTGAATGGTACGGAAGAAAGAATCTCTTACTTCTGTATCAATCACCAAGGCTCGATACCAATTCTCAAAGCTAATGAACTTAGCTTCATCTGGAAGAGCAGGATTGAAATCATAAAGAGAAAAAACAAATGAAGCAATCATAGGGAGCAGGTAAAAAAGCAAAAAGCCGATCATCCAAGGACTCAAAAATGCCAACCCGGTACGTGCTTCCCTCTTTTCTGCTCCTGTAAGTTTTCTTTTCCCCCCCGCTCTATCTTTTTTAATTAGCTCTACACCTTCAAAGAATGACATCGGATTACCTCCATAGGCAATTGACAACTTAGTTACCCCAGCCTGAAGGCTGGGGTAACTATAATTTTGATCAGTACAGTTTTACTCAGCTGCGTCGAAAATAGCTTGTAAGTCAGCAACTAAGGTTGCAATTTCTGCATCAATATCTTCTTCTGTCAGATCAGGAGTGTTTGCAAAGTAGTTCCAAGTTTCATTGTAGCGATCGTTGGTTTCCAGGTAGCTGGGCATCCAGCTCTCGTGGTTGGGATTGTCAGCATAGGCCATGCCAGCTGCAATAACGTCCCAGTTAATTTCCTTACCACCGAGGTTGGTTTCAGCATGAATATCGTAGTAATCAGCCTGGAGGGAAAGGCGAGCGGGCATACCACCATAAATGGTGAGCAGGTCAGTGGCATGTTCTTCGCTGAGCATGTAAGTCAGTACTTCGAAGGCTGCTTCGGAATTATCGCTGGCTTTAAGGATACCAAAGGTGTCAGCGTGCATTTTTGCGGTAGTAACGCCATTATAAGAAGGCATGGCTGCTACGTCCCAATCAAAAGTGGTACCGTCAAATGCCCAAGGGGCAAGGAACCAGGTGTGCATTTGGATCATTCCCATGTTGCCAGAGGAGAATGGGCCGCCGCCGCCCTGCAAGAATTCAGCACCACCGTAAGGGCCATTGGGGATAAACCAGCTATTCCAAAAGCCATCATAGGTCCATTTTGCAGCTTCAACCCACTGCTCAGGCATCTGAGCGCTGCCATCATCAGCAACAAGGGAGCCAGCACCGAACATAGAACCAACACCGCGCCAGTCAGTCCACTGGTTCATCCAACCAAACTGGACAATATTTTCAGGATCGAAATCTTCCATGGAAGCATCATTGCCATTGGCATCAACCGTGAGTACTTTTGCAAGTTCGGTCATGTACTCAATAGTCCATTCGTGCTCGACGCCGTCAGCATCTACGTAAGGAACGCCGTATTCTGCGGGTGGGTAAGGCAGACCAGCTTCATCAAAGAGATCGATATTATAAAGAACGAAAGAGGGGAAGATACCGAAGGGGATACCTAATTGTCCTTCTTCCTGTACCAAATAGAAATCAACCATCGCGGGATCAAAACCACTCAGATCGTAGCTATTAGCTTCGATCAGTGGAGCCAGATCAAGCCAGGCGCCTTTGAACTGGTCGCGGCCTTTAATGCCAACAGGGCCAACGATGTCAGGAGCGTTACCGGCAGCGATCTGGGTTGCCAAGGTGTCAGCAGCATTGTCAGCATCAACGATTTCCAGTACGAGTTCGATCTCATCCTGGCTAGCGTTGTAAGCTTCAACAAAAGCTTCTTCTAGCGGAATAGCACCTTCATCAGTGCCTGCGCCCAAACCAACAAACCAACGAACCTGAGTTTTGCCAGCGGGGGCTTCCTCTGCGGGAGCTTCTTCCATGGGAGCTTCCTCTGCAGGAGCTTCTTCCATGGGGGCTTCAGGGGCAGCTGCCCCACCACAGGCGGTCAATACCAGAGAAGCGATTACCAAAGCGGCTAATACGAGCCAAAGTTTCTTCATTTCTTCCTCCAAATTATAGGATAGTTTTTATAAGGTTATTTACAAATTAGTATAGTGCTAAATACATTGTCTAAGCAGCAACACCTCCTTAAGCAATCCCTGGGAGCGCTCCCAGGGTAAGGCAAAAAAATGTTTTTTCACGATAAACTGGCTCCACAGGAATCTCGAATAATCAATTCTGTGTCATAAAGTGTCTGGCGAGGGGGAATACTCCCCTTTTCAATAATGTCAATCAAAACTTCAACAGCACTAACACCAAAGCGAAGGATTGGCTGTTTTACAGTGGTCAATTTCGGAGTGCTCTGGCGTGCGGGCAAAAGGTCATCAAAGCCGATTACCGCAATATCGCTCGGGACCAGCAACCCAGCCTCCTTAAGAGCGTGCACGACACCCAAAGCCATCATATCTGAAGCAACAAAAATCGCATCTGGCTTATGAGGAAGCAAATCTTGAACGCTGGCATATCCGCCCTCTTCAGAGAAATCCCCATTTACGATCAAATTCTCGTCAAGCGGAAGATGATGATCCCGAAGCGCTTGCTCGTACCCAAGCTTTCGATCCGCTGCCGGGCGATTTCCCAAACGCCCAGACACATGTGCGATACGCTCGTGCCCCAACTTGATGAGGTGTTCAACAGCATTATATGCACCCGAAAGATTGTCCACATCAATATAGCTGACGTCATCATCCATCTGATTAAGCCGCCCAGCAACCAAAAAAGGCATGGCACTCTTCTGCAACTGCGGGATAATGGGATCGCCATCAGTTGTAGCTTGCACTATCACACCATCCAAAAAGCTATGTTGAGCAATGCGAGGCAACAACATCTCTTCATCTTTTTTTGTATTAAATAAAAACAAGGAAAGCATATACCCCTGCTCATTACAAGCCTGGGTAATGCCCTGTGTTAATCGAGAGAAATAGGGGTCACCAAAAAAGGTGGCAACGCTGCGGGGAATAACTAGCCCCAAAATCCCAGAGCGCTGAGCTGCTAACGATCGAGCAGCAGGATTAGGTACAAAGCCTGTCTCACGAATGACTTCGAGCACACGTTCACGAACTTCTTCTTTTACATCAGGCTGCCCATTAACAACACGAGAAACCGTAGAACGGGAGACCCCCGCCAGTTTTCCAATTTCTTCGAGTGTTAGTTTCTTTGCCATTACCGTTCTCTTTTCGGTAGAAGTGGGGCAGACAAGACTGGGAGCGCTCCCAGTCTTGTGGCATTGTATATAGAATCATTCCCTTTGTCAAGTACTTTAATTCGTATCAGACAATTTCCCCTTCTCTATACTGCCACATATCTGCCAGATCGTGATTGGGTGCTCTTCTTCCCAGCAGATCAGCATCGTGCGTGCCAATCTCAGAGTGCGGGGAGAGTTGGAGTTACATCATTGCGGCTTTGATGAGTTGTTTCCTCCGCGTCATCCAATTTGCAAAATTGATGCACTTCCGCGATGCACATATCTACATTAGTCATCAATCTGCTATTTAATTTAAATCAGAGAATCGCACTCTTTGCCTTTGCACTCGCTTGTTCCAAGCAAGTGCGAATATCATCCGAAGATTCTCCCTGCTTATTATCGGACAACTTCTCAAAATCAACGCGTGGTACTTTGATGTGGATATCGATGCGGTATAGCATGGGACCCGAAACCCGTTTTTGGTAGCGCGTCACAGTTTGATAGGGGTAGGCGCAGGCTTTTGTATTGCTTCCGTGAAAACCATAAGCACAGGGATACATTGCAGTACCCAGTGCAGAATAAAAAAGTCACTATTTCTAGTGACTCTCAATATGGGCACGGGCGGACTCGAACCGCCGACTTCACGGATGTGAACCGTGCGCTCTAACCAGCTGAGCTACGCACCCTTAATGCGGCGGGATTATAGCCGAGTCCAAATCCCTTGACAAGGCAGGTACTTATTTTTATGGTAGAGGCAAAAAATCCCAGGGATTAACTTTCCCATAAACGGAAGTCATCAATTCAAAGTGCAAATGTGCACCAGAAGACCGCCCCGTACTACCAAAAGCACCAATTGCTTCACCCTGCCCTACACTTTGCCCACAGCCTACATAGATGGCACTTAAATGTGCATACATCGACTGGAAACCAGTCCCATGATCAATCATCACCACGTTGCCATAACCATAATTATTCCAGCCGGAATAGACTATTACGCCTGCATCAACAGCAAAAATGCCCGCCCCTTCGTGCCCGGCAATATCAATCCCACGATGATTGGTTTTTGGTGACCAATCGTAACCAGAAAGATAATGGTTTGCTGCAGGCCAAACAAAAGTACCAAAACCAATTGCCCCACCTGTGATTGGTTCACAAGCTCCATCTCCGAGAATATAAGAGCTTGCAGGGTCTTCACGCGTTACACCAATTGGCGCACTCCATGAGATAAAAAGCCTCTCCCCACCCGGTACAATTAACCAGGTGCCTGGCGGTATATTTGGACGAGCGTAATCTCCAATGGTTTCCAGATTCAGTCGATTCCCAGGATAATTGACAATGTCATCGGGATCAACACCAAAGAAGTCCGCCACACCATTAAGACCATCCCCATCCTGCCATTCATAATAAGTACCATTAACAGGGAGAATATTTAAATCCTGACCAGCTTTAAGATTATGTGGGTCATCGAGTAAGGTATTATAGTTGCCCCATAAAATCGTTTGTGGAGTCAATCCAAATTCTTCAGAAATGCCAAAAACTGTATCACCATCCTGAACAGCATAGGTGGTAATCTCCAAACGCGAGCGGGATGGAATCGTAGTATGCATCTCAGCCATACGTGAAATACCCCGAGCATCGATATTAACTGAAAAAAATTCCGCTTCGAGTTCAACCGCCGACGTGGATACGGGTTCTGCGGCTAATACACTCTCTCCAGTAGCCCTGTTTGGCGCGTCTTTGTAGAAACCTTGCATTAATAGGATTATCCCAATGACAGCAATCAGAAAAAGAGCATTTGTTGCCACACGCAAAGCCGACTCTCCCAAACCCAACTGGAGAAGCAATTCCATCCAGCGGTTGAATAAATTTGGCGGTCTTTCAGAGCGAGCTGTATTCCCATTCTCAACATCTCGTCCCGACATATCTTCGGGAAAATCCGCGCGCTTTATTTCGGGAATATCTTTCAAATTATTTTCCATAGATTTCACCGCTCGGCATCATATCACGGAGAAAATTGAGCGTCAAGAATGGTATGAGAGAAAGTTAAGGATAAAGGATTGTAAATTATACAGGTACGACGCACTCCGCTCTATCATTCGCCGCATTATTCACCAAAGTCGAAACAGGATGCGCCTCCATCCCTTCAGCAGGGTATGAGAGCAGTAAAGATTGTAAATCTGTACGAGCTTTTGGGTCTAGCCATTGCCGATAAGTCGAGGGCGGCAAGATAACGGGCATCCGCTTGTGGATGGGTTTCATTAGTTTATTTGGCTCTGTGGTGATAATCGTGCAGGTTTTGACGCGTGAACCATCGGGACTTTCCCAATCTGACCATAAGCCCGCAAAGGCAAAGGGCTGGCGCGATTGCATAAAAATATAATGCGGTACTTTTGCCTTTTGCCCGGCAACTTTTTGCCATTCATAAAACCCATCTACCAAAATTAGGCAGCGCTTATATTTATAGGCTCCCTTGAATGAAGGTTTTTCTGCCAATGTCTCAGAACGCGCATTGATTGAGCTAAATTTTGCGTTTTTTGCCCAAGATGGAATAAATCCCCACAAAAAGAAAGTTGCTGCGTTATGCCCGTCGTTGGGAATTGCCAAAAGAGGTTGGCTGGGCGCGATGTTGAAACGCGGCGCAAAAATAGGCGGAAAATCAAAACCACCAAAATAATCGGCGGGGTTTGTTGTGAGTGTAAATCGTCCGCACATTAGCTTTCCTTTGCTTGTCCTATAAAAGTTTCTGGGCTTCGCGATTTGACCTGAAAAAAACGTCCTTTAAGATTCAAAATTGGCTTTTCTATCCAGCGATAACTTGCTGATGCAATGCCTATTGTTAAGAAAAGAGAAATAAAAGCAATCAAGAATTTAAATTGAGACTCGGTGAGCGTTAAATAATCGCGTATTCTCCAGACGATCCAAATAATAGCAAAATGATAAACATATAAACCGTAAGAGATTTTTCCCAAATACTTTAGCCAAGGGTGTTCTAAAAACTTGACCCATAATTTCTCAGATATTACGGCGTAAATGAATAAGGCAAAGAAATAATTTAAAATAGAATATCCCCAAATATATTGCATATTCTTGGGCATAGCAAAAGGATATCCGAGACCAGAAATGATTCCCAAAGAACCTGTAGAAAAGTAACGGGTAGCAAAACCAATTACAGGAAGCAAGAAAAATAACACTACCAGTTGCTTTTTGGGTTGAAAAAATTTAAAGCGCGTAATATAGGCACCAAAGGCAAAAGCGTCTAGGTGTGTAAAAGGCAGAGCATATAAAGCCCTTGCCATATTCGTTCTAAAGAAAGGGATAGGATAAATTTTATAAACCACTGTGTATATAATACGAAAAAGAAGTCCAGATAAAATTGCTCCAACAAATAACTTCTTCAAATGCCTTTTGGGAACAAGGAGAATTAGCAGAGGCCAAATAATATAGAATTGCTCTTCAACAGATAATGACCAAAAATGCTCCAGAAGAGGCGTATGTTGAAATTTAGCACTTGCATATAAAAAGTCATATAAATAAAACGCGGCATAACCAACTTGATCCTGAAAAATCTGCATTTTTCCGGGTCGATAAGGCATAGATTTCAACCAAATACTAAGCCCTGTCATTAAAGCCAAATAAAAATAGTACAAAGGAAAAATTCGTAATAATCTACGCCCATAAAATTTCTTATAGTAATCCTTCTTGGGTAGATACTCTTTCATATCAAGCAAAATCCCCGTAATTAAAAATCCCGATAACACAAAAAATAATTGCACTCCAACCCACCCAAAATTAAGATAATCAGTATGCACAGCAAATACAAGTAAAAAGGCAATCGCGCGGATGCCGTCTAAGCCTGGAATCATTAACGCAGCACCCCATAATCACCTTGACGTCTCATCCCCCCCACCACGTCAAGATGCTCCCAAAATGCCCGCAAATATCGGGAGCTTATCCCAAACAAATCTCGTGTTTTTGAGTATGCTCGCAAGCCATCTATCATTTTTTCACTAAAATTCTCACGATATTTTCATTGTATTTTATCTTTTTAAGTACTGTATCCAGCCCTGACACAGACAACAGAATCGAAAAAGGTATAACAATAGCAACATAACGATTTTGAACTTCCATAAAAAGGAGCAGTAGAGCAAAACCAAGAATAAATAATTGCATAGTAAATGTAGCAGGAGAGGGATTTTCTTTAATAGCGAAAACCACATTAAAAAACATAAAGACGGTAATAATTACCCACAGCAACGTTTCAAAATCTCTTAATAAATTCACTAATTCGTCATCATTTGAGCCAATTAAAGAATAGTCAAAAAGAGCGTCGTGACTAGCCCAAATCAAATCAATTTTTGATTTAAACAACTCTATACTCCCTTCCTTATCCAATCGAGAAAAAGCCAGGTTTACTAAATATTTTTGTGTTTCAAAGCTATCTCCATTAAAGCGAGCATAAGCATTAACAGCTATATCATAATCTTCGGTTGTAACGCGCCCTTTGCTAATTGGGTTTAACCCCTTTAAAAGATATTCTCCTATCCTTTGGGATGACGACAGAATATTTGTCTGAAAAATATTTTTAGAGATTTGTGCTGCTAAATTAGTCGTCCCAGTATAAGAAAGTAAAACAATACCTATAATAATAAGGAGCTTATAATTTTTCCATTCTTTTATTTTGTAAATCAACAAGGAAATAATGAGCGCAATAATAAGAATAATACCTACAGGACGAAACCAATCAGTAATCCCAATTAGAATACCTATAAGTGAAAAATAAATGACAGATGAGGGTAAATTGCTGTCATTATTTTTACTCGAACGTATATATAAAAGGGTAGCTAAAAGCAGGGGAGGGAAGGCTAAATAAACGGTATCTAAGGTGCCTGAATAACATATTGTGGAAGGTAAAATTGCAAATAGAAATGCAGAAAGTAACCCCACCGTCTCATTAGAAATTTCTTTTCCGTTTAAATAAATAAGAAAGGTTGTTATTACTCCTAATAAAACCATAAATAACTTTGCGACATTAGTGCTGGGACCAAATAATTTATAAACTATAGATAGAACAAAAGAGGGCATGTTGAGGTGCAATGAATAAGGTATGTTTGGGTATTTGCTCAAATTAGCCAACGTATTGCCGAAATATATATCTGAGGCAAAGGAATGAACATCTTCAAAGTCAGACACAAAATTTGTACTAATTACTTGTACTAAAATTATTCTTAAAATAAACGCTAATACTATCACCCAAAATAAAGTCTCTTCATTGTATTTTTTAATTTCTTTCCTAACAGATTTGTTTATAAACACTACCAACATAGGTGCAAAAAAAACAACAATTAGAGAAGCAAATTGAAACAGTCTTAAAAGCTCCCATGTATTAATTATTGAAACAATTTGGAAAAATAAAGAAAGAGCAATGGGAAAAAAAGCTAAAAGAACAAGCGCAATCTTCCGTAGAAAATCGGGGACATAGTTTTTTTTCATTTATTTTTCATCCAACTTTCTAAAATCACCATCGCGGATTGTCACCCCCACCATGTCAAGGTCCTCTAAAAATGCCTGCACATATCGGCGGCTTGTGCCAAATAAATCGCGCGTTTCTGAAAGCGTGATTTTTTCATTTTTGCCTAAATATGCTCGCAACATTTCTACCATCTTTTCATAATCAGATTTACGAAAAGCAACTTCCGGAGAGACCGTTACTAGTGTTTCTAGGGCAACCAGAGCGTTAAAAATTTCATCACCCACTTCTTGAATGGATGCTTTGTTGGTCGGCGGCGAGAAAGGATTCTGCTCAAATTGCCGCATCAAACTCGAAATTTTAGCTTGCTCAGTGCTCCCAAAGGTGATACTGTGCGTGGGCATTTTCACGCTCCCGCTGGTGTGGACAAGTTGCTCTGCCTCCGAGAGTTTTTCTAGCATGGCGTTGAAAAGTTTAGTGTCAATTTTCAACCGGCTTTTCAACTCTTGGCGTGGAATGCCTGCGCGTAAAGGGATTTTTTCATGATATGCCGCAATCATATTGAGCGTGCGCTCTGTAAGCGCATCCCAATGGGTTGTGGCGATTACATACTCTTTTGCTAATTCAAAAACTTTCTTTTCAGCAAATAATTCATTAACGGCTTCTTGGGCATCGGCATCTTCAAGCCGTGCTTCTTGAATGAGATTTGATAGTGTGTCTGCACCATTTGCCAAAACTGCCTGATATAGCACATCTGCTGGTGAGCCTTCGGCGAGAGATGTTAATTTCTGAATCACACCTTCATCGAAGCGTTTGTGTCGTCCTTTGGGTTGATGGTCAATAATTACGCCGCCGCCAAGCGTTTCGGCGGGAGATGGTCGGCGTAGAATATAACGATCACCGCGCACGGTCACGATAGGATCGCGGAGTTCTAGTTGAATCCACACGCTTTCACCGGGATTAAGTATCTCGGCACCGAGCAAGCGCAAGGTCGCGATTGTCTCGCTTGCGCCCACAAAGAGCTTCACTTCTGTATTATGTTTGAGTGGCTGGGATATTTCATCCAAGAGACGAAATCGAGCATCCAAGCGACGAGTTGTCTGATATTGTTCTGGCTTGATAACGACTTCACCGCGGCGGATATCCTCGAGTGAAATCCCAGAGATATTGACAGCTGTGCGAGAGCCAGGGACTGAAATTTCTTCTTTCTTTTTATGGGTTTGCAAACCGCGCACGCGCCCTTTTTGCTCGGAGGGGAGAATAAGAACTTCATCGCCGAGACTGAGATTGCCGTCAGCGAGGGTGCCAGTGACCACCGTTCCAAAACCCGCAATGCTAAAAGCGCGGTCAATGGGCAGGCGCGGACGACCTAAATCGAGCCGAGCGGGTTCATTTTGTAGCAGTTTGCTGAGGGTTGATAGCAGATTATCTAGCCCCGTGCCATCTTTGGCAGAGACGCGCACAAAAGGCGCGTTTTCAAGGGCAGTGTCCGTGAGGGTTTCGCGAATATCGCTCTCTACAAGGTCGAGCCATTCGGGGTCGGGGACGAGGTCGGTTTTGGTAAGGGCAATCATGCCGCTGGGAATTTGGAGTAAATCGAGAATGGCGAGATGCTCTTTTGTTTGGGGCATCACGCCTTCATCGGCGGCGATGACAAGCACAACTGCATCAATACCACCCACACCCGCCAGCATATTGCCGATAAAATCGCGGTGACCGGGTACATCTACTATACCAATTTCTTCACCATCGGGCAGGGTGAGCCAACCGAATCCAAGTTCGATGGTCATCTCGCGCTCTTGCTCTTCTTTTAGGCGGTCGGGATGAACGCCCGTGAGCACAGAGATGAGGGTGGATTTTCCGTGGTCTACATGTCCTGCAGTGCCAATTACGCGCATGGGATTCCTTTGTTACTTTTACGCACTTTTTTTCTCATGTCCCATTACGCGCTCAGAAGCAGTTAACCACTCGTGCGCCCAGCTCATCAAGTCTTGCATCTGATGCTCAGTCACATGGGTAGTCTGGTGAAGTTGGTCTTGCATAGTTTGGAAAGAATCATCAAACTCAGTTAATCTCTTTTCAATTTTCTCCATTGTTTTTTGCAAATTTCTCATCGTTTCATCTTGAGAAAGTCCATAGCCCGTCCAGCGTTTTTGGTCATCGGCTTTGAAAGTGACCCATTCCTGACGCAAACGATCTTCTGCGAGACGTTGCATTTCAACAATCTCGTGAACACGCCTTTCAATTTTCTGGCTAATTTCTGCGTAGGTTTCCTCTGCCTTTTTAGCAGAACGAGATGCATCGCTTACCGTTTGTAATTGAGTCTCAAGTAATTCGGTTTTTTCATTGAATTTATCTGCTTCTTCTATCCATTCTTTCCAAGCACGTTCACGATCTATTTGCTCAATGGCAAATTTCTCAAAAAACTCAGTTTGCTCCTGCTTACGTTTATGTTCACTTGCTAACACATCCGCAACACGTGTATCTATATTTTTAAGATTATCTGCATTAAGTTGCCTTTTTTCTTTTTCCTCGTCCAAACGTTTACGCAAAGCAACGATTTCTCCCTGTGTATCGGTCAGTCGCTTAATATCCTGGCGACGATTCTCCTCGTACAATTCCTGTGCATATTTTAAATCTTTATTGCTCTTAAGCACTTCATCAAAGCTTGCTTTAATTTCTGTGAACGACGCACTCAAACGTATGCTATCTTTTTCGCGGGCTTTTAAATCACGCCGTATATCATCTGTTTTGCTCTTTTCACGCAAATCTGTAACTGCTTCGTTGAGAGATGTGAACTCTTTTTGAAAATGCTCTTTCACACCTTTTTCTCGTCTCTTCGTATTTTTCTCAAGTTTCTCAAATGTTACATTCATTTCTTCGCGCTGTTGAGAAAGAAACGCGTCAAATTGCTCTACTCTTGCAGAAAGCGAACCATAATCGTCCATCGCTTTTGATAATGGTTTTGTTTTTTCGGCAAGAGAATCAATCTTGGCAGTTAAAACAGTAATATGCTCTACTTGAGCCGCAATTGTTGCTTTATCTTTACGCCGTTCTTCATCTAGCCAGTCTAATTGTTTAATAATTTGTTCAAATTCCATGACGTCTCCAAATGGGATATTAGCAGATTATAGCATGTGCTTAGCCGCCAAGGTGCACAAAGGCTGCTGGCAAATTAGTTAGGATTGGCTCCATAAATTGCGGAAAAATACCTAAAATAAAGATGAAAAAAATGCCCACACCAATCAAGATATTTTGTAGCAAACTGCCCTGTAACTCCCAAGGGCGATCCTTTGTGGACATAACGACAACCGCAAGTGCGCGAATCGCTCCTGTGAGTAGGCTTGCTACGCCCAACCCAACCCAGAGCGCGGCGATAAGCATTTGACGTGCCACTCCTTCCCAAATAGCGATGATTGGAGGAAAACCTGCCAGTAAAGGAAGTGCTGCCGCAGAAAAATGCGCAAGAATCAACCCAGTAATGATAATTGGGTAACGTTGAATCTCTCCTTGTAGGTCTCTAAAAATGAGCGAACCTTCTCTCATTTTCAACACTGAAAGCGCAAGAGACCATACTGCTAACCCTAAAGCTTGAGGGATCATCAACAGAAAAAAAGCGGAAAGCTGATAATCTTGTATTAGGCTCAAAGCGAGAAGCGAAAATCCAATATTGACAATAGCCGCATAACCCATCGTCCGTCCGAGGTGACGCTGGAGGGCTGCCCAGATTCCCGCCGTTACTATCATAAGAACGCCCGCAGCCCGCAAGGCACTGGGAAGCTGAGCAAATTCTCGTAGCCAAGCATAACGATCTAAAAATCCGAGAGCAAAGAGTAAGGTTACGCTTGGCAGTAGCCATAAAACAAAGCCCACCGCATAAGGTGAGACTTCTTCCATCAAGAGAGGAATCCAGGTATAGAAGGGGAAAATTGCAAGTAAAAAGGCGAAGCCAAGTGCCAACAAGGTTGCCGCTTGAGTGAGAAGTTCGATATCTCCAGGGCTCGACTCAACACCAGCCAGAAGCCAGCCAGAAAAAAGGATGAAGGGCATCGCTAAAGTTTGGTAAATTAAAAAACGGATGATACCGCGTCCTGGCTTTTGGTCAGGAGGAGAGAGGAGAGGAACGGCAATTAATATCGTAGCTTGAATGATGAGAGCGGCATAAAGAAAAGGCTGAACGGAAAGAGAGGCAACCAGCAAAGCAACCATTCCCATTCCTATAGGGACAAGGCGGCGAGCAATCCCTGCTGCGCTAGAGCCAAAAAACCAGAGCGAGGCTATTCCATAGAGAAGAGCAAAGAGGGGTTGGTCGGCCGAGGTGATGAGAATCTCTCGCCCTAAAATCTGGAGAGAGGCTGAAAGTTTAAAGGAAAGGGTCTCGTTAAGGCGAATCGCGGTATCTACAGGGAGAAACCATGCCAACGCGGCGAGGAAAAGAGAGCTTAACCCGCCAAGGAGAGCAGTAATATTTGCACGACGAGGAATCCACAGAAGGATAGCGAGGATTAGAGGAAAACCAATCCAGATAAGTGGTGCACTCATTCTTGCGCTCCTAATTCTTCAAGCCCCGCTGTAAGCAGATAGGAACCAACCAGTGCCAATCCGAGATTGATCAGGGCAAGCAACGCAGCAACAAGAATGGATGCTTCAACAGCAGCATATAAGACTTCAAACCCTGCCAAGAAGGTGAGTAAACCTATCACAACACTCAGAGGTTGAGCTGTCAGTCCAAGTAGAAGGAGGCCCATTGTCATCAGGGTGAGGCTACCAGCAACTTCGGCAAGCCCAATACCGGGGAGAAGTCTGGCTATGCCAGATGTACCAGAAATAACAATAATGAAGATCAACGCAGCAGTCAGGATTCGGAACAATCTGCCTTCGGGCCAAGAACGTTCAGAAGCGGTAGCAAGTTTAGGGTCAAGAGCGGAGCGGGTAATCCCCAGTGTTGTAGCTGCCATCCAACCAGTGACTAATTTTACGGCAGCCATTGAAATCGTCCAGTGCAATTGAGTGAGCCAAAAAACCCCGATATATTGAATAGCAAGCAATGCCAAAGCCCAGCGCCAATCTTTGGTCAAAAGAAGAGACAGAGAGGCTGCAAATAAAATAAAAACTACGCTCCATGAGATAATTTGCAAAGTCATTAGCGAATCCCTTCTGAGAGCAGAGAAGCAAAGAGGATGATGAAGAGGAGTGCCCAAAGAATTCCTCCATCGCTTTCAAAGATATTAGTAATTTGTCTAACCAGATTGCGAAGGAAATAGTATAGGCCCCAAAAGACATTGGAGATGAGATTTCTATTTTTTTCAGTATCTGGCTTGAGCCAATGTGCTTGGGATGGATTGAGAGCGCGGATACGTGGGAGAAGCCTGATAAGTATTGTTACTAACAATATTGAACCTAAACCAAACCGCCATGCACCAATGGACGATGCTCCCTGCCAGCCCCACACCCCCAAAAGGAGTAAAGCTAGAAGCATAATGCCTATGCCACTAGGATAGATAAGGCGAGAAAGTTGATTTTGTGTTTTGAAATTTTCTGCTTTTGTGCGCCGAGCATGACGAAAATAACCTGCAAGAAGCAGCCCGTGTGCAGGAAGTAGAAGGAACCAAAATCCCCACCAAGAAGAGACGTTGCTCTCCCAACCCATTGCTGTGAGAGTCATTGGCAGTGAAGACATAGAAAAAAGACCAAGCAAAATAAGGCGATTAAGCCATTTATTTTGCAAAGAGGATAAGAATAAGGCCCCGCCTCCTAAAATCAATGCTGTTCCCCAAGCAACACTACCAGAGGGATTGGCACGGAGGGTTGCCGCAAGGGCAAGTGATGCCATGCCGAGCAACCAATAAGGGCGAGCATCAAGGCTTTCTGTGGCTTGAAACCACATCCAACTGCTATAGAGCGCGGCAATGGAAATCAGTCCTAAAATATAGGGAATTAGTGGAGATTGAAGGCTGTTATAAGGAATACGAGCCAATAAGATTAGGCTAGCTGCTGCTGATGTAAGACGAAGTACCGTTCCATAACCACG
>Ga0209361_1000398_pt1 | contig 41210 bp, 32 predicted proteins | sample SaaInlV_200m_DNA_3_FD_184657 | JGI IMG/M metagenome (GOLD analysis project Ga0209361, IMG submission 184657) | Marine microbial communities from expanding oxygen minimum zones in the Saanich Inlet - SI037_S4LV_200m_DNA (SPAdes) (version 2) | ecosystem: Environmental > Aquatic > Marine >... | reverse complement strand
ATTTTCCGTGTAACAACCCAACTGTATACTCTGGAAAAATTTCTTTTGAAAGTTTTTCATATTCTTGGGTTGCAGATGTAACACCCAGTGTGTCGGACTCTTCGATTAACGGACAAATAACAAATGTTTGTTTCCCGTTTTTTGTGTTTGCACGAATAAATTCATACGTAGTATTTCGGTTACCAGGATGAACGACAGATGTTATGACTGGTTTTCTATCTTTTGGCATTTCTTTTATTACCGAGATATCTAAATCTCCGTAAACGGTAAGTGCAAGTGAACGAGGGATTGGAGTGGCAGTCATCGAAAGAAAATGAGGAGGCATTTCATCGGCTTTGCTCTTGAGTGTTTTTCGTTGGTCTACTCCAAATCTGTGTTGTTCGTCTATTATTGTAAGCCGGATATCGGAAAACGAGACCGAATCTTGAATTAAAGCATGGGTTCCGATAATAATTTTCGCTGTTCCATCTGCAATGGTATCTATAACTTCTTGTTTGGTGAACGTTTTATTTTTATGAGAAAGCCGGTGTTCTGAGCGTGTAAGCAAGGCTATTGGCACACTTGAAGATTTTTTATTTGAAAGCAACTCTTTAAACGATTGAAAATGTTGGCGAGCGACAATTTCGGTTGGAGCCATTAGCACTGCTTGGGCGTTGTTTAATGCGCAATTTAACATTGCAAGTGCAGCTACAACCGTTTTTCCAGAACCGACGTCTCCTTCAAGTAATCTGTTCATTGGGGTTTCTTTTTCGCAATCTTGTATAATAGTCCAAGAACTTTTTCGCTGATCCTGAGTGAGCTCAAAAGGAAGAGAGGTAACAAATTTTTTAATTTCTTTCTCGTGGAATAATATTTTCTTTGCAGCACGTTTTTGGGATTGATTCCGAATATGCTGAGACCGAAGTTGCAGTAAGAAAAGCTCCTCGAATTTTAATCGCTGTTCGGCTTGTTGGAGTGATGGTGTATCTGTAGGAAAGTGAATTTCTTTTAATGCCTCTTGTCGGCCAATGAGTTTGAAGTCTTTACGTGTTTTTTCGGGGATCCATTCAGTAATTTCTGATACCGCCTCCATTGCTGTCTGAATAAGAAACCGAATTTGTTTTTGAGTAAGGTTAGAAGTCGACCCATAAATAGGAACAAGCCTTCCGGTATGGATGCTTTTTTGAGAAAATATTTTTTCGTATTGAGGGGAAGTAAATTGCAGTGTGTTGTGATATCCAAACTCTGGTGTTCCCGAGAGTGCAATCTGTGTTCCAGGTGGAATATTTTGAGTAAGATATGGCTGGTTAAACCACACGCATGAAATTGTATCGCCGATATCGTCTTGTACTGTTGCTTCGGTAATAGATGTTCTTTTTCGAGGACTCTTTTTGTTTGCTATATGGGTTATTTCGCCTTTAACAGTTACAGCCATGTCGGGCCTTAAATCTTTTATAGCAACCGTTTGCGAGAAATCGTCATACCGAAAAGGGTAGTAGAGTAGTAAGTCTAATACGGTTTCTATTCCAAGGTTTTTTAGTCTCTCGGCTGTTACTTTACCAACCTTCCACAGCTCGGAAACTGGGGTAGTAAGATGGACTGTCATAGTTTAAAACCTACCCTTGATAATACCGAAAAGCAGCGCATTTTGTAAGAGGCAAGTATCCTTTGTCATCCAGCTTGCCCCGTCCGTAGTCTACTTGACGGAGTGACAGGGAGGAGGCTGCATGTCTACGAAGGATCTCTGTTTTCAAGTCTACAAAAAAGTTAGAGATTCTTCGTCTAGCTGCTAGTCTCTGAATGACGAAATCGAGGAGGTTGCTTTGTAGAGACGTGGTGACTACACAGGTCTTTTAAGCGTAAACAAAGACGCCCCAACGGGGACGTCTCTACAATAGCAGCTGAGTATAGTTTTTAATCGAGATAATATGCACCCGACACGATTCGAACGTGTGACCTCCAGCTCCGCAAGCTGATGCTCTATCCAGCTGAGCTACGGGTGCTTAAAAAATAAAAAACTATTTCAAAAGCTTGGCTCATCGTACAGTAGTTTGATTATATTTTCAAGACATCGCTAAATTGGTCACTTAATGGTGTGTTTTCTTGCTCGAGATCTTCTTTTAAATAGTTAAGCAAAAATTCACGAACCACTAATGGGTTTTCGTCTTCGAGTGGGATTTTAAATCGTGGTTTTATTTTGTTTTTAAATTCAATATAAAGAACTTTTGTTTTTGGTGGTTCATACATTATCCAAAAACTTGCAAGATCTTTATACTCATATACCAATCGTCCAACATGCACACCGTCGGCGTCGAGCTGGCATGCAACCTTATTTGGGTCTTTATGGTCGTGAAAAAGGATAATAACAGAGAACGCCAAAATAAGAACGGCAAACAAAAAATTCCCGTCCACGAGTGCATATATAAGAAGCAGGCCTGCAACTATTCCTGCGATAATATACCACAACAGAGAATGGTTTTGTTTTGTGTATTCAGGGAATGTCCATTCAAGTTTTTTACGAGCCTTTGCCATATAGTATTAGTATACATGAAAATAAAAAAACAGGGGATAAGCCCCTGTTTTTTGAGAGTTAATTAAGCAGCAGCTTGTGCTGGCGGTTCTCCAGGTATTGGTGCCTGTTCTGGTGTAGCTGGCGGAATTTGATCTGGCGGAGTCTCTGCTGCAGGGATTTGAGTTTCTGCCGCAGGCTCTGGCTGAGCTTCTTGTAGAGTTTCGGGTGCTAGAGGCGGAGCTTCTAATGGAACTTCTGGGGTCGCTTCTGTTGGCTGTTCTGTTTCTTGTTGTGTTGTTAGTTCAGCTCTTTGTGTTTCTAGTGCTGTTTTTTGTTCTTGGAGGTCTGCTAGCACTGTACTATCGGCCGTCATTTCTGGAGTTGATGCTTCTGGGGCTACTCCAAGATTTTCTCTTGTAGCTGCTATTTCTTCCTGAGTCTCAGTTGCTTCTGTTGTTGCAGTATCAATATCTGATTGCAACGCTTCTAATTGCTTATCTACTGCCTCAATTTGTTTTTGTACTGTTTTTTCCGGTGCTGCTTCTTGTTGTTCTGTTTGTTCAGGCGCACCTTCAGTTTCTTGCGTAGACATTTCTGCTTTGGAGATATCGTCTGGGCCTGGGCCAGTTTCTGGGCTAATCATAGAATGTATACTAATTAATACTACTCAAAGCAAGTTAATGGTTGGTAAGATAGAGTACAAGGAGCAATAATCCGCCCCACCAGCCAATGTCTGAGACAATTAAACTTATCATGATTTTGTTTTGTAATGACTGTGGCAGTAACTCTTTAACCTTACCTTCTTGTTCTCTCTTGATCAAGAACGGACTGACTTTAAACGAAAGAAAAAGGCCATTTAAAATAAGAGTACCAGTTATTATAGCGTGGATTAGAGGTATGCCCGTGAGTGATTCATTGCGATAAAAAATGACTCCACCAATTATAGCAAGAACTAGACCAACCCAAATCATGGGCTTTGTTACTTTGTGTGTTCGAGTGGTTGCCTCTGTCCAGTAGGCAGATTTTCTTCCCAAGAAACCATGAATATCAATAACCGTCACCGCTCCTAAGCCTATAATAAAACCAGATAGGAATATAAATAATCCAATAGCGTCGAGAAAATTAATTGAGAGTTCAAATAACATAGCGTTTATTCGATCTCAACCATGACTTCGTTTCTATTAAGCCATGGAGTGGTAAATGGTGCGTTATAGCCGGCATATTCAGGGAGTCCTTTTGGTGAAATACCGTCTTGTTCTAAGGACGCAAGAAGTTCCTGTTTTTTCTTTGCAACACGCTCACTGCTTCTCAACCACGAAAACCTGAGTACAGCTACTTTTCTCGCCTTTTGCGGAACGATTTTCACTTCAGAATTATTAGGCTTTGGAAGTGTTTCAAGGGTATATTCAAAGGGCATAACAAAAGAAATGACTCGTGTTTGTTCATTTCCGCTTTCAGTTACTGGTGCAGTCATAGAGAGCTTCTCGCTTTCAGTTACAACAACCGGTGCCGTCATAGCCATTTTTTCAGACTCACCTTCGCGTTCTGTCACTGGAGCGGTCATGGCTATGTCGGTTCGTTTTGTGTTGTTACCAAAGATATAGTCAGCCAAAATACGAAAGCCTTGATTAATCGCTTCATCATATGTGCCTGTCACCTCAACTTGAGCCAAGATGTAGGGTTCATACGAACGGATTTCATAACCATCTTTTTGTTCAAACACAGTGTACTCAGGCGAAGCAATAGAACGATCTAAGAAATAACTAAAAGCAGTCCATCCTAACAAGAGAACTACAATGATTATGATAAGTATATACATACCTTTTTTCATAGAGTTTTTTTAATTGTGTGTAGAATAGATATTTATATTTTACAACTTATAATCCTATAAAATCGACTAGATTAATTAAGAGTCCAAAGAGCATAATTTAAGTAGGTTGCAAATGATACCCAAAGAATATAGGGGACCAGCAAGTACATGGCTGGTTTTGATATTTTGTAAAAACCCACCATAGTCCAAATAATTGCAAGCCAGAGGAGGAGAATGTTAATTAATGCCAAACCTGGGTTTTGCAGGCCAAAGAACATAATAGACCAAAGAGTATTTAAGACCAGTTGAGCACCAAATGCGCCGAGAGCTATTTTTACTTCTTTTTTTTCCCAGCCTTGTTTCCAAATAAGGAATGCAGCAATTCCCATAAGCGCATACAATGTTGTCCAAACAGGCCCAAATACCCAACTTGGTGGATTTAATGCAGGTTTTGTGAGTGTTGCGTACCAGTTTGGGATTGATGATACTGTAAAGATAGACCCAAGAACTCCGGCTAATTCAGAAATACCTATAGCAAGAATTAATTTTGAGATATTTTTTAATTTCATAGAGACAATTTGTTTACTTTATTATAATTTTTTTGTATATCAACATTTTTAATTATATGCTTTGATAAAAATTCCGTCAAAATAATTGTTCGCGATAGCTGCGCGGTGTTGCTTGTGTTCGCTCGTAGTTTCGTTCGGGTCAATTAGTTATATGCCAAATCCCAACATTTGTTCAATGCTTCAAATAACTTCGGCATTTGTTTTTCAAACTCGTCTTTAGAAATATTAACACCTGCGGATTTGGCTTGATTCAATTTTTCATCACCAGACATAGTTTTTACGTCGGCAGAAGTTTTCTGCCACGGTGTAGGATAGTATTCCTCGATACTGCCAGCTGTAGATTCAAAAAATTGTCCATTGGTTTGTAACTCAGTATGGGTTGCCAAGAAATCATTGCGTTGCTTTGTGTCAGCTTGTTTATCTACAAAAATCACAGCGGTATCTTTGTAGATACTTGTTTCAAGTGGCTTGAATACTTGTACTATTGCGTTAAAAGAACGTTTTGTTTTAACAATGTCGCCGTCTGCAGGGACAATCTGGATACGAGGTTTTTCAGGATAGTGCCGAGAAATCACTTTATTCACAAATTCAAGATCGCTTTTACCCTCAACAATCAAAAAATTCTTTGGTAGAAGCAAGTCAGCAGGACTACCACCAAGCAATTCGTAAACTACAAACGGCTTTTCAACCTCTGTTATTGCTGAGATACTAGTTTCTTTATTAATTTTTTCAACTTTGAAAATAGTTTGTCCGTCGTTCTCATCAACAACCAAAACAGATGAATGAGTATTGATAAAAATTTGATCACCACCTTGAGCTAATTCAAGTAAGGCGTTCTTTAGTTTTCTTTGCGCCGACGGATGTAGATGTAATTCCCCCTCATCAACAAAGAATAGAAAATATTTGCTTGTTTCTTCATGGTCTCGTCGAAAATCCGCATACGCTTGAATTATCGCGAGCATTAAAGCTCTCTGCATGCCATCGCCTTTTTCATCGGCATCTGTATAAACCCCATCATCAATAGAAGTATCAAAATTTTTGAGCAAATCTTCAAAGACTGGTTCTGCCACTTCAAAAACAACTTTATTACAATCAGGGAATTGCTTTTCTAGATATAATTTCACCTTTCCACTTAATTCGTCTAGCTTAACTCTTACATCCGACTCCGAAGCTGTAAAAAGTTTGTCGAATTGCTCTCTAAAAGCGGCATATTCTTTATTCTCTTCCAAGATTGTTGAAAGAACCCCAGAAAGCATATTTGCAATCGGCGTATTTTTCCCATATTTTGCTACTTCCATGGGATTGATCCGAGTGCTTACATACTCAAATTTTGGAAGAAAATCATTAAAAGCAGAATCAAATCCAGTTGGATTTTTCTCCAGCCATTCGTCTTTACTGCTATCAAAAATTTTTCTCGTTTTAGGACTTACGCTTGTCCTTTTTACTCTAACTGTGTCATTTTCGCCGAGAAGATTCTTTATTGCTGTTTTATTTTTCTCGTTCTTCATTTTAGAAATACCGTCTTGAATTTCTGAAAATTCAATCTCAACACAAACTTCCGCATCGCCAGACTGTCCATGTCGGATTTTATCAATATCTCCTTTCCCAATATAAAACCAGTCTATCGCTTCAAAAAAGTTTGTCTTACCGTGATTATTCTGACCGACAAAAAGATTAAATTTATCAGCAGTGATTTCTGCGTGTTTGATAGATCGGAAGTTTGTGACTACAATTTTATGAATTTTCATTTTTATAAACAATTAAATATGGCAATTTGTCTAATCCAATATAATTAAACATCCATAATTCCCGCCCAGATTTTTTTATTGTTGTAAATCTTTTCTTTAGATTCTTCTTTGGGATGAACGGATAAAACCTGACCTCTTGGTGATTATTCCATTTAAAGTTTGCGATTAGGGGTGGCGTAATAAATCCTGATTTTAGAACTTTTTCCATAATGTCCCAGCCTGCTCCAAGAATTTCTGCTTTTGGTCTACAAAGATTTGTTTTCACCTGTGCACGAAAAGAACACGCTGTGCATTGTATATCATAAAGAGGATAGCTCTCTGGCAGGAGCATTAATTTTTTAGAACAATTTGGGCAAAAAACTAAATCGACTACTTCTTGCTCACCAACTGCCCCAGCTTTTTTTCTATGATTTTTTTCCATATATCATTCGTTTTCTAGCAATTCTTGCATATTCTTTATCTTGTTCAATTCCAATCCAATCGCGACCATATTTTTTTGCCACACAAGTTGTTGTTCCGCTCCCCAAGAATGGATCAAGAACAACATCTCCTTTATTAGAACTCGCCAAAATAATTCTTTTAAGCATTTCTTCTGGCTTTTGGGTAGGGTGCAATGCACGTCCGTCATCACCGCTTAATCTTTCTTTCCCTTGCACGAGTGGTAATTCCCAAAGATCTCGCATTTGTTTTTGGCTTCCGTCTTTTTGCTTATCGGGATTTATCTCTTTTATCTTTTCATAATTGAAAGTCCAGCCACTTCCTTTTACTGCCCAAACAACAAATTCCGTAGAGTGTGTAAATATCCGCCTCGTCATGTTTGGCATTGCGTTTGTTTTATACCAAGTGATGATGTTGTTGATTTTGAAATCAAGTTGCTTTAATACAATCATCACTTCGCTAAGATTGTGGTAACTGCATGCGACGTAAATTGATCCTTTGTCCTTCAAAACTCTATCGCACGCACCAAGCCATTTTCTTGTAAACTGCAAATATTCTGGGGCAGTCATTTTATCCCATTTCTCATTGACCATGTACCAGTCGCCACCCGTCTTATTTCCTTTCCACTTCAAGCCGTTTCCCGATAAGTTGTATGGCGGGTCGGCAAAAATCAAGTCAATGGATTTTTCATCAACTTTTTTGTTGAGTGTTTCGATGCAATCTCCGTTGTAAATAATATTTGTTTTCATATTTTATGTTTGAGAAATAAGACTTTCTTTCCACGCAGAAATGGTACTTGGAATATTTTGCAACCACTCATTTGAATCGCTAAATGATTTTGATGAATTCAAAATTTCATCATACAGGCGAGAAATTTCCGCATGTTGCAAAAACTTCTTTTCAGATTTCATTTGTACCAATACTCTTAAAACGGAAACGAATTGGCTAATTGAAAGAGGGATGATTCTTTGAGGTTGTCCCTCGTATTCATATTTTATTGCTGTCCAAAAGGTGTTTATTGTGTCTCTGTGTAGTGTTGGCGCAATAAACAGACAGTATGAAGGCTTATCGTCATGTTTTTGCTCAAAGTCTCGCAAATGTCGCATTACTGGCTGACCCTCGTTGTACCATTGATCACGACCGTTCAACATCGTAACTTCGCAGATTGCATTAAAATTTTCATAAAAACATTCTATGTCTGGTGTGTTTGCTGGTGCAGTAAATGTTGGCTCGTTATCGTCACCAACAGGATAATTTGGCTTAATTTTTAACGCATCGTTTAGAGCATGAAGTCCAAGTGCTGACAATTTTTCAAGCAAGATTGGTCTGTCTTCAAAATCAAAAATATTTTCCAGACTTTCTATATAATATTCAATCTGTTCGACTGCTTGAGATTTTTTGTGACTTTCTTCGTTCTGTAATTCTCGACGATACACTCTTAGTTCTGCAATATACTTTTTCAATTCATCACTTTGCATTGACTGGAAATCTTGAATCGCAATATTTTCTTTTTGCAAATTAGATTCGTATATTTTTATTTCTTCAAGTAATTTTTCAATAATTTCAATGTATTTCTCTGTTGTTTCCCAAGGTAGTTTCGGTTCCGAAATATCAGAAATATAAGCAAGATATTCATCCTTTGATTCAAATGTTTTCGATTGTGCATTATCATATGCAAGCAGTGAATCAATTTCGATTGATCTTCTTGGCTCTAAATCAATATAGTGACCATTACCTCTTATAAATATAAGTTTGGTTAACCTGAAGTAACGAATTGCATTATCTCCATAATCTCTCAAGTTGCTCAGTAGTTTTCTGGTTTTTTCAGAATTATCAGTTTCCAAAAAACCTTCTGCAAAATTCTGTTGGTAATTATCAAAAATTTCTTTTTGCTCCCGCTTGCTTTTCCCTTGTTGTAATAATCTTAAATCTATGACTTTTTGTGCTCGTTCGCTTATATCCTCAAAATTTATAAGAGTAGGGGAAAATAAAAGAAATTCCTTTTTTGATAACCCAACAGGGCTGTTACCCAATGTTTCCCATTTTGAGTTCACTTCCTTCACCAAATGTAATGACCCAATGAAAGGTTTTATATCATATCCATCTCTCAATTTGTAACCAGTGTTATCAGGGTTTGGTAATTGCCATTTTATAAAACTACGGAAAAATATTTCTGATAAATCGTATTCATCAGACAAAAAGTGTTCACCAAAATCAGTAATCTTTACAACGCCATTTTCCAGTAGGACGAAGCCAAATTTCTTAAATGGATTAAACGATTGTCTACCTCGCATTGAAGGGTCTGTATAGTTTTTACTATCAAAAATCTCTCTTGCCTCTTTAAAGGTTAGGTTATGTGAGAAATTAGTGAATATTTCTTTATGCTCATCAGATAATCCGAGCAAAAATTGATTTGAAAATCCAGTGTCTTCATTATGCCCATACAATCTGTGTTGTATGAGAGCAATTTGAAAATTAATTTGATTTTCTCGTGTCCATTCAAGGCCAGAAAATTCATCTTTCAAGATGCGCAATTGATCCCTTAATCTGTAGGGACTTCTCGTTGTAGTTGTAATTGACCAAGGTTTTTTCATAATTGTTTTGTTACTTTACAGTAGAATATGCGCTCCGCATTATCTTCTCCATTGCTTTTTCCTGTCGTAAAAGCTTTGTAATCCTTTTCAAAGATCTCAACATCACCTTTTTCATTTAGGGTATGCAAAATTTCATCATCATTCATCCGTGCATTTGAACGACCGTCTTTTGAATCCCCTGTGTTGTTGTAGGAAAGCAAAATGTGTTTGCAGTCAGCATTTTTAATTAGATCTGCAAATGCTCGTGTAGCGTTTTTAAGACAATAATCACTTTTGATATGCGAGCGATCCATTTTTTTACCGATACCAACGACTTCGGGCTTTTTCCATTCTACAAGATTTTCTAAAAGATGATAGGAATCGGAATACTGGCGAGAATTATATGGAGGGTCAATGTATAAAACGTCGCAATAAATCCTTCTAATAAGTACGTTTGCATCTTCTTTGTAAATTTCATTATTGGCATTGTGTGAATAGTCTATTTTTGGAATAAGCAATTTTATTGGTTGGAGCATATCTAATTTTTTGCGAAAAGCATCATAATGTCCAACAGTATTTGCTATTTTATCTACAGCATAAACTAAAGAGCAAGTTAAAATACTTTTCTCATCTTCGTCTTCCGTAATTCTGTCGATTTCTTCTCTAATTGCACCAATTTTTTTCGCGTTTTTTTCTGTGAAATATGTCCCTCCAAAGTGTTCTGAAAAATAATTTTCCTTATCACTTGATAAATTATTGAGATATTCTATTTTTTTAAAAATATTTTTTTGTAAATCCTTGCTGACTCCCATGAATGCTTGTATGCAGGCGTAATTTGAATAAAGAAAATCGTTAGAAATAATTTTTATATCTGGGCTGTTGAACCTTTTACCAACAACACCAGTACCAGCAAAAATGTCGCAAAATGAATTCACTGAACCACATTTTTCAGAAATTATATCTTCGATGAAACCAAGTAATTTATATTTATTACCTAAATAACGTCTGTTTTGAAGTTGAAAGTATCCACTTTTTGAATCTTGTTGCTGAAAATAATGCCTATCTATCTTTTGCGCACTAATTTTATAAACAGGCTTTTCAATTTCGAGCAAAGCAAAAAGTACTCCTTGTACTCCATCCGCAACATAGTCAAAACCTCTGTTTTGGTTTTTTAGCTTTTCATAAAAACTATAGTTTCCTTTTTTAGAGATAATAATGAAATCAATAACAGACATTCCCATTATTTCTCCTGCTTTCGCGATTTTTTCAACAATCTCAACATCTTTCTCGCTCGGTGTTGAATCACCAGACGGATGATTGTGGACAAGAATTACACTTGCGGCGTTAAGTTCTGTTGCGGGATAAAAAATTTCTCGCGGGTGCAGTAGTGTCTTATCAAGTAGTCCAACGCTAATAATTTCTTTTTTTAACAAAACATTTCTTGCATTTAGATATAGACAAACGAGATGCTCTTTTTTCTTATCTCTCAAATCGTAAGTTAAAGAGATAACATCTTGAGAATTGTTTATTCTTATTTCACTAGTCTTATCGTCTGTATAAAATCTTTTTACTAGAGAAATTGATGACGCAATTTGCAATGCTTTGGCTTCGCCAATTCCTGCAATACTTTTCAAATCATCAACAGTTATATTCAAAAAGTTTTTACCAAATTTCTTGATGATTTGTTGTGAGAGTTGCTGAACATTTTTTCCTTTGATTCCACTTCCAAGCATAATCGCCAAAAGATCACTTTTTGAAAGTGCTTCTGGACCTTTTTTGAGAAATCTTTCTCGTGGCCTATCAATTTTTGGAATGTCTTTGATCTTTCCCATAATTATTTCAAAAGTTGATTAATTACTCGCATTTTATAAAAACTTATCAACACGAGTCAGTATAGCATTATGCTGTGTTTTGGCTCAACAAAAACAGCAAACGAAAATAGATTGCTGTTTTTGTTTATATATTTGGCGGAGAGGGATTTACCCCTCACTTTGTTGTGGAGGCATAAAAAAGTGGGGGACACCTTGCTTCTCATCTCTTTTTAAAATTCAATCCGGAGGGAGAGGGATTCGAACCCCCGGTAGGCGTGAACCCACAGCAGTTTTCAAGACTGCCCCATTAAACCACTCTGGCATCCCTCCACGCTAAATTCTATTTTTTAAAATACGGAGGGAGGGATTTACCCCTTCGGGGCACCCTGCTTCTCATCCCTTCCTTTTTGAAATACGGAGAGGGAGGGATTCGAACCCTCGATACGGATAAAACACCGTATAACGGTTTAGCAAACCGCCGCCTTCAGCCACTCGGCCACCTCTCCTCGTCGAAATTGTACTACAGCTTTCGTATCCAAGTAAACTTGAATACTTCAGCCTCCGTAATTCCTCCTCTTAAAATGAAATGTTGCATTTCATTTTTATTGCTAAAAAACTCCGATTTCTACTTAAGAAACTTGTTGGAGTATAGCTATTTTTAGCAGTTTAGTCAATTTAAAGTTCATATATTCTGCTAAATAAACGGCTCATTCAATGAGCCGTTTATTATTGCTTAACAGAGCCATTTATGCCAGAATTAAAGAAAAGAAATACTATGTATTTATTATTCGATATTGGCGCAACGAATACCAGATTAGCGGTTTCGAAAGATTTGCAATCATTCCAAGAGCCACGAATTATTCCAACAGATCAATCTTTTGATGTGGCTGTTAAAAATATGGTGGCCACCGCCTTAGAGCTTTCTAAGGGCGAGCATATTTTAGCAGCAGCAGGTGGAATTGCAGGCCCGCTTGATAAAGAAAAATCAAAGCTGGTTGTTGCCCCAAATATTCCAGACTGGGAGAATAAACCATTACAAAAAGAATTAGAAGGCGCATTTAATGGGCCAGTATTTTTAGAAAACGATACCGCAATTATAGGACTGGGCGAGCTTGCAGATGGAGCGGGCAAAGGTTCTGAAATATTTTCTTATATTACGATAAGCACTGGCTTAGGTGGCTGCAGGTTTGTTGATGGGAGAATAGATAGAAGCGCCTTTGGTTTCGAGCCTGGGCATCATATTATAGATGCCGACAGAACCTATATGAATGGAAGCAATCCAGAAGGCCATATAGAAGGGTTTGTTTCTGGTGCTGGATTTAAAAAGAGATTTGGCAAAAACCCGGAAGAGATTAACGATGAACAGGTTTGGGAAGAGGCGACACATGCGCTTGGAATTGCTTTACATAATATTATTTTATTATGGTCTCCAGATACTATGGTTATTGGTGGCTCGCTTACGAAAAAACTTGAAATAGAAGCAATTGTAAAGGAGGTAGAAAATACGATGGTTATATTTAAAGAGTTGCCAGAAATAAAAAAAGCAGAGCTTGGTGATATTGGTGGGTTGCATGGAGCAATGGCATACCTTCGTCAAAGAATAGAATTGTAGTTTTCCACATTGCGCAATAGCTTTGGTTTTAGTACACTTATTTGGAAGTAAAAAATAATATGTACCAAAAGAAAAGAATAAAGCATTTTTTTGAACCGCCTCTGGCGAAACAAAAAATATTTCATTCTTTTCTTTTTCTTCCTCATCACAATCGGCGATAATATCGCCGGTTTTTTTGTGCTAAGAAATTAGTACAGGCACATCGAACCTGAAAGCAGAGACTTATGTGTGAAGACACACTTCAAAGAAGAGAACCTGAACTAACCAACCACGATGCTGCCGACGATCACACAGGGCATCCTGCTCCACGTATATCGTTTGCGGATCTGATGGTTGGACGACGAGAAATACCAGTACAGCTTGGCGGACCGCTGGATGCTCGTCCTGAAAAGTACCGTCGTGGATAGCTCGCTCGTGCACCCAGGGGTTGTGAACGCAATTCCCCTGGGTGCCTGTCGTTTGAGGCTATTTTTTAGTATACTAATACTATCTGCATTTAAAGCAGCTACATTTTATAATACTATTCACTATGATTCGTTCCAAAAAGCTAGCGAAAATTATTTTAACACTGTTTATTTTTAGTTTTGTTGTTTTGCCTGTAGCTCAGGTAGAAGCGCAAAATGTATATAGTTTTCAGTTGCCAGGTGATACAGCATCAACTCAAACAACAGATACTACAACTACAATAGATCAAACAACCGATACGGTTACTACTGATACAACCACAACAGAAGATACTTCCGACAAAAAAGGAGAAGACAATAAAGATAAGGATGAAGATAAAAAGGTAAAAGAAGAAGAGAAAGAAGATAAGAAAGAGAAAAAGACAAGTTTTAAAGAAGTTACAAAAGCAGAGAAAGATAAAATTATAGAAGATCGTAGAAAAGCTACTATCGCACGAAAAGCACGATACGAAGCTCAGCGGAAAGCATGGCAGGACGTATTGCAACAGCGAATTGATAAACAGCGAGAATTACGAGAGGCTATTGCGCGAACGCGAGAAGAAATTTATAAAAAAAGAAGAGAAATTCAACGCTTAAACGAGCTTCGACAGGCTATTATCCAGGGGCCTTCAACAACAACCCCAGATCAAGCAATAGAAACGCCGGTAACACAAGCAGAGGAGACGTTTGAAATTCCAATAGAGGCGCCAGTTCCTTCGGCATCAACAGCACCAAGCACTTCAAGTGTTACAGTCGAAACAAAAGAGCATGAAGACATTAGCGTTTTTTCTAATAGACTCAAAGGAGACGAATTTGAGGAGGAAGAAAAAATTCGAGTTATTATTAAATATAAAAATGCACCGACCACCACAAAAAAAGATGATATCGCAACAGTAGGTGGGGAAGTAAAAAGAGAGATGAAAGACACGAAAGCTGTTGCTGCAGATCTTTCACAATCAGAACTAGATAATTTGCTTGCCGATGGTGATATTGAACAGATTGATATAGATAGAGAGGTTGCCCTTCTTGATACAGAGCTCGATAATTCTTGGGGAGTAAATAATATTTTTTCTGGAAGCGCTCATACAGAAGGTTTAAAAGGGACGGGCATTAAAGTTGCCATTTTTGATACAGGGATAGATTATAATCACCCGGATTTAAAAGGAAGTTATGCTGGTGGATATGATTTTGTGAACGATGATGCAGACCCAATGGATGACAACGGGCATGGTACTCATGTTGCTGGAATTATTGCGGCAGCAGATAATAATTCTGGTGCGGTTGGAGTTGCTCCTAATGTTCAAATATATGCATTAAAAGTGTTAGATGAAAACGGAACAGGCTATGCAAGTGATTTGGTTGCAGCACTTGAGTGGGCAATGGCAAACGGAATACACATAACGAATTTAAGTTTTGGTACGGTTCTTGACCCTGGCTCCACGGTAGAGCAGGCGTTTTTCGATTCAAATGCTGCTGGTATTTTAAATATTGGAGCGGCTGGAAATTCTGGCACGTGTGATGGAGGTACTAATACGGTTAATTATCCAGGGAAATATTCATCGGTGTTGGCGGTAAGCGCCACAGATAAAGATCAATCACGTCCATGTTTCTCGAGCACTGGGGCAGAGGTAGAAGTTGCTGCTCCTGGGGTTGATATTTATTCAACATTACGAAGTGGTGCATACGGAACATTAAACGGTACCTCTATGGCTGCGCCTCATGTTTCTGGAGTTGCAGCGCTTATTTATTCGAACGGAATTGCAGACGGAAATGCTGATGGAAAAATAAGTGACGACATATGGTTGCAAATTACTTCGACAGCAGACGACCTTGGATCTGCTGGAATAGATACTCATTTTGGGTATGGAATTGTGAATGTTGAATCCGCGCTTGCGATTGAATCTACAGTAGAACTTGATCCAGCGTTGTTTGCTACTGTTTCGACAGATAAAAATAATTATGTTGTGTCGAGCGATCGTCTAGTGACTATTTCGGTTCAGGTAACGAACGAGCAGCTCCAATCGGTGAGCGGCCTGAAGGATACGGCATTTACATTAAGAATAAATGGTCTGGATAAATCAGACGCCACCTTTACTGAAACTGGTTCTTCTGGGACATATACCACTACGTATACTATTGCAAACCTTTCGGCAGGACTTCATTCTATTAGTGTGTCAATAAAAGATCTTCGGGATATTTCTGGAACAGGGAATGGGAAGTTTATTATTCAAGCCTCGGCCGGTGAGAATATTTCTACTCAAATAGCATTAATAGATTATACGCCATTTTTAGACAGCGAAGGGAGAACGAATCTAGATATTACAACGCAAATAACAGATCAGCTTGGAGGTGCTGTAGAAAAAGCGACAGTAGTAATGAATCTTGCTCATGAATCGGGACAAGCGTGGGCTGGGGCGAATCTTTCTGACGAGGAAGGGAAAGTACGGTTTAGTTTAAAAAATGTTTGGCTCGGGTGTTTTTCTACAACCATAACAAGCATTACGAAAACCGGGTTCGCCTGGGATGGAACAACTCCAGAAAACAAATTTTGCTTTACCCGTGCAAAAAAGCAAACTCAACCAGACCCAGATGCTGGTCTTACCGAAGAGCAAAAAGATTTTAGAGTGTTTGAAAAAGACCGTTCGACTCAGTTGCAAAAGATAAGTAATGAATCTCAACAGCTTACAGAAACAACAATAGAGACTCTTGCTTTACGGCTAGGTGTTGCAAGAAACTCTGAGAGAGAAGATATTGGAAATAAACTTGTGGGGAGGGTTGTTTCTGATGATGTGTCATCAATAATTAAAGACCAGGTGTTTACATTTATTACCTACGGAACAGAAACATCTATCCCGCTTGGGGCTGGAGAGCGTGCTGGGGTAGTAAATTCGTTCCAGGAAGCATATGGGTATTTGCCAAGACTTGCGAGTGATTGGGAAGAAGTACTAAAAATCGCAAACGGTAGATGGCCCTCTAAACGGAGCCTTTCTCGTGAAGTTGATGCAATGGAGCGATTTGAGAGGATTTATCTGCGCGCTGCAGACAGGGATAAGTCTTTCGATGATGCCGCTGTCATAATTATGGCGTATGGATTACGAATCGGAGATAGAAAATTCGATAGCGAAAAACAAGCAGCCGATATTTTTGAAGATATTTTTGACTACGCTCCAAATTCTGCTACCGATTGGGATATGGTTCGGGCAATCGCATACAGTGGTGCTACACGGTAAGACTAAATTTAAAATTCGAATGAAAGAAAATAAAAAACGGCTCATCCAGATGAGCCGTTTTTTATTGAAGAGTATAGGTTGCATTAGAACCACTTCTTTTTCTTAAAGTAGGCAAGCATAAGAAGTGCGGCCACAAGCATTATGCCGAGTGCGAATGGGTAGCCATATCTCCATTGCAATTCTGGCATATGAATAAAGTTCATGCCATATAATCCAGTTAAAAAAGTGAGGGGAATAAAGACTGTTGCAATAATCGTAAGCACCTTCATAACTTCGTTCATTCCGTGGGTCATTTTTGAAAGATGCACATCGAGAAGATTCGAAAGCATATCACTAAATGTTTCTGTTGTATCCATTATTTGAATGGTATGGTCGTATACATCTCTAAAGTAAAGTTTGCTTTCTTTGCCTATAAGTTTCGATTCTGAACGCTGCATGTTGTTAATAACCTCTCGAAGAGGCCAAACAGAGCGTCGAATAAAAATAATATCTCGTTTAAGCGCATGAATTTTTTCCATTGTGTGTTGGTTGGGATGGGAGAAAATTTGTTCTTCGATTTTTCCGATTTTTTCACCAATATGTTCGAGCACAACAAAATAATTATCTACAATCGAGTCAATTAAAGAATAGGCAAGAAAATCGCTTTTGCTTGTTCTTATTCTAGATTCGTTTTTTCTAATTTGTTCTCTAATGGGATTAAATACATCGCCATCAGCTTCTTGAAAAGAGATAACAAAATTATCGCCAAGAAGAATACTTACCTGTTCTATGAATGTTTTTCCTTTCGTAGAATTATACGAAAGCATTTTAAGTACCGTATAAATATATTTTTCGTGGTCTTCGGTCTTGGGCCGTTGGTCTGTATTTGTTATATCCTCAAGCACCAACGAGTGAATATCAAACGTGTTGCCAAGTTCTTCTATTTGTTTGACATCGTTAACAGTACTGACATTAATCCAGCTAACACTTTTTTTTGTTTTAAGCGGCGCACACGCGGCTGATTTTTTTACTTTCTTTTCCTGAAAAGTTTTTGGAGTGTAATCTATGATCGATATTTCAGCGCTCTGTTTTTTTGTGCGATTTTGAAGAAGCGTTCCAGGAGGAAGCCCCGCCTTTTCTGATCTGTGTTTTGATATCATATCCTTTTTGTTTCTTTTATGTCTTTATTGTACATCACCCAAAAGACTCTTACAACGTTTTTAATTAAAGAAGATGCCTGTGCTGGAGAATTCGTTTGTGGATAACTTTCACACTCATTTGTCAATATGATGTATTATAAAAGATAGAAATATTATTTTAGAAAACTATTTTTTTTAAAGGTTCTATGAACAACGCTTACAAAGCATGAAATTCGTGCTCACTTTGTAGCGGACCTTTCGCTTTTCGGTTGTTAATGTGCAGCATGCTTTTTGCTGCTCTTTTTATTTTGAGCAGTTCAATTGCTTTTGCTCAAGAAGCTACAACCACAGCAGGTTCGCAAGATACTACAGTTGAAGTAACTGATCAATCTGCTGATGAAACAGCAGATGGAGTAATAGTCGAAGAAGAATCATCTTCCGAAGAAGCTCTTATAGATGAAGCTGTTACGATTGAAGATTTAGGCGCCCAGCCAGCTTCGATTTTACCAGACAGCCCTTTTCATGTGTTTAAGCGTTGGGGCCGAGGAGTTCAAGAAGCATTTACGTTTGATCCTATTGCAGATGCTGCATTAAAGCTCGAGCATGCAAACCAGCAGCTCGCAGAAACAAAACAACTTATCGACGAAAGCGGATTAGCGAATGTAAATCCGATTGTTATTCAAGGGGCTATTGCAGCATTTAATAATAAACTTACCGATGTTAGAGAAACAGCTATTGCTTTAAAAGATGAAAAAGTTGGGAACCCAGAGGCGGTAGATGCACTTCTTACGGAAGTTACTGAAAAGCAGTTAAAGCAGCAAAAAGTTCTTGAGAGCATTGCAGTTGATGTTTTCGAAATTAAAGAAAATGCTGAAATAACAGGCGAAGGTGAAGTGCTGGAGATAGAAGCAGTGCTTGCGCAGGTTGAAGACACTCGGAGCGATGCGTTATCAAATCTTACTGATATATTACTAGAAGTAGAAGATACTGCTGATGCTGTTGGATTGCGACTTGTAGATGTTATGGAAAGCCAATCAGGATCTACTTTTAAAGATTTAAAAAATTTAGAAATTTTAGAGGCTATTCGTAGTAAAGTCCCAGATTCTGCACAGGGTGCTATCGATAGGGCAAAAGAAACAACATTAGCAAATTTTGAAATAAAAATTCAAGATCTGCCTTCTGGAGTGCGTGCTGAAAGATTTGAAAGCTATGTAGAGAATGCTACTTCGGACGAAACATTACTACTTTCGTTACTTGATCAGATAAAACAATCAACCGGCCTTCCTCCAGATGTGTTAGCTTCTATAGAACAAGCTAAAGAAATTGCTGTAAGAAAGTTCGAAGATAAACTCAGGTATATAGATGATTATAGGGTAGAACAACGTTACTTTAAGCGTTTTGAAAACGGTTCAGTTGACGATTTGGTTGTGCTCGAAGAGTTGAAAAATCGAATGCGAGCAGAAAGCGAAGAATTGCGACGAATGGAGGAGCTTCATACTGCTTCAGTTGCAGACTTTAAGAGTGCATTTACCGACGCTCAGTCTCAAGATCAGGCAGATCTTTTCCAAAGGCTTTCCAGAGAAATGGAAAATAATCCATCACCTAAAACATTCCGACTACTTCAAGAATTGGAAGATGCTGTTCGATCCGATCCAACGAAAGCAGCTTTCTTAGATTCATTAGAAGATAGAATGCAGGGAGAGTTTGAGCGACGATTCGAACAAGAAGGCGACAGATTCATGGATCGAATTGCAACACTCGATCCTCATGACATGAACGCGTACGATAATGTTGGATTCAGTGCTTCTTTTGTAGATAGTATTTCTCAAAATCAAGTGGGGAAGTTTAATGATTTCATGCAAGACGTGTATATTCCAGAAGATTTCGACAGATTCCATGAGCGTTTCTTCGACGCTCCGGAAGATGTTATTCGAAGAATTAAAGATTTCGATGATGGGTTTGATAAAACCATTCAATTTAAAATGAGAAAAATGGAAGAGGTTCGAGCCGATCAGGAAAGAGAAATAGAGAGAGCACGAATAGACTACCAAGAACGAGAAGTTCATTTTGAATTCGATAGATTACAACGCCAAGAAGATGATGAATTTTGGAGCAAAATAAACCAAATTCCATGGGAGAATTTTGCAGAACGACAAGTGTTGTGGGATCAAAAAATTAATAATGCGTATAATAGAGTCGAAGCGAAATTTGCAGAACAAAGACGCATTTTTGAAGAAAGAATTGCGAATGACCCCTGGTGCGATGAGGTTTGTAAACAAATTCAGGTTCAGTTCTTAGAACAAGAATTACGACACGAAAAAGAACGACTCTCAGACGATTTTACTCGAGAAAAAAATAGAATAGAACTTGAACAATCTCAGTTCCAACAGAACGATCCATTTGCTGGTGTTTGTAATGGCCCAGAGGAATGCGAGCAGTATTGTAGCACCAACCCAAATAATCAGGCTTGTGGAATTTTTGTAACAACATTCCAAGTTTTCTGTGATCCTCCTGGGTTTATAGATCAAAGTGGGCAGTGTGTATATCCGAATAATCCGGACGATCCATATCTTCCCTATTTAGTAGATTGTACAGAAGGGCAGTATTACGATCCAGGCGTTGCCAGTTGTGTGCCAGATCCATATTATCAGCCACCAAGCGATTTTGTGAATTGTGGCCCAGGAATGTTCTGGGATGATCAATTTGGGCACTGTAAGCAATTCGAAAATCAAGGAAACGATTGTGGCCCAGGTGCCTATTGGGACTTTTCAAGTGGAACGTGTTTCCCAATCGATGGCCCAATTACTCCGGGGATATGTCCTGATTATTACGAGCCAGTTTGTGGTGTAGATAATGTTACTTACAGTAACGAATGTCAGGCTCGATCTTCGCAAATTGCTATTCAATACTTTAATTCTTGTGGTGATTTTGCAACTCAATGTTCACATGATGAATATTGGGCACCAGAAGTTGGGCAATGTTTGTTTGAAGGCTCTTACATTCCATCTAACCCAGGGCAGTGTGATGGTGGTTGGTTCTGGAGGAATGAAGGGTATTGTGAAAAAGATTCGTCTCAAACACAGTGTGCGGCAACCTCTTGTGAACCGAGCTGTGGATCTAATAGCTACTGTCAATATAACCAATCAGGATGTGCAACCGGTTGTGTTGATGTGTGTCCAGCAGGTCAAGTATACGAAAACGGAAGCTGTACTGGTTCTACAGATCCAGGAAATAATGAAAATTGGGTAAGCCATTCTTGGAAATTTAGTGACGGTTCTTGGGAGACGTCTTCTATTTTAGGAAGAACAGATTCAGCATACCTCGATTTTATCGCGCGAACAGACGCACAATGTTTAACAAGCTCGCATAATCAATTCGCATGGAGGCCAGATGCAGGAAACGATTCAGATTGGAATTGGGAAAACTTTGGTATTCCCGAGTGTTCAGGAACAGCTACTAATTATTGTCCGCCCCCAAGCTGGTGGGATTCTGTAAGCAATTCTTGTCAATCTGCAGAGAATCCTGGCGATGCAAATACCTGTCCGGGCTTTGCCTATGATATGTGGGATACTAATGGAAATAGATATTGTGTATTAAACAATGTTCGGTCGTGTAGCGGTAGTTATCCAGATTATCTTAATGCAGATACCTACAGCGTAGATTATTGTCCTAGCGACGACACAACTCCGGTCGTAAACGACAATTGTCCAGCTGGTACGCATTCTCATGTAGAAGATAGCGGTTACTGTATTAACGATGCCGATGATTATAGTGGGCTCTGTTATTCTGTTGACGGTGTTACGAAAATTTCGTGTCCTTCTTCTGTGCAACCAGATTTTGAAGATTGTCCAGCAGGTTCGTATTGGGATCAATCAACATATCAGTGTGTAGGCGGAGATACGACATGTAGCCCAACACTATTTAACGATTGGCAATCGTCTTCAACCTGTAACTATAATGAATGTTCAGATGGGTGTAATTTCGAAAATGCTTGTCCGGTTTCCTGTTTAGACACCACAACTACTACTGCGTGTAATTATGATGGCGTCTGTAATGGCAGCGAAACAGAAGTAACGTGTTCAGCCGACTGTGTGCCAACAACAACGGAATACTGTGGTGATAACATTTGTAATAACGATGAATCTATCTCTACTTGTTATTCTGATTGTCAGACAGGGACAGGCCAATGTCCTGCAACTTCTGCAAATAATTATAGTGAGTCCTATAGTTGTGATTATTCACAATGTTCTGAAGGCTGTAGTTTCGATAGCCAAGGATGTCCTACAACTTGTTCAACAGCAGAGGATATGTGCGCAAATATGGATGGTTGGCATTATGATTCATCTACTACTACGTGTGTAAGAGATGGAGTTACCTGTAGTAACTCTAATGCCTGTTCTGCATGTCCAACAACAAACGATCCGGCTGCTTATTCGACTTCGTGGTGCCAATACGATAACGACGGCTGTCCAACATCTTGTCAGGATTCAAGTTCAAGCGGCTGGTGTGGTGACAACAGCTGTAATAATGGCGAAACAACAAGTTCATGTTCTCAAGATTGTGGAGGAGTGGACGGAGTGGATGGAACGCTTAGCTGTCCATCTGGCTATCACTCGCATGATGGTGAGGATTACTGTATTAACGATGCCGATGATTATAGTGGTACCTGTTACAATGGCTCTGGAACAACAGTAATAACATGCCCTGGCGCTGGATCTGGTGATTATGGGGTTTGTACTGGTTACACGGATTCTACTTCTTGTACAAGTGTAACTAATTGCTATTGGATGGATTCAAGTTCTTATTGTTACTATGATAGTAGTGGAGGAACTTCAACAGAATGGTGTGGTGATAACATCTGTAACAATTCCGAGACAGACAGCTCTTGTCCTTCTGATTGTGGGTCTGGAAGTTCCATTTCAGGCTATTGTGGCGACAATGTTTGTGATAGCAACGAAGATCCAAATTCCTGTTCATCTGATTGTGGCGGAGGCTCAACACCAAATTATTGCGACGGAATTTGTGGAAATGGAGAAGATTCATCCTGTCCAGGAGACTGTGGCACCACTTCAAGTAGTTGTCCATCAACGCTAGCAAATGATTACGGCGGTTCTTATACGTGCAGTAGTACGTGTTCTGGTGGCTGTAATTATGACGGAGAAGGTTGTCCTTCTACTTGTTGGGAATCAACCGCTGGCTATTGTGGCGACAATGTTTGTGACAGCAATGAAGATTCAAATTCCTGTTCAGTTGATTGCGGAAGTGTTCAAGGAACTCGAGTAGGAGGCACCGATAAAGGAGTGTTTCGATCTATCTTTCAATTCTTTGGTAATCTATTTTAATCCACACGCGCTATGATTAACTCACGACGCTCACACACCCTTCTTGTTCTTGTGGCAGCAGTAGCATTTGTATTAGTAGGGGTGTATGGGTATAGTAGAGGCGTTATTTCCGAGTCACAAAAAACTGCGTATAATAAAGCGCCGGTAAATGCAACTCAAGTACTTGGGGTTATAATTTCTGATGATTACGTGAATCCTTTTACGGGCGATAGTAACGCGCATTTCGCGTATCCTGTAGAACAATTGAGGGGGTGTCGTAATCTATCAGAGTGTACGAAGCTGTGCTCTCAGCCGGAGAACTTTCAGCGATGCTCCGTTTGGAACAGGAGTTTATAAATCAGTTAAACAATGACACAGCGCTTAATGCGCTGTGTCTTGACATATCGATGGAAATTTGATTGTATTAATAGTTCTGCAAAAGGGCATAGTGTATCTTGGGAGGGAGAACTATTGTGTTAGATTCGTTGCATCAATCGCCGTATGCACTGAGGGAACATGGAGTTTCCCAGGCAGACCTTCTAGCGGCCATTCGTTGTGGGCGCAATGGAATCACTCAAGCATGTAACAACCGAGTGATTCCAGGACTGGGCGCCTCAAGATGGCTTGCTCAATTCACTGGGGTTACTCCAGATTTAGAGAACGCGCATGTCTTGGAGTGGGCAGAAGTAACGACTGGGATGAGCATACTTTCAGGCGATATTCCGCCAGATCCAGAGATAATCACGGGCGTAACTCTCGTGATGGGGCGGGTAAGTCAGGCGGCGCTTGTTTCAGAAGACGGAATACCTGAAGAGGTCTATTCTGGGTTGTGGATGGAGGTAATACGTTTCCTCTGTTTGGAATTTGGGGGTGCTTCTCCTTCAGAGTATATCAAACTCGTACTTGGTGGATGCCTCGCGTTGAGGAAAAACATCTTACCAGATTCCAATGTACTGGGCCGGCAAGTTATTGCGGCCCTTCTTTTATTTAATAATCTTTTTGCTTTAAATAAAACATGATATACTAAGTGCGTATTCCAAAAGAAATATCCATGGCAAAAACAAAGAAACAGAGAACACAAAAAGAAAATAGTGTTTTGGATTCGATCGGACTTTCTTCTCCGCAGTCGGTAGCTTTTGTGTTATTCGAGGAAAACACCATTCGGGTTGTTGTTGCTGGCCCACGAAGAGTAAACCAAATGACAATGACGGTTTCAAAGAAATCGCTTTTTACAAGTGCTTTTTCTTCGCGATCACAAAAAGGAAAAACATCTGCAGCTGGAGATTTAAAAAAAGATATTCTTATTTTTGTATACGATTCAATCCGCAGGTATTCTCGCCGGCACTATAAAGTAAAAATTCCATTGGTAATTATTGGTGGAAATTGGAAAGGCATAGAAGCAGCAAACGACGCCATTGAGAAAGAACTTGGAATGCCAACTATTTTACGATCTAGTTCAACGGTACGTCATTTGTTAGAAATTTTTCTCTCACGAATACAGACCGAACGAACAGAAGAAATGTCGACAGTTGTAAAGAAGAATGGTTTAAGAAGAAAATTACACTTTATTGTACCAATTATTTCTATTGCAATAGGCGTGTTGCTGTTGTTGTCGACGCTTATAGTTGTGGTTTGGTATCAAATAGCTCCTGGAGGATTTGCAGAAACAGTTCAAGACACATTGTTATGGAGAAATAGTCTTGAACGAACGTTTGTATTAGATTTTCAATTACAAGGGCAGTCCTCGTTAAAAGATGTTATTGCTGCACGACAGCTGGTTCTTACCCAAGATGGGGTGGTAGAGATAGTGCCAACAGGCCAAAGAACAATTCAGTATCCATTAATAGCAAAAGCGCGAATATTTAATGATACAGAATCAGAATTACCATTGGTAGAAAGAACGCGGCTCGAAACACCGTCGGGAGATATTTTGCGCACCATTGAAAGTGTTGTTGTTCCTGCTGGTGAATCACTGGCTACAGATGTTGTTGCCGATGATACGGATTTGGAGGAGGTTTTCCCGGTGGAATTACGTTTTCCAGCTCTTCTTCATACTCAAATAGAAAAAACGGTGACAGCACGTATAGAGGCGGCAGCATTCAGGCCAGTGAAACAAGCAGAAACATTTATAAAAGAAGACGAACTCGAACTTTCTCGTCAGCATTTAAGATTATCGTTAAAAGACGCATTGTTAACGCAGGTAGATTGGGATAGGTTTGCAAAGCTTGATAGTGGGACACTAAAACTGATTAATGAACAACTCGATACCCCGGCTGGTGTAGATACAGATACAAAAGCAACACTTAAGGCGACTGGTTCATTGTTTGTTTCTATAGTGGAAAAAGACGAAATAGAAAAAGCATTGATTGGAAGTGTTGTTACACGAGTGGGTAAACCTACTGAACTTATAACATGGAGGGTAACAAATTTCGCCTACCAAACAGATACATCAAAAGGAACGCTTGTTGTAGATGCAGTGTTTGCAGAATAAAAAGAATTTTAAAAAATTAAAAAATCCCCGCAAGGGGATTTTCTAGTCTTGAGCAAGAACGCATCCCCAGATAGAAATATCGGTTTGTTGTTTAATTTTTTTGGCGGCTTCTTTTAATGTCGTTCCTGTTGTTGTTACATCGTCTAGTAAAAGAATGGTGCCTTCTTGTGGTGTTTGTGAGGAGCATTCGAATGCATCTTTAATATTTTGAATACGTTTTTCTTTGCTAAGCATTATTTGAGAAGGAGTATATTTTTTTCGAGATAGTATATTTGGAATAAATGTTATTGAAGGTGGTAGAAAGTTCCCGATTTCATCGTTTTGGTTAAATCCTCGTTCTCGGTATCTTCTTGGGTGAAGAGGAATAGCAATAGCCCAAAGCGGCGTGGTTATTGCTCCTCTTAAAAGTGCATGTGAAATAGCCGAAGAAAGAATAGCTGAGAGTGGTTGTGCTAAAACCCTCTGTCCGGAGTATTTAAGCAGATGGATTGCTTGTGCAATGTCTGGTGCTTCTTGGTAAATATGGGCTGCGATAATTCCAGAAAGAGGTGAGTCTTTTTCTAGATAAATATTCGGAGTAACTCGAGAAAGAATTTGTTGGCATGGCAAACAAATACTCTCACCATATGCATTGCAGCGAATACAAAAGGAAGGAAAAATGGCCTCTCTGAGTAAAATAGCAGGACGTTTTATTAAGGACATGTCCAAAACCTATCACAGAATTCAGAAAGGGTTTTTCGAATCTGGAATAGCTTAAGATTGCGATATTTTTTTGGACATATCCTGAATTATAATCGATTTTCCTTTGGTTGTTATTTTTATGTTGCCAGGTTTTTGCTTGGAAGATAAAAGTTTGTTTGCGATGGGGGATTCAATAAGGTCTTGAACAGCTCGTTGCACACCTCGTGCTCCATATTGAGGATGGTATCCTTTTTGAGCAATAATTTTTAAAGCGGCTTGTGAAATCGAAAATGAAATTCCCATCTGAGAAAGCTGTGTTTTTATAGTATGCGTACTCTGGAGTGCTATTTTTTCGAGGCTGGGAAGTGTTAGTTGGTCAAAAATAAGAATTTTATCAAGACGGTTTAAGAGTTCTGGAGCAAAAAAATCCTTAACTTTTTCTGAAACGTCTTCGTGAATATCCTTTAAGTTTGTGTGTGGAGTGTGCTCTGCGTTATTGAATCCTATTTTTTTTGTATTAAAGTGTTCTCCTCCAAGGTTAGAAGTAAGGATAATTGAGGTATTATGAAAATATACTTTTCTTCCGGTACCATCTGTTACTGTTCCTTCGTCTAATATTTGAAGCAGTATCTGAAAAACTCGTGGGTGAGCTTTTTCTATCTCATCGAACAATATAACGCTATAGGGTCTTAACCGGACTTTATCGGTAAATGGGGTTTCTTCTTTGTAGCCAACATATCCGGCAGGTGCGCCTAAAAGTTTAGAGACATTAAAGCTTTCGGAAAATTCGGACATGTCTATTTGAATAAGAGCACTCGAGGTTCCGTAAACTTTTTCGGCGATAGTTTTTGCTGTAAGAGTTTTTCCAACGCCAGATGGTCCTAAAAACAGAAAAGAAGAGCGTGGTTTATGTTTAGCAGTAAGGCCAGCAAAATTTCTTTTTAGAACATTCGAAATTTCTTTTACACTACGGTTTTGTCCAACAATAGCGTTGCTGAGTTCTTTTTCTATTGTTTGAGAAATTTTCGAGGGTGTTTTTTCTAAATCTTCAACAGGAATATGAGAAATTCGAGAAACAACAATCGCTATATCATGAGCATCTACGTTGCCGTGAAGGGGAGTGGAGGTGTTTTTGTTTTTGTCCGAAAGTCTTTTTAATTCTTTTGAAAGCTCACTATTTTTTTCTTTTATTGCCTGAGCTTTTGTGAAGTTTTCTTCTCGAATCATTTTTTCTTTAAGCAAGGAGTTTTTTTCTAGCCGAGCTTGGAGTTCGAGAATTTTATGATTCAAAGATTTAGCTGGAGTGGTCGTTTTTTTTCTCGAACATGCTTCGTCGATAAGGTCTATTGCTTTGTCAGGGAAAAATTTATCAGGAATATGTCTGGCTGCTAATTCTGCTGCTGTTGTTATTGCCTCATCTAATATTTGTGTCCCATGAAATTGTTCGTACACTGGGCGAAGACCTTTTAAAACTTCTATGGTTTCTTCCTTGCTTGGTTCTTCTATAACAATCGGTTGAAATCTTCGATCAAGTGCGGCATCGCCTTCGAATATTTTTTTGTATTCCTCGAGGGTGGTTGCTCCAATACAAGAAATGTCGCCACGAGCGAGTGCTGGTTTTAGCATGTTAGCAGCATCAAGGCTGCCAGAAGCAGAACCAGCTCCTATGATGGTGTGGATTTCGTCTATAAACAAAATAATATTTTTATGGGTTTTTGCTTCGTCAATAATTTGTTTAAGTCTACTTTCAAATTCACCTCTATACATTGTTCCCGCAACAATCATTCCCATATCAAGCGCATATACTTTTTTGTGCTGCAAAGATTCGGGAACAGATCCATGAGCTATTCGCTGTGAAAGCCCTTCTATTATTGCTGTTTTACCAACTCCCGGGTCGCCAAGCAAGAGCGGGTTGCTTTTGGTTCTTCTTGAGAGAATATGAATAATACGATCAATCTCATCGAGTCTCCCTATAATAGGATCCATTGCCTGGGCTGTTTCATGGTGAGTAAGATGGTTTGCAAAGTATTCAAGCGCAGGAACTGGGCTCTTTTTTTCTTTTACTTCTTCTTGCTGGTCTATTTTTTCTTCGAATTCTTCTGGCGTAAACGGTTTAGTAATTTCAGAAAATTTTGAAGTACTTTTAAGTACTACTGAAATGTGGCGATCAAATACATCTTTCGTTACTCCTTGTGAGTCTATAATCGAACTCAATAATGTGTTGTTGCTATAAAAAAAACTCGCAAGAATATGTTCGCTCCCAATATATGGATGTCTAAACTCATATGCGAGCACAGCGGCTTTTTCTAAAAGCTTTATGGCATCTTCAGATATTTTTACCGTATTGGGTTCATGCGAAGGCATAAATGAATGCATGCCTTCTATTTTAGCGGCTAGCGAATATGAAAGGTTAAGTTTGTTTAAAATTTTTGAAGCTAATCCATGCGGATAGGAAAACAAACCAGCAAGCAGGTGTTCTGGTGTTAGCTCTCCGCTTCCTTCTGTAAGTGCAAGAAGTGAAGCTTGTCTCATTATTTGTTTTACGTTGTGGCTTATTTTATCGAACATACTTGAAGGAATTTCTAATTACACTAATGAGTAATTTCTAATTAATCACCAAAAAACAAATCCCAATGGTTTTTTAGTGTGTTGCTCAGCGTTTATGAATAGTATAGGGAAACGACACTAATAAAACAATTAATTATTGGAGTTTGGGTCCTTGGTTATTGATTAATGTAATTAGAAATTAGGTTAATTAGTTATTAATACAACCTCTTAGATTAACCTATAATTCGCCGAAAGGTAGTATGGTTTGAATGATTGTTGCTGTCAAGAATGCATAGTACCCCAGATATATATATGATATACTATACTCTAGAAGAGGAAATATATCTTTACCTTTTGTTTTTGGTTAATAGAAAAATTATGGGGCTTTTTTCTCAGCATAAAAATTATATTGGAATAGATTTTGGAACTTCGAGTGTTAAACTTGTTGAGCTAACACAGGTTCAGGGCGAACCACGGCTTGTTACGTATTCTTACACAGACGACGTGTCTCAGATTATTCGTTTAAATACCCCTCAATCATATCAGCAACTAGCGGCTATTGTTCAAGATATGTGTAAAAAAGCGCATACGCAATCAACTCATGTGGTTGCTGCACTCCCAAATTTTGCGGTTTTTAGTTCTGTTATAAGTGTTCCATCGCTTAAAAAAGATGAATTAGAAAGTGCGATTCAGTTAGAGGCAAAAAAGTTTGTTCCAATGCCAATAGAAGAAACTATTCTGGATTGGAGAGTTATAGATAAACCAGAAGAAAGCAAACCAGAAAAGATTAAAAAGCAAAAACCATCACAATTAAAAGACGAAAAAACGCAGAATTCAAAAAGCGATCACATGGAGGTTCTTATTACGGCTGCTCCTAAAACATTGGTAGAAAAATATCTTACAATTTTTAAGGCCGCAAAATTAAATTTATTAAGTTTAGAGACAGAATCATTTGCGCTTGCCAGATCTTTAGCAGGAAAAGATAGCTCAACATTTATGATTATAGACTTAGGGGCTATTTCTACTGATATTATTTTAATAGAGAATGGTGTGCCTGTTATTTCTCGCAGTATAGATGTTGGGGGGCAGACAATTACTGCCGCACTTAAAGAACATTTAGGAATAGATGAAAAACGAGCAGAGCAGTTTAAGCGAGATGTTGGAATGACAGCAGGAACACAAGAAACAGAGGGGATGTCACGGCTTATTGCTTCGTCTTTTCAGTCTGTTATAAATGAAGTTCAGTATACGCTCGATTTATATCGCAACCGAAATAAAGGCACTGTGCAGAAAGTTGTTCTTGCTGGTGGCAGTGCATTTCTTTCTGGAATGCCCGAATATATAGAGAAAGCTCTGTCGTTGCCTGTCTATATCGGCGATGCTTGGCAGCAGGTAAGCTATCCTGCAGAGCTTAAGCCTGTGTTGGAGAGCTTGTCGCCTCGGTTTTCTATTGCGATAGGGCTTGCGCTTCGAGAGTTAGTTTAAGTTCCAATTCAATTTACCTGTATTATGCCAGCGCCTCCTGTACAAACAAAAAAAATAACTATAGCGGAATATCTTCTTCAGGAAAAGATTATAAGCCAGAAAGGTTTCGAGCAGATAGCAACCCAGGCTCATCAAAAAAATATTCCAATAGAGCAAGCATTTCTTGAAAGTGGTGTTATATCGGAACAAGATTTGCTGAAAGCAAAACAAGCAGTGTACCAGCTCGAGGCTATAGATCTCGAGCGTGTTAAAATTCCAGAAGAGGTAATGAACCTTCTGCCAAAAGAGCTGGCAGAAAATTATAAAATGGTTCCTTTTCAACGTGCTCAGGATATTGTCTCTATAGCATTAATAGACCCAACAGATTTAAAAGCACGAGAGGCCGCAGAATTTGTTGCACGTAATAAAGGTTTTCGGGTTCGTTATTTTCTTACAACACCAACTTCTTTGCGGACTGGATTAAAACAATACGGCGATCTTTCTGCCGAAGTCGAAGGTGCGGTTAGTGCAGCAGAAAAAAGAATAGAAGAAAGAAAAGAAGATACCGGTGAAAAAATTGGAGATGTTCAGGCCGTTGTTAAAAGCGCTCCAGTATCTAAAATTGTTTCGGTTATAATGAAGCATGCAGTAGAAGGAGAGGCTTCAGATATTCATATAGAGCCATTTGGTAACAATACTCGAGTACGATACCGTATAGACGGTGAATTATTTACAACGCTTTCGCTTCCTTTATATATTCACGATTCAATTGTTTCTAGAATAAAAGTATTAGCCAGTTTAAAAATAGACGAAACACGCAAACCTCAAGATGGAAGAATTCATATTGCAACCACAGAAAAGGACATGGATTTTAGAGTCTCTATTCTTCCGCTTGTTGGCCACGAAAAAATTGTAATGCGGCTGCTTGATACCTCGGGTAGTGCGCCAACGCTTGGAAGCCTTGGGTACCAGGGTCGAAATCTGCAAATTATAGAGAACACTATTTTAAAACCAAATGGAATGTTTCTTATTTCTGGGCCAACTGGCTCTGGTAAATCGACAACATTGTTTTCGGTTCTTACAAAATTAAACCGAGAAGGCGTAAATATTTCAACACTTGAAGACCCTATTGAATATAGAGTAAAAGGAGTAAATCAATCACAGGTCAGGCCAGATGTAGGGTTTAGTTTTGCTACTGGATTACGGTCTATGCTGCGGCAAGATCCAGATGTTATTCTAGTTGGAGAGATTAGAGACAACGAAACAGCTCAGTTGGCGGTGAATGCAGCATTAACTGGGCATTTAGTTCTTTCGACGCTTCATACAAACGACGCCTTTGGCGCGATCCCGCGACTGATGGATATGGATGTTGAGCCATTTTTAATTTCGAATACCCTGAATGCTATAGGCGCTCAGCGATTGGTCCGAAGGCTATGCGATGATTGCAAGAAAGAATATCCGTTGCCACAATATTTAAAACAAGAAGTAATGGACGAATTAAAAGCTATTCCTCTGAAAGCTTATTATCAGGGTCTAAATCCCCAGAAACCTACTTTTTATAAAGGACTTGGTTGCCCTCGATGTGGACATTCAGGCTATAAAGGCCGAGTTTCTATTGCAGAGACAATAGAGATTACATCTGAAATGAGAAGTATTATCGCAGAAGGCGTGAGAGGTGATGAAATTAAAAAACATATCTCTCAACAAGATTTTATTACCATGCGCCAAGAAGGAATATTAAAAGCTTTACAAGGGGTTACAAGTATAGAAGAAGTGTGGACATCAACACGATCGGATTAAGTTTGGGTTTTTGCGTATGGACAAAACACTTATTATAATAGAAGACGACACGTTTCTTTCTCAGATGTATGCAGAAAAATTTGAAGCTGAGAGGGAGTTTTCGGTTTTTGTTGGCGGCACAATGGCAGAGGGGCTTGCGCTTATAGAGAAGCATCCACCAGATTGTATTTTACTCGATATTGAACTTCCTGATGGCTCTGGTCTCGACGCCTTAGAGCAACTTCGGATTGAGGGTAAAATAAAAAATGCTGTTGTTATATTACTTACCAATAACGACGCAACCAGAGATATCGAAAGAGCTACCCGGCTCGGCGCAAAAGATTATTTAATTAAAGCTCACTTTACTCCACAAGAAGTTGTGGCACGCGTTCGGCGTGTATTATAAATACTGATATGGCAGAAAAGACAACACAACTCGAAGTCTCTCGGTTGCTTACAAAGGCTGTTCAAATGGGTGCTCAGGTAATGCATTTGCAACCAGGCGCATTACCCGTTATTCGTATTTCAGGTGAGCTGCGTTCACTTCAAGATGAGGTGATCGTAACAGTCGAAATGGTTCAGTCCATGTTCGACTTTTTAGCACTGCCGATTCATAAAGAACATCTCGAACGCGATAGACAAGTTATTTTTTCTACAGAGCTCGATAATCATCAACGCGTTATTTTACGAGCAGAGTGGGAGCGGGGCCGGTTAGTTGTTTCTGTACAATTTATTCATGCAAAAATTCATACCTTTCAAGAACTTGCAGTCCCTCCTGTAGTAGAAAGAATTGCTCAAAAAGAGAGCGGGCTTTTTATTATTTCCGGGCCATTCGACTCTGGAAAAACATCTCTTTGGACAAGTATTATAGAAACGATAAATACGAATCTTACAAAAAGAATTGTAACGATCGAGTCGCCGATAGAGCATGTTTTTGTAAACAAGAAGTCGTTTATCGAACAACGAGAAATTGGCAGAGATGTTACTTCTTGGGCTGCTGGCGCTCGTGGTGTCAAAGAAACAGATGTCGACTTATTAGGTGTAAGCGATTGTACCTCAGGAGAACAGCTTAAAGAGATTATTAATGTTTCAGAAGGAAAGACCTTGGTGATAATGATTATGGAATCGCTTTCAGTTGTTCATGCACTCGATATTTTACAGGGGTATTTTACCGCAGAAGAACAATCAAGCTGGCGAGCAGCACTTGCCCGTGCAACCGAAGCGATTGTGAATTTACGGTTATTGCCACGCGTTGGTGGCGGTCGGGTAATGGCATACGAGGTTTATGCTAAAGCGCTTACTACTCAATCGCTTGTTTCTCAAGGGAGCTTTTCTCAGCTTCCAAATGCAATGCATACAGCATCTCAAGAAGGTATGCAAACGTTAGACAGCGCGTTGGTGGCACTTGTGCGAGCGGGGAGTGTGTTGCCAGAACACGCACTTGCAGAATCTCAGAATCCAGACCAACTTAAATCGATGTTTGGAAAATAATAGAGTATGCCACTTTTTAATTACAAAACAATAGGAAAAAATGGGCAACGGGCGGAGGGAGTTGTAGATGCTGTTACCATTACACAAGCCCAAGAAATTTTAGAAGATAAAGGTTTGGAGGTTATTTCGCTTGAGGCTTCAGAAAAAGAATCTGCTTTCGAATTTAGGATTTCTTTTTTAGAAAGAGTAAGCGCCAAAGATTTGGTGATTTTTTCTCGTAAGCTCTCTATGATGATTTCGAGTGATATGTCGTTGGTTCAGTCGTTAAAAATTATTGAACAGCAGACAGATACGCCGAAGCTAAGAGATGCACTTGGAGATATTGCAGACGATGTAGATGGCGGAACAAAGTTTTCTGAAGCGCTAGAGGTTCACAGAAATATTTTCGGAAATTTTTACATAAGCATGGTGAGAAACGGTGAAACTACTGGTAGACTCGACGACGTGTTAACCTATCTGGCAGATCAACAAGAGAAAGACTACGATATGTCCTCTAAAATTAAAGGCGCAATGACGTATCCGGCGTTTATTATGGCTGCTATGGTTATTGTAACGTATTTAATGATGACGTTTATTTTGCCAAAGCTTACCGCTGTATTAACAGAAAGTAACCTGGAACTACCATTGCCAACAAAAATTCTTATTGCAGTTTCCAATTTTTCGGCAGAATTTTGGTGGCTTATTTTAATTGTTCTTATTGGGCTTGTTGTTGGAATACCATTTTTAATAAAAAAGACACGCATGGGAAAAAGGGTTTTTGATATTGTTATGTCGTATGCGCCGGTCTTTGGAAAACAGCTTACAAGAAAAATTTATATTGTACGGCTTACGCGAAGTCTTTCAACGTTATTAAAGGGCGGAGTGGCACTTCCGGAGGCCTTAAAAATTACATCAGAAGTTGTAACAAATTCTTTGTATAGAGAAATTCTTTCAGCTACGGTCGAGGAAGTAGAAGACGGTAACCCAATGGCGAGTGTGTTTTCTCGTTATTCACTTATGCCTTCTATGGTATCGAGGCTTATATTAATTGGTGAAGAAACTGGGAATTTAGAAGATGTATTATCGAGGTTAAGTAAGTTTTACGAAAGAGAGCTTGATAACACTGTCCAGAATTTAACGACCCTGTTGGAACCACTTATTTTGGTTGTTATGGGAATAGGAGTTGGTTTGTTGGTTGTTGCTATAATGCTTCCAATGTTTAAGCTTGCGCAAGCATTTTAGGATGTAATTTTGTAGTTTTGTGAAATATGGTATAATAACAAAGAAATAAATGTGGATAACAATTATTTATTAAATCACCTGTTCTTCTGGCCCTATTTTTGGGGACAGCAGAGATAGGTCACACATAGAGCTATGTCTCATTCTTTTAAGCCCAAAGGGTTCACTCTTATAGAGCTCTTAGTGGTTATTGCAATTATTGGGTTACTTTCGACGCTTGCAGTTGTTTCGTTAAATACTGCCCGTGAACGATCTCGTGACTCTAAACGTATTACAGATATTAAAGCCATCCAAACTGGAATGGAATTTTTCTTGAATGATAATCAAGGATACCCAAGAAGTGATGGTTCTGGTGCTATTTATGGAACTGGAACTGGAACTGGTGGAGCTGATGAATTCGACAAAACAGCTTTCAATGTATTTCTATCAAATTGGCCAGTAGCTCCAACTCCAGAAGATGGGAGCTGTACTTCAGGTGAAAATAGTTATGTGTATACATCTTTATTATCAGGCGGCGGCGACTGTGATTCAACAAGTAGTCCTACTGATACTACTTTGTGTGCTTCGTATAGTTTAACTTTCTGTTTAGGATCTACTACTGGCGGAGCAACGGCTGGTACAAAAACAGCTACACCTGGAGGCATCAATTAATTTTACTTCTTAAAAAAACGTCAGGTTTTCCTGGCGTTTTTTGATTTCTTATTTTTGAAAGATATATTTGTATTGTTAGTGTTAAATACGCCACCCGGATGGCGTATTTAGAAGTGAATGAATATGCTATACTTTAATCTATGATAATCGCATTTTTAGTGCTTTTGGGCCTTGCATTAGGTAGTGGATTAAATGCACTTGCATATAGACTATACAACCAAGAGTCCTGGCTAAAGGGTAGATCTAAATGTCCTCAATGCAAACAAACACTTTCTGGATACGAGCTTATCCCGTTGGTAAGTTTTTTTATTCAAAAAGGAAAATGTCGGCACTGTAAGAAAAAAATAAGCATTCAGTATCCACTTGGCGAGTTAGTAACATCCATAGCTGTTGTAGGTAGTTTTTTATGGTATATACAGAATGGCGCTAGCCCTGAAATGTTTTTTGCGTGGGCGATTTTTCTTGTTGTGTGGTGTATTTGGTTTATTGTTTTTGTGCACGATGCAAAACATACTATTGTTCTAGACTCTGTTGCGCTTCCTGGGATTGTTTTGGTTTTAATTTTGCAAATAGTATTTCATAGCCTCTACGGACCAGCAGGGGAATTTATTCCTTTTTTGGGAAGAATTTTGGCTGCAGCGCTTTTAGGCGCTGGTTTCTTTGCCGCACAGTTTATAATTTCTAAAGGCACCTGGATTGGTGGAGGAGATGTTCGGCTTGGCGGGTTGTTAGGTGTTACGCTTATGTGGCCACATATTATTACTGGGCTTATGGTGGCGTACATTGTTGGAAGTATTATAAGTTTAGTTTGGCTTGGGTTAAAAAAGGTAAAATGGAAATCCGAAATTCCGTTTGGGACATTTTTAGCACTTGCTGCTGTGTCGGTATTTGTTTTTGGGGATGCACTTGTTTCTTGGTATATGAATCTTTTCCATTTTTTGTAATATGAAAAGCATAAAAAGTACTGCTGGATTTACTCTATTAGAGTTGATGGTGACAACATCGTTAATTATTATTATCTCTGCGGCGATGTTTGTTAATTTACGAGATTATAATTCTTCGAAACAGCTTGATTTAGCTGGCAATGAATTTGTTTTTCAAGTAGAGCGGATGAGAAATTTCACCCAAACAGGTAAAAAGTTTAATGACTTAGTTTCTCCTGGTGGTTGGGGAGTACAGTTTTCTGCTGGAGATGAAAATGCAATTCAATATATTTTATTTGCCGATATGGATAGTAATGAAGCGTATACCGCCGGCGAGCAATTTAGTAGTGCCACGCTTCCTCATACCGTTTATTTTAAACAGATATCAAGTGCGTCTCTTGGTGTGCCGGTAGATATAGTGTACAAGCCATCGTATGGAGACTATTACATAGACGGAGAGCGAGCATCTTCCGATATTAATATTACCCTTGGGCTTCCTCAAAAATTAGAAGAGAGGGTTATTACTATAAGAAAAACAAGTGGAGCATTTGAATTAGAGTAGGGGCGTGCAGCTATGAGAAGTTTAAAATTTTCAGCATCTCGTGGGCAAAGTTTGTTAGAGCTGGTGGTGGCTCTTTCTATTATTTCTGTTGCTTTGGTTGCTTTAATGACTCTTTCTGCAACCACTATAACCGGGATTACAAAAGGGCGAGATTTGTTTTTGGGGTATAATTACGCCAGAGAAGCAATGGAACTGGTTCAGCATTATAGGGACACGAATTTTTTGTTAGAAGACCCGTTTGATGATTGTATTTCAGCGGCTAATGTTCCCGGAAAATGTTCAAATAGAGCATCTATAGCAGGGAATGTTTTTATTGTAGATGCTTACGAAACAGATTGGGAAATTTTTCCTGCAGCGGTGTCAGATACATGTCTTAATGATCCGCCCCTAGAAGCTTGCCAGCTTTTTATTACTTCAGATGGAAAGGTTCTTCACAAACGAGGTGGGCTTGGAGAGTCTCCAACAAAATTTTATCGGATGTTAACTGTCGAAGATATTACTGATGGTGAATTTGGCCCACAGATAGGAATAAAGGTTGTTGTAGAAGTTTTATGGCAAGAAGAAAAAGCAAAGTCTATTTTTCTGGTAAAAGAATTTTACGATTGGAGATCTCTTGAATAGTAGTTAGTTTGTATGTTTCGATGGCTACAAAAACATAGGAAGGGAGTAACTTTGCTTGAAACCGTATTATCGATTTCTATTTTTGTGGTGGTTTCTATGCAGGTAACAGATATTTTTCTTACTGCAACGCGAGCAAACAGAAGAGTAGAGGCCCGTGCTGTGGTAGAACAAGAACTTCGCAGATGGAGCGATGAAATTGCCAGAGAACTGAGAACCGGAGAAATAGACTACGATCGTTATCTTGGCCCAGAATACGGACAAGCACCAGATGCTGACGGAGTAGAAATGTTATACGTGTGGGGGAGAGCTGGCGAGCAAGTCCATTTTTATAAAAGAGATGATGGAACTCTTATGATTGAGCGAATTGAAGATATTTTAAGTCCAGAAGAATATCAAGCGCTTTCGCACAGAGTGGTTATTACTCAACTACAATTTCTTATTTATCCATTCGATAATCCATTTGAAATAACTGGTGGAGCGTATCTTTCAAATGCTCAGCCACGAGTAACTATTGTCGCAAGTGGAAAACTAAGAGAGCCACTTAAAGACGAAGACGGGGCTGTTCAGTTTCAGACAACATTAACCAGCAGGGTCTTAAGACGTTAGTATGTTTTATAAATCAAAAAAAGGAGTGTTGGTGGTGTATGCATTGCTTGTTATGACGGGTCTTACCGCTGCTGCAATCACCTTTGCGGTTATTACTATTATTCAACTCGAACAGGGGAGTAATTTAAATCGCGCGATTGCAGCATATTATGCTGGCGAGAGCGCCGCAGAACAAGCAATTCATAAAATAAAAAGCGATCAAAAGAATGGATTGCTCGATCCTCCTATTGCACAAGAAGTATTACACAGAGATTTAGCTGCAACGGATCCATATGACATTGTAGAGAATCTAACTGATCCAGATCTTACGTTCGGAGAAAATAACGTTACCTGGTATCGCAATGCCCATAAAGAACTCGATAGTATTGATATAGACAGGGTGCTAACCAATACGGTTGTTCCAATCGAGCTTTTTGATGCTTCTGTCCCAGCAAACGGAACAGAGATTCGTTGTTTAGAATTAAAATGGGCAACTCGTTATTTAGCTGGTACTGATTTGGAGGTTACGTGGGCTGCATGGAATAATGCTGATTTTCCCAATGCAGAACTTGGTGGGACAACTTTTTCTGTTACCGAGAGTCTTGGTGATGAAGTAATTGATTTATTAAGCTCTATTCATTATGAAGTCGGAGGAGCTGATAGAACGTATAATAATTTTCGAGTCAGGTTAAAAGTTTTGTTTGGAGATATTTATAATGTTCATATTAAAGTAGCAAAAGAGTCTCCGAGTGGATTGTGTGACAAACCTTTGCCGCCATTGGATTATCTTCCTATGCCAGGTTTTTTTGTTGTAGATGCTGTCGCAACATCTGGAGACAACCAACAAAACGTGAGAATGGCTGTTGCTCAAGAAGATGTGGTTGCACCATGGTGGGATTTCGTGCTATTTGTAGAAGGATTCACGCCATAAGCATGAACAATGACAATAACGATAACAATGACACGGTATGACAAAACAGCGGGCACAAAAGCGAATAATACATCTTCGCGATGAAATAAGACATCATCGTTCGCTTTATTTTGTAGAAGATAAGCAAGAAATTTCAGATAGTGCTTTAGATTCTTTAAAACACGAGCTTTCAGAATTAGAAAAGCAGTATCCCGACTTAATTACCCTAAATTCTCCAACCCAAAGAGTTGGCGGCGAAGCAGTAAGTGGGTTTAAAAAAATAACGCATACCACGAGAATGCTTTCATTAAATGATGTATTTAATACAGAAGAGTTAGAAGAATGGGAACAACGACTTATTAAATTACAAGGCAAAAAGAACTGGAAGTATTTTGTAGATGTAAAGTTAGATGGACTTGCAATGAGTGTGTTGTATAAAGATGGTCAGTTTGTTCGAGCAGCAACCAGAGGTAATGGTTTAGTGGGCGAAGATGTTTCGCATTCAGTAAAAACAATAGAGGCGTTGCCATTAAAATTATCTAGTAAGCATATTCCGCAGACAGTAGAAGTGCGGGGAGAAGTTTTGTTAACAAAAAAAGAATTCGAAAGAGTAAATAAAGAGCTTAAAATCCAGGAAAAGTATGCAAATCCTAGAAATCTGGCTGCAGGCTCTATTCGTCAGTTGAATCCTAAAGTAACTGCCTCTCGAAAGCTCGATTTTTATGGTTGGGATATGTATGTAAATGAAAAGTCGTACAGTAAAAAATCAGAAACACGCGACGAATACTACCTCCAACTAAAAAAATTTGGTGTTCCAACGTCTGGGTACGAAAAAATGTGCTCAACCCTAAAGGAAGTGGAGGAGTATTATAAAAAAATGTTAAAGAAAAGAGACAAGCTGCCGTATTGGATAGACGGGATTGTTGTAAAGATAAATAATTTAGAATTGGCAGAAAAATCTGGTGTTGTGGGCAAGGCTCCTCGAGCGGCGATTGCATGGAAGTTCCCTGCAGAAGAAACAACAACTGTAGTAGAAGATATTCGGCTTCAAGTTGGTAGAACAGGAGTGTTAACACCTGTCGCGGTGCTTAAGCCGGTTGTTGTGGCTGGTTCTACGGTTTCTCGCGCCACGTTGCATAATCAAGCAGAAATAGATCGGTTAGATATCCGGATTGGAGACACCGTGATTATCCAAAAGGCAGGCGATATTATTCCAGACGTCGTACGTGTACTTAAACGATTTCGTCCAAAAGATACGAAAAGTTTTTCTATAAAAAACACCGTCCCACATGCGGAAAAGAGAAATATTGGTAAAGGCGAGAAAGGGGTTCAGTATTATATTAAAGATTCGCAAAGCTTCGATCGGTTGGTGAGGTCGCTTATCCATGTTGTCTCTAAACCAGCTTTTGATATTGTTGGTTTAGGAAATAAAATAATAGAACAACTTGTGCAAGAAAAGTTAATACAAGAGCCAGCTGATATTTTTAAACTCGAGGTAGGGGATTTAACATCACTCGAAAGGTTTGCAGAAAAAAAAGCCCAAAAAGTTATCGACTCTATTAACGATCATAGAAATGTTTCTTTTGCTCGTTTTTTATACGCCTTAGGGATTCCACATGTAGGAGAGCAGACGGCTCGAACATTTGCTAAACATTTTCAGAAGCTGGAAGATTTTTTACAAGCAAATCCAGCTCAACTTATGGAGTTAGAAGATGTTGGAGACATTGTAGCCGAGGGAACAATAAAATGGCTTCGAAACAAAGACTATAAAAAGAGCGTACTAGCACTTGCAGCTGTGGTTGATATTGAATACGAGCAAGTGCGCAAAAAAAACAGCGCATGTGCTGGGAAAGTGTTTGTATTTACTGGCGAGCTTGAAAGTTTTGCTCGTGATAAAGCAAAAGAGTTGGTGTATCAAAATGGTGGCAAAATATCGTCTTCACTATCAAAAGAAACAGATTATCTTGTTGCAGGCAATAAACCTGGTAGTAAATTTAAAAAAGCCCAAAAACTTGGAGTAAAAATTATAGAAGAAGAATCATTTAAGAAATTAATTTCCGAATAATAGACAAGCAAAATAGACTTTGATAGAGTTACAATCAGCCTATGGAACTCACCACAAA
>Ga0209361_1000386_pt1 | contig 41952 bp, 42 predicted proteins | sample SaaInlV_200m_DNA_3_FD_184657 | JGI IMG/M metagenome (GOLD analysis project Ga0209361, IMG submission 184657) | Marine microbial communities from expanding oxygen minimum zones in the Saanich Inlet - SI037_S4LV_200m_DNA (SPAdes) (version 2) | ecosystem: Environmental > Aquatic > Marine >... | reverse complement strand
CCGTAAGTTTGCTCCTCTATCTGCGGTGGATCAGAGGGAGTGAAGGTGGGTCAGTTTGAATGAGCACCAACAGTAGGTGGGTCAACTTTGTGAGCACTGGGTGGGTCAATCTTTGTGAGCGCTAAAGCCCCGGTTGATGATGGAGGGATTGATCTTTTCTAGCAGGCGCGTTGTTAGAATGTTTATGTATAGATAGGTATGATTTATGCATCTCTCTGGTTAACTGTATAAGGAGAGAAATGATGAGCACCATCTATGTTGCATCAACCATTGCCGAGAGTTGGCATGACCTGGTTAAAGAGGCGGAACAGGAGACCCATCTAACGCTGGACCATGAGATGGAAGGCTATCTGGTGATGACCTTGATACGCTATCAGAAATTTGCCTCGCTAAAATCTCATATCCTTGCACTGGACTATTTCAATGCGCAGGGGCAGTCAGGTCAGCTCAGACGTCAAAGGCTTCAGCAGTTGGGTGATATCAGCCTGCTCTTTAGTGGCCTCTATCCAGAACAGGCAGAGCGCCGTATGGTGGGTATCGATTACTTTATCAAAATGGGAAAAAGTGCCTACTCATCGGCCTCTGTTGGGGCAAAAAGTGCCCTGTCAGAGATGTTTGTAGAGCTTTCAAGCAGTTTTATACCCTTGATGCGGGTACTGCGTGCGGTACATGATCGAACCTCAGCACAGCGTCCGGATCTGCTAGAGGCGTGGGATCTCTGGTCCGGGACGGGTGATGCGCAGTCGTGGGATCAGTTGAGCCAGGGAGGTCGTGTAATACCGGTTAATATGGTTGGGCAGGCATAGCAATATACCCAGCCCGGCAGAGCTACATACCGGTTAGTCCTGTTCCATATATTTGAGTCGAATGGCCCGAATCACATCCTGGATGGTGAAGAAGATTTCGACCAGCTCTGGGTCAAAGTGCTTTCCAGCCTCCTCTCGAAGCAGGTTGTCAACGTCCTCTTCACTCCAGGCACTCTTGTAGACGCGGCTGGAGATCAAGGCATCATAGACATCGGCCATTGCAACAATTCGTGCAGTGAGAGGAATCTCTTCCCCTTTCAGACCTTTTGGGTAGCCGTTCCCATCCCACCGCTCATGGTGGCCCAATACAACGTCACGGCTCATCTCATCCAGTAGAGAGTGAGTATCACCAAACAGGCTTGCACCATATTCAGTGTGGTTCTGCATGACCTTAAACTCATCATCGGTCAATTTTGCCGGTTTTTTCAGAATTTTATCGGAGATTGCGACCTTGCCGACATCATGTAGCATCGCAGCAATACGGAAGGAGCCTTTAAAGGCCCGCATCTCGTCATCAGGAACCCCCCGTTTTCTGGCCCATGCCTCATAGATTTCGATGGAGTAGGTGCCGACCCGATTGACGTGGGCGCCGGTCTCTTTGGGGTCACGCAGTTCGGCCATCTGTAGCATACGGGTGAATACGGTACGGGTAATTCGTGCCCGATCAATCGCCCCGGAGGCGATCAACCCGAAATGTCGGAGATAGAGCAGATCCTCCTCAGAGAACGGTTTTTGCTCATCTTTGTTAATCAGTTGCAGGACTCCGACCAGAGTTCCGTTGCCCGTAGTGAGTGGTGCGGCAACGGTGGTTACTGTTTTATAGCCAGTCTGCTCATCAAAGCTGGTGTTGAAGCTGTAGGGGGCGTTGTCAGGAAGATTATAGACATCGTTGATATTGACCATCTCACCACGGCTGGCGGCAAAACCGGCAATTGAACTTTCATCAATGGGGATGGTGACATCGTTATAGAGGAAGCGATTATTTCGGCTACCCAAGCTTTGCAGACGGTCATTCTGTACATAGGCAAAGCGTAGTTTTTCATCTTCAGCCAGGTAGATGGAGCCTGCATCAGCACCTGTATATCTGCGTGCCTCAAGCAGCAGCTGGTCCAGCAGAGCATCCAGATCTTCAATTCTTACAATCTGTTCTGAAAAGCGCAGTAATGAGTCGAGTCGGTCGTTGTATTCATTCGCTTGCATGACGTTATTTTCACTCTGTTATTCAAGTATCATTAGGGTTAGAGAGTACTACATTGTGAAAGTGGCTGCACCTTAGTGTTATGTTCGTGTTATGTGAATGGAAATATGATGGAAAAGGTAGCTCCTGGCTTCCCTTCCATCTTCAACAGTTTTATTTCACCATCTACACTTTTAACAAAATTCCCCACAGAGTGGAGCCCATAACCGGTTTTGCCATGTTGGGTTGAGAAGCCGAAGTTGAAAATTTCCTTCTGAACCTCCTCAGTAATACCGGTGCCGTTATCTTCGATCTGCAGTTGCCATTCAGAGAGGCTGGTTTTGCTGGCGTGAAAGTGAATGACACCGGTTTCCTGTTCACCCTGCATAGCGTCAGCACGTAACACGATTGCAGCAATACTGTTATCAACCATATGTATCATCATCTGCATAAACTGGTTTCTGGGGAGTGTGATTTGATGGATGTCATCGTCAATGGTGATGTTAACCTGAATCCTGTTTTGCTGGATCTGTTGGTTCCTTGAGGCAATTACATCAACCAGTAGTGCATGAAGGTCAAAGGTACTCTTGAAACTATTGGGATGAGACTCATTCTTGTGTAATTTAAGTAGGTTACCTATTTGGATGACCTCTTCAGATAGAGTATTCAGAGGTTTTTGCAGATCACCTTGAATGATGTTTCGTAAGGTTTTCCCCCCCTCTCTGAAGACGGCTTCACTTTTGTTGAGTAGAAGTGTCTGCTCGTCGGTACTGTTTTCTGGGAGGGCGTTCTGTTGATGGTGCCGTATCTGTTGAGCAAAACTTTCGAACATCATCACGACCTTCTCAAGTTGGACTCCTGAACGTTTGATGCGTGTCAGGTTTCCTGAAATACCGGTGATGATATTACCGATGTTATGCATCACAGTAACCCCCATCTCAGCGACACCGGACTGAAAGGCGAGGAATTGCTGCTGTTGCTCGATGTGTTTTCGCTCTCTCAAATCATGGAATACAAAGGTGTAGCCTATACTGTTATTACGGCTGTCGGTCAGTGTGGAGCGGGAGATCTCAATCGGTATCTCCTGTCCGCTACCATTATGAAACCTGGTTTCACCCCCCGGATAATGCTGCTTCAGAACCTCTTCTCCAAGAAGCTGAGTAACGCTGAGGCTCTGAAGCAGCTCACCGGTATAGCCTGACAGTGTTTCGGCAGCCGGGTTAAAGGAGAGAATCTCCCCCTGCTCATTGGTGACCAATAGCGCTTCAACCATTGAATGGGTAATCTTTTCGGCATACTCCTTGGCCTGAGCCAGTTCAGTGGTGCGTTCAGAGACCCGCTGCTCCAATGTATCATGGCTCTTTTCCAGCGCACTATAGGTGTTTCGCAGATTGATTACGGCACCAATGAGGACAAAAAACAGTACCAGTGTAAATAGCAGCAGCAGGTTTGTAGAGAGTTCAGTCTGCTGCTGCTGGACCTTATAGCCCGCCAGATAGGTTTCTCGAATGGTGGCAAGGGTCTCAGGGATTTCAATCACAAGAGCCTTTCCGAGCAGACTCTCAACCAGTGGCAAATTGATGAGGATCAGGCGACTATGCCGCAGCAGTGTCACCGCAATCTCCATAGCATCCTCTTGCGGGAATTGACCACTGACTGCCATCTTCTGATAGAGACCGATACGATCCAGTAGTTCACTGCGCTGCTGGTTATTCTCTGTCACCAGATAGGTCAGCATATCCTCTGCAAATATATGGATTGCGTAGGTAAGGCTGTTTTCATTTTCGAGAGTAGCCTGCTCAATCTGCTGGTGAAGTTCAGGAAGGTAACGCACACTGTTTCCATAGAGTGCTTTAGCTGATTTAAATTGAGAGATCAGCTCCAGCTTTTCTGTAAAACGCTGTTTGAGCTGAGTGACTAAATTCTGCAGGAGTGCTGTACGCTCCTGATCAAGATAGGTTGGTGGCGCCTGTAGCTCAGAGAGTAGTTGATGGATAGTTCGTTCGGCACTGACCAGACCATCATAGTCACTGCGTAGCCGGAAACGGCTTCGAAACAGCTCCATGCTATAGCGGTTCTCTTCATTTTCAAGCTGGGTGATCTGGCTCAGGTAGCGAATGTGCTGTTTTGATTCAATCCCCTGGGCAACAAAAAACAGAATGATAAAGAGGACAAAAAGCAGCCCGAGGATTGGATAGCTATAACGTCGTAGAAAGGAGGCGAGGGATTGCAGCATTAATGGATTGCAGAGAGGTCAGCACTAAGAGTATTGAGGAATGCGACCAGCTGGTTGATCTGCTCTTCATTCAGTTTTCTTCCCAGTTGCAGAGCCCCCATGTCGGAAACAGCCTCTTCCAGCGTGGCACGTGAACCATCATGAAAGTAAGGGGCCGTGAGCGCCACATTGCGCAGTGAAGGAACCTTGAAAACAAGGTGATCTACCGGATTTCCGGTCACCTCAAAACGTCCCTGGTCATCATGCAGCAGTTTAAGCTGCTGCTCATTTTCGGCATAGACACCGATCTTCTGAAACAGGTTGCCCCCTACGTTTCGTCCCTGATGACAGCTGATACAACCAAAATCTCTGAATAGAGTATAGCCTCTCCGTGCCGTATTGGAGATAGCACTGTTATCTCCTTTCAGATAACGGTCAAACGGGTTGTCCGGGGTAATGAGCGTACGTTCATAGAGGCTGATTGCATCCTGTATGGTTTTGAGCTGTATCCCTTGAGGGTAGATCGAGAAGGCTTCCACCATGGCTGGGTCTGCGCTGAGCTGGGTGATGATCTGCTCTCGGTTGCCGCCCATCTCATCGGGATTGAGCAGAGGCTGCCCCGCCTGTTCGGCCAGGTTGTGTGAGCGCCCATCCCAGAACTGTCGGAAGTTAAACGCTGCGTTGAGTACCGTAGGAGAATTTCTCTTTAAGCGGCTTCCATTGGTACCGATTGAAATCCCCCTGGGATCATGCCCTCCAAGTGTCAGAATATGACAGCTCATACAGCTTATTTTTTGGCTTCCGGAGAGGCGGACATCCTGGAATAGCTGCTGTCCCAGATTAATCTTTGCGGTTAGTTCAGCAGAGAGCGCTTTGAGTTGAGGGATCGGGTGTATCGGGCTTTCAACGGTCTGCTGATTCTCTGTAGAGAGGTAGAAGTCACTGTCACTGTATTGAGGCAGTGGAATCTTTTCAGCAGGGACCGAAGGGCTGGAGAGCCACTGTTCTCTTACAATCCAGGATATTCCCAGAAGGATGAGAATGAAGAACCCTGTAATAATCTTTTGAGACATAAGGTCAGGATGTTATCAAATTAGTCAGGCCAATGTAGCGCTACTAAATGGATGAGACACCACTCTCAATAGCCGCACGTCGAACGGCAGTAGAGACATAGCCACGCAGTCTGGGGTCGAGCGGTTTGGGAATGATGTAGTGAGGGCCGAACTCCAGAGTCTCATCCGGGTAGGCACTGCGTACACTGTCTGGAATGGGTTCATTAGTGAGGTGTTGTAGAGCCTTAACAGCAGCGATTTTCATCTCAATATTGATGGTGGTTGCCTTGGCATCCAGTGCGCCGCGGAAGATAAAGGGGAAGCAGAGTACATTGTTGACCTGGTTGGGAAAATCGCTGCGCCCGGTGGCCATAATCAGGTCATCCCGAACTGACAGTGCAAGTTTGGGATGAATTTCCGGGTCGGGGTTGGCCAGTGCAAAAAGCACGGGGTTGGGCGCCATGCTCTGCACCATCGCAGGGCTGACCAGATTGGCTCCAGAGAGCCCGGTAAAGACATCAGCGGACTCCATGGCATCGGCGAGTGAGCGCCACTCTGTGGTGCGGGCAAATAGCTGTTTATAGATATTGAGATCGGTACGACCCGTATGGACCACACCATGCCGGTCAACCAGGGTGATATTCTCTTTACAGGCCCCCAGGGTAATCAACAACTGCATTGAGGCGATGGCAGCAGCACCGGCTCCAAGACAGACGATACGTGCTTCAGGCAGGCTCTTGCCCTGGATCTGCAGCGCATTGAGCAGCCCCGCAGCAATAATAATTGCGGTGCCATGTTGATCATCATGAAAGACAGGAATATTGAGCCGATCAATCAATGCCCGCTCAACCTCAAAGCAGTGGGGTGCGGAGATATCTTCCAGATTGATACCACCAAAGGTGGGGGCAATACGGGCTACAGTCTCAATAAAATCCTGGTTGGAGGAGGCCTCAACTTCAATGTCGAAGACATCAATATCGGCAAATTTTTTAAACAGAACCGCCTTTCCCTCCATAACCGGTTTGGCCGCAAGAGGGCCGACATTACCGAGCCCAAGCACAGCGCTGCCATCGGTGATCACGGCAATCAGGTTGCCGCGTGCCGTATAACGGTCTACACAGTTGGGGTTGGCAGCAATTTCACGAACCGGAGCCGCAACACCGGGGCTATAGGCGAGGCTGAGGTCATAGGGGGTTTCAAAGGGTTTGGTCGGGTGTATCGCCAGTTTTCCGGCGGGCTTACTGCTGTGATAATCCAGAGCTTGTTGCGTCAATGTCTCATCATCGGGATGTTGTGGCGGCTGATTCATTGCGCAGTCTCATTTATTGGATGAAGGAGTTCAGGCTATAGATTGTGTCTGAATCCATTGGGGTGTCAAATGCTATTAGTGGTTTTTCAACACTAGTACTCCGACAACATTGTTTTGACCGTCTCAGTAAGGCTGAATGGGGTGAGCTGCAAGGCGGACGAACGCAGGACTAACCGTAGTTAATTCAAGAGAGGACAACGAAGCAGATGGCCCCATTCAGACTTACCCAAAGGGAACCTCGCTCCGAGCCCAATACAGCGTTACAGCCATTTGACATAGAGTGACTATGCCAGCATGACTGCGCCTTGTCTTGGACTCGGGGCGAGAGTTCTGAGACGGTCAAAACAATGTTGTCGGAGTACTAGCGCCGAATGATCTCTCCCTCTACCCCAAAGAGTTGATTGTAGATCCCGATTAACCGCTCTGCATCGCGTTGTGTTGCAGGGGTCTCATCAATCAGCAGTAGGTTTCCAGAGAGATCATCCAATGTTTTCAGCTTGACAGGGAGCGGGCGTTGACGAATTTTTTCAAGAATTTGGGTGGTCTCAGGATGGTTCTGTTGCAATTTGAGTAATACGGCAAAACGTTTTACGGGGATAGCGGTTGCTTCCACTATTTTTGTCTGTGATAAGGGTAGTGCAGTCTTGGGGGCGGCAGTGCTTATATGGCTGGGGGGCGGTTTCGTGGTTTCGCTGATGGCTGACTGAAGAATGGGCGCGAGCCACCACAAGAGAGGGGCCAGAAGAGAGAAGAGCAGGGTCAGCTTGATAATTCCAAGGTAGTTGTGATGTACTTCATCGGCGGCAAGCAACCACTCTCGAAGCTGTGACTCTCTGTTTGACTCCCCGCTTTGAGTGGTGGATTTACGCCTTGTTTCAACAGTACGCTGAATACGTTCAAGCATGTACCGCTGAAACCGTAAGGTGATTTTTTCTTTCAGCTTCATCAAGATGATCGAAACAGGATCATGGGGTTATTCAGGGGGTCCTTAGTCTGCGGCAGAGGAGAGCACATTATGGGCCTGTTGATCAATGTAGGCTTCAACCTTGCTTTGAAACATACGTGCAAGGAGTGGTAGCTCGATTTCGATGGTGATCTGTTTTGCAGTTATGGATAACCGCCCCTCAACAGAAAAGCCGGAGTAACTTCCATGTAGCCGGTACTGTTCACCGTTACGTGTGAAATTAATTTTGTCAGATCCAGACCCCGATTCATTCTCTTGCTCCGCAATGGAGAGAACTCTCTGGTGAATCTGCTCAGTTGGCAACTGGTGAGCAAACTGTTTACGGACATTTTTTCCCATTGTTATGCTGTTTCGCTGTTCTGACTTTTCTGAAAATAGTTTGCGAAGTATACTCGTGCGGATGAAATATACACAACAGATGAAGCACCGTCTTGAAGTGCTGGAGCGACACCTAGAGGAAGAGAACCCGGTGCTGCTTGAAGTGGTGAAGAGTTTTCGTCAACTGGATCGGGTAGGACACAAAATGGGGTTTATCTCACCTGCGGAATCCTATGCGACGCACGTCTCTTGGTGGCCACTGATCTCAGTATTGGGAACCTTTTCGGCGGGAAAATCCAGTTTTATCAACTACTATCTTGGGGTAAAGCTGCAGCAGACAGGTAACCAGGCGGTGGATGATAAATTTACCGTTGTGACTTATACGCAGGATGAAAAGCCTCGAACCATCCCCGGACGTGCTTTGGATGCAGACCCACGCTTTCCTTTCTTTCATATCAGTCGGGATATTGAAGAGGTTGAGGCGGGAGAAGGGGACCGTATTGACTCTTATCTACAGTTGAAGACAGCTCCCAGTGAGGTGTTAAGAGGCAAGATTATTATCGACTCTCCCGGTTTTGATGCGGACCAACAGCGCACAGCGACCTTGAGAATTACCGATCGGATGATTGATCTGTCTGATTTGGTGTTGATCTTTTTTGATGCCCGGCACCCTGAGCCGGGAGCGATGAAGGACACTTTGAACCATCTGGTCGAAGTGGCACGTACGCGTCATGACTCGAATAAATTCCTCTATATTCTCAATCAGATTGATGCAACAGCTCGAGAGGATAACCCAGAGGAGGTGGTCGCAGCATGGCAGAGAGCGCTCTCTCAGCAAGGTTTAACTGCTGGACGTTTTTATCGAATCTTTAATCCGGATGCGGCCTTTCCAATTGAGGATGAGGCCTTGCGTGAACGCTTTGAGCGTAAAAGAGTTGAGGATATGGGGGAGATTGAAGATCGTATCGAGCAGCTGGAGATTGAGCGAGCCTACCGCATTGTGGGTATGTTAACCCATACAGCACGTGCCATTCAGGAGCGATGGGTGCCACAACTCAAGACACTGGGTCGGGAATGGAGAAACAAGGTGCTGTTTTGGGATGGGGTTATGGCGACTTCGGTGCTGATTGCCTTTGTGGCGCTCTCGTTGCAGCAAGGGTGGTGGAGTGGTGCCACACTCCAGTTGCCGAGTGAGATGACTCCGCTAGCCTGGAGTGCCGTTGTGGTTGCAGCCGTCTTGATTCACTACGGCGTACGCAGTTGGTGTGCAGGGAGAATCATCCATCGCATTAGCCGCAGGGAGGATGAAAAGCACTCTGCAGAAGTTGAAGGGATGGTCTCTGCTTTTACTCGAAATACGCGTCCCTGGATGTCAATATTTCACCCTTTTCCGGTCGGTTGGAATCTGTTTACACGGAAAAAAATTAGCCAGGTACTTACGGTTTCTGACCACTATGTGCAATCTCTCAATGACCGCTTCACGGACCCATCGGGCCATGCTGTTACAGGGCAGGAAGAGACGCATTAGTGGTGGATATTCAGAACAAACCTGCGTATTCTTCCGGGTTGATTTGAGAGTTTAGATATTTATGATCCAAGCAGAGGAAGAGTGAAAAATAATGAATGTACTGATCATAGATGATGATCCGTTGTTGAGAGATATCCTCCATAAAATGGTTGTGGTTGAGGGGGTGACTGATGTTACAGAGGCCCCTTCAGGTGTTCAGGGAATTGAGCTTTGGATGAATCAGCAACCCCAGATTATTTTTCTCGATGTCCAGCTTCCAGATATGAGTGGGCTGGAGATCCTTAAAAAAATTCGTGAGAAAGATCAGCAGGTCTATATCGTGGTCGTGACCGGTCATGTGAGTGTTAACACAGTTCAAGAAATTGTCCGCTTTAAAGCAGACCAGTATATTGTCAAGCCTCTGGATCAAACGCGTATCCATCAAGCCGTAGAGGCAGCGCGACGTCGATCTTGAGTGGATGAGTAAGAGTAGATGGATAAGAGTAGATGAGTAAAGGGTTGATAAGTGAGGATATGGATCACTCTAAAACACTACAGACACACGCAGGTAGCTATCCGGATGCAAAAATACTGGTGGTGGATGATGAGCCGCTGTTTCTGGTCTATTTGAAAAAAATTTTGACAGAGGATGGCTACAAACAGCCCACCTTTGAGTCAGATCCGCTGGTCGCACTGAAGCTGATTAAGCAGAACCACTTTGATCTGTTGGTGCTGGATCAGAATATGCCCAACATGAGCGGTCATGAGTTACTTGAGGCGATGGGCCAGTTGCCTACCGAGCAGCAGGTTCCAGTGATGATGTTGACCGCAGAGGATGATATCGGTTCACGACGCACTGCATTGGCGCTGGGAGCACTGGATTTTCTGACCAAGCCTTTTGATGTGGTAGAGGTTACCACCCGTATCCGTAACATGCTTCGGGTAAGGATGCTGCACAATGCGCTGGAAGAGGTCAATCGAACGCTGGAAAAAACCGTTGAAGAGCGTACTAAACAGCTTCAGCGTGAAGTGGATGAGCGCAAACGGATTGAACAGAAATTAGTGTATCTGGGGGCTACCGATATCCAGAGTGGCCTGCCATCCAATATGATCTTTATGGACCGCCTACAGCAGGCATTGCGTAACAACAGTCAGAACCGTATCGGTACTGCGCTGATCGGTATGCACATTCTCTGGGTGGAGGATATGGCAGAGCGTGATAACTGGATGCGTGAATTTGCAAACCTGTTGCTGGGTACGGTTCCGGATGCCAGTGTGATGCGTAATGATCGCCTTGGATTTCTGCTGCTGCATGCGGTAGAAGATCAGGAAGCTTTAGAGCTGCTTGTGCGCAAGATCGAAAACACACAGAGCGATGGGGTGTTCAGCTTCAAAATCGGTTTTGTAGTCGACTGGGTGGGGGAGATGAACCCGGAGCAGATGGTGGCACGCACCAAAAGTAACCTGCTGGAAGAGCGCCGGGAGACCCAGCAGCCGACCTCAATGAAGGCGCTGCTCCATCAAGCTATTTTTGAGTATCACTGTAGCCCTTTTAAACTGGCATGGCAGCCGCAGATCCAGCTGGAAAGTGGGAAAATTATGGGTGTCGAGGTGTTGCTGCGTTGGAACTCACCAGAACTCGGGTTTGTTAATCCGGGCAAGCTGGTTTCAGTTGCTGAAGAGGAGGGGTGGATTGGCCATATTACCCACTGGTTGATCAATAGTTCTATTCAGCAGTATCGACTCTGGATGGATCAGGGGGTGGAGCTGGAGCATTTCTCAATCAATCTTTCGGCTCAGGATCTGCTGGATGGCGACTGCGTAGAGTGGATTGATGCGCAGCTAAAAGAGCACCGGGTGCCTGCAGAACGACTCTGTGTAGAGTTGACTGAAACAAAACTGATGGAAAATGTGGGGCGCGGTCGTGAGATGTTGCAGAAGATTAAGGCGCTGGGTGTTCAGGTAGCACTGGATGATTTCGGCACCGGATACTCATCTCTCAGTTACCTCAAACTTTTTCCGATTGATATTCTCAAGATTGACCGATCTTTTGCGGTTAATCTGCTGGAAGATGATGTGAGCCTGGCAATCATTCAGGCAATGACCCAGTTAGGTCGCCATCTGAATATGTCGGTAGTGGTTGAAGGGGTTGAATATGCGGAGCAGATTGATCAATTGAGGGAGAGTCAGGTGGATCTCATTCAGGGCTATTTCTATTCCAAGCCTCTGGAACCGGATGATTTTCTTGCGTTCTATCGCAGCGATAGAGGGTGACCGTTGTATAAGATCTGTAACTATTCAGGTAAGGAGAGGTGTTGAGGGTATCTCTACTTTAGAGGCTTTTAACGCATTAAATTTATAGAGAAGGAGAGCATGATGAGAGAAGAGAAGATGCAGGCAGAGGAGCAGACAAATCCCTCTGAAGAGGAGGCTGTCTTGAAGAAAGAGGTACCAATGGAAGAGATGTTTGATGCACTTTATGGTGGATTGAAGGGTGGTGCAGGGCTTGTATTGGGAGGCGTGAGCCAATTTGCTCGTTACAGTTGGCTTGGAATGAAGTATGCGGGGAGTGATCTCAAAGAGGTCTCAGGCATGGTTGTTGAGAAGGGTTCAACTCTGTTGCGTAGCAAAGAGAAGAAAACAGCAGAAGCCACCTAGGTGGTTGTCCGAGAATAGAAGTCGTAGCGAGGGGAAGCTAATTTGAGACAGATTTTGTCATCATTTGAGGCGAATAGTTCCACTATTTAACGAAAAGGATGGGTAAATATGGCCAAATTCAGCTTTTCCGCAGTAGGCTCTCTATTCTCGGACAGCCACCTAGGCTCCAACCTCCTCCCCTTGCTGGGAGAGGGTTGAAGCGGAGGGTGAGTGCACGATTGGTCTGGCAGACTGAGCCTATGACCGTTCCTGTTTTAGCAGGTTGATACCGCCCTCTGTTGGAGGTTCTGCACAGTTTTGATGCGGTGCCGCCCCTCCGCAACCACCACCATCATCTCCACAACCGCAACCGCTGCACCCCCCCTTCTTGGGGTCAAGTGCAATACGGATACGGAAAACAATATACCCAATAACAATGGCGACCGCCCCCATCAGGGTCACATGATCCCAGAAGGTGAGTGGAGTACTCATATAAAGGTTCCACCAACAGATGTGGCCAACAGTGCCAGGCTATAGGCGAGTGTAAGTGATAAGCCAATTGAGAAAGCGGTCCACTTCAATGATTGAGTCTCCTTGTAGAGTACCGCAATCGTTGCCAGACAGGGGACATAGAGCAGAGTGAAGATCATAAAGGCAATAGCGGTCATCGGCGTCATAGAGGCGGCCAGGGATTCACGCAATCCACGGTTCTCTTCGGTGACCTCTTCGCCATGTGAGTAGAGTACGCCAAAGGTCGCCACAACAACCTCTTTTGCAACAAATCCGGTCAACAGTGCGATGGATGCATTGAGGTCAAAATTGAGTGGTGCAAACAGCGGTTGAACAACGCTGCCTACCTGACCAAGGTAACGACCCTGTTGAACCTCGATCTCCTGCGCACGTTCAAGTTCGGTGATCTGTTGGTCGCGGAGATCATTCTCTGGCTGGCTTTGAAGAGAAGAGATCTGCCCATCATAATCCTGGCTCATCGTGATCTCTTGCGGGAAGGTCTGCAAAAACCAGATGATGATTGAACCAACTAAAATAACCCCGGTTACCTTCTTGATGAATTCGGCACCACTGCGTCCCATGTGGATCCAGATTGAACCCCATGTGGGTGCCCGATAGGGTGGCAGCTCCATCAGAAACGGAGCGGTGTTGGCCCCTTTAATGATCGTTTTGCTCAATACCAGCGCTGTGAGCAAGGCAATTGCAATACTTGCCATATAGACAGAGAAAAGTACTGTACCCGCACTCTCGGCAAAGAAAGCACCGGAAAAGAGGACAAAGACAGGCAGGCGTGCAGAGCAGCTCATGAACGGGTTGACCAGAATAGCAACCAGGCGATCCTTGGGGTTCTCAATGGTGCGTGTCGCCATGATTGCAGGCACATTACAACCAAATCCGGTGATCATCGGAATGAAAGCTTTTCCATGCAGTCCGAAATTATGCATCATGCGGTCAACCAGTACGGCACCACGTGCCATATAACCGGTCTCGCTGAACAGCGCAATAAAGAAGAAGAGGATGACAATGTTTGGAAGGAAGATGATAGTACCTCCCATTCCCGCGATAATACCGTTAATCAACAGGTCCTTGAACATGCTGTCGGGCAAAATGCCACTGAGACCGTCAGAGAGTGCGCCGACACCAGCATCGATCCAGTCCATCGGATAGGCACCCAAGGTAAAGGTTGTCTCAAACATGACCCACATCAGGGCCAAAAAGAGAGGAAGACCCAGCAGGCGGTTGAGGAGAAGCCCATCAATGGCGCGTGTTACGTTGACGCGATTCATTAAAGTGTCGATCTCCAGATGGCGAACCTCTTCAAGAAGACCGTTGATAAAACCGTAACGTCCGCTCAAAACCAGTGATTCAGCACTCTCATCGTGTTGTTGATGCAGAGTGGATCTCACCTGTTGAACATGCTCGATCAATTGAGCATGATCATGTTCATCCTCCATGATCTCCGTATCTCCCTCCAGTAACTTGATGGCAGTCCAGCGGCACTGCTCAGGGGACATGGAGTCGGGGTGAAGATCATTAAGGTATTGGGTAGTCTGATTGATCGACTCTTCAAGATGAGAGTCATAGCCGATTTTAACGGTTGAGCAGGGTTTTTGACCATCACTGGAGTAGCGAACGATTTCGTCCAGCAGTTGATCAAGGCCGGTGCCATCACGCCCAACCGTCTCAACAATAGGGCCACCAAGTAGGCTGGAGAGTGCCTGATTGTCAATCTGTACCCCTTGGCGCTCAGCCTCATCCTTCATGTTGAGTACAAAGATCCGGGGAAGCCCCATCTCGATCAACTGGGTGGTGAGCATCAGGTTACGCTCCATGTTGCCAGCATTGATCACATTAATCACGATATCCGGCTGCTCTTTTCTCAGTAGATCACGCGTGATCTTCTCTTCATCGGTCTTGCTGTTGAGCATGTAGACACCGGGAAGATCAATCAGCTCAATTTGCACCCCTTGGTGCTCAATGATATGGCTGTTTTTAGAGATTGTGACACGTGCATAGTTGCCGGTTGCCTGCTTCTCGCCCGTGATCTTGTTGAAGAGGGTGGTTCTTCCTGTGTTGGGGTTGCCAATCAGGGCGGCTCGAATAGGGGGGGGTGTATTCATCGGTTTACTCGGGATAAAAGTTTGGTAACTGTTTGAGGTGACATTTATGAGATCGGTAATCGAAATGATTGCTATTTCTTGTCTAAATCAAAAGCATACAGAACCAAACCCTCTGTTGTTGAGGGTATGGTTGAATAGGTTGGTCTGTTATTTGGGTTTAAGCGGCAGCGATTTCAATCAACTCAGCTTCACTATTGCGTAGACTGACTTGAGCGCCCTGAATAGTATAGGTGCGAGGGTCGCCAAGCAGTGCTGTATGGTCGATGGTGATGGTAGCACCAGGGATCATGCCGATTGAGGAGAGACGGGCTTGCATAATCTCTTCTCCTTGAATCTGAGTGATTTTTCCACGCTTGCCGGGTTTTAGGTGATCTAGAGTCATCCTCTTACGCTCCTTGTGCTGTTCTGCTGTTCTGCTGTTCTGTGATAATAAATTAATTTCAGACATAAATGATAAAGATTATCATTTATGTCGTAGGGCTATAGTATTGGATTGCGCCGCGTGTCGCAATAGCAATGGTGAAAAATAGAGAGGTATTCTATAGGTGAATTATTATCAAGAATTGCATAAGTTCCTTCATGCGCCCACTCCTTCCTCTTTGCTGGGGGAGGGCTGGGGGTAGAGTGTCTGAGGTTATACGATATATTTAAGAGGCTCTATATTCAATTTGAGAGGTGTATCTAATGGGAATGCAAAGGTATGATGGGTTGCTATGAAAATTGATCAGCAGAGAGTAATTTTTGGGATACATGCGGTTGATGGGTGGCTTAATTCGGGTCACTCAAAAACCGGAGATCTACTGTTGCTGGATCGTCAGCGCAGTGATAAACGGACTCAATCACTGGTGGAAAAAGCCAAAAAAAAGGGTGTTGAGATTCGAAAACAGAGTAGAAAAGAGTTGGAAAACTACGCCCCGGGAGCAGTTCATCAGGGGGTTGTTCTCTATAAAGCGGAGATCTCCGGCACCCAGGGGAATGAGACATATGATGAAGGGTGGCTCTATGAACAGGTCGAGGTAAAGGGGCATTCACTGTTGTTGCTGGTGCTGGATGGAATTACAGACCCCCATAACTTAGGAGCCTGTCTGCGTAGTGCGGATGCAGCAGGAGTAGATGCCGTGGTCGTGCCCAAGGATCGTGCAGCAGCGATGGGGCCGGTGGTGAGAAAGGTGGCTGCAGGGGCTGCTGAGTCGGTGCCTTTTGTGATGGTGACAAATCTCTCTCGAATGTTAAAGCAGTTGGCTGATATGGGGGTGTGGGTGGTAGGTGCTGCGGATGAAGCGACGGAGTTGCTCTATCAGGCAGATTTGACAGCATCAATAGCAGTGGTGATGGGGGCAGAGGGTGGAGGAATGCGACGCCTGACCAAGGAGCGTTGCAGTCAGCTCATCAAAATCCCCATGGCTGGCTCGGTCAGTAGTCTCAATGTTTCGGTAGCAACAGGTGTTGTGCTGTTTGAGGTGGTACGGCAGCGCGCCTCTTGCTGATTGTTAGCGCTGATATGGCAGTCATCTGAATAGTGACCAATATTTTAATCTAACGATTGCACTCATCTGAGGCTGAGCGTATATTTATCAGCAACTTCTTAAGGTTCATGTAAGGTTTATACAGGGTTTTCCGTTGGATAGAGTTCTCATATATAGTTTTCAGCAAGAGTCTGGTAAAAGTACTCTGGCGTTACAGTTGGCCCATTTTTATAATCAAAAAGGGCATAAAATGGTGTTGATGGATTACACCATCAACCAGACAGCGCTAGAGTCTCTGGGGGATGAGTGCTGGCAACCAAGCGGTAGTGATATGCTGGTGCGGGGAGTCGCAGCCCGCCAGAGTGGGGGAATGTTGTCCAGGGTTTGGGCAGAGCAGGTGAGTGATGCAGAGATGGTTGTGGTGGATACATCGGTCAAGCTTGAACAGTCGAGCCTCGATTATCTATTACGTCAGGTCAATAGTATTCTGTTGCTGGTTGATGTGCGAGATGTGGATCTGGAACTTTTTGGGCAACAATTTAGTGAGTTAATTAAACGTATTCGCATGGTGCGTAGTCGTCTGGTTGTGGTTGCTACCCACTGTGACCGGCACGATCTGTTGAGGGTTGTACAGTTGCGTCAGGAGCTGGATCAGTTTCAAATTCCATTGGCGATGAAGTTAGAGAGTGCAGCAACCAGTTTGCAGGTCGAATCTCTGGCACAGATGTTGCTCAATGATGAAATGCGGGTGGACTCCGTGTCAGGAAACCGTCTTGGTAGAGCACTCCACCCGGCAATGAAGCGTGCAGCCTCGATGGTGAGTGCAGTAGAAACACTGCCCGCCATTGTTGATGAAGTTAAAGGGGATGTGTTGTTAAAGGAGGAGATTGAACAAGAGGTTTCTTCTCCACTGAGCTCATTGCGTGAAAAAAATCAGAGGCTCTTGACGGAGAATGAACGGTTGAGGCGCTCTTAGTTGAGGCGCTCTTAAATAGGGTTCAAATTATTTGAGAGTGAGTCGCACATTATTGAGCAGATAGAGTTGAACAGGATTAGGAGAATAAAATGGCAAACGTAGCACCAGTAACAATGATTGATGGTAGTCCAACCCCGGATCAAGGGGCGGAGTCTGGGCATGAGCTTCAGCAGGTGGCTCAACAGGGGCGTAGTGAACAGAACAAGGAGGCATTGAAAGAGTCAACAGAGAAAGTTGCAATTGAAGCCAATATCGCTGCCAGGGATGCCAATGAGGTTTCAGCGGTATCAGACTTGACGGCTGAAATTTTGACAGAGGCAGCAGAGGTTGCCAAAGAGCAGACTGTACATGCGATTGAGGTGACAGCGCTTGCTGAACGGGTGACAGGACTTGCCAAAGAGGCAACTCAACGTGCGCAAGTTGCACGTAAGCGTGCAGAGCAGTCTACTGTTGAGATGCGTATGGTGATTGAGCGTGAACAGTCAATCGCCAGTGAAGCCAACAGTGCGGCCCGTGAGGCAGAAGAGATTACGGCACTGGCCAGGCAGGCGACACAAGAGGCAGCTGAAGCGATTGAGCAGGCGAGAACGGCAACAACTGAAGCCAACGGTGTGGTTGGTGAGGCCCAGCTGATCTCTCATGAGACACAAAAGGCTGCAGAGAATGCCAAGATAGCTACGCGGATGGCGGTGGAGGCTGCTCGTGGCATGGAGCGGATTACAGGAGATGTTGATCAGATCTCAAGTGAAGTTTCTGAAACAGTGAGAAAGGCATTCAATGAAGACCCTGCTCAGAAGCACCTTATTCGCAGCAAGACGGATAAACTCAGACAGCGTGCGGATCAGCTCAGAGCACATACACAGGAGATGAGAGAGAAGATTGCGGAGTCCAAAGAGGGGTAACGCAGAGATAACATAATAGGCTGGGTGGCTGTCTGAGAATAGTAAGATAGACATATATCAAAATAAAAATACTTGCTATTCAGTAGTTTAGTTTTTGAAAAATCAAAAAAATTTGAGTTCTCGGACAGCCAGAGAGCTCTCGTCCTGACTCTAAAGCGGCCCACTATTGTGGGCCGTTTTTTTTGCGTGTCTGTCGGGCTTTTGTTGTAGCGCTCTGTCAATGAGTAGAGCTGCATAAACCCAGAATAAATGACTGCAGTCATGTCTATTGTAGTGAAGAGAGGCACTTTCGAGGCTGGTTTCCCCCGGAAAAGGGGGGTGCGCGTTGATCAACAGACGCTATTTGCAGGGTGTGGTTTTTGAAGGGGTGAGCAGAAGGGAATTTGGGTTTGCTGATGATAGAAGAAATTGATTTCAGCTAAAAACAGAAACGCCCTGATGTGATGTCAGGGCGTCTTTTTGAAAGTTTTGGATTAGAGTCACTCTTTCTGGATTAGAGTCTCCCTTAAGGGAATCGGTAGGCTCGGGGTTTTTTCTTGGTTACGGTGCGTTCGGTTTCGCTTTGGACATCAAAGCTGATCCCCTCAAGGGCCGGTTGTTGTGGTAGAGACAGAGTTTGCAGTGTCGTAAATTGTTGGCTGAACTCGCTCCCCATTATTTTTATTGTCTGTTGTAGCGGAACCAGCTCTTGTTGCAGGGTGGTCCGAAGTGTCTCTACAGTGACGCCTGTGCCTGGTAACCTGGTTGAAGCTGTAACTGCGGTGGTACTCTGTTGAGGTTCAGTTAAGGCTACGCTGTGTGCTGTGCTGGACAAGGTGTTTTGTAGAGTATCCAGTTTATGATTGATCTGCTCAAGTGCCGTCAATAGCTGTGCAGTATTCTCTTTAGCCGGGAGACTCTCTATAGGAGTTATACTCATCTCGCTTTCATTGAGTGGAGTGGCTGATGTAGCTTCCATATCCATTGCTAAAGTGGTTTCAGTTTCAGTTTCAGTTTCAGTTTCAGTTGCGGTTTCGGCTATTTCGCTATCGGTGGCAGGATTTTTTCCGCTGGACTGTTGGGATAGCATCATTAATGACTCTTCAATGCGTTGGCTGGATTCAGCCAGAGTCATCATTAATGTAATATTTTCTTCCGAACTCATCTGCTCCTCCAGAGAGGTTACGATAAATAACTGGTCATTCAGCTGCTCAGTCAGTGTGCTGTTTTCCATCGCAAGATAGAGTACGCCACAAAGTGTGAGTGCGGAGACAATCAGTGGTGCGCTATCTCCTAATGATTGATCCGATTCATCCGGGTCTCGTCTGGGAGGAGAGGCCGCTCTGATCGCCTGTTGGACAGAATTGCGAACATCGTCGCTGACCCGTGAGCTGAGAGAGACGATCCCCTCAGTCGCAAGCAGTGCGGTTTCAGCGGCCTCATTGGCAGCTGAAGCACTGGCAGATGCAGTTTCAATGGTTTTGATAAGGTCCACAATGCACGCTCTGTTTATTGGTTATGGCGATTGATTAGTCATTCAATGACTGGATACGTGTGCGTAGTTGACGGGTACGCTCACGAATGGCGTCGCTATGTTGTTTGAGTTCATCCAGGTATTCAGTCATCTCTTCACTCATGAATAGTTCGGACGAGCCGCTCTCTTGCTGACTCTCTTCAATTTGCTGCAATGCGTTTTGAATTATGGTACGCATCTCAACGCTCGTATTGCTGGCGACCTCAGTTGCATCATTAGCAAGGTCTGCTGCCTCGTGAGCCAGTTCTACGGCATTTAAAATAGAGTCCTCAAGTTGAGAGACGGGGGATTCGGAGGTGGTTTCATCGTCGGGTGTTGCAGTTTCTTCGCTGACATCACTTGTTCCCTCATCAGTGGTTGTCTCAGAAGTTGCAACAGATTCACCTTCAGCAATCGCTTCTGAGATGAAGTCAATCTCAGGTTCGTCGCTATCTTCACTCTCTTCTTCAGCGATCTCATCACTCATCATCTCTGAGAGTGGATCGTGCATCTCTGTATCGCTGGAAGGGGCTTCAGTTGTATCGGTAGTTTCATCATCTTCTTCTAGAGCGGCTTGTGCAAACATCGCCTCAAGCTCATCCCCATTCGCCTCATTAACGTTGTTTTCATCACTCATTTTCAAACTCCTTACGCTTTTTGCTTTATAAGATTGTGTAGCACTATTAATTTTCTCTTGACACGGTCTGCATGGAATTCGATAAGCCGATTGCCTTGCTTTAACTGCTGAGTAGAAATTATATGGCTACAAAACATACTCAATAATTATTTTTGTTCAAGTTTTTGACACATATTTTGGGTCTGTATATCGGGTAGCAGAAAGCGTGCCAAGTTATCAGATCAAGCTCTTGGTTGTTTAAAGATAGAGGTGTGAGTCGAATGCTCTCTACCTGTTTCTTATATATGTGTACCGTTCAGTAATTTCTTGCCGGTTCTGCTGGGAATTGTGGCGTCATTTTTCTGTAATGCTGAATGGTGACGGTGGGTGAGTGCTTCAATGGGGCTTGATAAACTATTGTTGAGAGGAGGATGGTAACTCTAATTTATTGTAATATGCTGTTATAATTAATGAAATCATATTCTGTTTGAGCGACAAAAAAATGTTGTTGATGATTGGTATGAGATTTGCATAAAAATAAACGTGATTTTATGCTATCTATAACAAAACTAAATAAGGAACGAATGATGAACAGAATAATAGACTGGGTTGAGTGGCTGGGTGAAGAGTGGCTCCGTTTTTTGGTCTGGTTTGTGGTCGGACTGATTGCACTCCCTATGGGGATCTCTGCCGTTACAGGTTGGATTAATTTAGACCGATTTTATGATGGCTTGGTACCGGGTAATTTTAATCTGGGTGTTATGTTGCTGGTGGTAGCACCATATGTCCTCTATCTGGGATATCGCTTGATTCATTTCTATCGTGTAGAGCGGGATGAGTTTTTTGAAGATGACTCGATAGAGAACGCAGCCTGATAGAGTTATAGGTTGGTTTTGATTTAAGGTATTTATTACGGAACAAAGTGCGCTATACCAGCAGTTACGAACTGTCTGGTATAGCGTTTTTACGTGTAGGCAGAAATTAAACTTGCTCTGTAACCTCACCAAAATTGGTTTTGTCGAAGTAGTGCATCAGAAAACTTGAGATACTGAGCGAAATCAGGATCGGTTGCTGTTCTGGATAGATTATTACTGCCGCCAGCAGTCCGGCACCCATGGCGCTCCAGTGAATTGAAGTACGCCGGCTCTTTGATGTCTTTTTGCTCTTTGAGTCTGTTTGGTGATCCATAGTAAAACCTTCATTGTTGTAACTCTTGAATTGATTACTGCTACTATCGACCAGATTGTGTAAATCTGAAGTACAGATTGATGATTGTTCATGGAGTCTTAAATCTGTGTTCATTAGAGGTCAATTGTTGTGCATCACAACAGCTCCTTTTATACTCAATGCTATGAATATAAATAGTGATATCAGTCACCTTGTTTTGGATCGTCTGAAAAGAAGCCCGGAACATATAGAGGAGGCAATCAAGCAGCCGGGTATTGACCGCTGCTTTAAAGGGAGTCCTCTGGAGCAATTATCGAGTTCCTCAAAATCGGCAGTCAATCCCGGTGTTGGAATTGAAGATATTGAAAAGCCGGATAAAATTTCCCAGCAAAAACCGGCTTATCATGCCTCAGTTGAACCGGAAGCTGTTCCACGGCAAGAGGCTTATCTGCAGGATCTGCCTCAGACAGTGGCTCGAAACACTGTGCGCCATTCTGATGAAGAGTTGGAGTTGTTGGAAGGGGAGTGGAAAAAAATGGTTGAGGCTGTGCAACAGCTTCAGGATGAGAGTCAAAAGACCGCAACAACCATCAATGAGGTCCGTGTTGAGATGGGAAAAGTGGCAGCCTATAGTCGACGTGAGGTGGTTAGTTTTGGTAAACGGTTAGATCTGTTAGAGCAGACGCTTCAGCAGATGGGGTCTCAGGACCCGGTAGAGCGGTCAGCAGTGGTATGGTCCGAAGAACCCTATTTACAGCAGATGAATCAGCAGGTTGATGTGCTAAATCACTCTATGGAGCAGATTCAGCAGCAATTTCTCAAACAGAATGAGGGTAAAGGTATTGGCGCTGGTGAGGTAGAGCAGAGGCTGCAGCAGTTGTTTCAACAGGTATCTGCTGTTGAGACGCAATCTGTGGAGCAGCAGAAACGCTCTGAAGAGTTGTTGCAACAGCAGCCCTCTGGCGTGTTGGTGGAGCAACTTCAACAGCGGTTGGTTGTGCTTGAAAGTGGTCTTGAGCAGAAGGTTGATGAGGAAGGGGTGGCTGTGGGGTTTGACTCTTCCGTATTTGAAAAACAGATCTTACGGCTAACTCAATCTGTTGATGAATTACAGCAACAACAGCATTCCGGGGTTCAGCGTGAGGTTGGAGAGCATTCTCAGCTTGAACACCAGCTTTCAGCGTTATCAGAGGTTGTAGCGTCTCTGGATGAGCAGATACAACAGCATCAAAATAATGATCCGATTGAAAGTCCGCTCAATACTGCGGATGGGCGTGAGAAGAATATTGTGCAAGAGTTGAGGTATGAGATCGGGGAGGTGAGAAAGAGTAGTAACCGTCAGCTGGAGGCTCTCAGTAATAAGCTGCATACGCTATCAACTTCCAGTGAGGTTAATCAGATCGTCAAACATGCAACCGCCCAACTCCGGCAGCGGATTGATGGTGCAGTTGAACAGATGGAGCGTGGCGTGAAGAAAGAGGCAGCCATTCCGGTGGTGCGCTTTTAATCCTTGTTCCTGCAGTTTGTAGAAGGTATCGTTAATCTTTTGTAGATGAGTATCAATTGCGTTATTCATCAGTTTCGGTGTTCGCAGAGAATGGGGAGTATAGAGGGTGATTGACAAAACTTTATCAGAGAGAGAGCAGATTCGTGAGGCCGGACTCAAGGTTACACACCCCCGTATGCGTATTTTGCGGCTACTGGAAGAGAGTGAGCAGATTCATCTGAGTGCTGAGGAGGTCTACCGGATTCTGATCGAGACCAATGAAGAGATCGGTCTGGCAACAGTCTATCGGGTTTTAACGCAGTTTGAGCAGTCAGGTATTCTGAAAAGACATAACTTTGAGACAGGGCACTCTGTGTTTGAGTTGGATCGTGGTGAGCATCATGATCACCTGCTGTGCATCAAGTGTGGTGCAGTGGAAGAGTTTCATGATGAACAGATCGAGAGTTTGCAGTACAAGGTTTCTGAGGCACACAATTTCAAGACGATTGACCACTCTCTGACCATTTATGGGCATTGCAAAAGTTGTCAGGTGTAGGTTGGGGTTGGCAAAGAGGGGTAGCTAAAAAATTAAAAAACAATTGATAATCGTTATCGTTTGCGTATAATAACTCTTATCGTTAATAATGAAGGAGTAGCAAAATGATTATGGCATTGATCGCATTGTCTTTAGGGGTTTCGATTCTCTTTGTGGCTAAGGTAGTGTTGAGTTGGGTACTCTCTCTCTCCTTCTTTAAAATTGCGCAGATGAGGAGCTATTGCTGCAAGCGTCGTAACGATTACCAGCAGTATGCTCGCCATCAGTTGCTACAGACTCGATAGCCACCTAGGAGCTTGTCCGAGAATAGAGAATCTACTGCGGAAAAACTGAATTTGGCCATATTTCCCCATCCTTTTCGTTAAATAGTGGAACTATTCGCCTCAAAAGATGACAAAATCTGTCTCAAACCAGCTTCCCCTCGCTACGACTTCTATTCTCGGACAAGCTCCTAGAGAGGTAAACCAAAATAAGCCGGAGTGTGCAAATATTCTGACCTGTGCAGACTGTGCATCCCGCGAGGATATTTGATGGGGTAGAATAGAGAGATGGCACCGTTTCTGACCTCGTTTGTTGAACAATTTCCTGTAGTAATACAGATCTGGGTTACTCTGGAGCTCGCTCTGCTGCTTTTTCTGACGGTGATGCCGACGGGTGGGTTGATTGGCTGGATGATAGCGACCCGACAGCTATCCCGGTTGAGTCACCTGTGGATTTGGCTGGGTATGGGGTGTGCTCTGATAGTTTCTCCTCAACTATTGGTTGGGGCAGTTTCAACCCTGATCGAGGGTGATTCGATGAGGGTGTGGGAGGTGTGGATTGGGCTATTTGGATTTTCTCTGGTCTGGGTATCGCTCTATGCGTCACGACTGTTTAAAGTGACCCGGATGCTCTCCTGTGAGGAGTTGTTTCAGATGGGGGTAGTCGGAGGGGGCGCGCATTTTGCGGTAGTTCGGCCGCTGCTGTTTTCTTTGCTGCGTTTTAGTATGTCAGTGGCGCTGCTGGTGGTGGTGCTGGATCATGGAGTCACTGCTATGCTGCAGCCTGCGCCACTCTCCATTTATTTTATGGTCGATAGCCATTTTCCTCTGCCTCAATCTTACTTCTGGATAGGGTTATTGATGGCTGCTCTGCTGCTGTTAAAGGGAAGTCTTGCAAGGGTGCGTATACCCATCGCAGAGCGTGATCTTCAACCGCTGCGGGGGTTGGGGGGGCTTGGTCTGTTTTCAATGCTGTTTACCACGGCCTTCTATACTCCTTTATTGCTACTACTGCGAGATCTGCTTAATGGCTGATCTACTGAAGTTGAATCAGTTGTCGATCTCCTCAGGTCATGAGATCTCATTGGCGCTGCCTGAAGGTAAGTTGGGGCTGTTATTAGGAGACGAGGGGGCGGGGAAGGGCGCGCTACTGAGGCAAATTTCGGGTATTCAACCGATGGCTTCAGGAGAGATTTTTCTTAAAGGAGATTTGATTGCGCGTAACGGAAAGAGTCCTCAGCCCTGGGAGCGGGATATTGAATTGGTGTTTCGTTATGGGGCCTTCTATCCCCATTTGAATGGTGTTGAGAATATTTTGTTTGCATTGCAGCGTTACACGTTACGCGCTAAGCGTCGTACAGTATTGAAATTGCTTTCAGAAATGGGGTTGCTGGAGTTGGCATCACAATATCCAGCACAGCTAAATTCTGATGAGCTGCTCTTTCTTAGGATTGCCAGAGCCTTGGTTACCAGGCCTGCATTGTTGCTGATAGAAGAACCCTTTTTGGACCTTAAGGCAGAGGCACGAAGAGAGCTGCTGGACCATCTTCAGCGTTGGGCTTATGAGCTGAAGTTCGGTCTGTTGATTACAACAGCGATCAGAGGGGAGATGCTGTTTGCGGGTGATTTTGCCGGGGTCATGGGTGGTGGAAAATTGTTGCAATGGGGAAGGCCACAGCAACTTTATCTGACCCCTCGAGAGCGTGCAGTTGCTCACTATATGGGAGAGGGTGTGCTGGTTCGCTGTGTAGTGCATGATGAAAAGCGTCTGGATACGGAGTTGGGAATGGTGGACCACCCGCAAGGGTTTGGTTTGCCGGTTGGAACCAAGCTGGAACTGCTGATTCGCCCGGAAGATCTGTTATTTGATGAGAAGTCGAGAAGGCGGGCACGGGTGTTGGAGCGCTCAGCGCATGGCCCCAGGAGTCTCTGTCGTCTTCAATTAACCCCGGATATTGAGCTCTATCGAGCCTTTCCGAATTACCTGGATGAACGGATTTCTGGAGAGTTGAGGTATCAATTGAAGATTCGTTCGATGGTTCTTTTTAAACGTGATCCTGACGAAAGGACATAATATAGAGGTGGAGTTGATTAAATGATATCGGATTTGGGTTATATGCGCCTTGTGCATCTCTCTTGGGAGTTGCAGATGGAAGAGTTGTTGGATACTCACCATGCTCCAAACTTTGAGGTGGCAGGTCATGAGGAGTGTCCTCTGGGTCTATGGCTTTATGATGAAGGGCTTAGTGAGTTTGGGAGTGTGCCTGAAATTCAACAGTTGGAACGTGATCACAAGCTGTTTCATCAGGCGGTAAGGCGGGTCATGCGCTCTCATAAGCATAGTAGGCGTGAGGAGGCCGGTGAAGCACTGCAGGATGTGCGCCATTTGAGTCATGAAATTATCTACCTGCTGACGGTGGTCGAGTTCAAGTTGTTGCGGAAAAAAAATAACCATTATGTGGTGCGCCACCCCCTGAAAGCCTTGGCCCGGTTTTTTAAACGTTGAACTTTTTGGGCAGGCTCTCTATATCTCGGGCAGGCTCTTGGGATAACAACCCAATACCGAGTTCATGTTAGACTCTCCGTTTTCAATCGATTAAACAAAGTTTGAATATATGGAAGAAAAAGCTGTAGTTCAATCCTCGGCTGGCAAGCCTGATCTGGACTGGAGTCAGGTGCGTGAGACAGTACGGATGTTTTGTGTTGGGGTCTCTGCAATTGAGTACTCGATGTCTGCAGGAGATGAGTCGATCAGTTCTCTGATTGAGACCTTTACCAATATGAGTCGATATATGGCAGAGCTAAAGATGGTGGCTCGCGGTGTGCAACACCATGTTCCAGACGCTTTTGAAGAAGAGTATCAGGCAATGGTTGCAGATCTGGATGTACGTTGCGACAACGTGACCGCTAATTTGAAGACCGCAGTGGTTAGTTTTCAGTTTTATGATCGCCTGACACAGCAGTTAGACCATATTTCAAATAGTCTGGAGCACACAGCAGAGTTGGTTGGGGACCAAGGGCGGATCTATAATCCAGCAGAGTGGGATAAGCTGCAGAAAGAGGTCTACAGCTCATTTACCATGGAAGAGGGGCGTGTCTTATTCGATGCGCTGATGCGTGGGGCCTCCAAGGATGAGGCAATTCTGGAGGCGAAAGAACATAGTAATAAAGATGCGGATGAGCTGGAATTATTTTAATGACCATTGTCATCAGGCGGATGGCATGGTTTAATCTCATAGTTGAGATTGATCAATAAAGGGTATCTCTAAAATAATAGTAACTATTCAGAGGTTACGAAAAAGGTTAAAGAATTTGATAGTAGCTGTTCAGGGGTGAGCTGAATAGTTACAAATAATATAACTAGGAGAGACGGAATGGCTGTATTTAATTTGGCACAATTTCTGGCGCAGAGCGCTTCAGGTGTTGGTGTTCTCGGTGCCGTAGTGGGTGCATCTGGTGCCGCAGCAAAAAATATTAAAGATCATCGTGATGGTCTTGTCGATACCCAAAGCGCTCTTTATGATACCGGTAAAGAGGGGGTAGGTGCGGGCGTGGCAACCGCCTGTAGTGCAGTTGCAGCAGGTGCTGTTGGTGGTGGTTTGATGCTCTCCTTGGGAACGGCTCTGGTCGCTGCAACGGCAGTCAAGTATGCATGGGACCGTGGTGTTGAGCAGGTTGAGCTTCAAATGCGTAATGCAGACGAGGCAGATGAGATTCTTGCTCAGGGTGTTGAGTCTTAACTTATTGTTGTAGAAAAGTTAAAATAACCCTCTGCTGTGTGTGTTCACGGCAGGGGGTTGTCTGTTTTGAGAAGTAACCATTGATTATATCAAGTATTAGTTCGCTGTTTCAGTCATGAAAAATACAATAATTTTCTGTAAGAGGCCCTGGATGGTGGCAGTACTGCTGTTGCCAACAGCAGCACTCATGATTTTTGGGTGGGCGCTCTATCTCAACGGTTTTGATTTTCAAGAGCAACATACAGAGTCGTATGCAGTCAGCGACTTCTTCTCTTCAGTCTCAACCAACACAGTGCCACAATCAGCTCTGAGTGGTGGAGTCAATGTAGCAGCAACAACCCGTGATGTGGTGGGGAAAGCAGCCTCTGCGGTTGTTTCAATTCATCGGCAGGGTGTAGGTCTGGTTGCTTCCGGCGTTATTATCAATCCGGATGGATATGTGATAACGACACTGCATAGTCTGGGGAGTCCGGACACACTTGAGGTTCATGTGCAGGGGAGTCAGGGGGTTAAGCGCTATAAGACGGATATCGTCAAAAAGCATGTTGCTCACGACCTGGTGTTGCTGAAATTGGTTACCAATGATCGTTTTCTCTTTTTGAAGCTGGCTGAGACACAGAGTATCTCTCAACAGACACCACTGATTGCCATCGGTAAAGAGGCGACAGGGCAGGTGGTAGCCTACCCCGGTGTGCTGCAGCGTAGTGACCAGGTGCGGCAGGTGGCGGGTGGTACGTTGACCCACCTCATGCAGACCAATGCGTTGCTCAGTTGGCAACAGAGTGGAGGCGCTGTCATTAATCAGCATGCTGACCTTGTAGGCATTGGGTTTCTGTTACAGGGACAAGGGGGGACGGCAGAGGGGTTTGTTGTTCCTTCGCATGTCATCCACTCCCACTTTCAGGATGTGATTGAGTTTAATCTTGCAGGTCAGTCTGGTGGGGCGCAAACGCAGCCGCCAGCGACGACAACGGTTGCTCAACAGGTGGAGTCAAATCCCCTCAATCAGCCCAATCAAGCCAAGGGGATGGCTGCTGCATGGTGGGATCAGGCGCGTCAACAGACACGTCAGGAAAAATTGGCTGTAGTGCATCAAAATCAGCAGCAACAGAGCCCGGGCGCACTGCTTGCTCAAAATATTGCTGCAACGAAAACGGTGAACACTGCGGGTGGGCAGACTCGTGTGGCCCATATCGGTGCTCCGGGAGACTCTGTTCGACTGATTGATCTGGAGCATGACTCCAGTTTTGATCTTGGTTTTTATAAACTGGATGCCATCATCGGGTTGATGTTATTGGGTGTTGTGGCCGGTGCGGTGGGTACTCTGGTACCGATGGGAGGAGGCATTGTTGCCGTCAGTGGTATGATGCTGTTGTTTGGTTATGGGGTCTATATGGTGCGTCCTGTGCTCTATATCACTAACCTCTTTACCTATGGTTTGGCTGCATTACGACAACTGTTTGCAGGTGTGGTGATAACCCGCAGGGTTAAAGATCTGCTACCGGCTACCATTGTAGGTGCTGTATTGGGTTATTTTTTGGGACACAACCTCTATGACCATGTGATCGGGTATCTGTTGGGGCTATTTGCACTGGTGATGGCGGCTGTAGTGCTTTATGAGCTGAAAGGAAATCTGCAACAAGGGGAGTCACATGTACGCCCGATGGCAAAAAATCAGGATGATCGAATCGATAACTTTCTGCAAGATTCTTCAGAAGTGAGTGATCGCAGTTGGGCGATATTTCCTGTTATGGGTGCTCCTCTGGGTATATTGACCGGGTTACTGGGGGTGAGTGGAGGGGTGGTTGAGCAGTTTTTCCAAAGAAAGTATGCCGGGCTTTCTGCTGAGAATGCACGTGCCAATGCCATTGTAATGGTGTTCTGGGCCTCACTGACCGCAACCATTGTCTCATTGGGATATGGTGTCTCTGTAGGTTCTTTCCAGTGGCAGACGCCTTTGACGCTGGCGATGATTCTGGTGCCAAGTACCTATGGCGGTGGTTTTCTGGGCCACTATCTGGAAAAACGCATTAGTCTGGACCAGAAGCGCTGGTTGTTTGTCGCGGTGATGGGTGTGGTCGCCTTCTCACTACTATTGCTTCAGTAGATGATGGTTCAATCCGCGTGACATATTCCCATTTCCCTTTTCAGTTTACAGTACGGCTCACTCTGTTGTGGCTGCTTTCTCTCATTCAACCGTTGACTGCAGCACCCGTCTCCACGATGGGCGGACATGTTGGGTCTGCTGAAGTGATCAATCTGGCTTCGGCAAGCAGTGGTAACTTTATCGGTGCAGATATCAAGCTTTACGAGGCACACTGGCAGGGGATGGATGTCATGAAGCTGACCGCTGAGCTGCGTAAACAGCTGGGCTATCCGATGGGGATGCAGGGTGTAATCATCAATGAGGTGACACTGAATGCGGCACTCAGTGGGATGTTGGGTGGTGACATTATAGTAGCGGTTAAAGATATGCCCGTGGTGGATCTGGAGACGTTCCAGTTTGCAACGCGCCAGGTGAAAGATCTGCGCCACGCAGCAGTGACAGTGATGCGTAAAGGTGAGAGAAAAGATCTGAATGGTCGTTATATGATGCGACAGATGGTCTACATGATACGTGCCCGGCTGGAGTTAGGTTTTGCGCAGGTTGAGGGGGCACCGATGATTTTGCCGGGGGACCCGCGCCCACACGCCTACCGAGGCCCCTGTACTGACTGTCATACGGTGGGAAGTGGTACCTTTACCATGCCTGATCCTGACCTTATTATCCTGCCGCCACCGAATCTGACATCGGCTGAGATTGCGGCAGGCAAACGCCCACACCGTGACCGGGGAGCCTGTATCGCCTGTCACCAAGTACACGCTTCTCCTGCCACAATGTAACGGGTAGCATCGGACAAGCACCTAGGAGCTTGTCCGAGAATAGAGAGCCTGCTGCGGAAAAGCTGAATTTGGCCATATTTTCCCATCCTTTTCGTTAAATAGTGGAACTATTCGCCTCAAATGATGACAAAATCTATCTCAAATCAGCTTCCCCTCGTTACGACTTCTATTCTCGGACAAGCACCTAGAGGGTCTCTCTTGAGGTAATACGTCACACCCTGAAAGATCCCAATAGCCCGTTATTAGTAAGATTTTCAACTGAGGAGCGAGGTCGGGTAACGATGGTAATGATCGTTACGGGGATTAGACTATCGCACATAGATGTCTTATTCAGGGCCTCCTTAGTCACCAAGTATTTTTTTCATCTCTTCAATGACCCGGTCCAGCGGGATCTCCTGACTCTCTTTGTCGCTGCGTCCCTTGTATTCGATGATATTATTATCGAGTCCACGGTCACCCAGCACCAGTCGATGGGGGATACCGATCAGCTCCATATCGGCAAACATAATGCCTGCGCGCTCCTTACGGTCATCCAGAATGACATCAATCCCTGCTTCCAGTAGTTTATGGTAGACCTGTTCGACCACCTCACGCAGGCGATGAGATTTATGCATATTCATCGGCAGTAGTGCCACGGTAAATGGAGCAATAGATTCTGGCCAGATGATGCCGTGTTGGTCGTGGTTTTGTTCAATGGCAGCAGCGACGACACGGGTGACGCCGATTCCATAACAGCCCATGGTCATGGTCTGTGCCTTGCCATTCTCATCCAGTACAGTTGCCTTCATCGCTTCACTGTATTTGCGGCCGAGCTGGAAGATATGACCCACCTCAATACCGCGTGCAATGCGGATCTCTCCATCGCCATCCGGGCTAGGGTCACCCTCTACAATGTTCCTAAGGTCTGCTATTTCAGCAGCCTCAGGCAGATCGCGCCCCCAATTAACCCCGGTGAGATGAAAGCCATCCTCATTAGCGCCGCAGACAAAATCAGCGCAGTGTGCTGCCGTTCGATCTACAACGAGCGGAATAGTTAAACCGACCGGGCCGAGAGAACCGGCAGAGGCTCCGGTTGCATTGAGGATCGCCTCCTGCTCAAGGAATAGCAACGGGGAAGCAACCCATGGGTGCTTCTCTGCCTTGATCTCGTTGAGTTCATGGTCACCACGCACGACCAGTGCAACGGCAGGTTCATTTTTACCGGCTACCAGCAGTGTCTTGAGAGTCTGCTGTGCATTGACCTGTAGTGTTTTGCACACCTCGTCGATGGTTTTGCTGTTGGGAGTGGCTACTTTATCCAGCGTTGCAGTCGCCTCGCTACGTGCGCTGGCAGGGGCCAATGCCTCGGCTAGCTCAACGTTGGCAGCAAAATCACTCTGGTTAGAAAACGCAATAGCATCCTCACCAGAGTCGGCCAAAACATGAAACTCATGAGAGGCACTACCACCAATCGAGCCGGTATCGGCATCAACGGGGCGGAAGTGGAGCCCCAGTCGGTTGAAGATGCGGCTATAAGTCTCGTACATCAATTGATAGGTCTGTTCGAGCGAATCCTGTCCGAGGTGGAAGGAGTACCCATCCTTCATGATGAATTCACGGGAACGCATCACCCCGAAACGGGGGCGGGTCTCATCACGAAACTTGGTCTGTATCTGGTAGAGATTGAGAGGCAGCTGTCGGTAGCTACGGATCTCTCTGCGGGCGATGTCCGTGATCACCTCCTCATGGGTAGGGCCAAGCAGGAAATCTCGATGGTGACGATCTTTTAAACGCAGTAGCTCTGGGCCATACTGTTCCCAGCGTCCGGACTCTTCCCATAATTCAGAGGGTTGTACAACCGGCATCAACAGCTCTTGTGCCCCGGAGCGGTTCATCTCCTCTCGAATAATACTCTCTACTTTGCGCAGTACACGGAGTCCGGTGGGGAGCCAGGAGTAGAGCCCAGAGGCCAGCTTGCGAACCATGCCACTACGGATCATCAATTGATGGCTGGTAATCTCCGCCTCTGCTGGAGTCTCTTTAACGGTGGAGAGAAGATAGTTTGAGGTACGCATGGCAGTTTTCCTGGTGGTGTAGTGATGTTTTTTGGATAGAGGGAGAGGCGTTAAGGTGTACCCTTAAAAAGTGGCATTATTCCATCCCCAAAGATGCCTCTCAGGTGCAGTAAATTCAATATAGATTCGGCTGGGGTCGATCCCGGTCATGGCGTGCAGCAGCTTGCACAGAGCCGATGAGAATACAGCTGTGGAAGATTCGGGTAAGCCAAGACTTTTAAAGGCCAGATAGGCACAGGGATCAGTGGTTCCTCCCATCATCATGGTGGCACCACTGCGCAGGGAAACCATTACATAGGCTTCTGGTTTCTGTAGTAGCTGGCTCAGTAATTTTGAGGTTTCGGCCATTAAACTCTCTTTTTGCTCATAAGAAAGGCTGACATTGGTATCAATTTTAAGGTATGGCATTTAAATAACCCGATGTTATGTATGGAAAATATTTGGATGGAGCTGGATAAAAAAAAAGGGGGTTGAGGTTGTTTCAGGGAAATGAAACAGGCAATATAAGTTCATCATTAATTATGTCGCCAAATTGATGCAGATAATACGGAAAGTAGGGCGGCAATTGTAGATTGAGAGGCAAAAAAGTGGAGTTGACAGGCGCAGAGATTATTACACGATTCCTTAAGGATGAGGGGGTCGAATATGTGTTTGGGTATCCGGGTGGAGCCGTGTTGCATATTTACGATGCGCTCTATCGACAGAGTGATGTGAAGCATGTTCTGACTCGTCACGAGCAGGGTGCTGTCCATGCAGCAGATGGTTACGCACGCTCCAATGGCAAGCCTGGAGTCGTACTGGTGACTTCGGGGCCCGGTGCAACCAACGCTGTGACAGGAATTGCAACCGCCTATATGGATTCAATACCGATGGTGGTGATTACCGGCCAGGTACCTACGCCACTGATTGGCAATGATGCATTTCAAGAGGTGGATACCGTCGGTATTACCCGCTCTTGTGTGAAACACAATTTTCTGGTGACAGATATCAATTCACTGGTTTGCACCTTGAAAAAGGCATTCACGATTGCAACCACGGGTCGTCCGGGGCCTGTAGTGGTCGATGTTCCAAAGGATGTAACCGGGTTTAGTACAAACTACAGCTACCTGGAGAGTGTTGAGATTCGCTCCTATACGCAACGGTATGACCCACCTGCTGAGCAGATTAAAGCCGCTGTCGAGATGGTAATGGAATCTGAACGCCCTATTCTCTATACCGGTGGCGGTGTAATTCTGGGTAACGCATCGATTGAGTTGACTGAGTTTGCCCGCATGGCGAGGATTCCGGTCACCAATACCTCAATGGGGTTGGGTGGCTACCCTGCAACCGATCCACAGTTTGTCGGTATGTTGGGTATGCACGGTAACTACGAAGCCAATATGGCGATGCACAATACCGATCTGTTGATTGCCGTAGGGGCACGGTTTGATGACCGTGTGACTGGCAATATCGAGAAATTCTGCCCACAGGCCAGAATTATTCATATAGATGTCGATCCCTCCTCAATTTCCAAAAATGTTCAGGTTGATCTGCCTATTGTGGGCTGTGTGAAAGAGGTGTTGGCAGATATGATTAATCTGTTACAGCAGTCGGGCGGGGTGGATCGTGAACGCTTCAATCGTTGGTGGTCAGACATTGAAGAGTGGAGAACAGAAGATTGTTTGTCCTATGATAATGGAGGTGGGGTCATTCACCCGCAGTATGTTTTGCAACAGCTCTATGAGGTGACACATGGAGATGCCTATGTGGTCTCGGATGTAGGGCAGCACCAGATGTTTGCGGCACAATATTACAAGTTTGACCAACCACGGCGCTGGATCAACTCTGGTGGTCTGGGGACTATGGGCTTTGGACTGCCTGCAGCAATGGGTGCGCAGTTTGCCCACCCGGATGCGACCGTCTGTACCGTAACAGGAGATGGTAGCATCCAGATGAATATTCAAGAGCTGGCAACCTGTAAGCAGTTTGGGCTGCCAATCAAGGTGATTAACCTCAATAATGGTTATTTAGGGATGGTGCGCCAGTGGCAGGAATTTTTCTATGAGCGTCGTTACTCAGAGGTAACACTTCAGGCGCAGGATCAACCCAATTTTGTGAAGTTGGCAGAGAGCTATGGTCATGTCGGGATGCAGATTGTCAACCCGGATGATGTGCGCCCAGCACTGGAAGAGGCGATGGCAATGAAAGAGCGTCTGGTGTTCATGGATTTTGTCACCAACCCGGAGGAGAATGTCTATCCGATGGTTCCTGCGGGTGCTGGCCTCAATGAGATGATTTTGGTATAAGGAGTGGTTCATAAAATGAGTAGACATATTATCTCGATATTGTTGGAAAATGAGGCTGGAGCACTGTCGCGGGTTGCGGGACTCTTTTCAGCGCGTGGCTATAACATTGAGATGTTGACAGTTGCCCCTACCCATGACGCCACTCTCTCTCGAATGACTCTTGTCACCTCCGGTACTGAGGCTATTATTGAGCAGATTAATAAGCAACTGAACAAGCTGGTTGATGTGGTGACGCTGGTTGATCTGACCGAGGGACAGCATATTGAGCGAGAACTGGTGATGATCAAGATCAGCACAGAGGGGCTTGATTGCGATCAGGTTCATTCAATAGTTACTGGCCATGGTGCTGATGTGGTTGATGAGAGCGAAGAGACCTGCGTGGTTGAGTTGCTGGGAAATAGTCAGAAAATTGATGCGTTGATTGCCTCCATGGAGCCGCTTTCCATCAAAGAAGTGGTACGTTCCGGAGTCTCCGGGATTAAACGTGGAGCAGATTTTCTGACAATCTAATCGGTTGCATTGTTCAATGGTGCTAATTCATGGATAATCAGCACCATTCTGTGGGTGTAACGAAAGCACCGCACGGAGAACTGCAGAGTACAGACCGGTAGATGAGGATTCGAGTACGGAGCTGACGCAGTAATCACTGAAAAAGAGCACTTCTTCGAGGTGCTCTTATTTTAATTTAAGAATTTTTAGGAATAGAGAAGACGATGAGTATTAACGTTTATTACGACAAGGATGCAGACCTTTCCATCATTAAAGGGATGAAGGTAGCCATTATCGGTTACGGTTCTCAGGGTAATGCACATGCAAATAACCTGAAGGATTCCGGTGTAGACGTTACTGTGGGGCTTCGTCCTAAATCTCCTTCTGCACATAAGGCGGAGTCGGTAGGGCTTGTAGTGAAGAGTGTTCCTGAGGCTGTTGCAGAAGCTGACCTGGTGATGATTCTGACACCCGATGAGTTCCAGTCATCCCTCTACAAGGATGAGGTGGAGCCTTCATTGAAAGAGGGTGCAACACTCGCTTTCGCGCATGGTTTCAGTATCCACTACAATCAGGTGATTCCTCGTGAGGATCTCAATGTGATTATGGTTGCCCCTAAGGCACCGGGTCATACCGTACGTAATGAATTTGTAAAGGGTGGAGGGATTCCCGACCTGATCGCAATTGAGCAAGATGCAGACGGCAAGGCGAGAGAGATTGCCCTCTCATATGCGTCAGCCATTGGTGGTGGTCGTAGCGGGATCATTGAAACTACCTTTAAAGATGAGACAGAGACAGACCTGTTTGGTGAGCAAGCGGTTCTCTGTGGTGGGGCAGTCGAGCTGGTTAAGGCAGGTTTTGAGACTCTGGTTGAGGGTGGTTATGCCCCTGAGATGGCCTATTTTGAGTGTCTCCATGAGTTGAAGCTGATTGTTGACCTGATGTACGAAGGCGGAATTGCCAATATGAATTACTCCATCTCTAATAATGCAGAGTATGGTGAGTATGTGACCGGGCCTCAGGTGATTAATGATGAGAGTCGCTGGGCAATGAAAGAGGCGCTGGAAAATATTCAGAATGGTGAGTATGCCAAACGTTTCATTCTTGAGGGAATGTCTAACTATCCAGAGATGACAGCCCATCGCCGTAATAATGCAGCACATCAAATTGAGGTGGTTGGAGAGCAGTTGCGTTCGATGATGCCCTGGATCAGTGCCAACAAAATTGTTGATAAAACTAAAAACTAAGTGATCTACTTAGGAAAGCTTGTTCTCTATAGGCGTGAGATATTTGTTCATGACTTATTCAGAGTTTCCCTAAGGATGGCTTGAAAGATGTTTTATTTGATAAGGCGCCAGCACTGATTTCAGTGTTGGCGTTTTTTTTAAATTGTTAATTGTGGTGAGATACACCCTTCATACAGAATAGAACGATGAATAGTGAGAACAGAGAACAGCGTGGAAAGGGGATCTATCTGCTCCCTAACCTGTTTACCACGGCAGCACTGTTTGCCGGGTTTTACGCCATTATCTCAGCCATTAACGGACTCTTCGCGAATGCGGCGGCTGCAATTTTTGTAGCGATGGTATTGGATGGTCTGGATGGGCGTGTGGCGCGTATGACCAATACAGAGAGTGAGTTTGGGGCGCAATATGACAGCCTCTCCGATATGCTCTCATTTGGTATGGCGCCGGCGCTGGTGGTCTATCTCTGGGGGCTGACAACTCTGGGTAAATTTGGCTGGTTGGCTGCCTTTATCTACACCGCTGGTGCAGCGCTGAGACTGGCCCGTTTTAATACCCAGGTGGGTATTTCCGATAAGCGATATTTTCAAGGGCTTCCAAGCCCGGCTTCTGCTGCGGTCATTGCCGGAATGGTCTGGGTTGCAGGGGATTATGGGTATGGCGGAGGAGATATCCCCAATGAAATGCGGATTGCAGCCGGCCTGATGACGGCATTGATGGGGCTGTTGATGGTGAGTAACGTACGTTACCACAGCTTCAAAGACCTCCATCTTAAGGATCGTATCCCCTTTGTGGCAATGATTGTAATGGTGGCACTGATTGTATTGATCTCAGTGGACCCGCCGCAAGTCTTGTTTGGTGCTTTTTTAATCTACACCTTCTGGGGGCCGGTCTTTAATCTGTTAGAGTTGAAGAAACGACAAGCAGAACGTCTGGAGAGAGAAAACAGAAAAACGGACGTTGAACCAAAAGGAACAGAGAATAATGAGTAGTGCAGACCGGTTAATCATCTTCGATACTACTCTGCGTGATGGTGAGCAGAGTCCCGGTGCCTCTATGAATATGGAGGAGAAGCTGAGGATTGCCCGTGCGCTTGAACGGATGCATGTTGATGTGATTGAAGCCGGTTTTCCGGTTGCGAGTCCGGGGGATTTTGCGGCAGTGAAAGCGGTAGCAGCAGCCGTTAAAGAGAGTACGGTCTGTGGGCTTGCGCGAGCCTTGCAAAAAGATATACAAACAGCAGGTGAGGCACTAAAGCCAGCAGTTCGTGGACGTATCCACACCTTTATTGCGACCTCTCCAATCCATATGGAGAAGAAGCTGCGGATGTCGCCGGATCAGGTGGTAGAACAGGCGGTACAGGCGGTGAAGTGGGCACGCCAATATACCGATGATGTAGAGTTCTCTCCGGAAGATGCGGGGCGTTCCGAGTCTGATTTTCTCTGTAGAATTCTGGAGGCGGTCATTGATGCGGGGGCGACAACACTGAATATTCCAGATACCGTTGGATACAACCTGCCGCACCAATTCGGTAACTTAATTAGTGAGTTAATCGAACGGATTCCAAACTCAGATAAGGCGATCTTCTCTGTTCATTGTCATAATGATCTGGGGTTGGCGGTCGGTAACTCGCTCTCAGCAGTGCTCAACGGCGCACGTCAGGTGGAGTGTACGATTAATGGCCTGGGTGAACGTGCGGGCAATGCCTCTCTGGAAGAGGTGGTGATGGCAGTTCGTACCCGTCAGGACCTCTTCAGTTGTGATACACGGCTCGACACAACGCAGATCGTCCCCTGTTCCAAGTTGGTCTCCGGCATTACCGGTTTTCCAGTGCAGCCCAATAAGGCGGTGGTGGGGAGTAATGCCTTTGCTCATGAGTCGGGTATCCATCAGGATGGTGTGCTCAAGCAGCGTGAGACCTACGAAATTATGCGTGCGGAAGATGTGGGGTGGAGCGCCAACCGCATGGTGCTGGGTAAGCACTCAGGTCGTAATGCCTTCAAGACACGTCTTCAGGATCTTGGTGTAGAGTTTGAAACACAGGATGAGCTGAATGAGGCGTTTGCCCGTTTCAAGGATCTGGCCGATAAAAAGCATGAGATTTATGATGAGGACCTGCAGGCACTGGTGACCGATGCTACGCAGTGGAGTTCAGATGAACGTTTTCGTCTGGTTGCATTGCGTGTCTGTTCAGAAACGGGTGAATCGCCTGAGGCCGAAGTGACGCTGATGATTGATGATGAAGAGAGGAGTGGTCAGGCAACGGGCGCTGGCCCGGTTGATGCAGTATTCCGTGCGATTGAGTTATTGGTGGATAGTCAGGCAAAACTGGATCTCTACTCAGTGAATAGCATCACCGAAGGGACGGATGCCCAGGGTGAGGTGACGGTACGGCTGGACAAAGAGGGGAGTATGATCAATGGTCAAGGGTCAGATACCGATATTGTGATTGCCTCAGCCAAGGCCTATGTTCATGCGCTGAACCGGGTTGTAGAGCCGGACCAGAGAGCACATCCACAACTGTAGGTCTATTGAGAGTCTAGAGAGAATGTGGGTCGCCTTTATTGAGTTATTTCTGATTCTTGCACTGGTAGGCTGGGTGGTGTGGATGATTCGTAAATGAGTTCATTTGTATCACCCCATCTCCAGGCTATGGGTATACAGCAGTGGGTGCTGAAGTCAAATCCTGATGCTAACAGTGCTCCAGAGCTGTCGGAGTCTGTTGACTTCACTCAACAGATTCAAGTAAAGGGAGAGATCGGTGCCTCACTGTTGATGATGAGCGGACCATTAGACCCCAAAGCCGATCAACTACTGAGTGTCATGTTGCACTCCATTGGTGTGGTACGGACGGCCTGTTATCAGTTAACGGTTGACTCCGTTTCGCTCTTCACTGAGGAGCCTTTCGCGCAGTATCTGAATCAGCAAGCAGAGCGTGTTCGCCCTAAAGTGGTAGTGCAGTTTGGTGGAGAACGCAGTTCGATTGCAGGCCTGTACTGGATTGACCATCCTGCTGATCTGATCTCTTATCCAGAGAGGAAGAGAGCGGCCTGGAATACCTTGAAACAGCTACATGTGCAGTTGTCGCAAACCTGATATTAAGCGTCTTGTTGAGCAATGTTGATCCGTAAATTGATGGAAGAGGACCTTCCTGCTGTACTGGAAATAGAGCAACAGGTTTACCCCTTTCCCTGGTCCCGGCAGATTTTTACGGACACCATTGAATCGGGTGCGCTGTTGGTAGTGGTTGAAGATGGACAGCGAGTGAAGGGCTATGCGGTCCTCTCGACGGGGGGTGGGGAGGCTCAGCTATTCAATATCGCAGTTTCGCCAGACTCTCAAGGTAGAGGGTTAGGGCGTGAGCTGTTGCAGTGGCTGATTGAACAGGCGAAACAGCAGCAGGCTGAGATGTTGTTTCTCGAGGTGAGGCTCTCCAACCAAGTCGCACAATTACTCTACCTGGATATGGGGTTTAATGAAATTGGTTTGCGCAAGCGCTACTACCGTTGTAATGGAGGAGGGCGAGAGGATGCGTTGATCTATGCCTTGCAGTTACAGTCAGAGAACTACTTTAACCTAAGCTGAATGGTTCCTTATCGCTTGAGTGCATCTGAGAGGTGAGGCTGAATGGCCTTGGTGATGGCGTGGTGTACATCCAACCCCCCGGCAATGATGTTGCCTGTTTCAAGAAAGTCACCGGCCCCGGAAAAATCACTACAGACACCTCCAGCCTCAGTGACCAGTAGTGCGCCAGCAGCCATATCCCACGGGTTGAGAGCGATCTCCCAGAAGCCATCCAGACGTCCGGCTGCGACATAGGCAAGATCAATGGCGGCAGAGCCGGCACGACGAATCCCGGCACTGTCTGGAAATAGTGCCCTGAAGGTGTTCAGATAGACATCCAGATGCTGCTGCTGTTTGAAAGGAAAGCCGGTCCCTAGTAAAGCACCATCGAGACTTTTGCGTTTGGTTGTGCGAAGGCGTCGATTGTTGAGCATCGCGCCATCCCCTTTGCTGGCGGTAAACAGCTCGTCTCTCAAGGGATCATAGACGACGGCATGCAGTAGATCTCCATTAAAGGCGAGGGCAATAGAGACCGAAAAGATCGGAAACCCGTGGAGATAGTTGGTCGTGCCATCCAGAGGGTCGATAATCCATTGATACTCATTGCCTTCAATGCTGCCACTCTCCTCAGCCAAAATGGAGTGTTTGGGGTAGGCATGGTGAAGAATCTGGATGATCTCAGCCTCGGCCTGACGATCTACATCAGAGACAAAATCATTTTTCTCTTTACTCTGAATGTTCAGGGTATCAAGGCGGTCCATAGAGCGCAGCATGACTGAGCCTGCACGACGGGCAGCCTTGATGGCAATATTAAGCATTGGGTTCATAGTACAGAGCCTGCAGAGTACGGGAAAGTGGCCCATTTTACAGTAGTCGGCTGTGGTCTGCATGGTAACATCGAGGTGGCTGTCCGAGAATAGAGAGCCTACTGCGGAAAAGCTGAATTTGACCATATTTTTCCATCCTTTTCGTTAATTAGTGGAACTATTCGCCTCAAATGGTGACAAAATCTGTCTCAAATCAGCTTCTCCTCGCGACGACTTCTATTCTCGGGCAGGCCCCTGACTTCAAAATTTCGATAAGTACGGATGATTATGGATAGTGTAGATGTAAGATTTGTGCTGGTTGAAACCTCGCACCCCGGTAATATCGGAGGTGCGGCACGAGCGATGAAAAATATGTGTCTTGATCAGTTGGCGCTGGTCAATCCCAATCGGTATCCCAGTGCAGATGCGACCTCGCGAGCCTCCGGGGCAGATGATATCCTGATGAATGCCTCGCTACATGAAACGCTCGACCAGGCACTGGAGGGGTGCGCACTGGTGGTGGGTACCAGCGCACGCCCCCGCGGACTCTATATTCCAGAGCTGACACCGAAACAGTGTGCAGAGAAAATTCTGCTCGAAGCGCATCAGGGCAAGGTGGCTGTGCTGTTTGGGCGAGAGGATTCAGGGCTTAGCAATGGTGAGTTGGACCGCTGTAATATGCTAATGCGGATCCCAACCAGTCAGGACTACTCTTCACTCAACTTGGCGGCTGCGGTTCAGGTGCTGGCCTATGAATTGATGGTTCAGCGTGGCGAGGCACCGTTGCAACGTCCAATCGGAGATGAGGAGAGACGACACCCTCTGGCAAGTGCTAATGAGATGGAGGGACTCTTTAACCATATTGAGCAGACAATCATTGCCACCGAATTTTTGGACCCGCAAAACCCCCGTCAGGTGATGCGCCGCCTGCGTCGTCTCTTCAATCGTGCTGATGTCGATCGCAATGAGATCAACATACTTCGGGGAATACTCACCTCAGTACGGACCTCTCTGGACAAGGTATAACATTTGAGCTATAAAAATGTGGTAGATTGTGGAAGCGTTTGAGAGGTTGGCTTATCAAGTTAGACTCTGGGCGATATTTATTAACAGACTTGTTGGATGAAGAGAGGATGCTGAGATGCTCACATTAATAATCGTAAAGTCGTGTTCTCAAGATCAGTTGAGATTGTTGTTTTGAACGCGTTAGTGATAGATGATGTCTGAACCTACCCCCAATCGTTGGACAGAAAACGGGGGAAAATAAGACAATTTCCTGTGTTGTTTTCATGTGATTTCTTGAGGAAAAAATCACTCTGTAAGTATTAGTTGTAGTGCTGTTTTTTGTCAA
>Ga0209361_1000385_pt1 | contig 41967 bp, 54 predicted proteins | sample SaaInlV_200m_DNA_3_FD_184657 | JGI IMG/M metagenome (GOLD analysis project Ga0209361, IMG submission 184657) | Marine microbial communities from expanding oxygen minimum zones in the Saanich Inlet - SI037_S4LV_200m_DNA (SPAdes) (version 2) | ecosystem: Environmental > Aquatic > Marine >... | reverse complement strand
CCGGCGAGACCACCACCCTGTTTGCACCACCTAAAAAGAACGAACTAGAGGATCTGCTTTCAAGAACCGATGCCCAGGCATTAGGACTTCCTTTCGGTACAACAAAAGGAGAGGCAGCTAAACTAGGAATAATCCCTACTGCGAGTAGAAAATCTTCGCCTAGAGGGCCTGCTCCTATAACAGAACCCAATATAAAAGAGGCAAACCTAACTAAAACAGAGAGAGAACAAGCTCAGGTACTTGGGATAGGAGATTGGAGTCCTAAATTCTTGGAACGACTTTATAACAAACAGGATCTATCTGCACGAGATAGAGTAGACTTTGTTAATAAATTCAAAAAAGACCAAGCAGCGGTTCCTATGACACTTGATCCAGAGATATTCTTAGAAGTATGGCTTGAGAATAAGAATAAACCAAAAGATGTTAAAGCTGCTCCTCAATCTAAGGGGGTATCTAACGAAGATTTAGCTCGTGATGATTAAATAATATGGCAATTGATGTCACCAAAATTAAAGGATTTAAAGACCCAAAAACAGTCTCTACTTTGGTTCCTGAAAATGATCCGGTTGTTCAAAAGACGATAGCAAGACAGTTGTTGGCTGGATTTAAACCGATTCTATCTGGGATTAAGCTTTTAGAAAAAGCCCAGAGTTTTTTACCAGGCTCTACTTTTCCAGTACGCCCAAGTGTGAAAGCTGAATCTATAAAACAGACGGGACAGGCTGCGAAGTTTATTCAAGAGGAAACAGCTAGGTCTGGAGCGGCGATTGTGTTGAGTGCGAAAGGGAAAGATAAATTGCCTATTGATCCCTCTGCTTCCAGAGCAGAAAAGGGATTTCAAAAGCTTGTCTTTGGAGAGCGGCCATTAAGATCTATTCCTGGGGTTGGTGAAGAAACACTTCGGGGTATTGGTTTTTCAGAAGAAGTGTCAGAAAAATTTAAGGTTCCCGTGGGGGCTGCTTTAGTTGCGCTAGATTTTACAACGGGAGGTGGAAAGGATGACGTATTTAAGGCTCTTGTTAAGAGTAAAAAAACAGCAGAGGTTTCTACTATATTAAAAAAGGTTGGTGTTCCTGACGAGCTTATCACCTCTTATTCAAGATATTTTAAAGACGCAAAAACTATTCGGGAGGTTGAGATTGGAATCGAGGCATTAGACAACATGAAGGACGTTGTTAAGGGCCTTCCCAGTGATGAGGTGGTAAGAAGAACTATCATAGAGCAGTCCGTTCCAAAGAGAATAATAGAAGGGAAAGCTAAGGTGGTTGCCGATGTTCCGGTCAAAGGAAAAGCTGTTGATACGATTGCGCTTCACAAGACTGATGCTATTAACATCCCGTCTATAAAAAAGAGCGGTCTTATTCCCGCCAAGAACGGAGTGTTTGGGGAGGTATCGTTCCTTGCTGATAGTAAGAAGCTCGTAGACCAGCATATTCCTACTGGAAAAGCGGTGAGCCTTCCCGTTCGGATGAAGAACCCGATGATTATTCCTACCGAGATAACACCCCAGTCTTTAGTGAGTGAGTCAAAATTTAAAACACTCAGAGAGTTGGCAGAATCTAAGGGCCACGACGGGATTATCCTTGAGGCTGGAAAAGGCCAAGAAGGAAGAGTGTATCTAACGTTTGATAAAGCGAGTACCGTTGAGAAGACAACGCTAAAAGCACCAAGGTCGTTAGAAGTAGGGGCGCGGAAGTTTGATACTGCTGAGGAGTTTGTGAAAAGTCAACAAATAGATATTCCACCAAAAAAATTAGAAAAATCTTTTGAAGATGGATTTTATCCTATGGCAAATAAGGGAGAATGGTTTGGAGAAGCCAACTATAAAGCAGAAGGTGGAAGATTGATAGAAATGACACCAGAACAATTTTTAGCACAGGCTAAAGATTTAGAAATAGATGAAATAGCGAGAGAAAATATAGCCGGTTTAAAGGAACACATTAAATCAGGGAGAACATTAGACCCTTTGACTTTATTTGAAATAAATAAAAAAGACGTTAGAGCTAGTGATGGTAGGCACAGGGCCATTGCATCAAAGGAATTAGGAATTGGAAAAGTTCCAGTTGTTTCTTTTGTTCCAACGCAACAACTAACAGATATATTTAAAAAATCACGAAAGCCTACTTTAGCCACTCCCAGAGAGTTAAAGAGCGAAGTTTCCAAAGTGAAACGCCCAGTAACACAGCCAAAAGTATCCCCCCAAGTCGGTCAAACCCCAGTAAAAACAGGCCTAGGTCCAATAAAGAAGCCATTAAAAAAATCATATACCGAGAGCATAGTACAACCAGTCAAGAATGCAAGCGATGCCAAGGAATCCTTTAAGAAATTCGAGGCTGGAGATGAGCTTGTGAGTGTCCCAGGAAAGGCCGATATAGCTCCACTGGCAAAGGATGCCAAGAACTTAAAGGATATTAGCGGATTCAGAGGACAGGCAAGAGATATAACTAGGAATTTCGAACAAGTATTTGGCAAAGATTCTATCCAAAAACGAACCATCCTTGATAAGTTTGATGACGCAAAAGGAGCAAGTGTTGATACACAAGAGAAATTAATAAACGACCTGAAGAAAAACGTCATCGACAAATACGGGTTTAAAAAAGGCAGCAAAGAGAGTGCCGCAATCATGGATTATGGCGAGAAACTAAAGACGAAGAAAGAAATAATAGCTGAGTTTGGGAAAGAAAAAGCCGATCAGATTATTGCGTCAAGCGATTGGTTTAGAAGCCAGTATGACAAACTTTTGGATGATGTAAACAAGATAAGGGCTAAGATTTATCCAAGGAGTCCAGAAAAGATTATCCCTAAACGCAAGGATTACTTTCGGCATTTCACGGAATTGTCGGAAGGATTTGAGGGGTTAAAGAACGCATTTGAAACCCCGTCGGGAATATCTCCGCAGCTTGCTGGTATATCCCCGTTCACAAAACCAAAGTCTAAGTTCCTATCGTTAGCTCAGAGGAGACTTGGTGTGGGATCAACCAGAGACGCGATAGGCGGTTATTTGAATTATATTCCATCCGCCTCTTATGCAATGCACATTGACCCTCATATTTCTAGGTTTAGAGATTTGGCGAAAGAGCTTGCGATTAAGACAGAAGACACAAAGAATTTAAATAATTTCATTGAACACTTACAGGACTTTGCTAACGATCTAGCAGGTAAAACAAACCCTGCGGATAGATATGTTCAAAAGGTGGTTCCTGGAGGAAGAGTCACGATGAGGGTGGTTGACTGGTTAAACAAGCGTGTAAAAGCGAATGTTATTCTTGGGAATGCGTCATCTTCTATTGCTCAGATATTTAATGTTCCCCAGGGGCTTGCGAGTGCGAAGCAGTATTCGGTTAGAGGAGCAACAAAAACACTTGCACAAATATTCCAAGAGAGTCCGGCGATGAATAAGTCTACCTTTATTAAAGAGCGATATTCTAGGTCTCTATATAGCCAATTCGACCAAGGAATGTTAAAGAACACAAAAAAGTTCGCTGCATGGATGGTAGGAGTTTTAGATGAGGTTGGCACAAAGTTTATATGGAACTCTCATTACGAGAAGGCTTTAGCACAAAACATACCCAATCCTATTAGATATGCAGATGGAATCACAAGAAAGATGGTCGCAGGTCGTGGCGTTGGAGAGGTTCCGCTTATACAAAAATCTAAATTATTTCAGATTGCTGCACCCTTCCAGCTTGAGGTGGGTAATTCTTGGTGGGCAATGAAGGACCTAATATCTTCGAGAGACTTCACGGGTATAGCTGTTTTTATTTTAGCGTCCTATCTAATGAACCGAGTCGCCGAAGAGATCAGAGGATCTGATGTTGTGTTTGATCCAATCAATGCAATATACGATGGAGCTAAGGCATTTCAAGAAGAAGACAATAAGTTTGTTGGTTCAGCTAGGTTCAGCGGTAGACTTGCGGGTGAGGTTTTATCGAACGTTCCGCTTGGTCAGACGTTGGCCGCTCTTTACCCTGAATTTGGTGTTAAGGGCGTAACAAGAGAGGATCTGTTCGGAGAAGGCGATCCCACTAGATTTGGTGGGGGCATTTTATTAACTCGTGGAATCCAAGACCCGTTGTTTAAGATAGTTACTCCTTTTGGTGGCGGACAACTGAAGAAGTCGATTGAAGGAGTCAAGGCTCTTGTAGAAGGAGAGGTGCGATCAAAGTCTGGGAAGACTTCGTTATTCAAATTACCCGCAACTCCAGAGAATATAATAAAAGCTCCTTTGTTTGGTAAGTTTTCGACCGACGAGGCTAGAGAGTTCTTTGACCCGCACAAAAAAACCACCCTCCAAAAAGGGGTTGAACAGTTTGAAAGGATTTGGGCGATGGAATTTGAGGATAGAGTAAAAGAGTTGGACAAACTACAAGAAAAAGACGAAAAAGTGTATAATAAAGTAGTTGATATTATAACGAATTTTAAGAAGGGAGTTACGGTAGAACAGTACAAAATAAAGCAATTGGGCATAAAGAATGGCGAAAGAGCGCAAGAGATATGGAATCAGAGGAATAAGATTAAAGATTTTGCAGAAAGAGTGAAGTTCTTAGACGAGTTGGAGGATCACAATATATTAAATGAAGACGTTAGATCCCAGATAGACCAGATTAAAAAAGGGAAACTGAAGCCAGGATTCCAGGAAAAAGAACCACAAAAGGATTCTAATGTGATTGATGTTGTGGTGACATATGCAAAAGCGTTAGGTGTTGATCCGGTAACGGCGTTTAATAGGATATTCACCGGACAGAAAATACGTCGAATTGATAACAGAACCATAATAGTAGAGAGGCTTCCTATCACAGAGTCGCAGGCTATCAAGAAAGAACGTGGCGCAGAGAAGGATGTTATATTGGACCACACTATCCCGCTTCAGCTCGGAGGATCTAATGCAAAGAATAACTTGAAGTTAGTTCCGAAGATTGACTGGGAAGAGTATACGCCCATAGAGAATGCTATCGGAAGAGCATTGAGGAATAAAAAAATTAGCAAGAAAAAATCGGTCGAGCTTATAGAAAGCTTTAAGGAGAAGGTAATAACCGCAGACGATGTACTTAATGCACTGAAATAACTATGGCAAATAATGAATCGGCAATAAGAAGGGTTCTATTTCATGAAGTTACTGTTATATTTGCTGTCGTAACGGTTGTATTAAGTGTGGCTATTTTTGTGTATGATATTAAGCTTGAGTTACAAGAACTCGGAGGAAAGGTCCATGTTATAGAGACGAATCACCTTGAGCACATCCGGGGATCTTTAGACAGATTAGAAGAAAATTTAATTAAACAGCAGGAAGATGTAAAGCTGTTACATAACAGCGTTATTAGATTGAATATTTTATTAGATCAATTAAGCGAATAGTTCTATGGAAAAGATAAACGTATTCGGGAAGGTAGATGGATATAAGACATACGCACTTGTTCTTTTAGGAATAGTGTTCACTATTCTAAATGGGTATGATCTTATCCCTGGAGATTCATACGAGATAATAATGGCCTTATTGGGACTCGGAACAATAGGTACGTTACGTCACGCTATTAATAAAGCGTAATCTATGCGTAAGAGTAGTCTTCTGAAGATTTGCTCTATCCCATACAAGGAAAAAACTTGGGAACTAATATATATATTAAGCTGCCTAGTTTTTGCAGCCACGCTTATTTTAATAAAAATACTATGATACCTCAAAATCCTGGATTATATCCTGATAAAGAAGACTTACGAGATTATCAATACGATGACTTTGTAGCAGCAGCCGCTGACGTGCCAGAAATTGACTGGGACGAAGGATTTGATATAGAACGTGACCTTGGCATCACATTGAAAAGAGAGTCGCAGAATGGCTCATCCTCATGCGTCGCACAATCTGTAAGCAGCTATGCGGAGGTATTAAATTATGTTGATACAAAAAAGCGGGTAGAGTTGTCTGCGAGGGATTTATATTCCAGAATTCATATCCCACGTGGGGGGGCTTATTTGAGGGACGGCGTTAAGACGGTTGTTAAGCGTGGGATTTCTTTGGAGAGTTTGGTTCCCTCTTATGACGAAGGACGACCGCCATCGGAGGAATTTATGAGGGTGCAGTCCTCTACTGTTGAGGCAGATCAGGTTGCGTTAAAATATAAAGGCAAGAGTTATTATGCGGTAGCGGCGGGGATAGACAGATTTGCACGTGCTATAAAGGACGGTCATGGATTGTTGATGGGATTTACTGGTTCTAATCCTGCGTGGAGTAACCAAGACGTAAGACCACCGAAAGATGGGGAAAACAAATGGGGACATGCTGTGTATGGAGTTGGGTATGGAAAAAAGAATGGAAAGAAGTATATTAAATTCCTTAATAGCTGGAGTGAAGGGTGGGGAGATAACGGCTGTGGATATGTATATGAGGATTATTTTAAATCAGAAAAAGTATTTAGCGGTTGGGTATTAATAGACCAACCGAATAAAAAAGAAGACTCTATGAGACATGTAATTGATAAAAACAAAGACCAGTGGCTAGTTTCTGATGACCCAAAAGTTATGCTGTCGATTGCTGACGAAGCCGACCTTGAGAGACTTGGGGTAACTACAATCCCTGTTCCGATAGATACACTTGAGGGATACGTGGAATATAGGGGAGGGACGACAGAGGGGATAAAGAAATTCTTTAACCTATAAAAAGAAGGGCCGTAATGGCCCTCTTTTATTTTTTTGTTTTTCGGTTTCTTCTAAAATACCCGATAGTCTTTAAAATAAATCCCAGGTTGATGTACCCCGACGAACAGAAGACGTGTCTCCCAGCGTTAGCCAGTCAATCGTCATGCCGTGTGGCGTGTTTTCTACTCTATTAACCAAAGATACATCAACATGGGATTATTTTATTGAGTGTACAGCAACCCACCACACAAGAAAAGTATATATTGCGATGGCTGCTATAACTATTTTAATTACGATAAGTACATTTCTTATTTTCATTTTTGTTTTTAAATGTCTATGTCTGACAATAAGTCTCTAAATCCACTGTTTGTATTATCATCGGCGCACACCATGTGGCAATCATTACCGCATATATGGTCGGATATGCTTGAATTTATGAAATCTCTTATGGACTCTACTCGCTGCTTCTCGCTTTGTAACAATATCACGAGGTCTTCTCGTGGTAGTTTCCCGTATTTCTCGAAAAAATTAAAATCCATATTATTCTTCGTTTAATATTACACAGTCATCGTCGTGATCGACGTTATAGTCGGTGTCTATGTTCATGTTGCAGTGTGGGCAGTTTTCAATTGACATAATTCTAATCTAACTTACTTTTAAAGTGATTTATTACCCCCTCCATCTTCTTGTCATAGTATTCTCTAAATTCGCCCTGTAAGCCCTTCTTTTTCTCTTCTGCGTAGTTTACGTACAATACACCCCTAAGGCGCTGTGAGGGGGTTTTAAAGTCGTCTCTGGGCGCGTCTTCAAGTGGTATGTCCTCGTCTTTAATCTCATTCTCTTTAAATACGAGCCAACCGAATTTGCTTTGTAATTCCATCACCCTAAGGGATTGTTCTTTGTTTATCTCGTTGGTGTGGATATTAAGCCTGAGTCCCCCGTCGGTGAGTGAGCCGTATGATTTAAGTATTGCTGGTATTTGAAACATATATATTATCCCCAACTTTTATAGGGTTTTGTCTCTGGTGGTTGATTGTCGTCGTCTGGTATGGTTCCTTCGTAGGCCTGTTTACCGACACCGAATAATGCGGCGGTTTTCTTGAATGCGTTGGTGAACGCTCCCTTAGCAGCATCCCCGTGGTTGTTTGATGTATGCCCCCCATAACACGTTCTAACGGTCTCTAGGCCTGCTGTGGTGCCTGTGGCGGGTGTTGTTATCACTATACTCACCTTGGCTATGTATTCATACATCTCTCTTCCACTCTGGGCCTTTTTTGTGTTTATTAACTTGACCTCCTGTTTAGTAGACCAGTTAAAACCAACAACCTCGTTTAGGCGGTTTACGATGTATTGATATTTATAGCCCTTGGTGTCGTATCCCTTTCCCGTGACCTTCCCGTCGCTCTCTTCTACCGCATCTTTGGGAAGCTCTTTTGCTAGTTTTTCGTAGTACATATTATTTATTTAAATGTTTTTCCCTAACGCCCTCCATCCGCCATTCCTCTAATTGATCTCGTTCTATAGTTGGTTTATTACGAGGGACAGTATATTTAATATGTCCGAACTGTAGATTTATCTTATTGATCTTGTTTATGAGTTTAGTTGCTCTGGTCATATTATTCAATTACTTATTTTCTGCGTTCTTCTTTCTTCGACATTCTCACTGAGATATATTCTTTTTCTTTCATTTCTGTTCCTGGAATTGGATTCCCGTTTTTTGCGTGCGTGGGAGCGAGCGATTTTTTAAAGGTGTCCGTTACTCTTTCTTTAACGTATTCATTGAACCCTTCTTTTTTGCAAAATTCTATTGCGGCTGTTTCGTCTGTTATTGATATGGTCTTTCTTACCGACAATGATATTGTGGCTTCTTGGTATTTAATTCCCAACTGATCCTCAGCTTTCATTTCTTCTATGATTTGTGACTGTAAAGCATCCCTTTCCTTTTTTATAGGAGCAACAGCCTCTTCAATATCGGATAATTTTTTTCTTATAGTGATTAGTTTTTTTGCGGTATCTTTCAGCGACATATTTTTATTATATTAATGTAAGTAAGTTATTTCTTCGTTATCCATGATCGGGAACGTCTCCATATACGCCACTGTCTCCTCCTCTAACTTTTCTGCGCTGTCTAGAACCATTCTGCCTTCTTCTATTAATCCCGTCCGTCCATTGTATTTAATCGGCGGACTGTACATGAATCTATATATCTTCATATTGACTTTAGAAACCCAGTAAGATATACTTGGGTTACTGTTCTCCCCAAATACTCCTACGGAGTTATCCTTACTGCCCCCTTAATTGGGGGCTTTTTTTATTAAGTGTCGGAGGAACTCTTTAGCTTATTAGCCCGCTTTGCCGCGTGTGACTTCTTGGCAAGCTTGCGATAATATTCAGATCCACCGTGCCGTCTTGATGTCTCCTTCCCGCCGACCGCGCCGTACAGGCCAGAGACTTTTTTGTGGATCGCCATGAGTTCCTCCTGCTCTGTAGTATCTTTCATAGCTATATCTTAGCATGGGGGTTGCTAGAGGTCAAGAGTAATTGCCCACTGTTTATCCACAGGCTTATAACTGGCAATCTTACGAGGGGTATGCTAAGATGTATATAAGGAAGGAGCAGCACGATGAGACTTGTACTGGAAAACGAACCTGAAACCGACGGACCACAGATACTGGTGGTGAAGATGTGTATGTCGTGCTCTCGAATCCTCAACGGTGAAGAGTACGAATACCAGGCCATCGACGTAACAACACTCGTACAACTCGCAACACAACGGTTACCCCGCCTCAACGAGGTGTCGTTCCAGCACAGACCGTGTCCTGAGTGTTCGTCGCTCTGTGAGCTGACGGACCTGAAGAACGCAACCGAAGACGAGTGCGACGACGTATAGGGGGTGGTCAAGATCTACCTTAGGGGTTGCGGTTAACGCCGCAGTCGCAATGGCCACTTTATTCAGCGGAGTATCGTGGTCATCTTTTTTAAACATATATGAAGAAATTTATAAAAGAGCTAAAAAAGAACAAACACCTCGTTCCATTTGTCTGCGCACTTGGTGAGAGAAGGGGCGACAGCGACATTTACGACATACAGGTTTGGACCTCTGATAACCTTGACTACACTGAAGGAAGAATTGTACACGAACTAACAGAGAGGATTACCGAGTCTTTAATTAAGAGAAGGGGTGGGGAAGGGGGAGAAATTAAAAATTGAATGATGCGTGGGTGCGTAATTAATTGCGCCCATAGTGATGAATCGTAATCCGCTGCAAAACCCAGGACGCGGATTAACACGGGATGCCTAGAGCTGGGGTGAATGCATTACTCGCGCATCATTTAGTGTTTAATCTATGAAATGCAGCGAATGCCAACACGACGACGCTACGAAGTACGGACACAGTCACGCTTGTTCTAAGTATGTTAGTGTGGTGGAACGACTTAAAAAGTTGGATGAAGAAATACTAGAAGGGGAATTAAACGGTGAATAGGTTAATAAGGTTTAAGAAACAAATATATGGAGAAAGAATTGTTTTTTTAAAGATGTGCAAGAGTTTGAGATTCAGGTCGCGCCTGGTCCATTCAGATGTGTAGCGCTTACATCGCCTTGCATGTCTTTGAGAGAATAAAGTGGAAGTTTTTTCTAAAGTGTGCTAATATAAAAACATAATTAGTCTTGGAACCAAAAGTGACGGGGTTTTCTTCCAAGACGGCCCTGTCTCTTTTTGTAAAAAATACCCATGGCAAACAGAAGAATGTTTAGCAACAGAATAGCTAACTCGGCAAAGTTTTTACAAATGCCAGTCGAGTCACAACTTTTGTACTTTCACATGATACTTAGGGCTGATGATGATGGCGTGGTCGAGTCCTACCCGCTCTTGAGGTTGCTGGGTATTGCCCCAGATGGCTTTAAGGTTTTGCTGGCTCGTGGGTTCATAGACCAGCTCAACGAAGACCAGGTTGTTTTGATAAACGACTGGCTGGAACACAACACCATAAGAGCAGACAGAAAGGTAGACAGTATCTATAAACATTTGCTTCCGAGTGGAACAAAGACAATAGACCCAAAGCCGCGAAAAGACGTGAAAGATAACAGTAAAAGGCTTGGTGGACAGTCCACGGTCAGCGTAAGTAAGGTTAGGTTAGGTAAGGTTAAGTCAGGTAAGGTTAATAAGACTATCTCTAAAGAGATAGAGGCAAAGCCTAAAGTGATAACGAAAGAGTATGGAAATAAAACAATCAACGCAATAATCAGCACATTAAAAACAAAGGCAGATCTACCAGGATTGGACGGATCCATTAAGGGCAATAGACAGCACGCAAAACATCTTGTTCGAGAGATAACTAATGTCTACAAGAAAAAGGGAGTTGACTCGCCTACCGACGATGATATTGTCCGCGGATTTTCTTTGTTAGTAGATGCCGCCCTTGCTGATGATTTCCACGCCGCAAATACTACCTCAACGAAATATCTTTATAATAATTTTTACAAAATCTTTTCTAGCGTGGGCAAGAACAAGCCTCGCATTACAAAGATTTCTTAATTCTATGGAACTTACAACAGAAACAATGGCTCACGTAGTTGTCATGATGGATAGATCGACCTTGCATATCACGGAAGATGAATACGGTAAGTTGATAGAGCTTAGTGCGAACCCAAAAGAAAAGAGCGTAACCGTCAGGGGTAGGCTTATAAACCTCGCCGCAATATCTTCGATAATGTCACTTGTGGATTATTACCTAGACTTCCCAAACAAGAGACCAGCGGAGACCGAAGGTGAGTATTACCAAGCCGAAGACAGGCCTTTCTGGGATAGACAGAAGCACGCCTCGGCACTGGAGGGTATTGCCAAGGGACTGGGGGCTTATATCGAGGGGCCGGATTATAAAGGCACAAACGCACCGAAAGAGTTGCTTGCGAATGTTGAGAAAAAATTAGTGACAGTAAACACTTAAAGGGTGGGGTTAAACTAAAACAGATATGAAATACTTTAGTACATTTAGTGGAATAGGCGGGTTCGCTTTAGGGATAGAACAGGCTTATGAGTTATCAAAGTTGGCGACTGAATCCAAAGATAGCACCGACAATAAGAGCGGAGCATCACAACACGGCGAGCGTCCATTATGTGTTGGATATTCCGAGATCGACAAATACGCCGTCGAGGTCTACGAGAAGCATTTTAAACATAAAAAGAAAAAACGAGAGATTGCTAACGATTTGGAAGTAGTAAAAACTATTGTATCTAATAATAATTATGGTATACTGGAGGTATGCTATGTAAATATTGCAAAAAAGGAACAGAGTTTTATAAAAACAACGGGTCTAAGTGTAAAGACTGCCTTAGAAGATACCAGTTTTTTTGGCGTAAAAATAATATTGAAAAAAGCAGGGAAACGGGGAGAAAACATAATGCTTTGCGAAGACAACGAGTGCTCGATATGTATGGGAGAGAATGTTTTTGCTGCGGAGAAGGGGAAGAAAAGTTCCTTACCCTTGAACATAAGAACGGAGATGGAAACATTGACAGAAAAAGATATGGAACTGGCTATATGTATCAACTCTCCCTTAAAGAAAATGATAAATCAAAATACGAAATCTTATGCTACAACTGTAATAACGCTAAAGCGCGATATAGTATATGCCCACATCAAAAAAACAAAACCAGTCCCTAACTTCGGCGATATTACAGAAATCGTTGCAAGCTCTTTACCAGACTTTGACTTACTGGTCGGGGGATTCCCCTGCCAAGCTTTCTCCATTGCGGGAAAACGAGCTGGTTTCGATGACACCAGAGGAACACTCTTTTTTGATCTCGCACGGATTATTAAGGAAAAGCAACCATCTATGGTATTGCTTGAAAACGTTAAAGGGTTACTATCTCACGAGGGGGGAGATACGTTCAGAACAATCATCTCCACGCTTGATGAACTGGGGTATGATGTCGAATGGCAGATACTTAACAGCAAAGATTTCGGCGTTCCCCAAAACAGAGAACGGGTGTTCATTATCGGACATCTTGGAGGATTCGGTGGACGACAAATATTTCCTATCGGAATCCATGACAAAGTACCTGCTAAGGAAGACAAGGGGGATGAATCAGAAGCCGAACATATTTTCTCGACCATAGCAACCAACACGAAGAGGAAGGAGAGCAATTACATTAAACGATTATATGGATTAACGGTTGACGAAAAGATTAGAAGACTAACCCCTACGGAGTGTGAGAGACTACAGGGCTTCCCAGACGGCTGGACAGAGGGTTTAAGCGATACCCAGAGATATAAGACGCTAGGAAACGCTGTAACGGTAAACGTGATAAAGGCTGTCTGGAGACAGGTGGAGGCGACGGTTTAAAGGAGGAGGCGAGGATTGAAATACTAGATAACAAATAATATGAAGATAAAAAGATTGCCACACCGACGGAGCGTTGCTTTGTAATATTTGTGGCAAAAAAAACTAAAATATATATATATGGACAAGAAAGAATTTAAAAACACACAACCCAAGACTCACGGTAATCTTGATTTCGGTGGAGATTTATCAAAATCAACAAAGGAACTGCTATGATAATAAACGGAGATTGTTTACAAATGATGAAAGAGATAGACGCCGACACGGTTGACTCTATTGTCACTGATCCTCCGTATGGGTTGGCTTTTATGGATAAGAAATGGGACTACGATGTTCCAAGTGTTGAGATATGGAAAGAAGCGTTGAGGGTTTTAAAGCCAGGTGGACATCTGCTAGCGTTCGCAGGTTCAAGGACATATCACAGAATGGCGATAAATATAGAGGACGCAGGTTTCGAGATACGAGACCAGATCATGTGGGTGTATGGTTCAGGGTTCCCTAAGAGTTTGAATATAGGGAAGGCGATAGATAAGGCGGCAGGGAAAAAAAGAGAGACAATTCCCGCAACAGAAGAAGCTAAGAAGTACGAAGGCTGGGGAACAGCATTAAAACCAGCACACGAGCCCATCGTTATGGCACGTAAGCCATTTAAAGGGATAGTAGCAGAGAATGTATTGAAATGGGGGACTGGTGGGATAAATATAGATGGTTGTAGGATTGGGACAGAGGAACTATCGTACACAAGCACATTCAAGAGAATGATAAAAAAGAATATTGACGAAGGCTATAGACCAGAAACAATGAGAGGAAGTGGAAATTCAGTAGACAAGACTGTTCAGGGCCGATTCCCCGCTAACTTCATACACGACGGAATAGAAACAGAATGGGCTAGATTCTTCTATTGTGCCAAAGCAAGTAAACAGGATAGAAACGAGGGGTTGGAAGAGTTTGAGGAGAAGGAAGACATTGAAATGACGGGTAGAAAAAAAGACAGTGCTGGATTATTAAGAGTACGAAAGGACGGGAGTATCGGAGAAAATCCCTATGCTGGTAAATCAGCTAAAGCATTTAATCATCATCCAACAGTCAAGCCAACCAAACTAATGCAATATCTATGTAGATTAGTAACACCGAGGGGCGGGGTGGTGTTAGACCCGTTCATGGGCAGCGGCAGTACAGGCAAGGCGTGTAAGCTAGAGGGGTTCCAGTTTATAGGAATCGAACTAGATAAAGAGTATTGTAAAATAGCAGAGGCAAGAATAAACAACACTCCGGCACAGGACAGTCTGTTATAAAAACTAAAATATATATATGAAAAGTGAAATATTATTTCGAGCGTGGGATAAGAAAAATAAAAAAATGCATGAAGTAAAAGATCTTCACTTTTACTTGTCAGGGCTGTGGTAAGCGAGGAGGAGATCTACAAGCGGACCACATTAAACCGTTTGCTTATTTTAAAGATCTGAGATTTGAAATATCTAACGGACAAACAATGTGTAAGCCGTGCCATTATGAAACCCCCACCTTTGGGGAAAAAGCAAAAAAATATGAATATTCAACAGTTTAGGGAGAAAATTATAGAGGGTAATTATTGTGCGATTAGCGGTCTGGGGCGTGACTTGGTTCTTGAATTACCAATTGAAAAGCCACGGGAATTAGAAGGAAAGGTTCGCACTCTAACGAGGCAGGGATTTATACGCCAAGGTTACAACCAAGCCCTTAAAGACGCTATTAAGAAGATTAAAGAACTATGAGACCAAATATAGACAAAAGATTCAAAGAATTTGATGAGGTGTTATTCCGCTGCGAGTGCTCTGGCAACCATTTTATGAGCATTACAGACTATAGCGACGGTAAGATCCAAATAGATTTTATCGAGCGTCCGGCGAGCTTATGGAGTGCAATAAAGGCTATGCTGAGGTATAAAGAGGTATATTATGGTGAGGCTATTTTAAACACGAAGGATGTTGTGGCGATGAGAGATGCACTGGATAAATTTATTAAAAAAGCCCTATGAATAAAGAAAAGATAAAAGATGTGTTGGCGTGGTGTGGAGTTATCGTGGTTTTAACCTATTTGTTGTTTGTTATTTTTAGTTATGCCGAGGAGACGCTGTTGGTTATCGATAGATTTTTTCTAAGATAATATGACTGAAGAATGGAACTACAGTCATTATAAAGTAAAAAGAGAGCACGAGTCCGTTCGGAGAGGCATACGAAGATCTGAGTTGGCATATGCGGCGTTAGTTTGCGTTGGCATTAAGAGGAGATACCATGAAATATTTAACGAAGTATTTACCCTTTTTTGTGACTGCGGTACAATCGAAACAAATGTCAGATCAAAGAAAAAGTTGTGTGATGAATGTAAAAATGAAACCCCAGAACAACGAGAAAATGCAAGAAAATTATTAAACGATTCTTAGCGAAAAACACACCTCTATCCCCTCTCGGACCTCTCTCGCTTTTTCGTGGAGGTGCTAAGGTTAGCCCAAAACTCTCTCTCGAGGACCAAGAGGGGACTACTCCGAGGTAGGGGCCTAAAACTACAGAATAACTATGAAGGTAACGTCGAAAAAACAAAAGGGTCGATTACTTGAGGATCACATAGCCGATCAAATAATAAAGAAGGGACTTGATCCGAAGGCAAGGAGATCCTTTGGTTCTGGAGCAGGTACAAGGGAGAAGGCGGACATTGATACATCATTGCAGATACTAGGGAGGAACATCGGAATCGAAGCGAAAAACCATGCAGTTGCGAAATGTAAGGTTTGGTGGGAACAAGCCCAGAAACTAGAGAAACTAGGAAGAGAGCCAGTAGTAGTATATAAGCTAAAGGGCGAGTCTCTAGGCGATTCTAAGTCGATTCTTTACCTGGATACCCTGTTAGACCTATTAGCAGAGAAAACACCAGAGAAGGCCATCATAGAGACCGCAGACGACAATAGAGAGCTTAAGTGGAAGCTAGAGGCCTCTATTAGAGCCAATAAAGCATTGTTAAAAGAGATTAAAAATGAGTAATTACGCTAAAGCATCAGACTGGATATTCCAACAGATAGTATTACACGGCAAACCTACTGCTAAGCTTAAAGTAGAGAAAAGAATGAAAGAGGGTGGGGATAAACATGTTGGTGAATGGTGTCTAAAATTAATACAAGAGATTGCAATAATTGATAATTAGAGGTATAATATATACATGAACAGTTATATCGAAGCGAAGAAGAGTTGGCAGTTTGTGTTCAAATTTGCAAGAGACTGCCAGCGAATGGAGACTGGTTGGAACCTGTTTATGATTGGGTTCATCAAGCTTAATGATATTCCGCCCGAAGGCTCGATTGTTACCAGGGAATTTTATAGCGGTTTTTTATTGAGACTTAGAATTTGGCTCCCGATTGAGAGGGCTTAATCTTATCCCCCATCCTGTTAAGGGTGGTCACAAATACGTGTCGGCAATCGTTTGGGATCCTATCAGTCTTTGACTGGTGGGGAATAAGATTAACGTATGAGAAAAAAGTCTATTAAATACCAGGTAGATTATACTCTTGGAAAGAGCATTAAGGTCAGGAGTCAGATTGTGTTAGCAAAATCCCCCAAATTAGCAGAAGAACTGCTGATGAGTCTTTATAAGGACGCGACCATAGACAAGGTCGCTGAGGTAAGAGAAGAATCATGATTATTTATTTAAAAGATTATTTTAACCTACCCAATGCTAATAACACTGGGTTTTTGCGCATCTATGGAGCAAACTGAACTTACACCAGAAGAGCATGCGGCTCTTGAAAAGGATTTACAGGCGGTATTAAAAAAACATAACGCAGGGATGGCAACTCGATCAGTAATAGAATTGTTTAAAATAAATGAACATGCAGAACCACCCAAAAAAGAATTCCAAGCTAACTAAGAAACAACAAGGCTTCGTGAACGATTATGTAGAAGACGAGAATGGAACCAGGGCTGCATTAAAGAATTATAATATAGGAGGAAAGGGCGGAAGCGGAAACATTAACACCGCCGCAACCATAGCCAAGGAGAACCTCACGAAACCGCAGATAATGCAAGCCATAGAGGTTAGGCAAAAATCATTGAGAGAGGCACTCGGAGACGAAGGAGTTACACCAGAGAAAATTGCCGAGAAAGTCAACGTATTGCTAGAGGCAAAACAAGGAAAGAAGCCGGATACGAATGCGATTGATAAGGGACTTAAGCACGCCACCAATATTTATGGCGTAGAGGATGCACAGGCTCCATCAAAGAATAATACGTATAACTTTATCTTCAACCCAAGTACACAGGAAGAAATCCGTGAACTTGAGGACAAGATTAAAGACAAACTAAAAAATGCTCAACCGAATTAAACGGATTGTAAAGTTAAGCAAAAAAGATCCAGCCAGCCTGGATGTATTAACTGATGAGCAGATAAACGATTTACCAGATGCCGACTCTAAAGCGGCATTTTTGGGTTCTGGAACAGAGAAAGAATACAAAGAACAACAGAATAAAGATAAATTCGGGGTTAAGAATCTTTTTGGACTATGAATCAGGCAATACCAGCAGTAGAACAGCATTATCATATTCAGGATTTGATCGACAAACAAACCAAGCGCAGCGAAGACAGGGAATATCACCGAGAGAGAGTTAAGAGAATAGAGGAGAGAGACCAAGTGCTGAGGGATAGCAAATCTCACGTTCTTACAGATTTCTGGTGTGACAAATGCAAAGAGGATTTTAAATCGACGGCCTACCGACAGGTTGAGGTTGATTGGACTAATTCAGCGCAGAGGATCGCATTCTATAAAACCAAATGCTGGAATGGGCATTGGTGTATACGACAGATAACAGATAAACATAAAGACGCATTTTATACTAAATCGAAGCTGGTGAGACTTGACCAAGGCAACCATTACGCCGACACGGTTCAGCCTTACGAGACGGGATTTAACTTATTATATGGCAAAAAAGACTATGCAAATATCAAATAAGTATGTGGTTGTAGAGAAGCTGGAGGAGGAGGACAAGGAGGGGTTCAAGGTCGCTGACGTGCAGGATGACTTTGTTTATAAGGGTAGGGTGCTGTTTCTTCCCGACGAACAAGTGCACGTATCTAATGAGCCGCTGATAGTCAAGGATGTGGTTTTGTTCGCCAAGTATAGCCCCGACACTCACGAGATTGAGCTAGAGGGCAAGAAGGTAAAGTTTGTATTAATTGATGATATATTAGCTATTTTATAATCATAATAATAAATAATTACATGAACAAGGAAAACATAAAAGACGGGTTAGCGGCGATTATTATTCTTTGGATGGCTTTTTTGTTGATAAGCGGGATTGGTTACACGTTCTCCTCCCCCTTCGGTAGTGGAGATCCGTTTTTTCGTCCAACATTAATGCTGGGGTCTTTGGTTGCGCTTATTCACCTAGTTGCCGCTGCATGGGCTTTCGATAAACTCAGTTAAAATAACAACATGAATAAACAAATATCATATAAACACGACGCTAGGATGAAGATTAAGGCCGGAATAGACAAGGCTGCTGAAGCGGTTAAGCCGACATTGGGGGTTATAGGACTTACTGCGATGATTGAGTTTCCCGGATTAGAACCCATAGAGTGCGATGATGGGGTTACTATCCTGAAGAATCTTGAGTTTGCGGATAAATACGAGAACTTGGGGCTTTCTAAGATAAGAACCGCGTCGGTTAGAACCAGCACAGAGGGTGGAGACGGGACTGCTACGACAGCCGTGCTTACTGACGAGCTTATAAACGCTGCATTTAAAGAGATTTCTAACGACAGCTCCAAGATCAGAGAGGTCAGAGAACGATTACAGGGTGGGTTAGAGGAGATTATGGGACAATTAGGACAAGTGAAGCGTGATGTCACCAAAGAAGAGGTAGAGAAGATTGCTCGCATCTCTTCATTAGACGAAGAAGTAGCTAAGCTTATCGCTGAGATTATAGAAGAAGTGGGTGTTAACGGGGTTGTGACAGTCGAGAAAGGTGCTCAGCTTGGCTATTCTAAAGAAATCGTTAAGGGTGTTCGCTTTGATAGCGGGCTTATATCGCCTTATTTTATAAACGAACCAGAGACCAACAGCACGGTGTTAAATGATCCGCATATTATATTGATTGATCGGGTTGTTTCTACGAATGAACAGATACTCGGATTGATAAACTCGATAGGAACTGGAAGCGACATACTCATTATTGCAGATGATGTACAGTCGGTTGCACTCGGAACGCTGGCACAGAATGCCGCAAACAAGATAGCCAACATAGCGTGTGTTAAGAATCCGTATTCTGCTTCGAGAGCGAGAGAGTTTTTAACTGATATATCGTGTTTAACGGGGGCTACTGTATTAAGCGAGGAGAAAGGAATGAAGCTTGATGAAGCAACAAAAGAGGTGTGTGGACGAGCTGAGAAGGTTGTTGTTACCAGAGACAACACCACTTTAATAGGTGGAAAAGAGTCTGAGGCACTAAAACACAGGATTAAGAATATAACCCACGAGATTAAAGAGACCACCAGCGAGTACGATAAAGAAATATTAAAGGACCGATTGGCTCAGTTGACTGGTGGAATAGGGGTTATTAGAGTGGGCAGCTACACTGACAATGAATTTAACGCAAAGAAATATAAGTTCGTTAATGCTATAAACGCAACCCAGGCTTCTTTACAGGAAGGGATTGTCCCAGGTGGTGGAGTTGCGTTGGCTAAGATAAGCATAGAAGACCCATTGTTTGATGACTTTTTGGTAGCACCGTTGAAACAGATGGCTATAAACGCAGGGATGGATTTTTATAAGGTTGTTAATGACGTGCGGGAAGGAAAGGAAGGGTGGGGATATGACTTCAGAAGCAAAGACATGGTTAATATGATTGGCTCTGGGATTATTGATCCATTTAAGGTAACCAGATTGGCGGTTGAGAGTGCAGTGGCAGTTGCTTCTTCGCTTTGTGCTATTGACGTGGCCATTGTAAACGAAGATGAAACAGAAGAATAAACAGTATTATTCGATACTTCAGTGGATCACCGAGACCGGTATTGTAGACGAAAAGGGTGATCCCTTTAGTTTTTATGATAGACCATGGCTGTTGGATATATTATGTGACTGGAACCCGAAGATTGTTTTAACGGCGTGCGCACAGGTGGGGAAAAGCGTTACGTTCTCGGTTAAATCTCTGTTCGCATTAAAACATCTTCATTTCAATATAATATACACAATGGCCTCGGATTCTGATGTTAATGAGTTTGTTTCTTCTAAGTTCAACAAGATAGTGGACGCAAATAAACATGAGTTCCTTGGGATGCCTACCGATAATGTCGGCTTAAAGGAGCTAAATAATAGGTTTCTCTTCTTTAAGGGTACGATTGGAAAAACTTCTGCTATCTCTACTACCGCTGATTTGTTGGTACATGACGAGATCTCACGATCAGACCAGTTAGCCATCGAGACGTATAAATCAAGAACGAAGGCCAGTAAATACAAAGGACGATGGTTGTTCTCTAATCCTGGCGCAGAGAGAGATGAACTCGATCTACAGTGGCAGGTGTCGGATCAGAAGGAATGGATAATTACTTGCCCGAATTGTAAGGACGAGCACGAGCTAACATTCCCTGATTCTATAGACATGGAGAAGCTGTGCTATATCTGCAAGGCTTGTAAGGAGCCTATCTCTGATGACGTAAGACGCGGTGGTGAGTGGGTTGCTCAACAGCCAGGAAGCAAGGTTAGTGGCTACCATATCTCGCATTTGATGTGTTGTTGGATTAGCGCAGAAGAAGTGGTGGAGGACTCTAAGGGCGATCCAGCGTATTTCAATAACTTTGTTCTTGGTAAAGCATATAGTCCTGGTGATTTATCTATATCTAAAACAACGATATTGGACCTATGGACTCCGAAAGACCTGAACGTTGGCGAAATATACTTGGGGGTTGATGTCGGGAACATAAAGTATTTTGTAGTGAGGAGCCGTAAGGGGTTGTTGAAGGTTGGGAGATTCTCTGCTTGGAGTGAGCTGGACGATATTATCAGAGTATGGAAGCCAACAGCAGGGGTTATTGATGCGATGCCAGACAATACAGCGGCAAAGCATTACGTGGATGCGTATCCATTTATGCAGATGAGTTACTTCATGGAGAACTCTAATAACCCGCAGATAATCTTATGGTGGGGTGAGAATGACAAGAAGGGGATAGTATATTCACACAGAGATCGTATCCTAGACAGGATGTTTACTGATATGATTGAGGCAGAGTGGCTGATAGGGGTTGAGACTGATGATATGTTTAGACTTTATATAAAGCATTACGAGACGATGCGGCGCGCTAAGATCGTTAACAATAAAGGCATTGAGCGCTACGTATGGGACTCTACTACCGGAGAAGATCATTTTGTATTCGCTGATTTGTACTCTTACCTCGCAATGAAGGGCGGCGGGGATGGAGAGTTCTACAAACCAGAAACTCAAGATGATATTCCGAGCGTATTGGGGGCTGATAATGTATATGACGTATCCCAGCAGTTTAAACAAAGCAACTATGAGTAATAAAACGGCGGTATATCTTAGCGAAGAAGAAGCAAAAGAGTTTATTGAGTTCTGTAAATATAAATCAGAACTCTTGAGTAACGAGATTATATGGAAGGATCTGAAAGTCTTTTGTGAAGATCTTTCATACGGGGGATTTAACCTCGTTGTTAAGGACGGTTTGCCATTTAAGGCTACTCATCCTATTAAAACAATTATATTTGGGATAGAGTAATTTGTACTTGAAGATAAATCATGATATACTAGAGTAAATATTATAAGACTTAGGGGAAAAACCCATGAGTTATTGTTATACACACCTTTTTTGGTGTGTGGCGATAGCTCGTTTTTTTATGAAAATAAATATTCAAGAACTCAATGACACTCAAAAAAAGGCGCTGATTGAAAATAGATGGAAGTCTTCTGATGAGGTCTGGGAAACAGTAGACAAGGTCTATACTCACAATACCGCCGTGTATGCTAATAAGGCTAGTTGGGTAGATAACCTTCCTTTCGTTAGAAAGAAATGGGTGGTACACGCTAACCGTATTTTTGTTAATATGGAGGCGGTTATTAATTCGTTGATTGCAAATCCTCCTGGAATAAATATCCTTCCAGCGAGAGACGGAGAGGTGGCACAAGAATTTGCACGTAAGCTAGAGTCGTTTTTCCGAAAGAAATATCAAGACTTGAATTTGAAAGAGACATTTAGGATGGCATTTAGAAACCTTTACTTTGGAAGGTTGTTTGTGATTAAAGCGTTTTGGAATCCGATGATAAATGACTTCGACTTTAGATCGGTTGATCCACGGAATGTTAGGTTTGGTAAATACGCAAAGAATGAGCAGTCGAGTGAGTTTGTTGTAGAGTTGATAGAAGACAATTTGTTTGCTCTTACTGAGCGGTTCCCTAAGAAGAAAGAAGAGTTGATGAAGAAGTATGGGATAAAAAGTGATTCTGATCTTTATATAAAGAACCCCGATGTTAAGTACAAAGAAGCCTGGATTGGTGATTATGTAATTTTTAAACTAGAAGATATAATTTTGGATTGTATTAAAAATCCTTACTGGGATTGGGATGGAGTTCTTGTAACAGAGGAAGAAGAAAAACAACTAGAAGGCGAGAATGGCAAGCCAGGGATTGAGGGAGAGCAGAGGAGAAACCTATTACAAAAGATAAAACTAGAGCAAGACTCAAGGAAGGAAGCTAAAGAAGCGGCGGGATTGCCGGCTGATGCTGATCGAACGATTCCGGAAGGAGAGAAAGAAACTCCGAAGGGACTTAGGCCGTATTTCTTTAATCATTTTGATAGGCCAAGAAAACCATATATCTTTGGTACGGTATTTAATAACGAGAACACCCCGATTGGAAGAACAGATATGATTATGCTTTCCTCTGAATTACAAAGAGGGATAGATAAACGAAAGATGGATATAGACGAGAACGCTGAGCTAGTTAACGGGATAGTGAAGGTTGATGCTTCGGTTATGGGTAAGTCTGATGCCCAACGTATTAGATTTGAAACACGAGGAATTATTTGGGGTAAGGGAGTTAATACTGGTGTAACTAGAGAGGTTGGGAGTGCGCTTCCTGATATGGTGTTTAAGGATATGCAAGACAGCAGATCCGAGATTGATAACATCATGGCAGCCACCAGCGCATTTAGAGGCGAACGAGAAGGCCAAGAGACAAAAGCAGGAAGACTTGCTCTTATACAGCAATCATTCTTGAGATTAAATGAGCTGGTTCAATTAGGAGACTACGCTGCTAAAGAGGTGTTTGACTGGGGGATGCAGCTTGCCAAGACCAGATATACCGAATATCACTACGCTAAATGGATGGGCAAAGAAGGAGCAAGAGAGGTGATAGAGCTTATTCAGGATGACTTTGAGAGTGGATCTGAGGTTAAGATAATCGCTGGAAAGTCGTTGCCAGTTGATGATGAATTCAAATTTGAACAGGCACAGAACGATGTTAAGGACGAAATTATCTCTCCGGCTGATTATTTAGAAATAGCTCAATATGATGATGCTAAGGAACTAGCCCAGAATGCGGTTAAATATAAGATCAATCCTGTGGTTGCTACGGGAATAACACCAGAGGAAGCGGCAAAGATTGCGCCTCCTGAACAGAAGGAAGAGAAACCACCTAATGTTTCGATAAATTATGGCGATCTACCACCGGATGCGCAGGTTCAGTTGCTGGCACAGATAGGCATTCAGGCTAGCCCCGATCTTCTTGTAGCCGAAAAGATGGCAGAACAGAATAAAGAGAACGAAGAGCTAGCGTTGAAACGCCAGGCTCAAGAACACGGCCAGAAGATGGCAGAGAAAACAATAGATCAGAAGGGTAATCAGAAAGCACCAGAAAAAAAGAAGAAATAGTGATTAGACTTTGGGGGTTTATACCCCTAGAGATTTGACCATTAATAGACCAAGCAATTCCGTGGCAGTCGAAAGACCAAGCCGTGGAAGGGGCAGTCAATTTTATATGGACCCAAATGAAGAATCTATCGACGTTGCTCACAGTGAAGAATCTGATATGGAGGATTCACCAAGTGAGGAAACGAAGGAAGATGCGGTTGAAGAAGAACCAACCGGAGAAGCCGAGGAAACCGGCGACGAGAAACCAGAAGAATCGACCGAAGAACCAGAGGAGAAGACTTATGAGCTTCCTGATGGTAGGAAGGTTGACGGCGAGACACTAGCAAAGGAATGGAAAGAGAACTTCTATCCTGACTATACTAAAAAGTCTCAAGCTCTAGCCGATATAGAGAAAGGTAATATTAATCAAGAAGCTCCCGCAAAGCCATACGACGATCCTGATTGGCAACCAAAGGATTACGGAGAGGTCATAAATCTTGCAAAGCAGGAGGTATTGCAGGAAATAGACTCGAAGGAGAAAGCGTTTGCTGATAAACAAAAGGAGGTTGAGGAAAATATTTCTACCCAACTGGAAGAGATAAAGACCGAGGACCCTGATGTTGATGAGAATGTTTTATTCCAACATGCTAATAAATACGGATTTAGGGACCTGAAACTGGCGCATCAGAACATGAAAGATATGTCTGATACGGTAAAGAAGGTTCAAACCAAAACAGCCAAGGACATCGCTAAAAGGAATGATCCGGTTAGCGTTAATCCTGGTGCTGTAGGCGGTGATTCGGATCCTGGTCAATTTGAGAATGCGTTGGAGTATATGCGGAGCATAAAATAGTTATATGATTTTTAATGCAGCGGTTACCACGACTACTCGTGAGTTTATCATCAAGAAAGTGTTCGACCAAGTTACCACTGGTACACCTGGTTTGATGTCTTTCTTGCAAAAACCCAAAGAATGGACAACAGGTACTTCTTATAAATTCGCAATCAAATACCAAGACACCGATAATGGTGGGAATATGGGAGTTGCGGATAAATTAGATACCGACCGACAGAATGTTCGAGTACAAGCAGATTTCAACCTCAAGGCGGCAAATAAGCCGATTGTAGTTGCTATTGCTGAAACCACCGCAAACATGGGTGACGAACAGATTGTTAACTTACTAGATACTGAATTTGATTCACAAGCTCAATCATTGATTACCTTGATGGCTCAAAATCTTTATACCGGTAATGGTACAGGGAATGACTGGGATTCATTAGCAAATGCTGCTTCTGATTCCACTCTCTTTGCTTCATACGGTTCGTTATCACGTTCTACCTATTCAGCGTGGAACGGTTATTACTTAGCAGCTACAGGTGCTTTAACACTTGCAAAATTAGCTACGGCAGATGATGCAGTAACTATCGGTGTTGATTCTCCAGACTTATCTTTAACTACTAAAGCCGTTTGGTCCACCTATGAGTCACTATTGACTCCTTCTGTACGTGCTAATTTCTCTACTTCAGGATACCCAAGAATGAATGCCTTCGGAGGCGTTGCTGCGGTTCCTGGATTAGGAGGACAACAAGGATTTGTATATCTTACATTCCGTGGAACTCCTATTGCGAAAGACGAACAGGTTCCTAGTGGACAATACTTCCTAGTAAATACTAGCGGATTTGGATTTGTTGGCTTCAACTATGAAGACGAAAATATCATGACAGCAAACTTCAAGAAAACTACTGACGCTGTTCCTGCTGGTGTTCCAGGTAATGTTAAATCTACCCGCGGATTCCAGTTCAGAAAAATGATGAGTCCGGTAGATCAACTAACAAAGGTTGGTTATCTCATTTATGCAGGTGACTTTGTTGCTACTGCATGTAGATTACAGGGGACTTTAAATGCGGTTACTTAATAATTAATATTTCGCCTTTTACCGCGAGTTAATGACTACGCGAGAGGGAGAACTACAAAGGAAATATGGCAAATCAATTACTAGAAGATCACATACCGGTGGTTAAATTCGACGGATTAAATACCGCAAAAGATGGAACTTTATCAGGGGCGTATACCTTCTCTGGTGCTCTTACTTTATCCGGTGCTGTTGGCTTTACAGCCGGAGTAACAGGAATAAGAAGAACCGCTGAAATCCAACTTACAGGAACAGGAGACACGTTGACGACAGCAGAATCGGGGGCAACTATAATTGCTACCAAAGCATCTGCAACACAGACATTTGTGTTACCTTCTGCGGCAACGGCTGGATTGTTCTACACATTCATTTGTGGAAGTGCAGCTGGTGAGATCCTTATTAATCCTGATGGAACTGAGAATATAATCACAAAAGCAACTAACGACGCTGGAGCATCGGTTGCACCAGCCGGAGGTACGGGTATTAAAAATACAGCAGCAACTAATGTTCTTAATGATTACTTGACTTTAGTTTCTGATGGAGTGGATACCTGGTACACAGTAGCTCAATCTGGTATTTGGGCATCACAATAGAACTAATTAATTAAGGGATGCTATCCCGAATAGGCAACGGCTAAGAACCAATGCCTGCAAAAACATATGAATACAATTACATTTCAAAATGTATATCAAACTACTACTGCTAGAGGAGAGTTTAAATTAGGTCAACGGGCGGCTACGCCTGATGGACGAGAATGGCAATTTATCAAAGCTAACACAGCTATTGCTACTGGTCTTATCGCAGTACCTAATGCAGTCGCTTCTGCTGATACTTGGTCCTCGGGTGTAGATGCACGGGGACGAATCGTTTATCTCACTGAATCTGGATCTGCGTTTACCATAGGACAGTTTGAAGATGGAATCGGTGTTGTAGATGCTGGTACAGGAGTAGGTCAAACATTCAAGATTCGCACAAATAACGCGACTCAATTGACCCTTTATCCTGAAACAGCCCTTGGAACTGCATTAGATGTAGCTGACTCAGACATCACAATCATGACTATGTCAGAATGTGATCCTGCAGCTATTACTTCTAAGGTACAGATGGTTCAAGGTGCAGCTCAGGTTGCCTTTTCGGCTGCTGACTATGGTTGGATCATCACAGGTGGTGACGGTCGTGCGGTTGCTGGTGAAGCTCTAGTTGTAGGTAAAGGATTTGTTTCCGGTGATGACACCGTTGGACAAGTTCTTAAAGCAACTACAGCAAAAGGTCCATTTGACGAACAGCTACTTGGTTACGCTATCGTTGCAAACGGTTCAGCTGACGAAGGTGCGTTGGTCCGATACGACATACGCTAAGTGTATTACTTCTGCTCCTCGGTGGCGGGGAGTGGAACGTAGAGCATTTAGTTCTATCTCTGGAAAGACAAAGCCAGGGTTTATAAAGGAAAAAGTATATGCAAGATCAAGTCGTGAACCAAAACGATTTCAAGGTTGTCTCTTTTCACAACCCGACTGATTTCCACTTCACTCCTGATATGGGGTGTATGTACGGAGGTCAAGGAATTAACGGAGCTACTGGTAATCCTGGGGTACAAGCAGGAGAAACCATGACGCTTCCCTATCATGTAGGAAGGCTGTTAGCTAAAAATCTAGCTAAACAGGTACTCAATACATCGGAGCCAGCGACGGTAGATAAAAAGGGAGTCCCTACTGGAGTTCCTATATGGAACGAAGAAAGTTTACAGAAGTTGACAGAAAGTTATTTGACTGATTTATACTCAGAAGAAAAACCGGCTGTACAATCTGAAACTCAGGTATTACTTGGGAAGGTAGAAGAATACAGAAAACTCACAGAAGATCTATTGAATAAGGTTGGCGATAAAGAAAAAATACCAACTTCTGATGAACCTCCTAAGGCAGATGAGAAGAAGGTTTATTTAGATAAACAAGAGGTTCTAGCAGAGTTAGATAAACGACAAATTAAACACGATAAACGGGCTAGTAAAGTTGAGTTAGAGAAGCTTTTAGCTTAATTAGGAAAGGGCTTTCTTATGAAACATACAATCACAAAAGACGAGATGAAATCTAAGAAAGCCCTTGCTGATATTAACCTAAAGGTTAGTGAGGCAAGGAATGAGCTATTTGAAATGCAAGCAGAGGAGGCTGTTTATATAGAAGAACGAGAGAAGCGGGTGGTAGCGAAGATAAAAAAGGCCGTACAGGATAGCGAAGCGATGGTGAAGGAGGCCGAGAGCAATCATGGTGATATAAAGGTGCTTGCGAACGGGTTATCTGATTTCGCAGATAATCTAAACCAAATACATGCTGGATTTAATGAGATGTACGAAGAGTTCAATAAAAGGAATGATGCTTGGGAGAAAGACCTTAATAATCAGCAAGCAAAAATAGAACAGACACGAAAAGAATACGGTATTGTAAAAGATAAATTAGAAAATGATAAGAAATCATTAAAAAGATCGCAGCGCAAGTTGGCAGCAGACAAGGTTAAACTAGAATCTCAACGCCAGTCTTTAAAACTCGCCTACGATGAAATTAAGAATAAATCAATATGAGTGATGAATTTTTCCAAAGAGATGCCAACCATGTCCCGATAACCACGCTAGGGTTAGTAGCATCTAAACCTATCACCTACGCAGCCGGAAGTACGGGTGCCACGGGCGTAACGACGTTATTTACCGTCACTGGGATTGTTGCAGTTAATTTGTTTGGTTTTTGCACTTCGGATTTGACATCAGCAGGAGCAGCAACAATCGAGGGGGGTGTAGCGTCTTCGACCGCTTCATTAGCGGACCAAGTAACCGCAACGACCATAGACGATCACATGGTTTATCATGATGCCGTATTGTTAATAGGCGGCCAAGTTGCTGGACATATGCATATTGTAGACGAAGATTTAATACAAACCATCGGAACCACTACTATAAGCGGAGGGACACTTACCTGGTATGTAACGTGGGTTCCTATTTCAACTAACGGCAACGTAGCAGCCACATAAATTTTATGTCAACTATAGACAAAGTATTAGATAGAGATAAGAATCATGTACCGATTCAAGGTACAGTAACTTCGGTTATTAATGACGACAACTCTTCGACCACATTATTAGCCAATGCGGCTACTTTTACTGGCGAGTGGGTTGATGTTTCGGGGTATAATTCGTTGGTAGTGGCTGTGAAAACCGATCAAAACGGAACATTTACCATTCAGTTTTCTCCGGACGGAACTAATGTGGATTCTACACTCACCAGATATTATCGAACCGATCAAATTGAAGCCCCGCATAGATTTACGATAACAAGACAGTATGTGAGGATTACATTTACCAATGACAGCGGAAGCGACCAAACCTACTTGAGACTTCAGACTATGTTTAGCGATAAGGCGGAATTAAATTCGCCTGTAGATTCGGTTCTTGCTCAGGATTTTGATGCCACCGTAGTTAGACCGACCGGATATAAAGACGAGGTGGCACTTGGACGAAGACAGGGATCTACTGGTTGGAATAAATTTGGATATAATCGAGACGTTGATGTTGGTACAGAGGTTGTCGCTGCATTTGGCGGGACATTTACTCCTCTTGCTGCTGCGAGTACCTTATCTATTGTTTCTGCCTCGACGGATGATGATGGTGATCCTGCTGGAAGTGGCGCAAATACAATTCAGATTATAGGGATAGATGCGAACAGAGAATACCAGGAAGAAGCTGTCACCTTAAATGGACAAACCCCCGTAGTTACAACAACAACGTGGTTCGGTATTAACAGGGTGCGAATAACTCTCTCTGGAAGTGGAATGGTAAATGCAGGGTTGATTACAGTAACAGCCGTTACGGGAGGTGCAACGCAAGCTACGATTCCCGCTGGCGAGGGAGTAACTCAGCAGTGTATTTTCTTCACCGAAGCGAATACGAGTTCATTGCTGGACTGGGTAACATTGACGACACTTAAACAATCTGGGGCAAATCCAGTTGTGACATTAAAAGGCTGGACTTATTCTGCGGTGACTAATACAAAGTGCGAGAAACTTGACATCTCTATTGATACGTCGATTGAGAATCGCGCTTCCTTATTACCGCCTCTTCCAGTTGTGATTGGAGAACAAACGGCGTTTTGGTTGGAGGCCACCACAGATAAGGCCGATACTATAGTGAATGCCAGATTTGGTTTAGTACAGTATAAAGACGTAGACGCATAAATATATGTCAGAAGCAAAAAAAGATGAAAATCACGAGAAGGTAGGACTGGCGTACGATGAAACAAACGAGACGACAGAGCCGCTTTTAGTTGATCCTATCACTGATAGACTAGAGATCGTTATAACAGAGGATGGTGGTGCAGGAGGAACTCCAGTGAGTATTGAGGGTGCGCCTCGAGATGATAATCATGTTCCGATAATAATGGGAGTGACAGACGACGCAAACGAGACTGTGGTTCCAATACTAACAGATGATAATGGGCTTATATTATGTGACATAGTTGGTTCTTAATATGAATTTTACAGTAGCCGTAATAGCAAGAAACGAAGAAAAAACTCTACCTCGATTGGTTGAGTCTTTGAAAGAGTTCCAAGAAAAAAAAGGGGTTATTTTGGTGTTAGATACAGGTAGCTCCGATAATACGGCTAATGTGGCAAGAGACTTGGGGTGTGAGGTTCATGAAGTGGGGGATAGATTTTTAAAAAAGATAGATAACGCCGATGAAATAAATAAGCTGTTCTTAGATGACGAAGAAGATATTGTTAAAGACGGAGATGCGTTGTTTGATTATTCTTCAGCAAGAAATTATATCGCAAGTCTTTCTAAGACTGAGATGGTCGCAATGCCTGATTGTGATGAAGTTTATACAAAGTTTGATTTAGATGTTATTCAGCAGAAGATAGAGGCTGGAGTAGATCAGTTGGAGTACAATTTTGTATTCTCTCATGACCAATTTGGGAATGAAGCTATTAAGTTTTTACACTCTAAATTCTATAACCATAAAAAAGCAAAATGGGTTGGTATTATCCACGAGGTTTTGCAGGGGGATGTTAACCGTCAATTCTTGGATGAGGATATTATTAAACTAGAACACTGGCAAAACCCTGAGACGAATAGAGGCGGTTATCTTAAAGGGTTGGCATTAGATTGTTACGAGAACCAGACTAACGACAGGAATAGCCATTACTTTGGCAGAGAGTTGTGCTGGAAGGGACGACCAAAGAGTGCGATAAAAGAACTTAAAAGACACATAGGAATGAGTAAGTGGCCACAAGAGAAGGGTCAGAGCATGATTTATATCGGAGATTCTTATGGAGACCTTGGCGATGAGAATCAGCAAGTGGAATGGTATAACAAGGCTATCGAATGTGATTCCTCTCGACGCGAGTCGTGGATGAGATTGGCCAATCTTTATTATAAGAAAGGTGATTTCCAACGGACTGCATGTTATGCAAGTGCAGCATTAGCTATCCCGTGGAATGGATTTTATGGCAACAACCGAAGTCATTACGAACACGAACCACATGAGTTATTGTATTGGGCTTTCTGGGAGTTGGGAGATAGGGTGAAAAGTAAAGAACACTGGCAGAAAGCTATTGATTTTATACCAAATAATCCAAAGTATCTTTCGGATGCTAAATTTTATAATGACACTAAATATGATCCTTCTAAATTCACAGGCGAGCGATATATCCCTGGTATAGACAGGCCTGACATGGAAGAAGAACATTATGCTAGATACAACTTCGCAGCTAAGTTCACTGAAGGGAAGGTGGTTTTAGATGCCGCTTGTGGATCTGGGTTTGGTGAGGATGTAATGAAGGCCAAAGAATATATCGGAGTAGATATTTCTCCGGATGTTAAATGCACCATCCAAGACCTAGAAAAAGGAATTGATTTAGATATAAAACCTGATGTGGTGGTTTCATTTGAGACTATCGAACATCTTGAGAATCCTACTAAGTTCTTGCAATGGGTGAAGGAGAATGCAAAACAGTTTATATTCTCGATTCCGGTTAGTATGCCGAGTGAGTTTCACAAACAGGTTTATACTGTAGAAGAAATAAAAGAATTAATTGGAACCTTCTTCTCTGTTGTAGATTTCTATGAACAAAACGCAGGAGAGATAACCAGAGAATCTGATGATCCTAAATACATTGTTGGAGTGGCTCACATAGAGCAGCTTCCGGTGGTTTCAATTGTTATTCCAACGCTGGGAAGAGAGGAAGGATTAGACAGATGTTTGAAGTCTATAAAGGAACTAAATTACCCTGAAGATAAAATCGATATTATCATTTTGGATGGCAACACCACTGTTCCTAAGAAGGTGGCCAAGGGACTTGCACAATCAAAAGGAGAGTATGTTTGCTATGCAGCTAATGATACCGAATTTACGCCAGATTCTTTGCGGAATGCTATAGAAACATCTCGAAAAGAAGCTTTTGCCCTTGTGGCGTTTAATACGGGAGAGGTTCTTCCTGATGAGGGTAATATTTGTGAACATTTTATTATACGAAAAGATTTTATAGAACATATTGACGGAGAAATATTTGATACAGAATTCCACCACGTAGGAGTAGATAATCTATTATGGGCGAAATGCAATAAAATGGGACAGGCAGTAAGAGACGAGACGGCTGTAATGAACCATTATCATTTTTCTAAGGGCGAAAAAATGGATGACGTATACGAAAAAGGATGGAAAAATGTAGACCAAGACAGAGAACTTCTTAAATTAAAACTTTCTAATATATAACTATGGCTAATGAAAATGCATCACGAGATCAAAATCATGTAACCGTGTTAATGGGTGTCAGCGACGATGCCAACGAAGAGACACGGATGCTTAGGGTTGATCCCGCAACGGGGAGATTAAAGGTGTCTGGTACTGGAGTTGGAGCCACCGGACCAACGGGTTACACTGGTTATACTGGTGATGACGGAATACCCGCCGACCAAGGAGCAACGGGATACACTGGGTATACTGGCTATACAGGATACACTGGTGCGGGTAATTTTACAGGACCTACCGGATATACCGGTCCCGATGGAGGAATGGGAGAAACTGGATATACGGGGTATACCGGCTATACAGGAGCAGGTAATTTCACGGGCTATACGGGTCCCGACGGCCCTACTGGACCGACTGGATACACCGGATACACGGGCTATACAGGAGCCGGCAACTTTACGGGATATACGGGTCCCGCTGGATCTGATGGAGCAACAGGCCCAACCGGTTACACAGGGTACACCGGAGATGGAAACTTTACCGGCTATACAGGCTACACGGGATACACCGGAGACGATGGAGGAGATGGAGCCGCTGGTCCTACAGGACCAACTGGACCTACCGGATACACTGGATATACTGGCGCGGGTAATTTCACGGGATACACTGGTTATACTGGTTACACCGGAGACGATGGAGCCGCTGGATCTGCTGGTCCTACAGGCTATACAGGATATACGGGGTATACGGGTCCGCAAGGAGTTGTCGGAGATGGATCGTTTGCTAATGGAACCGAAACCTATGATACGTCCACTGCGGATGGGGATCTTGATATTGCGCACGGACTTGGCACAACCCCAGATAAAGTATCTATTTCCATTATTGGACCAGCCAGCGATAATATGACAAGGCTTACTCAGTTTGCCTTTGAAGGATCTACTGGAGCTGGCATTGCCTCTGGATACGATAATGCAACCTTTAGGGTATTTGATGGCTCTACAATAAGGGTTTATTCTACGGTTACAAACGCATATACCACAGGAACGGTTACTTTGGATGCAACTAATATAACAATCGCTTGGGTTAAAACTGGAAGTCCAACTGGAAACGCCAAGATTCTATGGGAGGCTGAAGCTAATGGCGGACCAACTGGACCTACGGGATACACGGGCTATACAGGTCCAAGTGGAGCAATAGGAACGACTGGTTACACTGGCTACACGGGACCTGGAAACTTTACAGGATACACAGGCCCAGATGGACCAACGGGTCCGACGGGATACACAGGCCCTGGTAATTTCACCGGCTATACTGGACCAACAGGTTACACTGGTGCAGGAAACTTTACTGGATATACGGGTTACACTGGATATACGGGAGACACTGGATCACAGGGATCGCAGGGAGTAACCGGATATACTGGCTATACAGGCTACACCGGTGATACAGGATCGCAAGGATCTCAGGGAGTCACAGGCTACACAGGATATACGGGTGCAGGTAATTTTACTGGTTACACAGGCCCTGACGGACCTACAGGACCAACAGGTTATACCGGACCTGGTAATTTCACAGGCTATACAGGTTACACTGGATATACCGGCTACACTGGAGATGGAAACTTTACCGGTTATACAGGCCCAGATGGCCCTACGGGTCCAACAGGCTATACAGGTTATACCGGCGACACTGGATCTCAAGGAAGCCAAGGAGCAACTGGTCCTACAGGATATACGGGCTACACTGGTGATGGGAACTTTACCGGTTACACAGGTTACACCGGATATACTGGCGATCAAGGAGATGCAGGATCGCAGGGACCAACAGGATATACAGGCTACACAGGCTATACGGGCTATACAGGAGACACCGGATCACAAGGATCGCAGGGACCTACCGGATACACCGGATATACGGGTTATACAGGTGCTGGTAATTTTACCGGTTATACGGGTCCAGATGGACCTACAGGTCCTACTGGATATACTGGCTATACTGGATATACCGGCCCTCTTAGTACTGGAAGATTAATGACGTTGATATTGCTTGATGATGTCACCGATAATGCTGTCGGAGATGGCGAGGGAGAAGTCACATTGACCATCCCGTCTGAATTAAACACATACGAGTTGACTAACATAGCCGCTTCGGTTGAAGTAGCAGGAACCACCGGTACACAGGATATTCAGATTCATAATGTGACAGATGCAGTTGATATGCTTTCGACAAAGATAACAATAGACAGTGGAGAGTTAACTTCCTATACCGCTGCCACTCCTCCTGTTATTAATACAGCTAACGATGACGTTGCTACCGGAGATAAGATCCGAGTAGATGTTGACGCTGTTCACACTACCGCGGCTAAAGGCTTACAAGTAATATTCACATTTACCCCAGCATAATATGGCAAATTTAAATCAAGAAAACATAGACATTCGAGTAAAAATACGAGAAGAAACCGAGAAGGGCCAATTCAATTCGGCTTTGTATTATACGGTCGATGAATTTGAGGCACTTACCGAGAAACAACTCACCGATGCAAAGAAGGATCGTGTAGATGCTTGGGTTGCGCATGTTACGACAGAGTCGGCTAAGATTCCAGATGTTCCCACCGAAGAAGAATTAAACGAAGAAAAGGCTAGATTAGAGGAAGAGATAGCGGAAATAGATAAGCAAAAATTAGAATTAACCGATAAATAGCATGGCGAACTCCAGCATAAGAACCGGAAAAACGATAACTTGCAAAGTGTGCAAGACTGGTTTTTATGCTGCGCCATGGGAGATGAAGCGAAGAAAGGGAAAAATGTTTTGTTCGAAAGAGTGTTCTTATAAAGGAAGAACTTGTACGATGTTGTTTAAGAAGGGTCATGCAGATTTGGTCCCCAAAAGTTCGAGAGGTCATTCTGAAGAGACGAAGAAGAAAATGAGAATTGCAAATAGTGCAAAAGCGTGGAAAACAACAGGGGAGAGGCACTATCGATGGCTTTCGGATAGAACACAATTAAAAGATGCAAGAAAAGATCGAGGAGGTCAGCTTCATAGGGAATGGTCAAAGACGGTCAAGAATAGGGACGGTTGGAAATGTAGGACTTCTAACAGTTGTTGTTCTGGGCGCGTAGTTGCCCATCATATTAAAACGTGGCAGGACCATCCTGAATTACGTTACGAGGTTAATAATGGCATAACACTTTGTCATGTTCATCACCCTCGAAAAAGAAACGATGAAAGAAAGCTTGAAACTATGTTTAAAAGGCTGGTTTTAGCGAAAGTGACTTAACTTTGGCAGATAGATACTGGGTCGGCGGGACCGATGACTGGGATAATACCGCTGGATCAAAATGGGCAACAACTTCAGGTGGAGGAGGAGGATCGGCAGTCCCGACTTCGTCTGATAATGTTTTTTTTGACGCAAATAGTGGAGCGGGAACAACCACCGTTACTATAGACTCTGATTGTTTAGATTTAGATTTCACCGGCTATACTGGAACGTTTGATACTTCTCATAATGCCAATGATGTAAACATTTATGGGTCACTAGTGTTGGTGGCAGCAATGACAGTTGGCGTAAATAGTGGATTTTTTGTTTTCAAAGCAACATCTGGCACCGAGACGATAACATCGAACGGACTTACGAGTGGTATGGGTTTTCACTTTGATGGATCTGGCGGGACCTTCCAGCTTGCTGATGCATTAGTTACAAGTAAAAGTGCCGGTACTGCTTTTCAGTTAATTAATGGTACGTTTGATGCCAATAGTTTTGGGGTTGAAATGACGTCCGCTACAACCGCTGGTATTACCGGAGCCTTTACGGGTTCGAGTAGTTTTTATGATCTTACGAGGACTGGAACCACAGCAAAAAATGGGGAACTTGTTCTGGCTGGTGATATTGCGGTAACGAACGTATTTACGGTAGCAGGAAATTCTGCGACCTCACGCATTATAGTTGAGTCTAGTACAACTGCGAGTTCAAGAACCATTACGGCAGCAACCGTCACTGTTTCGAATGCCGATTTTAAAGACATAACTGGTGCGGGGGCTGCAAGCTGGGATTTATCTGCCATAACTGGTGAATCGGGGGATGCGGGCGGCAATACGGACATAACATTCACAACAGCAGATATTATTTACTGGGTGGGAGATAATGGTAATTGGTCTGGAAGTAGTAATTGGTCGACCTCCTCTGGTGGAGCAAGTGGTGCAAGAGTACCTCTTCCCCAAGACGACGCAGTTTTTGATGCAAACTCTTTTTCAACGACGGGATTTACTGTTACGGGCGACATGCCTAGACTTGGGAAAAGCATTGATTGGACGTCTGCTACGAATTCTCCAACATTTAACCCAAGTACTACGTCTTCTATTTTTGGATCGTTGACGCTAATCGCCGGGATGACCCTTGGGACCCACACTAATACTTATACATTTGAAGGACGAGGAAGCTTTACTTTCACAACCGGCGGAAATTCTTTTAATAAGCAGATCACCTTGGATGCACCCGCCGGAACCCTGACGCTTCAGGATGACTTAACGACGGGTTCTTCTCGTCAACTCAAGGTAACCAGGGGTACCTTTGATGCCAATGATAATAATCTTACTCTTGGGAATTTCGATTCTGGAAATAACACCACCAGAACGGTTTCAATGGGTTCTGGAACTTGGAGTTTTATTGGAAATGCGGTGAATATATGGAACACCAATACAACGACAAACCTCACTTTTAATGAAGAAACTTCAACGATTAAATTTATATCTGCGCTGGGTAATAATAAAAACTTTCTTGGCGGTGGTTTAACTTTTAATAACTTCTGGAATGCCACAACGAATGCTTTTTATATTAGGGTTGCGGGTAATAATACCTTTAATGACTTTCAGGTGGATGCTTCGAGGATACAGGCCTTTAATGATGGCCAGACACAGACGATGACGACCTTTACTGTGGGGGATGGATGTACGATACAAAGTGATACAACGGCTACTCATACGATCTCCATTGCTAGTGGAACGGTGACGGTAACGGGTGCTACGATTTCTTATTCTATCGCTACTGGCGGCGCTACATTTAATGCCGTCTCCTCAACCGATGGTGGAAATAACACGGGCTGGAATTTTATAGTTCCGTTTAAACCGAAGTTAATAATCTCTTGATATGCCAGATTTAATACCAACAAACGATATAACCAAAAAAGACGTACTGCACGAGACGTTTACGTTGGGTGGTGATTTATCTCAAACTGCCGCTTATTTCAGCTATGTTATTACGGCACGAAAGGGTATGGAGATTGTTGCTATATTAGAAAAACACGAGGTCGCCGGGAGTGACGGAGCCGCTGTTACTTTAGACGTTAAACACGTACCCAACGGGAGTGCTATAAGCGCAGGGACATCGTTGCTTGCTGAGGAGTTTGATTTAAAAGGGACTGCGGATACGGTTGTATATAAAGAAGGGGTCGCACTATCGAGCGCAAGGAAGTTATCTCCGTACGATAGCGTAGGGTTAGAAACGACAGGGACGTTGACTTCATTAGAGGGGGTGACGGTGACTGTATTTTATAAGCCAGTAGGGAAAGGAAATTACCAATAATATGCCACAGATAAGCTACCACAAAGGAGGCGGAAAGATTACTTACAACCATCTTGATTGGTTGGGGGGTTATGATACTTCGTCTGCTGGATTTGATAAACGAAAACTACAGAATGCGTTGGCATTTGTAGAGAATGTAGATCCGATACGTGTGCTGGGGTATCTTGGGCTTGGCTCTGATCCTGGAAGCGCAACAGATGTTGCGAGTATAAATGCTTATCTTAGAAACGCTGTCATGCAGGGAGATGAGGCCTACGCTATATCCGGAGGAGATACGGTCCAAAAGATAGGAACGTTGACTGGAAACGGCGCAGTAAATACCACCGCCCCATTCCCTCACACGATAGATCATGGACATTCAAATGAAACCGGATTAGATATTGTTAACTATTATAACGGTGCTACACAAAAGGCTTTCTACTCTTTCAAAGACGACACCGATTGGGACATAGGGGCGTATAATTATACGACTGATTCGTTTGATGATGATTTCATGTCTACGGTTCCCGCCGATGCTGCTGACTTTGCCGCAATAATAGCCGACGGAAAGGATGCGCCACACCCGCTACAGGTAGGAGATGATGATGTTCTTTATATGGGGGATCGCAATATGATCCACGCCTACGATGGACAAGTTGGTGGGGGTGGTACGTTTTATGAAGCGGTTCTTACATTACCGGTAGGATGGTTTATTACTGGCATGTGTAAAATGAAGGGCCCTAATCTAGCGATAGCTGCATACTATTCATCTTCTGGTTCGGCTACGGCAAGTACATTTAATAAAGGCGAGGCTAAGGTATGGGTTTGGAATTATCTGGATTTGGATCCCGAAGATACTTACGATTTACAGGACAATTATGTTAGCGATATATTCCCCTATCGTGGCACGATCGCTGCATTCACCTCTGGAAGACGTGCGATTACCCAATCCGGCCAATATAAACTCCAGCTATTACGTGGAACTGAGTTCGAAATAGAACAGGCCTGGAACGAGCAGGGTATTCCTATACGTGGGGGCAGCGAGGTTTTAGATAACGATATTTACTTTACAGCAGGAAGCAAGATTTTTTCATACACCAGAATTAAAGAGGCGGATAAATTTATATTCAATATATTAAGCAGCATGGACGGAAGCACCTCTGGGATGTGTCAGTTTTTTACCACCCTTAAAAGAGCACACGTATCTTCTGGATCTACTACCTCTGGAGGATTGCAATCATTCAACTTTGAGGTTGGTGGCGGCTATAGGAGTGCCGGAAGCGCCGATGGAGAGGTTGTGTTCCCTAAGTCTGTATCAGATAAAAGATGTAGGCTTGTACGAGTTGCGGTAACATTCGCTGCTCCTATATCTTCTGCTGGAAGAAACTTTATCCTTAACACAAGATTGGATGGAACGAGCGTTGCCACTATAACCGGAGTAGAAACATTTACCGTATTGAAACAGGAAGTTCGACTTAATGCTGACGGAACCGATCTTGGTGACTTTAATAGCCTTCAACCCGCAATGGTCTGGACTACTGGAAGCGGTTCTTCTACCTGTCCGACTGTAGACTCTATAGAATATGAATTTGAATATATAAACAACTAACTATGTATACCTATACAACGCTGAGAAACAACTTTGGGGTAATAACAAAGGATGCTTCGGCAACAAACCTTACACGTGCAGACACGCTTATAAACGACAGTATAAGAACTATCTGTAATCTTCAGGGCGGGAAGCTTAGATTTCTTGAATCTACCACTGAAATGACTACAGTTGCAGACCAAGAGAGCTATCAGATACCAAACAAATACAGAAAACTAATCGATATGTATATATATAGCGGCTCTGATACCTCTTCTGATGCTATATATGCTCCAGAGCCGGTCTTTGATCCCACTAAATGGAAACGAATTCTTCAGTATAAATACGGCACCGGAAGTGTTCCGTATTTTACCTATATAGAAAATACATCCTATAAAATACAGCCGGTCCCTGATACGACAGGAAATCTTATTATAGTGAGAGGCCGATTGCAGGTTCGGGACTTAACTATCGCAGACTATACGACCGGAACTATATCCTCGGTTGCAAACGGTGGAACTGCGGTGGTAGGAAACGGAACCACCTGGACAGCCGATATGGTTGGAAGATATATCCAGATAACCCAAACAACCGCCGCTGACGGTGGCGATGGATTCTGGTATGAGATAGGAGGATTTACAGACGCTACCAACATTACATTAACAAAACCATACGAAGGATTGGCAGTATCCGGAGCAAATTATACGATTGGTCAGGTGCCGGTTGTTCCGCAGGCATACCAACCAGCGATACTTAATAGATCCGTGGCATTATACTGGCAATTACAAGGAGAATTAGACAGAGCTAGGACATATTGGATGATGTATGATGGCGGTAAAGAGGCTGGTTTTACTAAAGAATATGGCGGTTTGATACTTGAGATGCTAGAGAATGAAGGAGAAACAGAAGAAGGGAGCTATATCCCTCCTATTGGGAATTCTTCGGCTACTCTCAATACTGCCCCGTATTACTTTCCTTATCAACAAGCTTCTGGCTTTTAACAAATAAACTATGGCAACACCATTTGGCGTTACGTCCGCCACAGATCCAAAGAAAAAATTTATCGAAGGTTTGGCAAAAGACCAAATCGTTGGTTTAAATGCGGCCGCTACCCGTCAACAGGCCGGAACCTCTAATGACGATGACGATAAAAACCTGCAATTCGCTACCGAAAGAGGGTTTGTTCCCAACCAACCAGCCTCTCCAGTAGCGCAGCCCACAGGCCAACCAGCGGCCCAGACGGTAGCCCAGCCCGCAGCACAAGCCCCTCAACAGAACGCAGTTGACCGTGCTTTCCAGGCGTATATAGCCTCTCTCGCGCCATCTCCAGGCGTTCAGGGCGCACGTCAGGAGTTTACTGACTTTGTAGCGTCAGCAAAACTAGGAGAGAGTGCACTCGAAGGCCAAGGCCGTGGAATTGTTAGATCTTTAGTTAGAGGCAAACAAGCTAAATTGAGAGAACAATCCGAGATAGAAGCCCAACGATTACAAGGGAATATAGGAATCGAACAAGGCGCAGCAGAAGCTACCCAAGAGCAAGCAGGAGCCCGACTCCAATTCCAACAAGGAGAGCTAAAGCGACAGCAAGAAGAAGAGGAAGCAAGACAACCCGTGATTCAGAATGTAGGTGGAACACTTGTGCGGACCGACCCTACCACCGGCGAGACCACCACCCTGTTTGCACCACCTAAAAAGAACGAACTAGAGGATCTGCTTTCAAGAACCGATGCCCAGGCATTAGGACTTCCTTTCGGTACAACAAAAGGAGAGGCAGCTAAACTAGGGATTATCCCCACTTCTTCCACAAGGGCACCCAAAGGACCAAAGGCTCCTAGCGCTCCGATATCAGCACCCAATATAAAAGAGGCGAATCTAACCAAGACAGAGAAAGAGCAAGCCCAGGTGCTTGGGATAGGAAACTGGAGTCCGAAGTTCTTAGAACGACTTTATAACAAACAGGACCTATCTGCACGAGATAGAGTAGACTTTGTTAATAAATTCAAAAAAGACCAAGCAGCAGTTCCTATGTCACTTGACCCTGAGATATTCTTAGAAGTATGGCTTGAGAATAAGAATAAACCAAAAGATGTTGAAGCTGCTCCTCAATCTAAGGGGGTATCTAACGAAGATTTAGCCCGCGATATTGACGGATAATATGGCGATTGATGTAAAAAATATTAAAGGATTTAAAGACCCTGAAACAGTCTCTACTTTGGTTCCTGAAAATGATCCGGTTGTTCAAAAGACGATAGCAAGACAGTTGTTGGCTGGATTTAAACCGATTCTATCTGGGATTAAGCTTTTAGAAAAAGCCCAGAGTTT
>Ga0209361_1000382_pt1 | contig 42111 bp, 20 predicted proteins | sample SaaInlV_200m_DNA_3_FD_184657 | JGI IMG/M metagenome (GOLD analysis project Ga0209361, IMG submission 184657) | Marine microbial communities from expanding oxygen minimum zones in the Saanich Inlet - SI037_S4LV_200m_DNA (SPAdes) (version 2) | ecosystem: Environmental > Aquatic > Marine >... | reverse complement strand
GATGGTATCTTTAATTATCTGTTTGATAATAAATATGGGCTAATTTATAAAACTAAACCCAAAATCCCTGATAGCCAGCTATCTATAATTTGGGAGGAAAATTGAGGAAACTTCAGGCAATATTTGTATCGTAATACTGTCTAAAATTATGTAGTGCAATCTTATTTATTTTCATCTTTTACAGTGTTTTCAATTTCTTTATCAATTGTTTGTTGAATATAATGATTGCCTTTTCTAAGTTTTTTTACTTTTTCGGCATCAATTAGCTTTTCCAAAGATTTATAGTCAATTTCGTTTTCATAACAAAGTTGCATTAAATCTTCATCAAGCTGCTTTTTTACTTTTTTTATATTATGGCTCATAATTATATAGTTAATGAATTATTTTCTAATTTTAAATATTTCATTTCAATCTGAAATTCAATAAGTTTGTATACTATTCTTTCCTCTATTTCATACTTTTCTGAAAAATATTTTACAATGTCATTTGTTGGTATATCAGAGTTTTTTCTGAGAAATGATTTTAAACTTTTCCCAAAAAATTTAGGGATATTATAAAATTGCAGATAATCCACTGTTTCAGCATTTTTAATTAATCCAATATATGACTGATTTAGAATAAGAAAAGTATCTGTCTTATCAATTTGAATATTTCTATAAATACTATTAAATTCTGTATCTCGATATTTTTTCACATGTTTTTCAATATCTAAAATATGAATTGGTTCAGTTGAATTCTGTAATAATTCCATGACCATATTTTTTATCGTGCCTCCTTTAATATCTGAATATTTTTCTTCCCAGATTTTCAAACCGTAAGTACTTGTACGTCCAAAGCAAATAAACCCTTTATCCTTTTGCATTGAAGCCCTTACGCTATCTTGACTGCATTCATAATTAGGGTATTTTTCTGCAATTTTTTGGAATATTACTTTAACAGATACAGGTTCTTGAATTTCTTTCAAAATTTCATATGCATATTCATGAACTGATTTATGAATATTCTTTTGAAATATAATATTTTCTTCTAGATCAAGAATTAATTCAAATTCATCAAATAATAATTGATCACAAACTATTGTAATTTCTTCAAGATGGGAGTAATCTTTTGGTTTGTAAAATTTCAGTAAATAGCCTTGGAAATTAAAAGAATAGGAATTAATAATACGGTCATTATGTCTATTGAAAATATCATTTGTGAATTTTTCAAAATCAAAAATTGAGGTTAGTTTTTTTGATATCAGATACGTAGTTTTCCATTCATGAACAAACCGTCTTTTAGAACCAAATAATAAATCCTGTTCATATCCAATTATTTCATGTGTTTGACTGAAAAAAATTGAAATGATTTTGGTTATAAATAGTTTATTAAATTTATTATTTTCATTTTTATTGATACTATCAACAATTTCGTTTTTGACAGAAATTAAATCTGTATCTGTATTTATATTGTAAATAGAATTAAAATCAATCTCAAAAATCAATATAAACTTTAAAGTTGTATTTAATTTCCTATATATTGTATTCCTAATCTGCCTTATTCTTTCTGTAGTTAATCCAATAAAAGATGCAATTGTACTTAAGTTATTGTGCTTAAAATCAATGAAAAAATTAAAAGTATATTTAAAAATGATAAGCTCCCGTTTTGCAAAAATTTGCTCATTATTTAATAGTTGTATGATTAAGCTAAATATTCTTATTTCCTTGTCATTGTAAAAGATATTACTTAGTTTATGAAGTTCAATATTCGGAAAATATATATTCAATTGAGAATAGTAATATTCTATTTGTAAATCATTTTCATTTTCAAATAAGCATACTAAATTGATATATTCAAGAATATCTGCTTTGAATTGATTTAATTCTTGGACAGATTTTCCTCCAATGTTGCGTATTCTTTCAAACTTAAAGTTTTTAATCGCAATAATGTAGTGATATACATTATTAACTGTAAATGTTTGATTTAATAACTTTTCCAAGACATTGTATGAGCTAACTGATAAATTGTTTACACATGATTTAACAAATGAATTAATTATTGTTCTTTGACGTAAATTTAAGTTGTCTATGATTTCTTTTAACTCGTTCTTTGTTTCTTCTTGTTTATCAATTATTAAGTGATTTTTGTATTTCAAACAAATGTCTAATAATTCATTATTTGTTTTATTCCCACAATTTCTAAGTTTTTTAAAATCACCATTTTCTTTGTAATGAAGAAGAATTTTTTTCAATGTTTTTAGTCCATTATATTTTAAAGTATTTAAAGCTCTTACAGTTGTTCCTTCAATATCTGCTAATTCAATAAGACTAATATTTTTTATTACTTCGTTCATTTACCCTTAAATCGCATTTGTCAATTTATTTTAATCTGTACTTGATTCAAATTGAACCTAATATTGCTGTACAAAGATAATTCCTCATATATTTCATATATCTGATGTTATATTTCCAATTCGTAAAAAGTTAATAATCTTTTTGTTGTTTTTACTTGCTTCATGAGTGAATGTTTCGTCGAATTAAATTATCGTTTGATAGATTAGTGCTAATTTATTTATTAACTACGTATTTATATTTTGACAAATTTATAAAAATCATTTAGTTTTTTGGCATTCAATTTTTTTTGAACAATTTTTATCTGTTGAAAATCCACTGGCTACATCAGAATTTAATCTAAATCCCCCATTTCGAAATCGCCACCTTGCACAAAAATAAGTTTAAAATCTGGGATTTTTCCTTTTGGGTCTTTATAGGAAAGATTTCCGGTTTTTTCGTCAATTTCAAAAATGCTTCCGAATTTTTGTTTTAACTCATGCAATTGTTCGGGTTTTATCATATTTGTTTTAGTTTACAGTGTTCCGCTATCTAATATTCTGCCAAAATATTTTCATTTTTCTATTCAAACTACAATATTAATAAAAAAATTTAATCAACCGACCCTGCGGGTTTTGAAAACCCGCAGGGTCTCATTGCGATTGTTATTGGTACTTAATCTATATTTGGAATTTTCACAACAAAAACACTTGCAGATTATAGTTGAGATTACGAGAAAGAAAAATCATAAATCCCGTCATAACTGTTTTCTTCTTTTTTCAATTATCCCCGCCATAAATGACGGGGATATAGAACGTTTTTTTTGGGCTTTCCGCTACACTAAGATTTATGCTAAACTCTAAAAAATCACTCTTCAAAATCAACAGTAATTGAACCCTGATTGCTCATTTTAATTTGGTAGCCTTCGCCGGGTTTCATCAAACCAATATAATTTAGTGAAAACTGTGGCCAATAGACCATACCTAATTCATTTTTCACTAGAATAATATTAGAAACAACAGGATTGAGTATTAATTCCATTTCTTTGTCTTCTTTCGCAGGAAAACCAATAAAGCTCCACCCTGCATCCAAATCTATAATGGTTTGTAGGTGTGGAAAGCTTTGTACCGATAATGTTTTCTGAGATGTAAGTTTTATTTGATAACCTTCTGCTAAGGATACATTTCCTATGTTATTAATATTATATAAAGGCCAGCAAATTTCGCCATCAGAGTCTTTTACAATTGTTACCCAGTTTTGTATTTCGTTGACAAGCTCTAAAATATTTGAATTTTCAGGCATAATATTTATTGAGAAGATATTCCATCCTTGTTTTAAAACAATTTCTTGCGCGAGGTGCACACCACAGATAAGATTAATTGTTTCTCCAGTGCTATAGCTTATTGGATTTGTTTCAGGAATAAGTTCTCCTAAACTGTCTTCTGATAATAAATATGACTGCTGCCAACTGAGCAAACTCCCCTCACCCTGACTGTAGTTTATTGAAGCAACACTATCCGGCATATTTAAATGAATAGAAACATCTCCGGATTGCATATAAGGAAGGTCGATAAAAGAAATTCCATCATGAATGGTCTGGGCAAAACCAATACTTGAAATTACAGCAAAAGAGCTGTCCGTAAATAAAGTTTCTAATGTGTCAATCATGCCGTTAGCATTGTTATCTCCCATAATACTAACATAAATTCCCGGCATTTCTATTCCTTCAAAATTTTGTATAATATCGCTATTTACATAATTATGAACAGAATATTCAGGATTGAAATAATATGCTACTGCCTGAGGTATTAATGTAATTGTATCTGCAAAATCAACACTTATTGTATAATATCCGTTCGAATCAACAGACTGACCATTAATGGATGCATTTGGTACAGGGTCTCCTGCCAAATCCAAAACTGAACCGGATATTACGCATGACGCTTGCGATGTACCTAAAAATGTAATTGTCTGATTGCTTGTAACATTTATTAAAGAACTTACCGGTGGCACAAAGGAAAATCCAATTGCAAGTGGTGTCAATGTAATGTTATCTCCGTATTCTACTGAAACTGAATAATTTCCATTTATGTCAACAAACTGACCATTTACCGATGAATTTGGAATAGGATTGCCACTGGTGTCTAAAACTGCGGCAGTTACTATATTTGATAGTTGTGGAGTTCCAACAAAAAATTGATCATGATTACTTGTTACATTCAAAAATGTTACAGAATCAGGATAAAAACTATAACCAATACAATGAGGAATTACAGTAATATTGTTTCCAACAAAAACACTTATTGAAAAATTACCGGTGTTTGTAACTGTTTGTCCGTTTACAGTTGCATTAGTAATAAGATTTCCGTAGTCATCAATTAGAGTTCCTGTAATTAAATAAGTCTGAACAATGCCAACAAAATCCTGTACCTGATTGCTTGTTAAATTTGTATAGGAAGCCGAAGCCGGTGTGAAATAATATCCCGACAAAAATGGGATTACATCTAAATTATTTCCATAATTGACTTGTATTAAATAATTTCCGTTCGAATCAACAGTTTGTCCATTTATCTCAACATTTGTTAAGGGTAATCCTGAAATATCAGTAACAGAGCCTGAAACTTCTATGATAGGAATTGGAGCACCTATGAAGTTTTGAATCTGGTTATTTATTATATTAGTTAAAGTTACAAATGAAGGTGTAAACTCGTAACCAAGCATAAATGGATCAAAGGTTGCAGTACTCCCATAATTTACCTGTATAAGATAATTTCCATTTGAATCCACAGGGTTTCCGCTTACCATAGCATTGGCGAGAGGATTTCCAATTGTATCAATAACTTCACCTGAAATGTCCATTATAGGTACAGGATTTCCTGTAAAGTCTTGTGTGATTGAACTTGTAACATTAGTGAAAGTAACGAAAGGCGGAGAAAAACTAAATCCCAGAGCGTAAGGTAACAAAATAATATTATCACCAAAATTGACAAATTCTGAATAGCCACCGGCAGTATCTACTGGTTGATTGTTAATAACAGCATTTGTAATTGGAACATTGTTAGAGTCTTTTGCAGTACCTTGCACTAAAATGGGAAATTGAGCAAGAGCTGTAAAGGATTGTGTTTGATTGCTGGTTACATTATTAAAAACTGCAGCAGATGGAACAAATGCATATCCAATAGCCTGAGGTAAAATAATTATATTATCGCCATAACCAACTGTTATCAAATAATTTCCGTTTGCAAATACTGAGTTACTATATGCAATACCATTGACTGAATAATTGACTATTGCATTTGGTATAGGAAATCCGTTATTATCCATAACTATTCCTGAAATTGAATAAGACTGAATTGTGCCTGTAAAATCATATGTCTGATTACTTGTTACATTAGTTAATATCATTGCAAAGGGATTGAAAATGTATCCTACAGCTTGTGGAACTATGTTCAAATTGTCTCCATAAATGCAAGATATTGAGTAATTCCCATTTGTATCGAGAGTTTGCCCAAGTAATGATGCATTTGGAATGGGATTTCCAAAATTGTCTAATACAGTCCCTGAAATAATTACATCCGGCATTGGTAGTCCGATAAAATCCTGAGTTTGATTGCTTAGAATAAGACTGAAAGCTATAGTATCAGGTGAGAATGTGTAGCCAATAGCTTGAGGGGAAATACTGATGTTGCTGCCACATGCGACACTTATTGAGTAATATCCGTTATTATCAACAAAAAATCCATTAACAGTTGCGTTGGTTATTGGGATTCCATTCGTATCTAAAACAGTTCCTGTAATGTTACAAGATCCTGTATAAGCAATAAAGTCCTGATTAGATATGTTTCCCGACAAGGGTGTTGTAATGCTGATAGGACCATCAAAAGTATAGTTTTGCCCGCTTGTTTGATAAGAGGCACTTAATGTTCCTGTCCAACCACTCGGAATTGCTATGTAATAAGTTCCATCAGCATAAGTTGTAGCAGTATTATATCCACTTGCAGTGATAGACACACCTCCTAATCCAGCTCCAGTAGAGCTTCCAATTGTAACAATTCCTGTAATTAAAAATAATGAAGCGCTTGGTGTATGGATTGCCAGATAATCCTGATTTATTTTGTTTTCGTCTAAATTACTGTATATCCTTTGATTTGGAATAAAGAGGTAGTCTTGTTTGAAGGGCTCAATTATTCCGCTCCAGCCTTTCATCTTATCAAATTCGTAATAACCTAAGGAATCGGTCATTGCAAGAGTTAGACTATCATGCATTATTTCAACATCGATAACACCAACATCCTGGCTATTAGCAACATATCCGCTGATTCTAAAACTTGAATACGGAACTTTATTATTTAAGCTATGAACATTAGTTGATGGTAAAGGATATATTTGAATATTACATGCAGAGCCAAAACTATTCGGACTGCTTATTTCAATTAAATTATCAGCTTTGTCAACTGTATATATTTTTTCGTTTGGTCCCATTTCTAAAGGAGTGTCCATTATAAAAGTCGAAACATAAACATTTGCTATTGACATACTTAAAGAATTCATAAGGTCTATTTGCTTAATAAAACCATTGTAACAATAATATAGGAATTCCCCATTTGGAGAAAACTCAAGGCCTCTTTTAGTTTTAACAAATATTGTATTGGGAACTAAGGTATAGTTTGTTATTGAACCACTGGTGTCGTCAAAATCAAATAACTCAACTCCTGCTTCATAAACTGTTTGTGCCAGCTTACTTCCATCAGGGGAAATTGCCAGAGCACCCAATGAAAATAGTCCAAAATTATTACTCTGATATCCTCCTATGTTTATTGCTTGCGAATTTGTATCTACGCCATTTTCATCAAGTAAATAAACTAAAAATGTATTCCCTATCATAGAGTGAGATATTATCCAAAAGTCCTTACCATTTCCATGCAATACTGCTATCATTTTTTCTGCAGCAATACTGTTTAATTCAATATTTTCAAAATTCGGATCAACAGCACCCAGACCACCATTTAGATTCATGTCAATAATAGTGTAACTTGTTCCCAAACCATTGTTTGCATAACAATCATCAACATTGAAAACAAAATATTTTCCATGATTTTGATTATAACCATTTACAAATTTAGAAGGTTGTGGCAACATCAGACTTCCTTGAGCCGCACTTTCACCTCCCATAAAAAAGAGCGAAGGATTTATAGTATGATGTCGGTTCCAGACTTTACTTCCATTAGTGTATAAAAGTAAATTACCATCAAAATTTGAAATTGATGAAGTACCTTCGCCATAATATCCATTGTGTAGATCTACAGAACCTTGTGTAGTAGTAAACGTTCCACTATTATTGTCAAATGATAAAACTCCATCTTTTTTGAAATACCAATGATTATTTTCTTTTCCGGAAAGATTTTGATATTCGGCTTCAGTTATAACATGAATATATGAAGATTTCGAAACTGTTGCTGAATTTGTTTGTGTTTGTGTTTGATTTGTAACAGTCAGTGAAACATCATAATAACCTGTTTGAAGGTAAATTACTGCAGGATTTGAAAAAGTTGATGTACTGCTTAATGAATTCGGAAAGCTCCATTGATAATCGGATAAAGTTCCGCTTTCCGCTTTGGCTGCAAAGGTAGCAGGATGACCAATAACTATGGTTTGAAAATTTGATGAAAAATCAACATTTGAAGTTATAGCATTGCTTTGCAGCATTAAAAATATCTGTAACAAATCTATTCTGCCACTGCCCAGATTTCCAGCATAGGACAAACTGTTTAATGGATAGATATCAAAACTGTTGTTTTCTAATAGTAGTTCAATTTGATAAGGTTGAAGTTCAGGTGCATAAGAAGAAATTAATGCAACAGCACTGGCTACGAGAGGAGATGCCATAGAAGTTCCGTTTAGAATTGCATATGAATTATTGTTGACAGGTACAGTACTTAAAATTAAAACACCAGGAGCCATGATATCTATAGTAGGTCCATAATTCGAAAAAGTTGCTTTAATATCGGAAGAATTAGTTGCTCCAACACTTATAACATAATTATAACTTGCAGGATACGCAGGAGTTGTTAGTCCATCATTTCCGGCTGCTGCTATAAGTTTTATTCCTAAATAATGCGCTACAGTCATTAGACTTTGATTAGTTTGCGAATAACCATATCCACCCCATGACATATTTATGACATCTGCACCAGCAGCAATTGCATAAGCAACACCTTCATAAGCTGCCTGTAGGCTTGAACCTGTGCTTTGGTCAGTTTTAGTTTTAACAGCCATAATCTTCACATTATTTTGCCCAGCTCCTGCAATGGAGGCTATTCCTGTATTATTGTTTGATGTAGCACCGGCAATTCCGGCTACATGTGTTCCGTGCATGAAAAAGCTATTTGTAGCATTTATTGGAGGATTTGGATTGTTATCGAAATTGGCAAGGTCATAACCATTAATATCGTCTATAAATCCATTAGAATCGTCATCTATATTATTGTTTGGAATTTCGCCCGGGTTTGTCCAGATATTCTCTGTCAGGTCCTGATGGTCAATTTTTACAGCATCATCTACAATTGCAATTACGACTTCAGCATTGTTAGAATTTGCATTGTAAATGTTCCATGCAAAGGATGAGTTGACTTGATTTAAATGCCATTGTTGAATATACTGAGGATCATTTGGAGTATAAAAAGACTCGACTTCTGGAACTCTTTCTGCATAAACTACATAAGGCAAAGCACTCAAGTCTTTTATTATTTCTTCCGGGCTACTATTGCTATTACACTGAATGGTAAATATATTTTTCAACTTATTAGAATGCCCATTTATTTTTGGATTATTCAATTCTGTTAATGCTTTAAACATTCTTTTTACATTTGCATTATTAACTTTATGTCTATCCGCAAATGTTCTAAGCTCAGGGTTGACTGAAAACAAATCTGAGTTTTCTACAAAGTTAAAAAGCGAGATTTGCTTGAACTTTACATAGAATTTCCCTTTAATATAATCTTCTTCATTGATATTTAGATAGTTTTCAAAACCTTGAAAATTAGATTCATAAGCTTCCCGAATTTTCACTTTTGCCGAAGTATCTTTTTGGCTTAAAAAAGTTTCCTGTTCAAATTTAGCAGTTTTTTCATGAAAAGATGTCCCAAAAACATAGTTTGAGAAATGAAAAACAGTTAAGATAATCGAACCTATTACAATTTTGGATAGTCTATTTCTCATATTATCATATATTTTACAATTAATAATATTGAATAAGTTTAGTTCAGAATTTGAAAAATTTAGTTCAAATTTATATAAACCCAAACTTTGTAATTCATTCTCATTTTCTGAAACAAAAAAATCAAATATAAACATTTCTTGACATATGACAAAATAATATTGCGATTAGTCTAATCAAATTCAAAATATTTATGAAATAATTATCTCAAGGCTTAAGACAACGAAATCATCATAGCATTTGTCAGATGTTTAAAGTACTTTTTGAAAGAAAATAAACTTAAAGTTTAATGTTTTGAATAAATATGAACTAAATTATCAAATTATGGAAAAGAAATCTTATAAAAAAACAGTCAAAATAGCAATATGCCTAATTATTGTATTGATTTTAATAAATATTCAGGGCTTTTCGCAAAATCCTGTGATTTGGGCACCTTCTGGCACCGAACAAATTGCTACAACATATAGTAATCAAAATATTGATCCTGATCCAATATTCATTTTTTGTGCAGAAGCCAGTGAAGACTCAATTGGCGAACTTTATGTTACAGGTGGTTATTATAATTGTACTTACACATGGGGATGTTATGATATAGACCCAACATCACCAACTTATAACCAATTTGTTACAATTCAGGATTGGGCGAGTGGATTTACTGACAATATAAGCAATTTGCCCAGTGGTCTATATCAGGTTATTGTGAATTGTGGAGGAAATACAACCTGCGCAAGAGCACATGTTTTTGTAAATGAATCTATAGTCGAATTTGATGCAATTGCAGCGGGTTGCGACACATTTTCTATTAATGGAGCTCATATAGATGCAGTTGATGATTTTACAATTTATGAACCACCTCCGAATCCTTTTATTGTGGATTCTCTTACAGAAATAAAAGTTTGTTTCTCTGCAAACCATACTTATGTTTCCGATTTGGGATTTTATCTCGTAGCGCCCGATGGAGTAACTACCGTTGAACTTCTTCCTTCTATTGCAGCGTGGAACAACAGTACAACTCTTGATGCTTCACAAGTTCTTTTGTGCAACTCAAACGAAGTAAATACTAACTGCAATAGTGGAAACAATGTTGACGAATTTTGTTTTTCTACAGGACCAATCAATAATGGTTTACCAACATTAATTGCTGGCAATCCCAATCAAACAGCCTGCATTTGTAATATGTCAACACCACTTAGCGGAACATTTGCATCTGCCGGACCATGGTCGCCACTTTGGTTAGATGGTTCGTTCAATGCAGCTGACGATAGTTGGGCAGTACAAATTTATGACTGTATTGGTGCTGATGTTGGATTTTTTAGCGAAGTTTCAATTACTTTCAAAGGTCAATCGGATTGTGGACTAACAACAATCGACTACGATTCAGGGCCAATAAATTCTACGATTAACGATAATTCTTGCGATCCGGCAACAGCTTCGATTTATGTTGTTCCCTTAAAATCAACAAGTAGTTACGCACTTCACGATTCTGTTACTGCAACATGGTCGTGTTCGCCGGTCAATTGGGACCCTGCATGGGGAAGTCAGGATTTTAATACAAATCCATCGCCACACATAAATCCAGAACCATCAGTATCAACAACTTTTAGTTTGACAATTGCAGATCATCTTTACGATACTCTTGGGAATGAAATTACAGCTTACACTCCTTGTAATCCTTCAGTAACAAACACATACATTACACTGCCTACAGATGCAAGCATCTTATCATTCCCATCTGAAGTTTGCAAAACTGATCCTCCTGTTCTGTTAATTCCTGCATATTATGGTGGAGTATGGGAGGTAATTGGTTCAAATGCCTGCAATTCTTGTCTTGCTGGTGGCGGATATTTTTTTCCTTCGCAAGCCAATATAGGAACTAACGAAATTTGCTATTCGTTCGGAGGCATTTGTCCAAGCGAATCATGCATAATAATAGATGTATTAGATACTCCAACAGCAAATGCAGGACTCGACCAACAAATATGTGGCGAAACTGTTCAACTAATGGCAGACACAATGCAAAATTATTTTGGAGTAGGTGCATGGAATGCATCTGTTGCAGTAAATTGGGCAGCAAGCAATAATATTCCGAACCCAACTGTAAGCATTTCTGATTTCTTAACAAATGCAAATAATAATCCAATAAATACTTATGTTGTTTTCACTTGGACAATAACAAATGGACCTTGTAGCCATTCCGATGATGTAAGTGTTACTTTCAAACCAATTCCGACAGCTTTCGCCGGAAATGATACTTCAGTTTGTGGTTTAACAGTCGATTTAAATGCTATTTATAGTCTTGGAGGTCCCCCAGCAAGCTATGGAAATTGGACGAGTTTAGGATATTTTGGAGGAAGTTCTAATAATGATCCTAATGCTTCATTAACTGTTTATAATTATGGTCAATATACTTTTATTTGGAGAGAGAACAATGAAGAATGTTTCGATCAGGATTATGTAACTATTGAATTCCTTCAAAATCCACCAATTCCTACAATAACTCATAGTGGAGATTCCTTGATAACTTTGGAAGGATATATCTGCAATTGGTATTTAAATGGAAACTTATTGCCTGAGATCGGACATAAAATCTTAGCTCTTGCTTCAGGCGAATATTTTGTTGAAATAATAAATGAGAATGGATGCTCATCCGTTTCAAATCTATATGAAATCATAGTAGTTGGAATTGAAAATGAAAATTTCTCCAAACATTTCAAAATTTATCCAAATCCAAATAATGGTAATTTTTTTGTTGAAATCAAAAATACCAATTCTTCAAACATAGACGTCAAAATTCATAATGTACTTGGCGAAATTGTTTATTTTGAACAAGTTTCTTCATTAGTCAATAATTATAAAAACAGTATTAATTTATGCGAAAATCTAAAAGGTGTATATTTTGTTACAGTAAAAACAGAAGAGAATGTTTTTGTTAGGCGGTTGGTTTTGCAATAGATATTAAAGTAATACATTTGTTTGCAGTTATACGAAGAGGTATTTCTCAACAAAAGTCTAATTGAAACTTATTTGCTCACTTAGAAATACTTATATCATCTATAAGAATTCCTTCACTATTATTGCCTGAAGAATATTGATTATAAGTCCATTTTAGTTCATGTGTTCCAATTGGCAATGAGATAATAAATTCCTGCCAATCGTATTCATCTGATTGAGAAAAAATTTTAGTATCATCAATATAAAACTCAATAAACTGACCCCAGTTTGGAATATTGAGCTTATACCAAAATTTTAAATTCATACCATTTTCAAATACTTCTACTGTTGTTGATATAGAGCATTGCTGGCTATTCCCAGTTATACCTGATTTAGCAGAATAAAATCCCGAATGTGATTCAGTGTTTGTAATGAACCAATTTGCATTACCGGATAATGTCCACACATCAGTAAATTCTCCACTTTCAAAATCCTCAATAAAATGTTCGAATGGTTCAATAGATAATATTTTTGTATTGTTTCCTTCATATAGAATGAAAGAATCATATAAAGGTCTAAATTTTTCTTTTTTTACACTGACAATAGTATTCACTGTTACCAAATTAGAAAATGAACACTTTCCGCTATCATCAGTTGTACTAACATATTCCTTATCATTAAAAACCTTTACTTCTGCATCAGAAACAGGATTTGAAGATATATCATTAACTATTACTGTTATATTTGCAGCTGATATTTCAGATGTTTCATCATTTTCACAAGAAATAATTATCATTAGAAATACTAAAAATCCAATAGCTGAAAAATCTTTAATTGTTCTCATTTATTTTCCTCCAATAATTTAAGAATAACAAGATCTCTCCGCTGAGAACCATAGTTTCCATAATCCCCAACTATTACAAAAAGCCATACACCATTTACACTTAATTTAATCGACTGAATATCAATGTCATTGGAGAAATAGAAACGGCTAATCTCTTGATATGTATCTATATCAAATACATAAACCCATTTCGAACTATTTGCTACAAAAGCAGTTGAACCATCCGGACTTATTGCTATTGCCGTAGGATAAGCTGTATATAACGTACCAACTGAATTAAAATCATTGGTATTTAATACTTGTACGTAATATGGATCTTCACAAGCAATAAATATTGAACTAGCATCAAAAGATAATTTCATATCTAAAATATAAGAACCGATTGAGCCATAATCATTTTCAACAGCCAGTACAGGAGAATCTGTTGAAATATTAAACTTATATAAACTTGCAGGTGTTGAACCAACTTCTCCAATATATAGAAAAGAATCTGTTTTTGATGCTTCACACAAAGAATAAGCCATAATGCCGCTGGCAGCTGTGATTAATCCAATTTCCTCATAATTTTCCACATCTATAATTCGTGGATAATGACTACTTTTTGTAGTTGCATAGAGTTTATTTGTAATATTACTGTATGATAAATTATATGGATATGTTGTTGTATTTATTTCTCTGACCATGGTCATTGTTAAAATATCAATTACTGATATATTATACTCATAAGAGTTTGCTACATACAATTCGTTTTTATTACTATTTATTGCTATGCCATGCGGTTCGTTCCCAACTGAAATATTATTTTCAACGATTCCAGATTCAATATTGATAACGACAATTTCGTCATTTTCTTTGTCTGATACAAAAAGATATTTATTGTTATCGTCTGAAAGAAAAGTTCCAATTTGTATGTTTAAATCAAGATTTGTAACAAATCCGCTTACATTATCCAATTCATTACTACTATTTGATTGACCGGAATTATTAAATACGAAAACTTGATAGTAATTTGTGTAACCAAAAAGATTTTCAATGTCTTGATAAGTTGTATCGTCAATCGCTTCAATTGTTGCAATCAGGTCTCCGTCCGTTCCCATACCACTATATAAAGAACGATATAATTTGTATGATGTAAAATCTGAGGCTGTACTTTTTGACCAACTTAGGTTAAATGAATTATAATCTCTTCCAATATCATAAAGTGTAATTGACTGAGGCTTATTGTAATAAATAATTATAGAGTCTTTCGTAATATTTCCATTTGAATTAGTTATAATCAAAGATATTATATGCTCATTTTGAGACAGTTGATTGGTCTCGAATGAAAGCATTCCTGAATAAGCTGCTTGAGCAGAGTCTATCACACCATCCTTATCGCTATGCCATTGAACATTTAAATAGTCATTTCTATCAATAATATCTAAAATTTTTCCAGAAAACTTAATCGTATCTCCATATGCAAAATCAGAACCTGTTTTAGGAGATGTAATTTGAATGATTGGATTAAACTGTATATCTTCAACAGAAGTTGGATTTAATGGTTCTTCACTACAACTTGATATTAAGATAAATATGGAAAATAAACCAAATAAAAAAAAATTGTTTGTTTTCATCTGATTTCCTCCTAATTAAATGTGTAAATGAAAGATAGAAATAGATTGCTAATATCAGTAAGATTTGTAATTCCGGTAATGTCAATATTTATATTATCTGTCATTTTGTATCCAATACCATATGAATAATGTGTTGTATTGTAAATACCGAAAGTAGTTGAACTAACATCCGAATCCTGTGAATACGAATTAGACTCTTCATAACCTAAATATGATTTTGTTTTTTTTATGGATGAAAAATTTGTATTCACACCTAATCTAAAAGCATATTTTTCTTTTAATAAATATTCAAAACCTATTGGTAGAGCAATTCTGTTGTAATAAACAAAATCTTCATCATTTTGAGATATTCCACTATAATAGTCTGTTAAATCATAAATTGTTTCACTAAAATTATAATACCATTTTAGTCCAAAACCTATTAATAAATTCGATTGAGGATTAACAACCCCTCCGATACCTAAAAGACTACTAAAAGAATTTCTTTTTTGTGATCCTGATATTTTTATGTCTGAGCTATTACTAAATGAACTACTATATACAAAAGCAGTCATAGTTTCATTTGTTTTTGTTTGACTTCGATAATCGTCCTTTACTAATAACTGATAATGTAGTTTCCCAATAACTTTAATCTGAACCTTTTCATTTATTTGTTTCGAATATTTTCCATCAAATCTGAAACCCATTCCTAAATTGTCTCCCAGAAAAGTTTCCAAACTTTGATAGTTATACAGATTGTAGTTCTCAATATTCCAGCCTGTTTCAAAACTTTGATAATCATTATCAGGATCAAAATCTATTTGTTTTTCTTTTCGTGATTCCGAATTATCATCAGTTATTGAAAAAGATAAACTTCCAACAATATCAAGATTTGACTTTTCATTTATTTTTTTCGATATTCCATATGTTATAAAATGCTGTGTAATTTGATTATTATATTCACAAATTTCTTGTTGAGTAGCAAATACAGACTCCATTGGCGAATTTAAACCAACTTCCATAAGATTATATGAATGATATGCGTTCTGTAGGTTATCTATTGGACTATTGGAAGTAGAACGAACAAGACGGTAGCTAAAACCAAAATTCTGTTTTCCGAATATCAGCAATAGATCAATACCGAAATCATCAGATAAATAATTTGTTCCATGCTTTTCTTCTGATACTCTCCAATCGTCATATAATGTTTCGCTATTGTTGTTATAATCAGTTATCCATGTACCTTCGTCATTGTTAACAGTATTTTGCCACGAAAAACTATAATTATCTGAAAAATCTGTACTCATTTGATAACCTTTGGAATACCAGCTTTTGTTTTTCCAATAATCACCAATAATTCCAATATTCCAATTCGAAAGCTGATAAAAACCACCAAAAAGATATGAACCACTGTAATTTTGATACAAATTTTCTCCATAATTCAAAAATTGATGAGAATTTCCGGATTGATTACTCAAATTTGTTAATAACCAATTTGAACCTAAAGTTGTAATTGATGCAGGATTATGAAGAATATCTGTGTATTCATCATCTACAATCCATTTTAGTTCTATACCAATACTTTTCATTCTAAATGAAGTACTATCGAAAGCATTAACGGTTATTGAAAAAATTAATGCCAATAAAATAAGAATAAATAATACTATTTGTTTTTTCATCTTTCAGTTCTCCTATTTATTTTTACAATCCTTTTAACTTTATAAATATTCTTTTACAAACATAAATCTGTTCATTTAGTCGCAATTTTTCATTTTTAAATGATTCTAAAAAATTATAAATTTAATACCTATTTCAGATTCAACTCCCTTAGTAATATAATTTGCACCGCTATAATTTGGTCTATATGCAGAAAATATGTAGTTTATACTATACTCAGCAATAAATCTTTCATTAAGAATAAATGCTAATCCCCCACCAGCTTCATAATACAGTATTGTAAATTTATATTCTTCATCCGAATTAATTTTGTCAATCATTCCGCCCGGACCTACAGAAATATTCAAAAAGGGGCGAAAATAATTTTCAGTAAAATACAAACGAAAAACAGGACAAATCTTATATGCAAATTCACTAAATTTATCTCCATTTTCAACACGGTCGGAATAGTAAGAAAATGGGGCTTTTAGTCCGACATAAATATATTTTCTGGCAAAAATACCCCCTTCGAATGTAAAATTTAACTGCGTATTCTCAATATTGTCATCAACAAATTCTCTCCATTCAGAATTTGTTAAACTAAATGACAAATTAGTGCTAGTCCCAAGAATGAATTTATCTGTGAAGTCTTGCCCTGAAGCTTTTAATGCTAAAATAGAAATAGTAATTATTAAAAATAGACCTCCATTTTTCATGTCAATAGATTTCAAATATCAATAAATAAATGGCAAATTAACTATAAATGATTCTTTGTGCAAATTTATCATCATTAAGTTTTCACCATGTTCCGTACCTTTTAAATCAATGGCACAAATATAGAAATTATCTCATAGAACTTTACAGAATAAATGAAGTACAAAGCGAAAAATAAGACAAATCACAAATTCTCCCTTAGGATCGCTTTATTAATATCTTTAATCAGCCTCGGTCCTTCATAAATGAAACCTGTATAAATTTGTACTAATGAGGCTCCTGCCTGCAACTTTTCAATTGCATCAGCTGCACTCATAATTCCACCGACGCCAATAATCGGGATAGTTTTATTCGATTTTTTGTGAATATATTTTATCACTTCAGTTGCCCGATTTTTCAAAACCTTACCACTTATTCCTCCATTTCCAAAACTTTCTACATAAGCTGTATCGTATGATAATCCTTCGCGAGAAATTGTTGTATTTGTAGCCACAAGCCCATGAATTTTGGTTTCTGCAACTATTTCAATAATATCATCGAGCTGAGAATTTGATAAATCCGGAGCAATTTTTAGCAAAACTGGTTTTGGCTTTTTATGCTCATTGTTCAATTCTACCAGTCTGTTCAGAATCTTTTTTAGAGGTTCCTTTTCCTGAAGTTCGCGCAAACCCGGCGTGTTTGGAGAACTAACATTTATTACAAAATAATCGACGTATGGAAACAATTCACTGAAACATATTTCATAATCATGTATTGCTTTTTCGTTGGGTGTTATTTTATTTTTCCCAATGTTTCCTCCGATAATGATTTTCCCTTTGGTTTTTTTTAGATTTTTTATTGCATTTTCTACACCTTTATTATTAAAACCCATCCTGTTTAGCAAGGCATTATCGGTTTTTAGTCTGAATAGTCGGGGTTTTGGATTTCCCGGTTGAGCTTTTGGCGTTAGTGTCCCAATTTCTACAAAACCAAAACCAAGCTTAGCAAACATTTCGAAAGCTTCTGCTTCCTTATCAAGTCCTGCTGCCAATCCAACGGGATTTGGAAAATCTATCCCGAAAATATTTCTCTGTAGTTTTGAATTTTTCTCTACAAAAATTGATTTTGTAAGAAAAGGAAGGCAAGGAATCTTAGCTCCAATTTTCAAAATAAGGAAAACGAAATGATGTATTGTTTCGGGCTGAAAAAGAAACAATATTGGTCGGATTATACTTTTATACATTTTTTATTATTAGAGGGAACTTCTAAAAATGCAAATTTCTTCGTTGTTTCAAAATGTTAAAATCCTCATTTACAATGGTAAACTGCGGTATTAAAATTTCTTACGCCTTGAAATTTGCTATTTTTAGAAGTCCCCTAGAGTTATTCTTATCTAATTTCCAATTTTAATTTAACTACAAAAGAATCCCCGAACAATGCCGGGGATTTTTATATAATAAATAATTTTTCAATTCTCAATTTTTAATCCCGATAGTTATCTGGATCAATTATCAAGGTGTTTTGCCAAAAATTTCTCCATTGCTTCGTAAAATTCGAACTTATTTTCTTCATTTCTAAAACCATGGCCTTCGTTATCTTTAACTAAATATTCTACTTCTACACCTCGTTTTTGCATAGCTTCAACAATTTGGTCAGACTCGTTAATATTTACACGCGGATCGTTTGCACCTTGAGCAATGAACAAAGGAGCAACAATCTTATCGACATGAAAAACAGGCGATGTAGCTCTAAGTGCAATACTGTCTTCTTCAAGATCGCCAACCATTTCGTACATCATTTCAAGGTACGGTTTCCAATATGGCGGAATGCTTTTCATGAAGGTAAATAAGTTTGAAACTCCAACATAATCAACTCCTGCTGCATAAAGTTCAGGTGTGAATGCCAAACCTGCAAGTGTGGCATAGCCTCCGTAGCTTCCTCCGTAAATTGCAACTTTTTCTTTGTCGGCATATCCTTTTTCTATTAACCAATGAACGCCATCAGTTATATCGTCTTGCATGGTTTTTCCCCACTGCTTAAATGAGCATGTCCAAAATTCTTTACCATAACCGGTTGAACCTCTAAAGTTCATCTGTAACACTGCATATCCCCTATTTGCAAGAAACTGAGTTTCAGGATTAAAACCCCAACCATCTCTTGCCCAAGGTCCTCCATGAGGATTAATTACTACCGGCAAATTTTTGTGTTCTACACCTTTTGGGAGTGTTAAATATCCATGAATTGTAAGACCGTCTCTCGATTTATATTTAATTGGCTTGACTGTAGCCATTTCGCTTTCGTCTATCCACGGACTCACGTCTGCAATTTTGTTTAATTTATCAGTCTCTTTATCATAAATATAATATGCACCCAAAGAACGATCGCTATAGGTTCTAACTATAAGTTTATTTTCATCTTTGGTTATTCCTGTAATTCCGATTTCGTAGTCGCCCAAATCTCTATTTAACCTATCAGTAATATTTTTTGTTTCCTTATCGAAAAAATGGCGTTCTCTTTTCCAGGACGTGAATGAGGCTGAAGTCAGAACTTTTCTTTTCTTAGAATAATATACCGAACTTACATCAAAATCTTTGTTTTCGTATAATACTTCAATTTCTTTCCCATTCTCGATATCGAATTTTACAACAGCCAGTTTATCTCTTCCAAGATTCGAAATTGCATAAACATCTTTATTGTCGAAAGTAAAAAATGCTACACTTACAGACTCTTTAAAATCAGTTGTTAGTACAGTTTTAAATTCATCTTTTTCTGTTATTCTATACAAAAGGCTTGTCTGTATTCCATCGGTTACAGTTGCTATTCTCAATCTGCCTTCGTGGTCGGTTTGCCATCCTGTAATATTTCCCGGATTCTCGTACAACATTGTTAATTCTCCGGTTTCAATATTCAAGCGATATGGGTCAAATATTTGCTTGTCTCTTTTGTTAAGCCCTACAATTACTTCGTTTGGAATATCTTCCAAATCGTCAATTATTTGTGTATTTACTTTTTCAAAATCTGTAAGTGCTTTTGGATTGGTTCCATCAATATTCACACCAAGTAATTTGTAATTTTCATCACCGCCTATATCTTTTAGATACAAAATTCGGTTGTTGTTCGCCCAGAAATATCCTGCAATATCTCTTTCTGTGTCTTTCGTAAGTTGAATTACTTCTTCTTTTCCAATTTCCTGAATAAAAATATTCATTCGCTGCTCATAAGGAGCCATATATGAATAATATAATCCATTCGGCGAAATTTGATAAGAAGTTTTGTCGGGATTCTTAAAAAAATCCTTCAGAGGGATTGTTTGTGCCTTCATACTTTTTTCTTTGTTTTTTTTAGGCTGTTCACCGCAGCCAGTCAGCATCAGGGAAGCCCCGAGAATGCTAAACATCAATAAATAAACTCTAATTTTCATGATTAAATAATTAATGGTTAATAAATGCAAAAATATATAAAAATACATATTGTATGCAAATTATTTTTATTAAAATATTTTGGTCTATTTTTTTCAATTCCAAAATAGTTATTAATCATATTAGAAAGATAATTTTAGTTTTATTAAAAAAGTAAATATCTCTGTAAATTTTTTGATTTGTTTATTTAGAATTTCGTATTTGATACCATTTTTGGGAACTAATTAGTGTCAAAAACATGCAACTAACAATAACCTTTCTCCATGAAACCCAATAGCTATCGGCAAGCTAATACTCAATAGGGATTATGTAACGCAAAGATTAAACAAGAATTTTAGGAAACCAATTAAGTTCAGTTTCATCATTCATATTAGTTGTCATATTTCAAATGACAATTCCTAATTGACTTTCATTTCAGATTGCTTCTTCAAGCCACTCCAATTGTTGCTTTATATAGTAATCTCTTCCTCTAAAAAACAAAAAACTTCTTAAAATTACTTCGTCTATTTCAATTTGTTCCTGAATTACGAGTTTGCAACCGGTATATATAGGTACGAGAATATAGGTTCTATAACCACTAATTCCATAAATTTTGCTTTTTATTCTTATTGTAATTCTCTCTTTTGGAATAAGTTCGATAATTTCGTTTGCATAAACTCCACCGTCAGTTGTATATTCTAACCAAAATCTGATTTTGTCTCTATCACTTTCAAGTATTTCAATCCCATTTAAATCTTGTCTCCAACTGCTGGAATTATCAATATCATAGATAATATCCCACATACTTTCGACAGAGATGCTGAACTCCTTTTGCACTTCACCTTCATAGCTGGGTGATGCAATAAATCCTATGGAAATGAAAATCAAATAAAAAAAAGCGAGAATGCTGATTGCTCCAATAATAAATTTCATAATTCGCATTCAAAATATGGAAAACAATGTACCATTAGGTAGCTCTTCTAAGGCGTACACGACCTTTGTGTCTTGTACTGGAACCTGCTGATTTTGTTAAAAATCCATCAATCCATTGCTGAGTATCATCATCATATATCTCTACCTTACAACAATCAGTATGCCATTCTATTTCCATACATTCTGTAAGGTTTGATCTTGAGTTAGGAAGTGGTTGAGATACATCTTTGTGTTTGTTTTCTCCTGATTTTCCGCACATAATTTTTAATTTTAATTATTACTAATTTTTCTAAAAACTTTTATCCTAATTAAGGATAGGAATAAAACTTCCCAAATATACAGATAAAATCTAAAAAAAAACAAATTTTATCGTCCATTAAAGATTTGTTTGTAACAAGAAATAACAATTAGTCCTCATTTACCTGATGAACAACATCAATTACAGTCCCATCAACCCATTTTATTGCAGCAATAATTTTATCGTTTAATACTGGTTTGGCAGCTTTTCCACAAATTCGTTCTGCTTCTTCTTTCAATTCCTGAATGGTTTTTATTGGCAAATTGGAATTTTTCGATTTTTCAATCAAATCTTTTCTAAGCGGATTTATTGCAATTCCTCGTTCTGTTACAATAACATCAATTAATTCACCTGGCCCACATATGGTAGTTACTTCGTCCATAATAACAGGAATTCTATCTCTGAAAAGAGGAATTGGCAGAATTACTGTTTTTGAGAATAGGCAATTTTGCCATCCACCAATTCCGTGTAACATATAACCATCGGAATGAGTTACAACATTTGCATTGAAATTTACATCCACTTCTGTTGCACCGAGAACCACAACATCAACTTTCCCTGCAAAGTTTCCTTTTCCATGATAATTGTAACTGGTAAAAGGGCTTGTCCAGACATGGTTCGAGTTTTCCGCCATTGAGCGAACACCTTCTAAATCAAATGTTTGACCATCTAAAATATAATCAAGCAGTCCTTCTTCAAGCATTTTTACAAGGTATTTATTGCTACCTCCTCTGGCAAATCGCGCTTTGATATTTTTGGCAATCATAATTTCACGGAAATATTCACCCACAGCAAGAGAAGTCCCTCCTGCCCCACTCTGAAATGAGAAACCATTTTTGATTATTCCTAGCTCGTCGCAAAATTTTGCAGTCATTTCGGCAAGTAGCAATCTGTCAGGACTTTTTGTAATAACTGTTGTTCCTGAAACTATTTTTTCCGGTATTCCAACTTTATCAACTTTTACAGTATAGTCAACATAATTTCCCTGTATTTGCCATGGAATGCACGGAAATTCAACAAGATTGTCGGTAACCACAACAACTTTGTCGGCATATTGCGAATCGGCCAGAGCAAATCCAAGTAGTCCGCTTGTACTTTTTCCGTAAAGCCCATTTGCATTACCAAAATTATCGGCACTACCTGCAACAAGTACTGCAATATCAATTTTTACATCGCCGTCCTGCACAGCCTGATATCTTCCGCCATGCGAACGCAAAACTGCTGTCCCTTTCATTTTTCCCTGCGAGGCAAAACGCCCGAGAGCACCGTTCATACTGCCTTCAATTCTGTTTATTGTTCCATCTTTGAGATATTTTATTAGATCCGAATGACAAGGAAAACTTGCAGACGGAAACCATCTCAAATTTTTAATACCTAATTCGTGGGCTATATCAAATACCTGATTTGCAATAAGGTCGCCATTTCTAAAATGATGATGTGTAGAAATTGTCATTCCATCGCACAAACCAGATTTAATGAGAGCCTCTTTTAGTGTATCAACCAGTTTATTTCCATCGTTTGGGAAATTGGCGCAGGTCGAAATTTTTGGTGCATGTATTTTTGCTTCAGGAATATATTTTCCAACTCCCTGAAAAGGTACAACTTTTTCGCCATTAACTTCAGTAGGAACTAATCTGCCTACACTATTTTTAACTAAGTTCATTTTATTTAAATTTGTAAACTGTAATTTGTAAACTGTAATTATTCCTGATTCCAATTTTTAGCTATTAAACCAAGATTTATAGCAAGATTTATAGTTTTTTCGGCTCTCTTAACTACCGGTGGATCAATCATTTTTGTTCCGAGCGATACAACACCAAGTCCTTTTTTTTCGGCATCAATAAATGCAGCAACAATCCTTTTTGCTTTTACAATTTCATCGGCTTCAGGTGCAAAACTTTCGTGAATGATGGAAATCTGACGAGGGTGAATACAACCCATACCTTCGAATCCTAAAGATTTTGAAACTCTTACGTTTTCTCGAAGACCTTCCATATCGCCCACATCCGAGTAAACAGAATCAATTGCTTGAATTCCTGCAGCCTTACTCGCATTTACAATTCGGGTTCTTGCATATAAAGATTCGTCTCCTGCTTTTGTGCGTTTGGTGCCAAGGTCTGCGGTCAGGTCTTCTAAACCTATGGCTAATGCTACAATATTTTTTGAAGCAGTGGCAATTTCGAAGGCTTTTTCTACACCGAGAGCACTTTCAATAATTGGCATAAAATACACTTCTTTGTTCAGCAACTTTTCTTCGCATTTGCGCATATAGTCGGCACTTTCGCATTTTGGCACTAGAATGCAATTTACATTGTTTTTTACAATTGTATCAATTTCTGATAAACCGGCCTCACCCTGATTGATGCGTACCATACGTTCGGCACCATAGAAATTAACTTGGCGTAAAGCATTTCGTACTAAAAATCGTGCTTCGGCTTTTTTCAATGGAGCAACAGAATCTTCAAGATCAAGGATAATTCCATTTGGATTGTGAATTCCGGCATTTATCATCATGCTTGGCGAATTTCCGGGCAGATACAATCTCGAAAATCTGAATTGGTCTTTTTTCGATTTTGCTTCATTCTCAGGAATCATTTCCAAAAGGTACTCTTTCTCCGTTTCAATCAATTGTTTTACAGCCGCTTCTACTCGGGCAGCAATTACAAATGGTAAGGCACCTGTATCTTCAACAGTAAGCAAAGCATTTTCTATTTCAAAGTACTTTAGAATATCTTTACACAATTGAATTATCGAATCTCCAAAAAGAACCTTTACTTTACTTTTTAGATCGATTTTTATGCCTCCCGAATTTTTCAATTCCAGACTAACAAAACAATCCGAACGAACCTTTTCGCCTTTGTTTCCTGCACTTGCAATTCTATTCATTATATCAATATTTTCAAATAATTTAACATTTTTTCAAGCCGCAAATATAGAAATATTAAATTGAGATATTCAAGAGTATTCCTTTCAGAAATAAAAAAAACCTGACAGTTTCAATAACTATTGAACCAAAACTGTCAGGTCTGATATTCAGATGTTTAACTTTGGTAAATTTTGTGCGAAATAATTGATTATTATATTAACAAAATCTCACAATTGAAACTTGATTCTATTCTAAAATCATAATTTTAGTATCAGAAAAGTTCTCAGATTTTAATCTGTAAAAATATACTCCTGATGACAAATTTTTCTTATCAAAAACAATCGACTGATTACCGGCAGCATAGCTGTTTGCATCTACAGTTAGAATTTTTTCACCAAGGAGGTTGAATAATTCTATTTCTATAAAAGCCTCTTCGGGAATATAAAAACTTATTTCGGTAGTTTCTGAAAATGGATTAGGAGTATTCTGAAATAGTTCAAAGGTTGGAAGTTGTATAGTTGAAAGTTTTTTCACAATCGAAATTTTATTGGTTTTATAAAATTCATCACCTTCAAGCCAAGTTTCAATTTCGAGAATATCTTCTTCCATCGAATTTTGGGATTCGTTATTCCATATTCTTATGATGAATTTTTCATTTTGAATCAATCCATCAATTTCATCAGAAAGTTCATCATTTCCCCAAATAGAAATTGCAAGGTTTTCGCCGATGTAAACTCCTGCACCAACAAGTTTTCCATTTTGGCTGAAAATACCAATTTCGGAGCCTATTTCAGGCTCCTTGTCCCAAACCTGATTTGGAATCATCAAACTCATATTTGAGCCAGTGTTTTGTATGTTTTTGAAATGGTATAGTAAAGGAATTTGGATATTCGATTTAGAAAAACTTGTAGTATTTGCCGGATACGTCAAAATATTTGCATTAAACATTCTCATTTGATATCCTTGTCCGGGAAGCATATCGCCAATTTGATTTACATACCAGATAGGCCAATAAATTTGTCCGAAATTATCTTTTACCAGATCAATATCTGAAACTATCGGTTGTATCATAATTTCAATAGGTGCCGGCAATTGTCGCAAATAGGCAATCATATTCCAGCCTGCAGCAAGACTTATTGGTGTAAGCTCAGGAATAATGATTAATCCTGTAACAACCAAAGTGTCTGTATTGTTCATTTTAACCTGATAGCCTTGGCCCACAATATTGCTTCCTATTTGATTGACATTCCATGCAGGCCAGAAAATCTGACCAATATTATTTTTTACAAGTTCAACATTTACAGAAATATCAGCAAATAAACTGTCCATAGTTGCTTCAAATGGGACAATATTAGTTGAGAAAATATTCCATCCTATCGGAAGCGGAATTTCCTGACTATAACTTGCTGTAAGGCTTTCTATACCTGAAATTCCATTTGCAACAAATTCTCCCTGATTCATAAAACCTGTCATATAAGTTGCTATGGCCGGATATTCAATATTATCGGTAGCACTCCAAACTTTCCATTTAAAGGTTTCTCCAATAGTAAAACCATCTTTTATAGCTGTTTGAGTGTCATTACCCCAAGCTGTGATAGCATTATTTATTCCTTCGTAAATCTGATAACCACCACAAGCCAATTCTCCATTGTCATCGGTGTAGAAAACTCCTAGATAATCTCCCACTTGAACAGGATTTCCATTTAATGTAATATTAGCTGATGCCGGAACTAAAATTGAATGGTTGATGCCTGTGAGTATAAAATTCCAACCAGGTTCAGGAGTTGCTAATGTGTCAAAAACCTCAATAAAATTTGATTTCAGAATTGTATCAGAGTTAAAAAAGCTTGAGGCAATTAAAGTAACATCATAAATCCCAGGAGTTTGATATACATGAACCGGATTTTGATTGCTTGAAGTATTACCATCGCCAAAATCCCAAAGCCAATTAGTTGGATTGCCTGTGGACAAATCGGTAAAACTTACAAGTAATGGTACATCTCCTAAAGTTATACTTGCATCAAAATCGGACAATAATGTTGATGTCGAATATGGAATTGCAAAAGCTGTATGGCTACTACTGTTTTGAAAATTGCCTACTAAAGTTGTGTTTCCTGTCGTTTTATCGACTAATCTTAACTGTGCACCTAAATTACTATTGTTATATGCTGCCATATACAATTCGCCGGAATTATGGTCAAACTCCATATCCTGTGCATAATTGGCATCAAAACCAACATGTCCAATTGTTGTTGAAATTCCTGTCTGTGGATCAATGTTGTATAAAGTATCATTTAAATCAAGACTGTATAAATCCCCGTTTAAATCACAGGCAAGGTTGATAAAACCACCAGCATTTCCAGTTCCAATAAAGCTCGATTGTGCGGTTTGAATATCAATGCTATATAACAAGCCATCAAATGATAAAGCAAAAAGTGTATTTGTAGAATAATCATAAGAAATACCAGATATATTTGCCACTGTATAACCAATTGTATCAACAATTTCAGTGAATGGTTCAACTCTGATAAGCTCAGCAGAATTATATGTTATACCGTACCATGAGTTATTTATCCAGGTACCGGAAGCAATAAAGTCATTTCCACTATAAGTGCCAAAAAAGTACTCAATTTCCGGGTTGTCCAAGTCGAATAATGAATATTTGAGATTACTATAAACCTGTGCAAATGCAGGCCGTCCTATATGATTTACCTGAACAACTTTATCCAGAACATTATTCGACTGGCTATTATCATTAGTCAAATCAATTTCAACAGAAAGATTATAAGTATTGGCACTTGATATATCAATTAATTGAGAAAATGTAAAGTTTTGAGTATTAAAAGGCAATAGATTAATATACACATTTTCTGTAATTTGTACCCCACCTACTTGATATTTCAAATCTACATACTCTTGAATTGCATTAGTACCAAAATTTTTAATTGTGATTTCAACTTCTTGGGAAGCACTAAGTAAAACATCTGCATAGATTGAGGCAGGGCTTATGATATCGGCTACTCCGAGGTCCCTCTGAAGAGGGTCTATTACCGAGAAATTATCTATTGCAAAATCATTTTGCCAAAAATCAATAGCAGAACTAACAATTCCTGAAATTTTGAAATTGATAATACCTGTAAATGAAGAGAGATTAATAACTGCATTATACCAGGTGTTACCCTGATTCCCAATTTGCGTCCATAGGGGAGTGTATGTTGATCCACCATTTGTCGAAATCTCTAATATAATTCTTCCGTCAGGATCTATTCCTGCACCGTACATATGATACCAAAAATCTAAATGAGGATTTTGTGCACCCGCCAAATTGATATTTGGAGAATAAATTATTGCTGTATCTCCATTTGTAACCGGCGATGAGCTTTCGGTATAAATATAATACAAGCCTTCAATTGCTCCCGTTGGGCCTGTTTGAGATGAATATGTTGAGCCGCTGTTAGCGTTCCAGTCGAAATTATCATTTGTTTCCTGCAACCAACATGCATCAATCATACCTCCATCTTCAAAGCCTTCATAGTATGGAACAGAATAGGCTTGCGGACAAACTGTTATAAAATTTGTTTTTATTATGGTATCAGAAATCAGCTGATTTGATACAATTAAAGTTACATCATAAGTTCCGTTCAATATATAAATATGTGATGGATTCTGGTCTGTTGATATGGATCCATCGCCAAAATCCCAATACCAACTATCCGGCGACCCTATTGATAAATCAGTAAAATTTGCAACTAAAGGAACAATCCCGGATGTGTTATTTGCTTCAAAATCAGCAATTAAGTCATATACGCCAAAGTTATCGTTCAAGGTGGTATCTCCATTGATAAATACTTCTCTATTTGGATTGCCTGCCCATTCGCCACTGTTCCAACCGGAGTTGATAAAATATTTATACGAAATAGTCTGGGCAGAATCAAGATTTAAAGTTAATGAATAAATACCACTTCCAACATGCGATAAAATTAGAGAAGGATCATTGCCTGGTTCTGCCCAATTTGAAATCGGAGAAAGATCACCAGCAATGTATAATGTATCATAGTATGGGTTGAAAACTAACTGATTATTCATATCAACATTAAAACTAACTGAAACTACATTTGGAGCCTGGCCAGTTGAATTTTCCGATTGCAGAACTTCCATTGTAACAATATCCTGAACAAAAACAATAACTGATAAATCTGTCATATCTTCGATGTTGGTATTGCTCATATCAAAAACATGAGAATAGGTATAAGGTACTCCAGCATATAAATTGACACCAAGTCCATTTCCAGTATTTAACATTGCATGACAAACATTATAAAATTCAGTTTCCCCATTTGAACCAACATTTCCTGTTGTTGTGTTTTCAACTACTGCTATATGAAGTTTACTGGTTCCGATAACATCAGCCATTGAATTTATATCAATGCCCACTGAAACCAGATTCCCTGAAATTGAATAATTTGATGCAATCTGCATTACTGATAGCTGACTGGAAAAATAATTAAATAATAAATCTGTAAAAGTAGCTGTGTGCATACTTGTGTCTCCATTTGCATGCATATGAGGGATTCCGTTTACGCCATAAAAAATCCTTCTATTATCCCCAGCCAAAATATAGTATGGATCTCCATATCCGGGCCAATTCATTTGATATTTAATCATAGTATATTGGTTTGGATAAGTACTTATAATATTATCTACTATATTATTCGCATCCAGACAAAAAACATTGGATGAGCTGGTAAATACTTCATAAAGTGGCTTTTTGGGGAAAAATTGAAGCCCACTTTTAATGTTGTTATTAGAATTAACATTTTCAAGATCCAATAATGCTGATACATTTCTTTCCTCTGAATAACCTCCATCAGAATGGAATATTTGGGCAGGATATTGACTATTTGATTTATTACAATCACTAAAATTTTCAAAATAAATTGAATTAGTGGCAGTATTTACTCCAAATAAATTATTTGTAATCGTTTTGTTTAAGTTTTTAGTTTCAATAGTATTGGAACATTCTTGGACTTGTGCAAATGTGAATACCGAAATGGTAATCATTGCTAATACAAAGGCAATTTTTCTCATAATAAAAATTAAAAGTTTAAAAATTCAATACTGTGGTAAAAATAATTAAAAATACCATTATTCAACAAATATTTACATTATATTTTTGTTGATTGAATTATGAGAATAAGCTTGCATTGGTACATATGCGACATGCATGAAATCACACTTAGTGGCTATAAGAAAACGACCATATCTGCGTTACTCTTGTGCATAATCAGTTATTTACAAAAGCAAACTCTTGATTATAAACACTTCAAAAGCCTTATTCTTGCCGCTCTCATAAAAGCCACTTCAAAAATAATGAGTTTTCTCAGGAACACTATTTATCAATAATCAAATAAACAATTATAGGTAATTTTACTTATATATTTTTTCTAAAAATTAGGGATTTTTACTTATTAACATAAACTCTGTAATAGCGTATCTTTAAACAGTGTTTTTTTGTTAATTAAAATTTTGTGTTATGAAAACGAATAGTTTATTTTTAGTATTAAGTTTTAGTTTGATTCTTCTGTTTACGGCAAACGAAATGTCTGCCCAGATTTATTCTACTTCTAATGGAGGAAACTGGCACAATCCTCAAACATGGATAGGTGGCACGATTCCGGACGGATCAAATAGTGTTGTAATTACAAGCGTTGTGTCGGTCGATAATACTGCCTTTTGCAATAATTTGACAGTTCAGCCCAATGGGACTTTACAAAATACCGGCGGAAGCCATACAATTAATGTATATGGCCATGCTTCAAATTCCGGTATTATTCAAAATTATGTTAATTCGCTAATAATGTATGTTCATGGAAATATTACAAACAGCGGAGTTTGGTCAATTCATAATACTTGCTTGTCCGGTAGTGCTGATCAAACTGTTGGAACCTATGGCGGACATATTTTTACAGGGGCAAATTTCACCGACAATGAGGTGTCGAGTCAGGTTATTGCTGACACTGATCTTGTTTTCGATGGAACTCATATTGACCTGAATTTTAGCAATTTAATTCTTCCTGCCGGTTACAGAATTTCTGTTTCGGGCAGTGGTGTAGCCTTTCGGGATGCCAATATCTATGGCGATAATAGTATTCTGGAAATGTCGGCAGGCACAAAAATCTATTTCATAAATGGCTATAATTTGATTATGCAGGGTACAATTTCGATTGATGATAATAATTCACATTTTCATAATTATTTAATCAATCAAGGGACAATACAGAATATTGGTGGAAGTCATTCATTATCAATAAATGGCGATTTCACAAATAATGGAATCGTACTTAATAATGTTTCGTTTCTGACATTATATATTAACGGAGATATAGTGAATAACGGTACTTGGTCAAATCATTCTACAATATTAAACGGAACAAGTGATCAGGAACTTAGCTGTCTTGGTACTAACTATTTCTCAGGATCGAATTTTTTAGATTATGAAATTTCAAGCCAAATTATAGGGCTTAGTGATTTAACTTTCGTTGGTACAAATATAGACCTTGATATTTCTACATTAGTTTTAAATTCAGGTTCAACACTATCGGTTACCGGAAGTGGCATTACTTTTCGCGATGCAATCGTTATTGGAAACAACAGTGTTCTGGAAATGTCTTCAGGTAGTCAAATTCAGAATATAGAAATTAGTGATATCACTCTTCAGGGTATATTATCAATTGGCGATAACGACAGTCATTTTTATGGCACAACAATTTCAAATGCCACTATCCAAAATACTGGTGGTAGTCATTCGTTGGCAATACATGGCGATTTTACTAATAATGGCACAATTTTGAATGCTGTGTCATTTCTTACAATTTACATTGCAGGCGATATTGTAAATAACGGTGGCTGGTCGAATCATTCTACTGTTTTGAACGGCACTTCAACTCAGAATCTAACATTTTCACAGGGTATAGTTTATACTGGCGCAAATGTTTCAGTAAATAATTTGCATACCATAAATGCACTTAGCGACATTAATTTTAGTGGTACAAATTTAGATTTCAACTATAATACTCTTAATCTGCCGGCAAATTCAAGATTTACTACAACAGGTGATAATTTGTTCATGAGAGACATAACTATAGAAGGTAATTACAGCGAATTATTGATGCGTGGAAATCACTTTCAGAATGCGACAATAAATAATATTGTTATGCGAGGCTTGGCCAGAGTAGGAGATAGTAATAGTTCCTTAAACGGGAAAACTGTTTTATTAGATACTCTCGACAATCATTCAAGCTCTCATACACTGTATATTAACGGTGATTTCGAAAATTATGGAACAATCAAAAACTCAGTAAATTATCTAACAATTCACCTCAATGGCGATATTGTGAATCATGGGTTTTGGGATAATTATGAAACCAGGCTCACCGGCCAATACTGGCAAGAAATAAATTTTGGACCGGGGATTGTTTTCACAGGGAATAATTTCATTAACAATAATTCTTCTAACGATATTAATGTAACAAGCGATATAGCTTTTAACAATACAAATATCGATTTCAATTATGCCAATGTTACTTTACCGCAAAATGCCAATATTTCCATTGAAGGAAATGTTTATTTCCGAGATGGTAATTTGTATGCAAACGGTGCAGAACTATATATGACAAATGGTGCCCAGCTTGCAAATTGGAATATATACAACATCATTATATCGGGGGTTATTCAAATCGGCGACAGTAATATAGATTTTTACACAAATGCTGTAAATAACGGTACAATTCAAAATGTTGGTTCATCGCATAGTGTAAATTTTCACGGAAGTTTTACCAATAACGGTAATATTTTGAACAGTGTTAATTTTCTTTCCTTATTTTTTCAAGACGATTTGATAAACGGAGGCTCCATTGAATGTCATGAAGTCAGAATTAGTGGGTACAATGACCAGCATATCAGGCTGATTGAAGATGCAACTATAAATTCGAATGTAAATATTTACAGCAACATTGCAGGATACAATTATCAATGGTATGTAAACGGGGGCGTAATTCCCGGGGCAAGCAGCGGAACTTTAAATATTAATCCTTTAAGTTCATACAATTACGGTACATTATTTTGCACTACATCTACTGAGGTTTCGCGTACCATAACCATACAAAAAGCTATGCAGGCAGATTTCATTGCCAATCCTGCTTCTGGCAGTGCTCCTCTCACAGTGAATTTTACCGATAATTCTATTTCAAATTTTCTAATCACGTCATGGTATTGGGAATTTGGAGATGGTAGTTTCTCTACATCACAAAATCCGACTCATATATACACTTCGCCAGGTTACTACACAGTTATTTTGACTATTAGCGATTCATATGTTCAGAATACTGAAATAAAAGACAAATTTATATATGTATGTACAACTCCAAATGTCGATTTCATCTTTTCAGATATATGTTTTCAAGACTCAACAATATTTACTGATTTATCAACTTCTGTAAACCATTTCGACTCAAATATTGTTCAATATGCAAGTTCTGTGATAGATTTTAGCACCGAATGGGATCCAATTATTTGTGGTTCTCAGCAAATTCTCGGACAAGCTGATGTATATCCGGTTTATGGCGATCATGAGGAAGCCTGGACTAATTCTACCCCAAACGGACAGCGAGAATTTATTGAACTTGGATTTGCTCAGGCAATGCCAATCAATGCAGTTTGGATATATGAAACTCTCTATCCCGGAACTGTTGATACTGTATATGTGAAAAATCCAAATTCCGGATTATGGGAGATTGTATGGTCAGGAACTGCAAGTATGCAGGCACAGGAAGCAAGAATTTTTGAAGTAGAATTTCCTGTTACAGCTTTTGATGTGTCTGAAATAAGAATTGCTACCAATCCGTTTGTAACTCCTTATTGGAGCGAAATTGATGCAGTTGCAATTGTAAGTCTTGTAGGGCAATTTCCTTACGAAACAGTTAGCTACGAGTGGGATATAGAAAACGACGGAATAGTTCATTATACCAATGCCGGTGATATTAAACATCTCTTTGCAACCGAAGGCTGGCATCAGGTAAGTTTAACTGTTACCAACGATGGGCTTTGCGAAGATGAAATTGTAAAAGATGTTTATATTTCCAATCCTGTTGTGGAGCTTGGCCCTGATACAACTGTTTGTGCCGGCGAAACTGTGATTTTAGATGCAGGCTCCGGTTTCGAATCATATTTTTGGAGCACAGGTGAAACAACTCAATCTATTTCTGTAACTCCCTTTATTTCAACAAATAAAATGGTAGAAGTAACTGATAGTTATGGCTGCATAGCTTTCGATTACAGGGTAATTTACGTAAATCAACTTCCTTCTGTTAGCTTTAGCGGACTCGCTGCAAATTATTGCGAAGACCATCAGGCAGTTACACTTATTGGAAATCCTGCCGGCGGAGTTTTCAGCGGAAGCGGAATTTTGGGGAACAATTTTAATCCAAGTCTTGCCAGTGTTGGAATTCACGATATTAGCTATAGCTACACAAATTTGAACGGCTGCAAAAATTCCGAAATTCAGACTACAGAAGTTTTTGCACTACCTATAATATTTATCGGGAACGATACGAATATTTCTACAATAGAAACCATGTTGTTTGATGCAGGTGCAAATTTTGATGAATATTTATGGAGCGATGGTTCTACTACTCAAACAATCATTATTGATGGTTCTATTCTTGGAGCTGGCATTTTCGATTATTCAGTTAGTGTTACAAATTTGAATAGTTGTGTAACTAATGATTCAATTTCTATAGAAGTAATAGGCGATTCTACATATTCACAAACCATAAATCTATCTACTGGTTGGAGTTTGTTTTCCACATATATATACCCCGATTACCCAAATATTAGTGATGTCCTTTCACTTATTGTAAACGACATTACTATTGTGAAAAACGAAAATGGTGGGGTTTACTGGCCTGTGTATGGAATAAATGTTATTGGTGATCTTACAATAGGAAAAGCCTATATTATTAAAATGCTTAACTCTAACACTTTGACAATTACAGGTACAGCCGCCATTCCTGAAGTTACACCTATTAATTTACAAGTAGGTTGGAGATATTTGGGATACTTGCGTCAAGCTCCTGCTTCAATTGTCATAATGCTTTCAAGCATAGACGGTACATTTGAAATTGTTAAAGATGATGTTGGAAATGTATATTGGCCTTTATATGGCATAAATGTAATTGGAAATCTTGAGCCCGGAAAAGGTTACCAAATCAAAATGAACACAACAACAAGCCTGACATATCCGGCAAATACAGCAAATTTCTCAAAATCAAGTATCCAAATTCTACAACCAAAACATTTCAAAGAAATCCAAAATACCGGCTCAAATATGACCCTTGGCATACCAAAAACAGCCTGGGAAACAGAACCTCTGATTGGCTCAGAAATAGGCATTTTCAGCGATTCCAAAAACTATCGGGAAGGAAAACTTGTAGGTTCATCAGTTTATACTGGAAAAAACCTCGCAATTTCAATTTGGGGCGATGATGGATATTCGCAGGAAATTGATGGCATGATAGGCAAGGAGAATTTTACTATTAAAATTTGGAATGGAAATTCAGTGGATGTGGTAGAAATTGAATCATGGCTTGAAGGCGATGAATTTTATAAAACCAATAAGATTTCAATTGTAGAGAAATTATCAATTGTCAATTATCAATTATCAATTATTAAGCTCTTTCAAAATGCCCCAAACCCATTTTATCAAACTACCAAAATTAGCTTTTATATACCTGAAAAGGCTTTTGTAGAAATTGAATTGTTTAACCTAATTGGTGAGAAAATTCAAACTGTAGATGCAAAAAATTATCCTGCTGGAAATCAATCGATTATTTTCGACAGGAAAAATCTTTCTTCTGGGGTATATTTTTATAAACTTACATCTAATGAATTTGCTGAAACAAAAATTATGAATATAGAATAATCAATAATTCACTTTCTAATCATGATCTTTGATCAGCTTCAAAACTTTGCTAAAGCTAATCCCTTGAATTTAAGACCTTACAGATTCGACAGCTATCGAATCTGTAAGGTCTTCTTTTATAATAATCTATAAATATTCATAAAGAAAAAAGTAATTGCTAATAAAAATAATTTGACCGAAAATTATAATAATATTATTTTCACAAATTTATTGAATTTACTGATTAAAAGCCATGAAAAAGAACAATATAGACAGCTTCATAGAGAAAACAGAGCAAAAAGGAGAACTCATTCGCATCAAAGAATTTGTTAGTCCGGAATTAGAAATTACAGAAATTACAGATAGAATCTCGAAACAAATCGATGGTGGGAAAGCACTTCTGTTTGAAAATACCGGGACTGATTTTCCTGTTCTTATCAACTCAATGGGTTCAATGAATAGAATTTGTTTGGCACTTGGCGTAGAAAATCTTGATGATATCGGCAAAGAAATTGAAGTTCTGTTCAAACAAATTTCCGAACCAAAACTTGGTATTATTGATAAACTCAAATTTTTACCAAAATTAGCACAACTTTCTTCATGGTTCCCTAAAAATATTTCAGGAAAAGGACAATGTCAGGAAGTTGTACAAGAAACTCCGGATTTATCAAAAATACCAATTTTGAAATGTTGGCCTGCCGATGGTGGAAAATTTATAACTTTGCCAATGGTTATTACAAAAGACCCAAATACCGGAATCAGAAATATTGGAATGTACAGGATGCAAGTATTTGACAAGCAACTAACAGGAATGCACTGGCACCGCCATAAAGTAGGAGCTCGACATTATTCTGAATATAAAAAACTTGGTAAAAAAATGCCGATTGCAGTAGCTCTTGGTGGCGATTTGACGTATATTTACTCAGCTACTGCACCCCTGCCCGACAATTTGGATGAGTTTATCCTTGCCGGATTTCTCCGAAAAAAGAAAGTTGAATTAGTTAAATGCCTTACACAAGATATTGAGGTTCCTGCCGATGCCGATTTCATTATTGAAGGATATATTGATCCACAAGAAGAATTAATTCTTGAAGGACCTTTTGGCGATCATACCGGATTTTATTCGCTGGCAGACTATTATCCCAAATTTCATGTTACTTGTATCACGCATAGGAAAGATGCAATTTATCCTGCAACTATCGTTGGAATTCCACCACAGGAAGATGCTTACATTGGAAAAGCTACAGAAAGAATTTTTCTGACACCGATAAGAATTAGTATGTTACCTGAAATTGTCGATATGGCATTGCCTTTCGAGGGAGTAGCTCATAATCTTACATTAATTAAAATTGACAAATCCTATCCCGGACAAGCCCAAAAAGTGATGAATGCTCTTTGGGGAGCCGGGCAAATGATGTTCAATAAAATTATGATTGTTATCGACAACGAAGTTAATATTCATAATTATAAAGACTTGGCTCGTTATGTTTTCGAAAATTTGCAGGTAGAAAGTGATATATTTTTTAGCAAAGGTCCATTGGATATTTTAGACCATTCATCCTCAAAATTTTCCTTCGGTGGGAAAATGGGAATTGATGGCAGTAAAAAATTCGATGAAGAAAAAAACGATTCTCAAAATGAAAAAATAAATGTAGTTAGCTTTTCAGAAAGTGTAATAAATAGTATTAAAACGCAATTTCCTGAAATTGAAAATATTAATTCTAATCTAATAGAAGATGGAATTCCAGTAATTTTCGTTTCGATAAAAAAAGACAAAAATCAACATGTGAAAACTTTGTGGGAAGCGATGAAAAATTTGCCAGAAATGCAATCTGTGAAGTTTGTAATATTTTTAGATTCAGTGGTCAACATTTTCGATATTTCAATGAATATATGGATATTAACAAATAATATTGATCCAAAAAGAGATAGCATTATTTCAGAGAATCAGATAGTTATTGATGGAACCAGAAAAACAAAAGCTGATGATGGTTTTACAAGAGATTGGCCAAATGTTGTTACTTCCGATGAAAAAACTATTAGAACAATTGACTTGAAATGGGAAAAACTCGGTTTGGGCAAATTTATCAAATCACCATCAATTAAATATAAAAATTTGGTTATCAATGATGGAGCTACTGTTTTTGAGTGATTTCAAAGTCAGTTTATTTACTGACGGTCTGTCTCCAAGACACACCGTCAGTAAAACATTATTATTTCTCAAAAACAACAATCTTCTTAGAAATTTTCAAATCATCTTTTTTAAATTCTACAAAATATACACCTTGCGGAAATTCTGATAAATCTATCTGAAATTGTTTTTCGGCGAGTGAAAGTTCTCGTTGTAAAATTTGCTTGCCCAAAGCATCGTAAACTTTCACATTTTCAAAACTTTGGCTTAATTGTACCGAAATAATTCCGGTGCTTGGGTTTGGGAAAATTTCAATTTCAGACATAGCCGGATTTTCAATTCCTGTACCATCAAAAACTGTAATTTGCACTGAGTCGGAATTTGAGCAACCGGTGTTTGGGTCTGTATAAAAATATGAAATCCAGTAAGTTCCAAGGTTAACAATTGTCGGGTCGAAAAAGTTGCCTGAAACTCCTGCCCCTGAAAAAGTCCCGCCTGCAGGCGTTACGTTTGGTAGATTTATTGGGGCTACATAAAATACGATAGAATCGGGAAAGCCGGGCTCAAATGCAATTTCGGGCAGTAGGTTTACAATTAGCTGTAATTCAAAAATACTATCGCAGCCATTTATGGTTTGCAGGTTTTCAAAATAAATACCAGTTGAATCTAAAAGTTGCCCGAAAAATTCGTAGCCTACGCCTTCACATATTTCCGCTATGAAAATGTCGTAGAAAACTGGAAAAGCATCAATATAAATAAAATTTATACTATCGCCGCCAAGGTAGTTTTGCGAACTATCGTAATGGTAGCCTGCTGCATTTACCCAATAGTTTTGGAATTGCATACTATCATTTCCACAAATTGAGAACGAATCTAAGAAATTTAGCAGGGTGTTTTCGTACCAGGCAATTTTATCGTCTTGCTGCGAGGCTGAGAGTACATCGTTGTCGCCATCGTTGTCTAAATCTTTGGCAAAAACCGAAACTGCTCCATCAGCTTCTATTGTTATTATTTGCTGAGTTCCGAAATTACCAAAGCCATCGTTTTCGTACCATGCTATTTTGTCGTCGATTGAGGAGGCTGACAATACATCATTGTCGCCATCAAGGTCAATATCTTTTGCATATACAGATTCTGCTCCATTTACTGCAAGTGATATTAACTGCTCATTTGCAAAATTTCCAGCACCATCGTTTTCATGCCATAATATTTTATAAGCCCATGATACCATAGAAGCCGAAATTACATCATTATCGCCATCGCCATCAAGATCGGCAGCACATACTGAATTTGCTCCGTTGCTTGATGTAATAATCTGTGAAGTTCCGAAATTCCCCAAACCATCGTTTTCGCACCAGAAAATATTGCTATAATAATTTGATGCTGAAATTACATCATTGTCCAAATCTCCGTCTAAATCGCAGGCAAACACTGTACTGGCACCATTTGCAGAAGCTAATAGCTGCTGAATTCCAAAATTTCCATTACCGAGATTTTCATGCTTTAAAATATAACTTGTAGTGGCTGAAATTAGATCATAATCGTTATCTCCATCAATATCAGTCGATATTACTGTGTTGGCACCATCAGCAAAACTTGAGACTATTTGTTCTGTGCCAAAATTTCCACCTCCTGAGTTTTTATGCCAGGCAATTTTATCGTCTAAAAATGAGGCTGAAACTACATCATGGTCATTATCTCCATCTAAGTCGTAGGCAAGTACATATTTCGCACCATCGGCAGAAATTGAAATAACCTTTTGCAAATCAAAGTTTCCATTTCCAAGGTTTTCATAGCTTGCAATCTTATCATCGGCTATTGAAGCCGAAAGAACGTCATTGTCGCCATCGTTATCAATATCAATTGCAAAAACTGAATTAGCCACATCTGCGGCATGAGCAATTGTTTGCTCTATTGTGAAATTTCCAAATCCATCGTTTTCGTAATATTCTATTTTGGAGCTATTTTGTGAAGATGATATGATATCAATGTCGTTATCCCCATCCATATCTATAGCATACACTAAAGCTGCACCATCAGCCAAATTAGTTATAATTTGTTGTGTTCCAAAATTTCCACTACCATCATTTTCATACCATGCAATTTCATTGTAATACCAAGAGCTTGAAATTACATCATTATCTCCATCTCCATCTAAATCGGCTGCAAATACTGACTTTGAAATAGAAACAAGATTCGAAATTACCTGTTGATTTCCAAAATTTCCGTTACCATCATTTTCATACCACGAAATTTTATCATTCAAGCCAGAACAATCTGCCGATAAAACATCCTTATCTCCGTCTCCATCAAGATCAATAGAATATACCGAACAAGCGCCATCTGGAACAGCTGAAACTATTTGTTGTGTTCCAAAATTTCCTGTTCCATCGTTTTCATACCATGCAATCTTATTATCAAAATAGGAAGCTGAAAGAATATCATTATCACCATCACCGTCCAAATCAGTTGAGAATACCCAATTTGCACCATCTGCTGTAATTGATATTATTTGCTGAATACCAAAATTTCCGTTTCCATCGTTTTCATACCACGCAATCTTATCATCGAACCACGAAGATGATAAAATATCATTATCTCCATCATTATCTAAATCTATTGCAAAAACTGATGAAGCACCATCAGCTATTGTAGATACTATTTGTTGAGAATTAAAAATCCCACCACCGGTGTTCTCATACCAAGCAATTTTATCTTCAGTTTCTGATGCAGTAATAACATCAAAATCACCATCATTATCCAAATCTGATGCAAAAATTCCCGTTGGAGTTATTACTAAATCGCTAATAATTTGAATAGTATCAAAATATCCACTACCATCATTTCTATGCCAGGCTATCAAGTTATCTTTTGTATAGGAATTGATAATATCCTTGTCTCCATCGCCATCTAAATCTGCTGCAAATATTCCATATGGTTGGGTGCCAAATGTAAGGTTATGTGGAATGAAAGCTATTTGAGAAAACAAAAATTTTGTTGCAAATAGTATAAACGTCAAGAGTGTTACTTTTTTCATTTCTATTTTCTATTAATGTTAAAATTTAATTCCTGAAATCTGCCATGTAGAATAAAAATGATAATCATTTAATGAGCAACAGATTTCAGGATACAAAATTAATATCAAATTTTCAATTTATTTATGGGAATATCTTAAATTTATAATAATCATATCCACCAATATTTTGAGCAATTTCATATTTAAACTGATTATAAATAGGATTACCGAGAGTTCCTAAATTTGGTGCAACATTTGCTTGTTGAGGATAACCACCACTCATATAGAAACAAGGATCTGGAGGTGAATTGTTTGGTGGATAATAACACTTCATTTTTTCCAAACTTACATCATCCTCATCAAAAATATATTCTATAACTACCCAATCTTCAGCAGGAACTTCAAAATATACAGGTACATTAGTCGGAATGCAAGCTTCTGTAAACTGTGCAGAACACTCATAATCTTCAGTTGTAGAATTAATTACCTCAACTATCAATTCTGTCTGTCCAAATCCAGTACTTGCACATAACAACAATACTAAAACAATTCCTAAAATTTTATTTATATTTTTCATAACTTTGTAAAAATTTTAATTAATAATAATTTGTGAGCTAAAGATTTTTTTTAGTTGAAATTTTCCTCTCTGAAATCCCAAAAACAGAGAGGTTTATTCAAATGAATTTGTTTTTGCCAAGCTCAAAAATGGTCTTTTTTAGTGTTTTTAGACATTGAGGGGGGCGTAATAGGCTGCGTACCAATCCGTTAACCCGCATCTTATTTCGCTTTTATACTTCATTTTCGTTTTTCTGCTTTCTTTAATTTTCTAAAAAATAATAACGCTTGATACGGTGGGTTTTGAAAAAGGTTGCAATTGTTTTAACATTTTTTAATGGTTTTCAATCATCAAATCAAAATCAATTTCCGAAACACCACAAAACCTTTCACAACAACTTTCACAAAATAAATCCCTTTTTTTTGATTTGAGATATCTATATTATGCAAACCCTCAGGGTTTTTTAGGAGTTTGCTTTTTTGATAAACTAATTCGCCGGTAATATCCCAAATTTCTGCAGACTGCATATTTTTACCAACTATTGTAAATTTGCCGAAAGTAGGATTTGGGAAAATTTCAATTTCGGGTATAGCCGGATTTTCAATTCCTGTACCATCAAAAACTGTAATTTGCACTGAGTCGGAATTTGAGCAACCGGTGTTTGGGTCTGTATAAAAATATGAAATCCAGTAAGTTCCAAGGTTAACAATTGTCG
>Ga0209361_1000378_pt1 | contig 42541 bp, 37 predicted proteins | sample SaaInlV_200m_DNA_3_FD_184657 | JGI IMG/M metagenome (GOLD analysis project Ga0209361, IMG submission 184657) | Marine microbial communities from expanding oxygen minimum zones in the Saanich Inlet - SI037_S4LV_200m_DNA (SPAdes) (version 2) | ecosystem: Environmental > Aquatic > Marine >... | reverse complement strand
GGTGTTCTTTTAGTAAATGAACTTTTTCTTCCGGACTGTAATGCTTGCGCTTTTTTCTCATGGTTTTGGCTCCTTTTGTGAACTATAACATGGATGCCATTTTTCCATTTTGCGCTGAGGCAGCACAGAAATACTTTCTACTATCTATCCCAAAAAGCTTCTTCTTGTTCTTGACGAATTCTCGGAGCTCAAAAAACTATTTGAAAACCCAGAGCAGAATAAAGGTCTCTCAGAAGATTTGTTTAGTTTTCTAAGTAACACTATCCAGGGGAGAGAACAACTTACCTTTATCTTCACGGGAACGTTTGCCTTACTAGATATGATGCGAAATCGGGAAGATATTTCTAAGATCTGTATGCCGATCAGAATCAGTTATCTGGATGAGAAATCTGCACAACAACTTGTAGTTGAACCGATCTTGTCTAATGTAACAGAAAAGGGAAAATTACAACTGGACGAAAGAGTTGTAGAGAAAATTATATATGTAACAAACTCCCATCCATTTTTAATACAGTATCTTTGCATATCATTAATAAACAGGATAAACCAGAATGGTTCTAGTAGCATAAATATTTATGACATTAATGAAGTGATCAGAGAAATTATCAGTCAAAGGATTCACGATATGCCTTTTATTGTGTTTTGGAATGAGTTTGCTAATTATCCAGAGGCTAAATTGTTATCCATTATTGCAGGGCACAGCTCTGATAATGATCCCAATGTTGATTTGAATACGATCATTGCTGCATTCAAGGACAACAATGAAGAAATCAAACCAGAAATGATAATTCAATTTGGGGCCGTACTTGAAGATGCAGACCTATTATCAAAATCCGTTAGCGGAAGTACGTGGGAGTATGCAATAAAAATACCCCTTTATAGAATGTGGCTAAAAATTAATAAGCCGATAAAACTTGTTATTTAAGATTTTTTTGTGAAGTGATACAAATGAAATATTCTAATCCTTACTTCAACGTAGCGGGAATCAATGAGTATGAATTATTTTTTAACCGAGAAAATCTAATTCGTGATCTCTTGAATCAGCTTCTTTCCGGGCATCCAAGTTGCATTTCGATTGTTGGACAGAGAAAAATCGGGAAAACATCTTTGCTTAAGCATTTACTGATGCCCGAAACGATTCGCCGTTATGGATATTTGACAGACAATTACATTTTCGTTTTTTTTGATTGTCAATTACATCAGAGCAAACTGGGGAACACGAAAGATTTTCTTTTCAAAATGCTTGATGAATTGAAGCAAAACTCTTTTGCTTTAAAACCGATAATATCAACTTTGGAAAGCCAGTATGACGATATACACGATATTTGGATTGAAACTCTTAGGCAAATTGAAAAAAGAGGACTTTATATTATCTTCATTTTTGATGAATTTGAAAAGGCTGTTGCCAGTGAATCTCTTCATACTGAAGGGCTGTTTGGTAACCTGCGTGCGTTCATTCAGGCAGCTCCCATCGCATATGTTACATCAACTCAAATGACTCTAAGTGATCTTTTTCATCAAGCCTGGAAGGAGTTTAACATTTCAGAAATATACAAGCAAAGCGGCTCCGAATTTTACAATGTTATGTTGACTAAGGATTTAGGGTTGTTTTCTGAAGATGAGATTATGAAATTGATCACTAATCTATCTGCTTCAATGGGAGTCCATTTCACAATGGAGGAAATTCAGCAGATACATGACTTTGGAGGAAACTTCCCGTTCTTTGTACAAAGGGCTTGTTATTATTACTTTAACAGCCATAGTGAATATAAAATGAGCTATCAAACAATAAGGAGAAGCTTATTCAGGGAGTGTGTTCCAATCTGGGCGGATTATTGGAGTGCCTTGAATGAAAGGGAAAAGAAAATATTATCAGCATTGGCAGATGATCGAGATACTAAGTCAACAGATTATGAGATGTTCTCTATTGACCCAGCATTGATTTATCTAGGTCGGGACGGTAAGTGGCATTTGTTTTCAAAGGAATTTGGCAAGTTTATTCAAAATCAGCATCAGCCAATTGAGCAGAGATTGAAAATTGGACAGTGGCTCGATCATAAGAGGTATAAAATAATCGATATTGTAAGCACAAAAAAAAATTTCTCCAGCCAAGTTGTAAAAGCCTGGGATGAACGGTGGAGCAGGGATAGAGCAATTAAACTCGTTAGACCTGACGATGATGCTATTGAGACTCAGCTAGAGCATCTCAAACATATTCTCAGGAGGGAAGCTGAAATACTCATTAATCTCTCCCACCCAAATATAGGCAAAGTATTTGATATCATGCTAGATCCCGTTGGAATTGTAATGGAATGGGTCGATGGTATTCCCTTATTATCAGTAATAAAAAGCGAAAAAACAAAAAAGTCGAGAAATCTATCTAGCAAGTCTAGCATTGAAATTGCGATTCATTTAGCTGACGCACTTATCTATTTACACAACCCTGAAAACCATATTGTGCATCGGGATATCAAGCCGAACAATATTATTATTATGGCAAACGATTCTCCCAAATTAATTGATTTTGGAATCGCTAAAGACATAGCTTTTGAAACCATAAGTCGAAGGGAGGACGGGTCTCAATTTTATATAGGAACTCCCAGCTACAGCTCTCCTGAACAGTTCCTGTTGTCAGAAGAAATTGGACCACCTACCGATATTTTTTCATTTGGTATGGTGCTTTATGAGATGCTCGCTCACAAAGCACCATTTACTTATCGTGGTGATCCGCATCTTTATGCTGATCGACGTTTACCAAAACCAGATGCCGCAGGATTACCTCAGAGACTTTATCCGCTGTTTTGCAGGTTATTGTCTCAAGAGCCGGAGCGACGACCAAGCGCTGTTGAATTGAAGAGGGAACTGCAGGATTATTTGTCCACACTCATATCAGATACAGAGCAATAATATTAGCACTGGTAGTGCTATCAATACTGGGGTTTTACAGACTTAGGTAGAGACAATCGCCAAAAATACCCTTTAGAATTTCAAGTTGTTTGGTGGTTCCTTTTTCGTCTGCACTGTCTATGGCGACCAAGTCTATGGAAAAAGAGGCCAGCAGGGATTTGGGCTGAGAAAAAGAATTATGATAATCAATAACGATGCACTTTTCTAATCATGCCCAAACTTGGAACGAGAAATTCGAGGTTATTGTCCAAGGTATAGACATACCTGGCAGACCACAAAAGGGCGAGCAATCTATTCGGATTGCTCGCCCTTTTGTATAAATCACTGGTTTCTCAAATATTTTTTATGTCATACAGTTACCAGCTCAGCGCGGTATAAATCAAATATACGGGTATAAATTTCGTCCCAAAATGACAGTGACTGCGTAGTTTTTTACCGCCAGATATGGGGGCGTTTGGCTATGAACAATAGAAAACCCGTAAATCTTGTGGCATACTGGTTTATGGGAATGAACAAGCAAAAAAACGATAAATGACCATGCCGCGCTCCTCATATCCAAGTGATGTGGGGAGTGTTTTTATTATGCTAAGAGTGAGTAATTAGGCGTTGCCGCGATGAATCCCTGCTCTTGAGGTTTCCATTGAAGCGATACAAAAGCCTGCACCTGCTCACACCAAATTGTTACGCGAGTCCAAAAGCGGATTTCAGGTCCCAAGCTCGACAGGATACACCTCCACATCGAAGTGTCGCGGATGGATTTTGAGAAGTTCTTTGACAACAGGCGCGGGGAATCGTCGGATGAGATTCGTGTTGGGGCGGAGCAAGCAAGACAATATCACCGCACGTGTTTAGTTGGTCTTAGCAACGGGGTGATGACGAATGCCGATATGCGCGTGGCTGAAGTACGTCAATTCTGCGAATTAGATGATGCAGGTCAACAGCTCATCAAAGCTGCAATGACCCAGATTCAATTTTCCGCACGAGCTTATCACCGTATCCTGAAATTAGTGCGTACAATCGCAAGTTTGGCAGAGGATAAGAAATACTGCTTAGCATGAGTGGGGAAGTGTGTTTATTTGAAGCCTCGTAGATAAAGTTTTCTTTTTATAAATGGCAGATGGATGGATAACTTGCCCGAGGAAAAAGCTCTTCATAAGAAGCTCCGATTTAATTTAATATGATGTTGTTGTGATGATATCTTTTTGCCTTCGAAAAGATATTGACAAAAATTAGACATAACTCTATAATGCGAGACATATTTATTTTTTCATCTTGAAAAAATAAATATGTCAACCAATTTAGGATTTGTTCTATGGCGCAGGCAAACTTGCAAGGCAGTAATATAAATTTGGTTAAGCAACATAACTTACAGGCGATTCTTTTGAATCTCCTGTATGAGCCGGGTTTATCACGTAGCCATTTGGCAAAGCAAACCAACCTTTCTAATACAACTATTACTAATTTGATAGCAGAGCTTATTGAGCAAGGTATTGTGAGAGAGAAAGTTGCTAATAGTGATGAGCAAGATATGTTACGCCCTGTTGGTCGTCCGCGTACAAGTGTTTGTCTTGAACCTAATGCACGATTCGTAATTGGGGTTCATATTGGTATCGGTATATTCCGAGTAGCAATAGCTAATTTGCGCTCTGAAATTATCCATAGTCAAGTATATAGTTTTGATGTCAATTCTCCTCCGCCCGATGTGTTGAACCAAATCGTATCCGCTATAGAATCTACGATTACTGAAAGTAGTTTTGAAAAACAGAGTTTACTTGGCATTGGGGTTGGTGCTTCTGGCCTAGTGGATTTCACTACAGGTGTTAATCTGCTAGCGCCAAACTTAAACTGGCACGATGTTCCTCTACGAGAATATTTGCAAGAAAAACTCTCGTTGCCTGTAATTGTAGACAATAATGTGCGTGCCATGGCCATAGGAGAAACCTATTTTGGTGCTGGGCGTGGAGTTGATTCTGTGGCTTTTGTGTACGGGAGAACGGGGGTAGGCGCTGGTCTGACCTTCAAGGGCCAAGTATTCCGAGGTAGCTCTAAGGGAGCGGGTGAGATTGGGCATAATGCTATGTTGCTACAGGGTGGTGAACCTTGCCGCTGTGGGAACAGCGGGTGTCTGGAAACACTTGTCTCCGAATCTGCTATTTTGCGGCAAGCGGAAAATATCGCAAGGATAAATCCAGAGGGAATTCTTGCAACCCTGTTTAGCCAAGCTTCTGATAACCCTCCCATCGAATGTGTCTTTGATGCTGCTCGGCAAGGTGATATACAAGTACAAAAAATGATAGAAGAGCGTGGCTATTATCTTGGGATAGCCCTCACTAATTTGGTTAATTTGTTTAACCCCGAACTTATTTTACTTGGAGGGATATTTTCTCGTGGGGATGATTTATTCATCAAACCTGTCATGCAAACGATTCAACAAAGAGCATTTGGGGGATTGGGGAAAAACGTACGAGTTCAAGCCGCTAGCTTTGGGTGGAAGTCTGGTGTTACAGGAGCGGCAGCTTTGGCATTACTTCACTTTTTTTACCAGCAAATTGAAATTTGAGTCATAACGAGGAAAAATGACATCTCTTAAAATAGGATTTCTCCCTCTAGTTCGAAGCACTTTTGATATTCCCTTTGCAGAGCAAATGATCAACGATGCAAAGAGTGCCCTACTTACTACCGGTTTCCAATTGGAAGAACCTGAGCAGCCAATCAGTGATCTTGCTATTGCTCAAGAAATAGCTCTCAAGTTTGCAGATATGCCCATAGATTTATTGCTGATCTTCCAAGCCTCCTTTGCCGATAGCACAATGGTGGTTGAGTTGGTGCAATCTATTGATGCACCAATTTTCCTGTGGGCTGTCCCAGAAGATTGGACTGGCGGACGCCTGCGGCTAAACTCCTTATGCGGGATCAATCTTGCGGGGCATGCACTTAAACTCAGGAAATATCAATATGACTATGCTTATGCCCTGCCAGATGATGCAGAAGCGCTGAATAAAATTCGTGATCTGGCTAGGGTAGGGGCGCTGCGACGACATCTCAAATCCGCACGCTTGGGCGTAGTTGGAGAACACCCAGAAGGCATGGATACCTGTCACCTGGACGAAGCTCAATTAAAGGAAATCTTTGGGGTGCAAATCCAGCATATTGAGTTGGATGGTGTTTTCTCTCGTTCTCGCGCTATTCCAGAAACAACAATCGATCAGACGCGTAATGTGCTTGATCTTAAGTTGGACAATTTATCTACACTTGATCAGACCCCGTTAAATGGCACCCTAAGCATCTACAATGCTCTGAAAGATATCTCCGCTGAAGAAAAGCTGGACGGCCTGGCTGTGCGTTGCTGGCCTGAATTTTTTACCGATATGGGATGTGCGGCTTGTGGTGCCATGTCTATGCTCAGTGATGGATTTGAGATGGATGCCCCCCTACCATGCAGCTGTGAAGCGGATATTAATGGCACCCTAACGCAATTTATTTTACAGAATCTTGCAGGAGCTCCTGCCTTTGGCACCGATATCGTTGGCGTAGATCAGGAACAAGACCTGGTAGCTCTCTGGCATTGTGGATTAGCTCCTTTAACGATGGCAGACCCAAATATCCCCGCGCAAGGCGGATTACATTCTAACAGAAATGTACCACTGGTCATGGACTTTACTCTCAAGCCGGGAGTGGTTACCTTCGCTCGCATTAGCCAAGCCACAGGAGAGCTACGTCTGGTATTAGGAAAAGGTGAAATGTTGGCCGTTCCCAAGCCTTTTAGTGGTACTTCAGGTACGATGAAACTCGATTACTCAGCCCAAAAGTTTCTTGACATGTTAATGTTTGAAGGGTTGGAACATCATATATCTCTTGTTTATGGAGACTACATACATTTGCTAAAGACCTTTGCGAAACTCGTTGGGTTGCCTATATTGACTATCTAGAGGAGGTGATACCCTGAGAAAAAGATAATTTGCACTTAGCTTAAAACCATCAAATAATAATAATAAGGAGAATACAAAAAAATGAAAATCAGAAATTTGTTTGTTATGTTGCTTCTAACTGCGGTTCTATTGGCCTCATGTGCGCCAGCTGCTGTTGAAGAGCCTGCCCCGGTTGAAGAGCCAGCCCCTGCCGAAGAAGCAGCCCCCGCCGAAGAACCTGTTGAAGAAGAGCCTGCTATGGAAGCTGTTGAATTGCGTTTTTCATACTACGCCGATGGTGTTGAAGCCGACGTGATGCAACCCCTCTTGGATGAATTCATGGTTGCCAATCCTGAGATCACTATCGTGCTAGACGTGGTTCCCTATTCAACAATTGACGAGCAATTGCCCGTTCAGGTGGAAACAGGGGAAGGTCCCGATATGGCCCGCATCACTAACTTTGGTGCTTACAATGGAAAATTACTAGATCTTCGCCCCCTCTTGGATGATGCAGCTTATTATGAAGCTAACTTCCCCGCCCCAATTTTGAGTGCACTTGGCTATGGTGGTTTCCCTGATGCTTTCACTGTGACAGCCCCTTATGTCAATGCAACTTTGTTTGAGCAGGCTGGTGTTGAATTGCTTGGCGAGGGTGCTACCTGGGCTGAGTGGACTGAAGCAACCAAAGCCGTTGCTGAAGCCACTGGTGTTCAGTACGCTATCTCTATTGATCGCACCGGTCATCGCTATGCTGGTCCCGCTTTGAGCATGGGAGCAACCCTAATCGACGCTGATGGTAATTTCACAGTAACAGATCCTGGCTTTGGCGCCTTTGCCGAAGTGATTAAGGGTTGGCATGACGATGGTATTACCCCCTCTGAAGTATGGTTGGTAGGCGATAGCCTAAACAATTGTATTGACTTCTTCAAGAGTGGCGACTTGGTCATGTGTATGTCCGGTTCCTGGCAGATCAACGGTTTAGCTGGTGATGTTGGCGATGCTTTCGACTGGGTAGTAGTACCAAACCCAACCGGTGATGGTGGTTCAACAGGTGTAGCTGGTGGCTCAGCCGTAGTCGCTTTTGCAGACACCGAACACCCCGAAGCAGTTGCTAAGGTGATGGAATTCCTGGCGCAGGAAGAAAACTATGCCGCTTTCTCAGCCGGTACACTGGCTTTGCCTGCTCATACAGGTGCAGCAGCTACTGGTATTGAATTCGAAACAGATGATGCCTCCGTGCTAGGCGCTTTGGCAGCTTTCACCGCCGAAGTACCCAAATTGCAAGATGCTGCAGTAGGTCTTAACGTACATCCGTATGCCTTTGCCTACTATCGCAACTCAGCTAATCGCATTGGGCAATATCTGACCGACGAACTCACCCTTGACGAGGCACTTGAACGTCTCCAACAGGATATTAATGATGCTATCGCTGAAGCCGGCGGATAGAACGAAAGGTTAAGTTTTTAGGTGTAGGGGCACATATCTGAATTTCAGGTCTGTGCCTCTACACACAAGTTTGGGTTAGGTGTGCTATGACTGTACGCTCTTTAGCAAAATCTATCAAGGATACAAACGAAAAAATATCGAATGCAATCCTTAATTTTTTTGTCTCGACCTTCGATTTAATCTTCGGCACGATTCAACGATGGGTCGGAGTTCGCGGTATGCCTTATGTTTTTGTGCTACCGAACTTACTCATATTTGGGATATTCATTCTGTTCCCGATGTTACTCAACTTTGTTTATGCTTTCACAGGAGGTACTGAGTTTTTTCCTGACCAGCGCCCCTGGGTGGGGACAGCTAATTTCGAACAACTTCTAACCTGTGAGAGTTTTCTAGATCCTAATACGTGTCGCGAAGATCTTTTCTGGCGATCCGTATTCAATACAGCTGGGTACGTTACCTTCCAGGTTGGCCTGATGGTGCTTATGTCGCTTATTACGGCTGTTGTGCTAAACCAAAATATCAAAGCACGCGGTTTTTTTCGCAGCGTATATTTTTACCCCGTATTATTGTCTCCGATTGTTGTTGCCTTGATCTGGAGATGGATTCTTCAGGAAAATGGTCTTTTCAATGGAATCCTGGTAGCGCTAGGAAATGACAAAATTCCTTTTCTGGTGAATGCTCAATGGGGTAGATTTTGGGTGGTGATTATCAGCGTTTGGGCATTCATGGGGTTTTATACTTTGATACTCCTTGCTGGATTACAAGCTATACCAGCTGATCTATATGAAGCCGCGTCCATCGATGGAGCAAATAATTGGGACACTTTTTTTAGAATTACCTTGCCTCTTTTGATGCCTTCAATGGTGGTCGTATTAGTGCTTTCGCTGATACGAGCCGTGCAAATATTCGACTTGGTTTTTGCTTTTACAGGTGGAGGTCCAGGAACAGCGACGCTGTACTTGGTTCAATATATTTATAGTAAAGGCTTTGCAAGTCCAAGCAGACAATTTGGGTTGGCAGCTGCCGCATCACTACTTATGGCTAGTGTGCTGATTGTGTTGACCCTGATTCAGCAATTTTTGCAACGCGAGGAGGAATAAGATGGGTAAAATTTTGAATTTTCTCACCCGCACTCGAGGGAATGGCAAGTTACATATCACCGATTTTCTAACTTATCTTTACCTCATACTAGGGGTAATCGTTATGTTCGGGCCGGTAATCTGGTTGGTGCTTTCCTCCTTTAAAACTTCGGGCGAAGTGGTCAAGTTTCCCCCACGTTTGTTACCCTACCGTCAAAAAACGGTAGAGGTTGTTGGATATGAAGAACCTCTGCCGATGTTCATTGTCACTCTTGAAGATGGTTCTACAGCTGAATTGGCTCAAATACGTCGGGTTGGTTTGGAGAGGCAGTTAATTGACCCGAACGATCCAGACGAGATTTTCAAAGTAAGGCTTGAAGAAACAGCCCCGGTAGAATACGTTTCGTTTGGTTTGGATAATTTTGTTGAAGGCATCGAAAGCTTTAATTTTGCGCGTTACCTATTCAATAGTGTCGTTGTAACTGTCTTTGCAACATTGCTAACATTGCTGGTTAACAGTATGGCAGCTTTTGCCCTGAGCAAATATAAATTCCGTGGGCGTACAACGATTTTCTTAATAATGATCAGCACCTTGATGGTGCCCCTCTCCGTGGTGCTTGTGCCGGTTTTCCTCGTAATCACAAAGGTTGGGTGGAACAACAATCTTTTGGGTGTGATCGTGCCAGGCGCTGCAACCCCAACAGGCATGTTCTTATTACGTCAATATATGCTCACTATCCCCGATGAATTGCTTGATGCCGCCCGTATAGACGGTGCTAGTGAATGGCGTATCTATTCACAAATCATCTTGCCATTGGCTAAACCGGCTCTGGCTGTATTAACTATTTTCTCGGTAATGTGGCGCTGGAACGACTTCCTTTGGCCGTTGATTGTACTCAGTCGTAACGAGGTATTCACCCTGCAGGTTGGGCTCAACTCCTTTCAGGGTGAGTTAAATGTGCAGTGGCATTTGATTCTAGCCATGACAGTACTTACCCTCCTCCCCATCACTATCGTCTTTGCTTTCCTGCAAAAATATATCACTACAGGTATAGCGACGACTGGCTTGAAATAGCTCGCTTTTGATGAGTAATTTTAGGTGTGATACCGTTCAACACTGGAGCATTAAATGATTCTGCACCATGAAGGAATTATCCTTCAAAAGGGCTTCGAGGCCTTAGAAGCGATTTCTCTAAAAGAACACTCAGCGCAAAGAGCTATGTTCAGTACTTTGGCGGGTGATTTTGAAGTCTCTTGTTATGCCCCTGGCATACTGCGGATGAGGCTGGTTGTAGAACAAAGTCAGCCGGATTATGGGATTTTGTCCTCAACAGCTGAAAACACACTCCTAAGTGTCACTGATATCCCTGGTGGTTATCGAATTCAGTCAGGACATTGCTCTCTAGAAATCTTGAGTGGGCCAATGCGAATTCGTTTTTTTCGAGGCAAGAAGCTAGTCTTGCAATCTGCAACGGATCGTACCATTGAGGGCCAACTACGTTTTTCTCCCTTTGCCAAGCGTGCTGATTCCTGGTTGGTAGCATTGGGTCTGGAAAGTAATGAACCCGTTTATGGACTTGGTGAAAAATGGGCGGCACTCAATCGGCGTGGGCAATTAATCCATAACTGGAATGAGGATGCCACGACACTCAATTCAGAACTTTCCTACAAAAACACTCCTTTTGCCTGGAGTCCAGAAGGTTGGGGACTTTTCACGCATACCCCATCAAAAGTGACGCACGGAGTTGGGTACCCACAGTGGTCTCACCGTAGTTATATTTTGCAAGTTTTTGATGCAGAATTAGATATTTTCTTCCTGGCGGCAGACAATCCTCGGCAAATGATCGAACGCTATACCCATCTAACAGGGAGAGCTGCCCTGCCTCCACGTTGGAGCTATGGCATGTGGATCTCACGTGCCTACTATCAAACTGCCGAGATTGCCTTAGAAGTGGCAAATAAATTACGTGAGCACAAGATACCTTGTGATGTATTACTTCTTGATGGCCGTGCATGGCACACGATGGAAGATCGCTTTGATTTTCAGTGGGATGCAGAACGTTACCCGGATCCGGCAGGGTTCGTCCAAAAATTGCGCAACCTGGGAATTCGTCTGAATCTATGGGAGTATTCCTATCTCTCTACGCGCAACCCACTATTCAACGAACTATCCGAGAAAGGATATTTTCTTAAAAAAACATCGGGAGAGCCTTATATCCATCGCTGGTTCTCTTGGCCCTACGACAAACAATGGCCGCATTTGATGCCCAGTGGAATCATTGACTTCACCAATCCAGATGCCTACAACTGGTTTCGTGACCAACATAAAAAACTGTTTGATATTGGCGTCAGCGTGATGAAAACAGATTATGGAGAAGCTGTCCCTGATGACATTGTTGCATTCAATGGAGATAGTGGACAGCGTTTGCATAATGTGTATACCCATCTATATAACCAGTGTGTTTACGAAGCCGCAGAGATGTACAGTCAGGATGAGCCAATGGTATGGGGGCGAGCTGCCTGGGCGGGGGGGCAGCGTTTTCCAATACAGTGGGGGGGGGATCCGCAATGTGACTGGGAAGGATTGGCGGCCAGCATTCGCGGTGGACTTTCGTGGGGGATGAGCGGAGGCCCTTTTTTTGCTCATGATATTGGGGGATTTGCAATTGGCAATGTAGAACCAGAACTTTATATTCGTTGGGCGCAGGCCGGCATAATGTCCTCGCATACGCGCTTCCATGGCCTTGGTGAACGCGAACCCTGGATCTATGGAGAAGAAGCTGAAAATATTGTCCGCAAGTGGCTGGGGTGGCGCTATCGTTTAATTCCTTACTTGCAAGGCTGTGCTTTGGAAGCTAGTGAAACAGGAATGCCTGTCATGCGTGCCATGCCTCTGGCTTTCCCTGGAGAGCGACTCGCATGGCAATTTGATCAGCAGTATATGTTAGGTTCTTCTCTTCTAGTGGTTCCAATCGTTACACCAGGTGGTCAGGTACGTTATTACCTTCCCGAAGGTAAATGGTTTGATATTTGGAAGCAAATCTGGGTAGAAGGTCCGGGTTTCTTCGAAGAAACCATCCCTCTTGATTACATTCCTATCTTTGGTAAAGAAGGAGCAATTCTACCTTTGGGACCAGCCGTCCAGCATACTGGAGAACTGAAGCCCGGCCTGCACTTGAGCGAAGTTTGGATCTTTGGGGCACCAAAACAGGGTTTGCAGTTACCAGATCTGGATTTAGTTGTCATGTCTGACGGGAAGATTAGCAACCTCCCCGTCGATGTGAATGTTCAAAACAAATAATTTATAGGAGAAAGATATGAAGTATTTTTTGGATAGTGCCATAGTAGAGGAAATCAAATATGCCTTGGATATGTGGGATATAGATGGTGTCACCACCAATCCGCGTCATGTTCAGGTATCCGGTAAGTCGTTTTTAACTGTGATTCAAGAAATTGGTGAGCTTTTTGCAGGCACAAATAAAACTATTTCAGTAGAAGTTAACCCACATCATACCGATGTGGAGAAGATGGTTGCCGAAGGTCAAAAATTATCTGCAATGTGCCCAAATTTTGTAATCAAGTTGCCTGCAACTGAAGCTGGTTATAAAGCTGTGGCAGTTCTAAAGGAACATGGCATACGCTCAAATTTAACATTGGTGTTTTCCTCCGCACAGGCTCTGCAATCCATGCGGATGGGAGCGTTTTTCACATCACCTTTCATTGGCTGGAAGGAATCCAATGGAGAAGAAGTCCGAAGTTTTATCAGAGAAATAGTAACTGTGCGCGACTATTATGGATACGACACTGAAATCATTGTAGCTGCCGTCCGTAACGCTCGCCAGATCATGGATTCGGCTATGGCTGGTGCAGACATCGTAACGGCGGGCTTTGCTGTATATAAAGATTCCTTTGATCATCCATACACGGGCGTTGGTCTCCAAAAATTTCAAGAATTCTGGGATATGACCCCCTACGAGTAGAGGGTTTATCCTTTTTCTATTTCTATCTATAAAGGAGTAAGTTATGAAGAAAGGTATTTTATTGCACGAAGCAGGTGACGATGTCGGTGTTGCAGCCATGGATTTGAAGGCAGGTCAAGAAATTCAAGCAGTGACCTTGGATGGGGAGCCAGTTACCCCCATCACTTTAGTAGATGATGTTCCCCTGGGGCACAAAGTTGCCATGCGAGATATGGCTGAGAAAAAGCACATCATAGAATATGGGCATGAAATCGGATACGCAAGCGCTGCAATCGTCAAGGGCGCGCATGTCCATACCCAGAATATCAAGAGCTTGCGCTGGGCTGGTGAACACCAGATTGTTGAGCACTAGGAGAATTAGTTATGACAACTTATAAAGATATCCCTCTAACTGGATACCGCCGCGAAAATGGACGTGTTGGCATCCGTAACCATGTATTGATTGTCTCAGTAGATGATATTTCTAACGCAGCAGTAGAAGGTGTCGCCAGTCTTATTCGTGGGACGATGGCTCTTTCTCACCCTTATGGACGTTTGCAGTTCGGCGATGATCTGGATTTAACCTTCAATACTCTGATCGGAGCTGGCAAGAATCCCAATGTGGCAGCGGTAATTGTCATCGGGATCGAGCCAAACTGGACGAATCATTTCGTTGAAAAGATAGCCGAAACGGGCAAGCCCGTGGCCGGGTTCAGCATCGAACGCTCGGGCGATTTGGAAACCATCCGGAAAGCTGCCTGGAAAGCTAAAGAATTTGTGCATTATGCATCTGAACTACCACGTGTACCCGTTGAATGGGATGAAATCTGGGTCTCCACCAAATGTGGTGAGTCCGACACAACCAGTGGCTTGGCATCCAACCCTACGGTCGGGCGCGTCTTCGATCGTCTGGAAGGATTTGGCACCACTATGATCTTTGGCGAAACTACTGAAGTAACTGGAGCCGAAGACAAAGTCATGGAGCAATGCGCTACTCCCGAAATCGCAGCTCAATTTAAAGCAGCCTTTGATGATTATCAGAACTTGGTCCAATCACAAGGCGTTAGCCTGTTGGGCTCGCAACCAACCGAAGGAAATATTCGAGGCGGTCTCTCAACAATTGAAGAAAAAGCATTTGGCAATATCGAAAAAATGGGACGTTGCTCGGTAGTGGGTTATCTTGATCCAGCAGAGGAACCCCAATCTCCTGGCTTACACTTTATGGATTCATCCAGTGCTGCTGCAGAGATGGTGACCTTATGCTGTGCTTCTGGAGCCGCTTTGCATCTGTTCACTACCGGGCAAGGCAATATTGTTGGAAACCCGATTTTGCCAGTGATCAAAATGTCAGCAAATCCATTGACGGTTGAAACAATGGCCGAGCACATCGATGTAGATATTTCGGGATTGCTACGTTTTGAATACAACCTCGACGGTGCTGCCGACCGGACAATGGAAATGATGGCTCATACGATAAATGGGCGAATGACAAGTGCTGAAACGCTGCGTCATGATGATTTTGTATTAACAAAACTGTATCGCAGTGCTTAGGAATATATCCGGCTGGAAATCACAAAGCTGGTTTCCAGCCGGATAATGCCTGTAATGAATTTAAATGTGCCTTATGGCCGCTCGTTTCTCTCTGTGACTCTCCCCGGTGACTTGCAAGTAGATATCATCGAACCACCTTTAATTCCCCCAGCATCCAACCCATTAAAAGTCGTTCGTTCCGCACTGGATAATCTGCTTGGTGGAATAAATTTATCTACATTTGCTAGAGCAAAATCTGTTGGGATTGCGATCAACGACAAGACACGCCCGGTTCCCCACGAACACCTTTTACCTCCCCTGCTGGAGCGCCTGACATCTCTGGGAATTCCCGATGAAGCGATCACATTTTATGTTGCTGTGGGAACACACACACCGATGCTGTCGGCTGAGTTTCCAGCAATCCTGCCCATTGAAATTCTGCAACGCTATAGAGTCATATCTCACGATTCCGAAGACGTTGATGAGTTGAAATACCTTGGCGAAACAGCCCAAGGAACGCCTGTATGGTCGAATCTGGGCTATGTAGAATCTGATTTCAAGATCGTGATCGGAAATATTGAACCTCATCAATTTGCAGGTTTTTCTGGCGGTGTAAAAAGTGCAGCTGTGGGACTTGCGGGGCTTGAAACCATTAATTACAACCACGCCCTGATGACGCACCCCGCTTCACAGTTGGGCGAATATGATACGAATCCGGCGCGGCAAGATATTGAAGAGATTGGGCAGAAAATTGATGTACATCTGGCGCTCAATGCAATTCTCAATCAGGATAAGCAAATTGTGCAGGTGCTGGCTGGTGATCCGGTGGCTGTAATGCGAGCTGCGATTCCTATTTCTCGAGATATCTGTCAGGTAGCAGTATCAGAAAAATATGGACTGATGATTTCCTCTCCTGGTGGGCATCCCAAGGATATTAACATCTACCAGGCCCAAAAGGGATTGGCACATGCTGCACGCGTAACTCGACCTGGAGGGACGATCATTCTTGCAGCCGCCTGTCCGGAAGGCACAGGCAGCTCGCATTACGAAGATTGGGCGCTAGGAAAAGAATCATATGAAGATGTTATAGAGCAATTTAAGGCCGATGGTTTTCGCATTGGTCCTCACAAGGCTTTCCAGATTGCTCGCGATGCAGCTCAATTTCGCCTAATGTTTTGCTCTGAAATGGATGAAAACCTAACAAGGGCATTATTGCTGAATCCTGTCAAAGATCTGCAAACTGCTGTGAATATAGCTCTAGCTGACTTGCATTGCGGAGATCGTGTTGGTGTGCTACCGCATGCCGCTTCTACGATTCCAACCAATAAAGCATAGGCACCATGCAGATCAAACAGGATGAATTAGAGATTAAATTAACGAATATCCGCATTTTGCTGGATAAGCATAAGGTTGAGGGGGTGCTTCTTAGGCGGGTGAGCAGTTTTGCCTGGGTTACCTGTGGGGCGGCTTCCTATACCAACACCGCAACCACCGAAGGTGCGGCCTCGCTTTTTGTCACTCGTGACCACCACTATTTGTTGACCAATAATATTGAAGCTCCTCGTCTGCAACAGGAAGATGGGTTGGTCGATCAAGGCTGGGAATGGTTGGTGTCACCCTGGACCGAATCCCAAAAAGAGATGAATCGATTAATCGCCGGGAAGAAATTTATTGCTGATGTCGCTTTTCAAGATGCAAAAGATGTCAGTGCGGAGATCTCAAGATTAAGATCTAATCTGACTGAAATGGAACGGACGCGGTTCAGGCAATTAGGGCGTCTCTGTGCGGATGCCATGGAAGCGGCACTTGGATCACTTAAACCTGGAATGAGTGAGTATGAGATTGCCGCATTACTTGGTCTTGAAACTCAGCAGCGCGGTGTTCAACCGATTGTTAACCTGATCGCTGTGGATGATCGAGTTTACTCCTACCGTCACCCGCTTCCCACATCGAAAGAATTAGATAAATATGCTATGTTGGTCTTGTGTGGGAGAAAATGGGGGCTGGTTTGCTCCATTACGCGTTTGATCCATTTTGGCCCAATCCCGACAGATTTAAAAGATAAGATTTTGGCAACAGCCTATATTAGCGCGACTTTGATTAAAAATACTAGACCTGGACGCTCCTTAGATGAATTGTTTACCATAGGGCAACGTGCTTACGCACTTCAAGGGGTTCCTAATGAATGGAAACACCATCATCAAGGGGGGGCAGTTGGTTATGAGCCTAGGGAGTCTCTGGGGCTGCCTGATTCTCAGGATGTTGTGATGGCAGGACAGGCCTATGCCTGGAACCCATCCATCAGCGGGGCAAAGGTAGAAGACACCATTTTAGTGGAAGAAGATAAGAACGAGATCATCACTTTGACCCCTGCTTTGCCGGTGACCCATATTAAGGGTGTTCCCTGCTCACTGGCCTTGGAAATGTGACAGGAATTTCAGAAGGAGAAATATTATGTACGGAAGCACAGGCAAAATATTAAGAGTAAATCTATCTACTAGGGAAATTGGGGTTGAAAAACTGACCGACGAATTTTACCGGCTGTATCCAGGCGGAAAAGCCCTGGCAGGTTATATTTTATTGAACGAAATGCCTGCTAACACTGAGCCTTTTTCTCCAGAAAATGTATTGGTGCTGGCAAATGGCCTCTTGACTGGCGCTCCAGTTTCAACGGCTACCCGCTACGTGGTCTCGGCACGTTCGCCGCTAACGATGGGATACGGAGAATCAGAGGCAGGCGGTTTTTGGGGGCCTGAGCTCAAAATGGCTGGGTTTGAGGCAATTGTTATCAAGGGCTGTTCTCCGAAGCCAGTATATTTGTGGGTTCAGGATGGCGAGGCAGAGCTTCGGGATGCCTCTCACATTTGGGGGCAGCAAACAGGTCCGGCCCAAGCTGCGATCCGTTCTGAGCTGGGCGATGACAAAATCCGCGTATTACAGATCGGTCCAGCAGGTGAGAATCTAGTCCGATATGCAGGAATCACTAATGATCTTCGGCATTTTAACGGCCGCAATGGAATGGGGGCAGTGATGGGCTCCAAAAAGTTGAGGGCAATCGCCGTTCGTGGCCGAACTCGTTATCAAAAACTAGCTCGCGATCCAAAAGCGCTCACTTCTCTAGGTCGTATGTTGGCTAAGAGGGTCAAGGAAAATCCCCAGGCTTGGAGTTTACAAGATACAGGCACGCCTGGATTGGTTGAACCGTTGAATTCCAGCGGGATGTTGCCTACTCGAAACTTTTTGCAAGGGGCATTTGAAAACGTTGATGATATTAAGTGGGAAGTGTACGAAAGCGAATTACTCACGGCTCGTAAAACCTGCTATGCCTGTGCTATCCGCTGCAAACGTGAAGTTCAGGTCGAAGGAAAAGAATCGATTTATGGAGGGCCAGAATATGAATCAATCGGTTCTTTGGGCCCGAATTGCGGGGTGGGCGATATCCATGCTATTGCCAAGGCAAACGAGCTTTGCAATGCCTATATGCTTGATAGTATTTCCACCGGGATGGCGATCTCGTTTGCGATGGAGTGTTTCGAACATGGTTTACTGACTCTAGAAGACACTGATGGCATAAACCTACATTTTGGGAACGCTGATGCTATGGTTACCATGGTTGAGTGGATTGCCCTGCGGAAAGGAATTGGAGACCTGCTCGCTGAAGGTGTGATGCGGGCCGCTGAAAAATTCGGTGAGGAAGCCCATTATTTTGCACTCCATGTCAAAGGGCAGGAACTCCCCATGCATGAACCCCGCGGTAAATATAACGTGGGGATGGGATATGCCATCTCGGAGATTGGCGCAGATCATTTAGTGGTTGCACACGATGGAATGCTGGCAAACGCTGAAGGAATCCCATTTAAAAATGCCAACCCCTTGGGCATTACAGAACCTCAACCCGTGCTTAGTCTGAATAATGAAAAAATGCGGCAATTCTACATTTTAGAGAAAGTGACCAGCTTCGAAAAGGTGATTGGTTATTGTTTCTTCGGTCCAGCGCCGCGTTCTTATATCCTTATGGATGAAGTGATTGATTCGGTCAATGCCGCTACAGATTGGGATATTACCCTCGACGATCTTCTGGAAATTGGGGAGCGAGCTACTAATATGGCCCGGGTTTTCAACGCTCGTGAAGGTTTTACCCGAAAAGATGACACTCTTCCGGAGCGTCTTTTCTCACCTTTGGAAAATGGAGCACTGAAGGGAGAAACTTTCCCGCGGGATGAGTTTGAATCTGCGCTTACGATTCTCTACGGATTGAAGGGCTGGAATCCAGAAATTGGAATTCCCACCCGTGAGCGGCTGGAAGCCTTATCCATTGGTTGGGCCGCGGATTTATTGGAGTAAATAAATATTTGGAGAAACTGCGTTCCTTTTTATGAATGCAGTTCCCATTGCGAGATATGCGAATCTACCTCGGTGGACATCTGAATTTTTATCATCCCAAAAAGGAGAAATGGTTGGAGATCGGCATTGATCAGCCATCCCCTTTAGTGGATGTATTGAAATTTGCTAACATCCCATTGGGAGAAGTCCATCTTGTTGTTCTCAATGATGAAAATGTTGATTGGCAGGATTTAATCGTTACTCAAAATGATGAAGTCAAGTTATTCTCCGCTGTTGGTGGCGGGTAGGAAAAGTCGGAGTTGAATTATGAAATATATCGCCGCGATTGACCAGGGAACAACCAGCACTCGTTGCATGATTTTTGATCACGCTGGAAATGTGGTTGCTGTGGATCAAAAAGAACATGAGCAGATTTACCCACAACCTGGTTGGGTGGAGCACAATCCCCTTGAGATTTGGATGCGTACCCAAGAAGTGATTCAGGGCGCACTTCGAGAGGGTTCGCTATCCTCTGAAGATATTGCCGCCGTAGGGATCACCAATCAGCGTGAAACTACGTTGGTGTGGGATAAAAATACCGGTGAGTCGGTCTACAATGCCATTGTTTGGCAGGATACCCGTACTGACGAAATCTGCAACACTCTGGCTCAAACCGGCGGGCAGGATCGCTTTCGTCCACAAGTTGGCCTACCACTGGCAACCTACTTCTCCGGGCCTAAGGTCAAGTGGATTTTGGATAACATAGATGGTGTCCGAGAACGTGCCGAAAATGGCGATCTGCTCTTTGGGAATATTGATACCTGGTTGGTCTGGAACCTGACAGGCGGCGTAAATGGCGGTATCCATATCACCGATGTGACCAACGCCTCCCGCACTTTGATAATGAATCTGGAAACCCTGGATTGGAATGAAGAAACCCTGGCTGTTTTGGAAATTCCCAAATCGATGCTGCCGGAAATCCGGCCATCGTCTGAAAGATACGGGGTTGTGGGAGCAGGATTGTCTCTGGCAGGTGTTCCAATTGCAGGGATACTCGGCGATCAGCAAGCAGCTATGTTTGGTCAGACCTGTTATGCCCCTGGCGAAGCTAAGAACACCTACGGCACCGGTTGCTTCATGCTGCTGAACACCGGGGAGACTCCCGTCACCAGCAAAAACGGTTTGCTGACGACCCTGTGTTACAAAGTTGGCAATCAACCAGCGGTTTATGCCTTAGAAGGCTCGATTGCGATCACCGGGGCTCTGGTTCAATGGTTGCGCGATAACTTAGGCCTGATTCAGTCGGCACCTGAAGTTGAAACGCTTGCTGCGACCGTGGAAGATAATGGAGGAATTTATTTTATCCCCGCGTTTTCAGGATTGTTTGCACCTTACTGGCGCTCAGATGCCCGTGGTGCAATCGTCGGCATGACCCGATATGTGAACAAAGGACATATCGCCCGCGCTACTCTGGAAGCCACCGCCTATCAGACCCGCGAAGTCCTTGAAGCCATGAATCAGGATTCTGGCGTAGATTTGACCGCCCTCAAAGTAGACGGGGGGATGGTTTTCAACGAGTCGTTAATGCAATTCCAGGCCGATATTTTGAATGTGCCCGTTATCCGTCCTAAAGTTGCGGAGACTACTGCCCTCGGCGCGGCTTACGCGGCAGGGTTGGCTATTGGATATTGGAAAGATTTCGATGAATTACGCGCTAACTGGGGTCAAGATAAAGCCTGGGAACCCCAAATGGATATTGAAAAACGAGAAAAACTTTATTCTGGCTGGAAGAAAGCTGTTACTCGCACATTTGATTGGATTGAATAAACGGAACACTGAATACAAAAACTATGAATAGACAAGAAACTTTACAGCATTATAAAGAAAACCCTGAAGTCTCTGTGCTGATTGTAGGCGCAGGAGTCAATGGGGTTGGCACCTTCCGAGATTTGGCACTCCAAGGCGTCGATGTCCTTCTGGTAGATCGGGGTGATTTTTGCTCTGGGGCCAGTGCAGCCTCGTCACATATGGTGCATGGCGGCATCCGTTACCTTGAAAATGGTGAATTTAGACTTGTGCGTGAAGCAGTTCAGGAACGTAATCACCTGATTCAAAATGCACCCCATTATGTCAAACCTCTCCTCACGGTGATTCCCGTTTTCAAGTGGTTTTCGGGCATCTTTAACGCTCCGCTTAAATTTATCGGAATGTTAACAAAGCCATCGGAGCGGGGTGCAATCATCATAAAGATTGGTTTAATCATGTACGATGCCTTCACCCGAAAACAGGGGACGGTTCCGAAACACCAGTTCAAACCTCGTGGGGTGACCTTGGGTGAGTTTCCAAAGATCAACCCAAAGATCCGGTTTACCGCCCGCTATTATGATGGAGCCATGCACACCCCCGAACGGATTTGTGCAGAAATGTTGCTGGATGGTGAAGCTGCCTATAAAAACGCAAACGCCCTTAATTATGTCAGTCTTGAAAGGGCCAGCGGGAATACAGTCACATTGAAAGAAGAAATCACAGGAGAATCATTCGTTGTGCGACCCCAAGTCCTGATAAATGCTGCCGGGCCGTGGATTGATTTTGCTAATGAGAAAATCGGATTCCAGACCCAATTCATCGGCGGAACCAAGGGCTCTCATCTGATCTTGAATAATCCTGAACTACGGGCCGCCATTGGTGAAAATGAATTCTTCTTCGAAAACAAAGATGGTCGGATTGTGCTGATCTACCCGATGAAGGATAAGGTCATGGTTGGGACATCCGACTTGCCGATTGAAAATCCCGACGATGTACACTGCACAGATGCTGAAATTGATTATTTCTTTGAAATGGTGCCCCTCGTTTTCCCTAATATTCATCTCAGCCGAGAGCAGATTGTCTTCCAGTTTTCAGGAGTGCGTCCACTTCCAAAAGCAGATGTCAATAACCCTGGGCAGATCAGCCGGGATCACAGTATCCGTGTGACAGAGCCAGATGATGGGTTAGATTTCCCCATTTATAGTTTAGTTGGCGGTAAGTGGACGTCTTTTCGGGCTTTTTCTGAAGAAGTTGCTGATAAATCTCTAGAGCTTCTTAACTTGTCCCGAAAAGTGAGTACTCGTGATCTGGCGATTGGCGGAGGGCGTGATTACCCGAAAACAGTGGTGGCTCAAGAGAAGTGGCGTGGGACCCTCGCCAATAAAACAAAAATACCAGCTGAAAGAATTTATGAACTCTTCGAACGGTACGGAACCCGATCCCAACCCATCGCCGAATATATCTCCCAAGGTATAGATACCCTCATCAAATCCCTGCCGGGTTACTCCCAACGGGAGATTGAATTCATCGTCCAGAAAGAAAAAGTCATCCATCTTGATGATTTCTTTATCCGGCGGTCGATGGTTGCTAAATTAGGTCAGTTATCCAGCTCCAATTTGGATGAAATCGCGAATATCATCGGCAATTATTTAAAATGGTCAGACATTCAGAGAAATCAAGAAATCCAACGAACCCATCAAGTTCTCGTGGAAATGCACGGGATTGTACTTGAGCGCGAATAAAGAAAAAGGATCATTAGAATGAATGTAAAAAAAACAGATCAAGCGATAACCGCCTGGGAGAAAAATTTATTGGGTGTATCTGCCAGAGATATCCCACAACTTTTCCCCGGATTGTTAGCGGTTTCCATTTTGACATGGATCAGTATTTGGACCAGTGAATTTGTTGGTAAGCAACTGATGGGATTTGAAAAGAGCCCAATATCACCTGTAATGTTAGCAATTATCCTTGGTCTATTGATCGGAGTGGTTGTAAATGTATCCAAAATTTTCACCCCTGGACTAAAATTCGCTGTAAAAAAAATACTCCGTCTTGGAATCATCTTACTGGGAATCCGCCTAACGATCCTTGATGTTTTTAAATTAGGTGCATTCGGCGTACCAATTGTTGCTTTATGCATTATTGGTGCCTTGGTAATTACAACCTGGATCAATCATAGACTTAAATTGCCGGAACGGTTGGGGACTTTGATAGCTGTGGGAACTTCGATTTGCGGTGTGACCGCGATTGTGGCTGCAAGCCCGGCTATCGACGCTGACGAAGAAGAAACAGCTTACGCTGTAGCGGTAATCACCATCTTTGGGCTATTTGCCACTCTGGTTTATCCTTACCTCGCTCATACCATCTTTGCTGGCGAGGCTGTTAAAGTTGGTTTATTTCTGGGTACCGCTGTGCATGAGACAGCACAAGTGGTCGGGGCAGCAAAGATCTATGCGGATGTTTTTTCTCAACCTCAGGCACTTGATGTGGCTACAATTGCCAAGTTAGTGCGTAATGTTTTTATGGCGGTGGTAATCCCCTTTATGGCATATTCTTATGCACAAAAAACGCGTGACAATGAAGAATTCAAAGGCCAGAAAACCAACTTTGCCAAGTTGTTTCCGGTTTTTATTCTAGGCTTTTTGTTGATGGCTATGCTACGCTCTATTGGTGATGCCGGGATTAATGCAGGGAGGGGTGCCTTTGGATTGTGGTCTGGCGAAACCTGGCACACAATTATCTCTTTGATCAAAAAATGGGCTGAATTTTTCCTAGTAGCAGCACTGGCAGGAGTGGGGTTAAGCACGAAATTCCAATCTTTGAAGCGACTGGGCATCAAGCCCTTCTTGGTAGGATTGGCAGCAGCTTTATCTGTGGGCATCGTCAGTTTTATAGCGATCACGCTATTGGGAGGATGGGTTAAATTATAATAACTATGCGATCATCAAATAAACCTTTCCGCGTCATTATCTCTGAAAAAGTTTCAAATCTGCCAGAAGAGTATTCTGACATTTCCTTTATCTATCAGCCTGATTTATGGCAGTGTCCTGAAAAGCTTTCCCAGTATATTCACGATGCTGACGGACTAATTGTCCGCAACCAGACGCGGGTGGATGCAGCGCTTTTGTCGAAAGCAGAAAACTTGCAAGTAATTGGACGTTTGGGAGCAGGGCTTGATAATATCGATATTCAGTCTGCCCACGCTGCCGGAGTTCAAGTGGTCTATGCGCCCAATGCCAATACGATCTCAGTGGCAGAGTATTGTCTGGGACAAATTTTTAATATCCTGCGCATTTTTCCGAAAGCGATGCGTTCGACATCCTCAGGAGAGTGGTTACGAACCCAGTTCACGGGACGTGAACTTTCAGAAACTGTCATTGGATTAGTCGGCTTTGGGAAAATTGCCCAAGCTCTGGCTGAACGCCTGCAACACTTAGGTGGGAATGTAGTTATCGCGACCCGTTCACCGAAGAAAGTCCCCGAATCATTTGGTACGGTTTTATTAGATGAATTACTAAAGCAAGCTGATATTGTTTCACTTCATGTTTCGGGTGGTTTGAAGACGTTACATCTTATTGGATCATTGCAATTCAAAGCGATGAAACCCACAGCTTGGCTACTAAACACCGCCCGTGGTTCAGTTGTAGATGAAGAGGCTCTATATGCAGCACTTTTCTCGGGGGAGATTGCCGGAGCAGTAGTGGATGTTCGTAAAAATGAACCACCTGCCGTAGGAGCCTTAGAAGCTTTGCCAAATTTCTATGCTACGCCACATATTGCTGCGTTTACGAGTGCAGCCCAAGAGCGCGTCAATCAGCTAGTCTTTGCGGATGTTGCTAAGGTTTTGAGGGGATGTTGTCCTACGAGTCTGGCTTTGAGTTAACAAAAAACATGCTCTACTAACGGATTACAGTAAATAGGTAGCGTTTACATTCTTAAACACTTGGCTAAAAAATAAAAAACTACTTCGGGCCAAAACGTTGGTCGGTTGCATCAAGTGCTTGTTCGATATAAATATCGAGAGCGCTTATGTCGATGAGCCACAATTGACCGATTTTGATACCTTCGATCTTGCTATTGCGAAGTAAGCGTCGAAGGTATTGCAAGCTATAGCCGCTGTACTTAGCGGCCACTTGCACAGATTTGTGGTTGTTCAGAACTTGGGGAGATACTGTTTGGTTAAAAGAAACCATCCCGACCTCACTTTCTGATGCCGGGCAACTCCTCCAGCTTGCTTCTTTGGTTGAAGCGAAGCATTTCTAGGAACTGCTCAACACCAATCTGGTGTCGTTCGGGATGTATCTTGTTAGGTATCCCCGCTGAGACTCGAACTCCCAACTATTGATGCAAACTGGTAATTTTATCTGGGAAATAAATTCAGTATGGTAGAACGCAGCCTAGGTTTTATCATAAACCTAAAAAAAACCATTGAATTGTAGACCGTCGGGTTAGCTCGCCAGCAAGGTTTTTCCTTCAAAATTGGCTTTCACAAGACTGGAACTCATTCCCTGAAGGTCGTAGGTTCGAGACCTTTCCCTTAGATAGTTAGTCCAAGCGGCTGGCAATAATGGCTTATTATTGTGCCCAAACTTGGAACGAAATACATGAGGCTGTTGTCCACGGCACCGACATACCTGGCAGACCACAAAAGGGCGAGCAATCCGAATAGATTGCTCGCCCTTTGCATAAATCACTGGTTTCTCAGATGTTTTTTATGTCATACAGATACCAGCTCAGCGCGGTATAAATCAAATATACGGGTATAAGTTCCGCCCAACAATGAACCACATTTAATACATACCGCATTTTTCAACCTATTATCACTCCCCGGTATTCAAAACTGGGGAGTGCGTTTTTAAAGTAAGAAAGCACGAATAATCCAACCTTAAGAGCGGATTATTATCGTGCTTTTTGTCAGATGATATTTTTGGAATTACGCTCTACAATCGAGCTACAATCTCTCTGCCATTTGGGAAATTCAATATTTCTTTGCTCACTGCGAGATCAATGATTTTGACTCGAAACTCCACTTGAATATGGCGCTCACCATCAATAGTCGCTTTAGCTAGAAGCTCGTCCACCAGTTGTTTTTTCAACAAAAAGACACGATGTTGTTCCTCGGGGGAGTGAGAATTAGCGTTGTTCAACTCTTTCATAGCCGCTTGAAGTTCCGCCACATAATCAATGACTTTTCTTTCCCAATCCAGTTCGGTATAGGTTTTCAGTTCTTGCTCAATGGTCGCCAGCTTGTGCTTCAAGCGCTCTTCTTTGCCATATAATCCACGCATCAGTTCAGAAAAATCGTCATCATCCTTCCGTGCTTTTCTTGCATCAGTGATAATTTGCTGGCGCTTGACAGACTGTTTTTCCAATTCTGTGAGCAACTCCTTTTGAACCTGAGTCAGATATTCATAGTTTTGTTGGAGTTGATGGACCAGCTCTTTAGCTTGCGCAAGCAAGAAATCCGGGTTCATCACGAAATCATACAATTTTTCCCAAATCTGCGCTTCCGCATTTTTGGCATTCACAGATTTTGGACAATCCGGCGATCTAAGCTCCTTGTGGGGCTGTGGGCAGAAGTATGTGCTAATCGGTGTCTTGCGCTCAACCCATTCCCCTTTGCGGCTACGGCGATAAGCTGCAGTGCGTGCACGCCAGGTCAGATTGCAGGCACATTTTAGATGCCCGGATAGCAGGTAATTGTTTTTCTTACGGTGTTTCGGATGGGTTTTGTTTTCTTCTCTCATTTTTACGAACAACTCATAGATCGGCATATCAATGATAGGCGCAACGGGTATATGAAAGGTTTGCCCTGCACGCGAATAAGTTTTGAAGCCACAGGTGTACTCTTTGGCAGCCTCGAGTATAGCCTGAATACTTGATCGAGACCATCGAATGCGTCGGGGAATGCTACCACCTTTCTGTGGCGCATTGGCGTCGATCAATCGTTTTCGAATCTGCATGATGGAAATTTTTTGGATGTACCATGCGAAGATTTGACGCACCCATTTCGCTTCTTCTTCCATGATATGAATTTTCTCACCAACACGAATATATCCGTAGCGATCTTGCCCTGTGTTCGATTTGCCAGCCTTGAGCCGTGCAATTACCCCCATTGCCATCCGCTCCTGCATACTTTCTAGTTCCATTTGGGCAGCCCAAGCGCGTATCGGGGCAATTTTAGGGTCAAAAGTTTCTTTGGCCAGCAAGATTGTGATCTTGTATCGCTGGACAACTTCCAGAACCATAAGCATAGATCGAAGCCCTCGATACAATCTGTCTTCACGCCAAGCCAGGATCACATCAAAGTTCCCCTTGGGTGTATCTTGAAGCATGGAAAGCAAAGCAGGACGGTCTGAACGTAATCCCGTTGGTTCTACAAATTTGTTCTTGACGCGATATTTTTCAATATCCCGATAGACATGAACAGCAACCAACCCTTTTTCGTTTGCTAAAAGTCGACAATCGTTTTCTTGCTCAACCGGGCTGGCTCCTTCTCCTTGAGCTTCGGAGGAAGTACGGATGTAGATCGCGGCTCTTTGTTGCATCTCCATTTCCTTGTCCGGAAATTAGCCAACAAAAAGCAAAAAGGCTGCTAACAAGCAAGCCCTTTTGCACAGATTCAATCGAGACTTATTCTGGATGGAATTATAGTGACGTCCACTTTCGCATGTCTTGATCTAGCTGCGCTAAATCGACAAGTCGAATCCCCTTCGTAGACCAATTAGCGCCAGATGGCAATGTTTCTTCGATTTCGCTGGAATAATCCAGTGCGCCTGATGACCATCCTGAACGAGAAAATCCAGTGAAAAAGATTTCCCATTTCCCTTCTTTTGGAATGATCTTATCCACTTTCTTCTCGATTAGCTCTTTCAACACGCCCGCTTTGATTTGCCCGCGCGTCCATTTGCACTCGCCTAAGATTAAGGTTTTCTCCATGGAATTATAGCCAACGACATCTACCTGCGCTTTTGCATTCCATGTACTACCAACCTGATCGGGGAGATAGGGAAGTTCTTCTTTTGCTCCGGCACGGATGGTCCACTCACGGCATATTTCTTCCCAAGTATAAGTGCCGATGAAATCTATAAGATGTTTTTTAATTTCCGCGAGAGCCTGATCCTGTATGCCCAGAGCAAGCTGTTCCTGGCGGTTTTCGAGGAAGCGGAAGTAGAAACGCAAGTAGGGATCGGTGATATGGTAACGCCCAGCCCTGGAATTCTTCATCAGCGTTAGAGGGATACGCCTTTCGACAAATCCAGAATCTTTCAGCACGCTCAGATATTTACTCACATGTCCACTTGCCAAACCCGTGCTGGCGACAATCTCCCTCACAACATGTGCGCCTTTTGCGATAGCACTCAAAATGGAAATATAATTATGCGGATCGGAAACAAAATCTTGCAGAAGCAGTTTCGGTTCTGCTTGAAGCAGGTTATTTGAGGTGAGAAGTTCATCTTTGATGTTTTGAGAAATGCTTTTTCTTGGGTCTACCCTTTCCCAATAGGCTGGGACACCGCCAAAAATTGCGTAAATAGCAACTCTGTCGACCGCTGAGTAGTTTGGAAAAAAGCGACCTGTTGCGCCAAAAGAGAGAGGGCGCAGGTATAGCTGCGCAGATGCACGACCATATAAAGGTGCCTGATAGGAAAAGAATTCCCGTTTCATCATCCCCAAGTGCGAACCGGAAAGACATAAAAAGAGATTGCGCTTGGAAAGAAGATGATCCCATAAATTTTGCAACTGTCCGGCTATGTCTGGGGTAACTTCGAGTAGGTATGTGAATTCATCTATGAACAGGGCTAAGCGTTCTTCCTCTGCAAGTGAAGCGACTTGTTGAAAAGCCTGTTTCCAATTTGTGTAGCTGAAATTATCTGGAGCAGGATTGTTGGGATTGGCAAAATTATAGACTGCTTGGGAAAAAGAACGTAATTGATTGGCAGCCGATGTATGCGTTGCAACCCAATAGAGCGCACGTTGTTTGGAGCGGTGTATCCACTCGACGATCAAAGCCGTTTTTCCTACTCGTCGCCTACCGTATAAAACCAGAAATTTTGCGTCTGGAGAGTCCCACAATCTTTCCAATTGTTGTAGCTCTCGCTGTCTGTCCAGGAATTCAAATTTCATAGCATATCACCTCGCTCTGTAATTATTGTACTTTTGAGTATTATACTTGAAAGTATAATAACTTATGGGTTTGAAATTGATTCCGTTCAAGATGCGGGATACCGCCCTTGACGTTAGACACTACGCGGTCTCCCAGATGAGATGTGGAGCGCTACACCCACCCTTTTCGCTCCCAACGCGTGATGAGCGCCAAGCGCCGATCATATTGCTTTACAAATCTTTGGACTTGTGTTTTGAACCGAAATCCTTCCTCTTTGTATTCAGCCAACCCATACAGCTTCTCAAGAATTTCTGTGGCTTCATCATAAACACTGGCTTTGGCCCCGCCTGTAAGCACTCTCTCTACATCCAGCCAGAGTTGGGGCTCTTCTTTTTCCAACTTTTCCATGCGGGCAATATGATTTTTGTGCCTTTCTTCTGCCACCCATTTTCTTTCAATCTCTTCCAGTTCCTCGGCTCTTTGGAACAATTCTCCAATTGTGCGTAGCTTGGGTTGCTTCTTTTCATTTGGTTTATCAAAAGAACGCAGTTTTTGACGCAGCGCGGCGACCGCACCAGGCTCTGCGTTGGCGATTTTGAGCAGAAATTCGTCGCATTCCTGACGGGAGAGACGGGAGATGAGTGGTGCAAAATCCTGCCCTTTTAACGACAGCAAGTTTGGGCTACGTTCGGCTGCGGCAGAGACAAGGAAAGGGTCAATCTCGAAGGCATCCATAAAAGTCCGCAAGGGCAGGCTGAGTTCATTCAATCCGGCAGGAACGGGCGGCTCTGGGTCTTGGTAGAAATTGTCGGGGTCATCTTCATCTTCATCTTCTTCGTACCAATCAGCTTGCTCTGCCATTGCGTTAAGCCAGGCGATATAGAGCACGCGATGATCGCCCTGAATGATGTCATCACGCAGACGGGAGAGCGTGGAAAGATGGTTTTGCTCTTCATAATCGCCGCCATAGCCATCGTCATCGCGCTTCTCAAATTTCAAAACCAGCTTGCCCTCGATCTCTCGGATATTGACATGTTCTTCGTCGAAATAGACTTCGAGCGCAACCGCATTGATCAGCCCTTTGGGAAAGCTGAACGCCAAATCGTAGCTGCCCCAATTGGCAAAATAGAGATAGGCATTAAAATACTTTGCCAACACGCTGATGGGATCATGTTTGAAATCCCCCCAGTTATATGAGACACTCGCCTGCATCGCGTTCACTTCAATATGGCTGGAGAGTGCATCCACAGCGTTTTGCTCATCCATTGTCAGCGGGCTTTCAAGCCTCTGCCATTCATAATATTGGTACTCGCTCATGGCGAAATCCTTATGATAAACTTCAGAAAAGAGAGAAATATGCCAAAAAAGCAAAAAGTACAATTCGGCAAATTGCCACCGAAATACAAGTTTATCTTTAATCCCTACACGGATGTAAGATTTTCGTCTTGTCCAAAATGTTCTGGAAAAACATTAATTCGTAAAGTCCCTTTGTTCATCCATGTTTACCCCACGTATCCAACCACGATCAACAAACCCTGCCGCTACTGCCCACAATGCGATCTCTTGATCGTTCATAAAGATGAATTGGAAAATATGTTGACTTTAGCTCATCAGGAAAATAATCCTGGGATCGTTGGAAATGAATATCTGGTTCTCGGCACACTTGATCCTTCCGCTTGGCGCAAACGGGATAAAGAACCTATAACAATGGAAAACGCCCAAGCAAACGTGCATGATTTCAAAGAGCGTCTTGATATTAAGCCTGCCTACCGATAAAACATGAACATCATCCACGCCCACTACCAGCCCCCGCAAAACGCCGATGACCCTGTAGGCATCTACTTTTGGGCAGAAACGCCCGATGCACCGCAGCCCTCTCCGCGTCGCGGGCGTGCAGCGAAAACCCCCAAGCCAAAAGTGCATCCCTTTGCCACTGCGCCCACTATCAAGGGTGAAAAACGCACACTCACCCTACAACTCCCCGAAGTCAGGGGTATCCCCACGCCGTCACCGCAACTCATCCATAATTGGGATATTCCCACTGCCGAAAAAACGCTTTCTCCTTTTAATCTGGATGCGATCTGGGTGCCAGCCCCGGATGCGGTTGCCCTTCTTCTGGCATTCTCTGTGCCCGAACCGATTCTTGACGGAACGCGCCTGGAACCTGGGCTTGTTACCCGTTTCTGGAGCAGGGTCGCGTCCCTGGCATTGGAAGCGCTATCTGCACAAAAACTGGTGCCAATCATCGAAGGCAACGACGCACGTTGGCTGCCCGTCCTCGACAGTCCGCGTGATGCCCAACGCCTGAGCCAACTCGAAGCCGCCATGCCACCCCTGTGTCGAGCAGAATTTCCTGAAATCTCCTCGAAGAATTTGCTCAACAGCTTCCTGAACACATTTTGCGATTCTCTCGCTAGAACTTGGGGCAAGGAATCCGCTCCAAGATCAGACAGCGAACCTGCCTCTCGCTGGATTTCCGCCTTATTCAACAAAAATCCCGCCATCCAACTTTCCCCAAAGCAAATTCGTCTGCTCAAACCCAGCCAGCGCGCCTGGATGCGAAATCTGCATGTTGCGGGTGATGAGACCTCGCGCGTGGCTTTTCGTTTGGAAGCGCCCGCGTCGGAAAAGGACGCGTGGAATCTGCATTATCTGATTCAAGCAAAAGACGACCCCAGTTTGCTGATCCCCGCAGAAGAAGTTTGGAAAAAATCGAAAGGTGCGCTGACGCGCTTGGGACATCGCTTTGAGCAGCCACAAGAGAAATTGCTTACGGGGCTGGGTTACGCGGCACGTCTCTTCCCGCCGATCACAAAAAGCCTGAAAAGCAAAATTCCCACAGAGTTGAGCATCGATACGCAAAACGCCTATTCCTTCCTGCGAGAAACCGCGCCAATTTTGGAGGGCGCGGGTTTTGGCATCCTTGTGCCGCCCTGGTGGAAGAGGCAGGGCGCGCGTTTGGGCGTAAAAGCCAAGCTGAAGACGAGCAAAGACAAAGTGGCTAAAGGGATGATGACCCTGCAAAATCTGGTCAGCTACCAATGGCAGCTATCCATCGGCGATACAGAGTTGACGGAAGAAGAATTTCTCGCTCTTGCCAACATAAAATCCCCGCTGGTGCAGATACGTGGCGAATGGGTCACACTCAACGCGGAAGATATTGAAGCCGCAATTGCGTTTTGGAAGAAAGAGCAGTTCGAAGGCGAACTCTCCCTGCTCGAAGCGATGCGTTTGGGTTTGGGCGGTGAAGAAGCTGTAGGCGGGTTGAAGATCAGCGCAGTGGAAACAGACGGCTGGCTGAAAGAGTTGATGGAAGGTTTTGAGCAATCGGAAAAGTTGGAAGAATTAGCCCAGCCGATAGCTTTGGCTGGCGAGTTGCGCCCTTATCAGAAATACGGCTATTCGTGGCTGGCGTTTTTGCGTAAATGGGGCATGGGCGCATGTTTAGCCGATGATATGGGGCTGGGCAAAACAATCCAGACGATTGCGTTGTTGCAGCGTGAAAAAGAGTTAAATGGCAAACTCCCCGCCCCAGCCTTGTTGATCGCGCCGACTTCGGTGGTCACGAACTGGGAGCGGGAAATTGGCAAATTTGCGCCCAATCTCGAATCCTATGTTCATCGGGGCGCAACCAGACTAAAGTCGGGGGCGTTTCGGGATGCTGTAAAAGATAAAGACGTGGTGCTGACCAGTTATCCGCTGGCGCGCATTGATGCCAAATCCCTCCAATCCATCCAATGGCTAGCGGTGATTTTAGACGAGGCGCAGAATATCAAAAATCCCGCCGCAAAACAGACGCAGGAGATCAAAAAACTTGAATCCGATTTTCGGATTGCATTGACGGGCACGCCCGTTGAAAACCGCCTTTCGGAACTTTGGTCAATTATGCAGTTTTTGAATCCAGGTTATTTGGGCAAGCAAAAGGTGTTTCGGGAAAAATTTTCCCTGCCGATCGAGCGTTATCAGGATCAGGAGGCGGTCAAGCAGTTGCGACAATTGACGACGCCCTTTATTTTGCGGCGCGTAAAAACCGACCCGACCGTGATCAGCGACCTGCCCGAAAAAGTGGAGACGAAGGTCTATTGCTCGCTGACTGAAGAGCAGGCGACCTTGTACGAAGCGGTGGTGCAGGATGCGCTGAAAAGCATCGAGGGCGAGGAGGGGATGCAGCGGAAGGGTTTGGTGCTGAGTATGCTAATGCAGTTGAAGCAGATTTGTAACCATCCCGTGCAGTATTTGCATCAGATGGACAAAAAGGCGGGCAGCGTTTCGCTGGATGATCGCAGTGGGAAGTTGGAGCGTCTGGGCGAATTGCTGGAAGAGGTTTTGGAGCGAGACGAGAGGGCGTTGATCTTTACGCAATTTACCGAGATGGGCGATATTTTGACCGAGCACTTGCCAAAATCTTTAGGCACGGCAACCCAGTTTTTGCACGGTGGCACGCCCACCAAGAAACGCGACGAAATGGTGCGCCGTTTTCAGGAGGATGATTCTGCGCCGCCCGTTTTTATTTTATCGCTCAAAGCAGGCGGGACGGGTTTGAATTTGACGCGCGCTAATCACGTTTTTCATTTTGACCGCTGGTGGAATCCCGCAGTGGAAAATCAGGCAACTGACCGCGTGTTCAGGATTGGGCAGAAGCAAAATGTGCAGGTGCATAAATTTGTGACCACTGGCACGTTGGAGGAGATGATTGACGATATGATCGAATCCAAGAAGGCGCTGGCAGATGCTGTGGTCGGCACAGGCGAGAAGTGGCTGACCGAAATGAGCACAGATGAACTGCGGAAGGCAGTTAGCTTGAGGAAATTTTAAGGATTTTGGTACACGGAGTTACACGGATTGCACGGAGAAGGATTGTAGCGTTAGAAGTGGAAATTAAATAACATACAATATTGTAGTGGAGATTGAGTAGCTCGAGCACAGCTTTATCGTACTTGAGCGTATCGAAATCGAAGCGGTTTTATGAGAAAAATGTGTTTTTAATTCTCCGCTTTGGTTTCGATACGCCTGACGATACTGCTGCCAGGCTACTCAACCTCCGCTATCACAATGGAGTAAATATGTCCTATTACTATTTCAAACCAACAAAAGCCAAGGAAGTGGAAGATGGCATCAAAGCGCGCAGTAAACGCGGCGCGTTTGCATCCAGTTGGTGGGCAAAACGCTGGATAGCGGCGCTGGAGCGTCTGGTCGATTCGGGCAGGCTGGGGCGCGGGCGCAGCTATGCGCGCAAGGGTCAGGTCATCTCGATTGACGAGAAAAAAGACGGCATTCTGGCAAAAGTACAGGGATCGCGCAGCACGCCCTATAAAGTGACGATCAAAATCGCCTCTCTCAGCGACAGCCAATGGGATGCCGTAATTGACGCGCTCGCCGAACAAGCCATCTTTACAGCGCAGCTTTTAGCGGGCGAAATGCCTCAGGATATTGAAGAAGCCTTTAAAGAAGCGGGGGCAAGCCTCTTTCCCGAAAAGCGCGGCGATCTGGAAACCGACTGCTCCTGTCCTGATTGGGCGAATCCCTGCAAGCATGTCGCTGCGGCGCATTATATTTTGGGCGAACGCTTCGACGAGGATCCTTTTCTCATTTTCCGCCTACGGGGACGCACGCAGGAAGAAGTGATGTCTGCTCTTCGGGAGCGTCGGGCTGGTGAAGATGATTTTGCCGAAGAAGAAGTGGAAGAAGAAATTATTCCCCCATTGGAAGAAAGCGTCTCGACTTTTTTTGAGCTTGGTGCGCCGCTGGACACATTTTCTGTGCGTATACAGAATCCTGCCATCAAAATACCCCTGCTCAAACGCTTGGGGGAGGCAAACTTTGTGCCAAAACCCGGCATCGAAGTGCTTTTGCAGGGCGCTTACGCCAGCATCAGCGAGAAGGCGGTCGCGTTGGCGTATGGGGAGGAGGAAGATTGAATAAAGTGAGTACTTGGTTTACATCAGACACCCATTTTGGACATGCGAATATCATTCAGTATTGTAACCGCCCTTATACATCTCTTTCTGAAATGGATGATGTCTTGGTGACAAATTGGAATCAGATTGTACGCCCGAACGACATGGTATATCACTTGGGCGATTTTACGCTAGGTGGAGAAAAAGAAGCCGCTCCGTATTTTGCTCGTCTCAATGGGAGAATCTCTATTCTCCCTGGCGGGCATGATAAAGGTTGGCTCTCAAAAGATGAATATACATCCAAATCTGGACACTCCATTGTGATTTTGCCCCCGTTGGTAACGATTAAGCTCCAAATCCCCGGATTGAGCCAATCTCAAATCATTGTATTGTGCCATTATGCAATGCGCGTTTGGGATCGTTCTCACTATGGCAGTTGGCAGCTTTATGGGCATTCACATTGCAATCTGCCTCAACATTTGAAAAGCCTGGATGTGGGAGTTGATTGCTGGGATTATTGTCCCGTGTCTTTGGAGCAGGTTACAGAGGAAATGGGCAAAGTAAGTATGTAATTCCCTAACAAACTGGAGTTCTGCGTGCCTACATTTGCTGGAAATTTAAGTAATCGCTTGGCGTTAGGTATGATAAGATGGCTATTATGTCATCACTGTCACGAATTCAGCGCGGTAGCAATCGTGTATACGGGTATAAATTTCGTCCGAAATTAACAGTGGCTGCTTAAGTTCAGGCAAGTTTAGTTTTTTGTTTTTCACTCCCCATGCTAAGAACATGGGGAGTGTTTTGATTTAATGGGCGAGGAGAAAATCCAATCTACGCACTTGGTGGAGGCTTTACTGTATAGGCCAAAGGAGATGATAACCTAAGAAGGTTGGGTGTTAGTATACGAATAAAAAACTGTGATACACGCCACACAACAGCTCCTATATACGGGATTGCAAAGTTAGGATACCTCGAAAGCCCTCTGTTTACATAAAAATTTGGGCCGTGGGTAAATTGAGGCGATAGGATGATTCTGCGAGGAGCATGCATTTGCAACGTAGCAGTCTCATCTCATAAAAACGAGATTGCTTCGGCGATAAAACTGCCTCGCAAAATCATTATCACTTATTCTTTTGCCACCACCCAAGAATTTACCAAGGGAGTTAGGGTTTTGCTAGATGAATGTGTTCCCCTACTATTAGACATGCGCTGCAGCCGCGCGAGGAACGAGTGTCGTTATACATCAATTTTATAAATTTAGACTCTTTCATTTTTTTTTGACTCTAACCAGTGTAGAGAATTTTGATCTCCATCGAGTATCAGTGACGGTAAATACACCACCAGAAACGAAACGAACATCCTCAACAGTGTAAAATGCTTTGGGATTGAAACGTTTTATATGAATATCCATAAAAGGTAATTGGGAACGTTTGATTACGGTAAATAGCAAATGTACCAGACCAGTAGAACCTTCTGCGTTGACCATGGTGATACTAAAGTTATTATTTCTCAGGAAAGCGACTAACTCTGACGCATCACGATGAGTAACCACTCGGACAATAATCTTACCTATAGCAAGTTTCTCCTCAAGGAAAATACCAATGAAGTTGCCAATAGCAAAACCGAGTGCATAGGCGAGATAGTTGGCTATATTGGTTAGGTTCTGCATGACCTGGCCAATTGCAAGCAACCAAATCAAGACCTCGAAGAATCCGAGTATTGGAGCAACTACTTTCTGACCTCTGGCAACAAGAATTATGCGAAGTGTGCCTAAAGATACATCTATAATTCTTGCAAGGCAGATGAGAAGTGGAATAACAACCCAAGTAACGACAGTAGGGTTTATAAAATCGTTCATAATCATATCCTATTATTAATTTGGGTATAACGATGGCGTAAGTTGCCCGCCAACTTTCTGAACGCAACCCAGTTTTATCTTGAAGTAGATGTTTTCAAGCAGACTTTGATGACAAGTGGCGTATCTGCAGGCGAAGCCGCAAAACAGAAAGTGGCCACTCGATTGGCCGTTTCCCAAACCTGATTGGTGGGGACCAAGGTTTTATAAACCAAGCGCATAGAATGATATTGCAACATTTCCCAGTTCAATGAGTTCATTTTTTGAAATAGGCTCAACCTCCGGTGGTTGTATATTTGGAGCATCTGCGGGGGGTAATATCAGGATGCGCAACAGGCTATATTGCTAGAGTAGAACTTCACAATCATCACCAACCCTATTGAAACTCTCTTCAGTTGGGCTTCATTTGGGGCAACCTTTCAATATGATAACCTTGTAGATAATAATCGTATCGAAACCGGCAGAATAGTTATTGGGGAGGGAACAGCTACCGGACTTGTAACTACGATACCAGGCACCATAAATGTCTCATCAGGGATATTTGATGCGGGCATTGACGTTTATGGCTCAAGATATGCCCATGGATTAACAGGTGGAGTATATAAATGATAGCCTTTATGGAGGGAGTATTCATATTGTTTATTCTGTACCGCTCCGCTTCCTTTCAAGTGAAAATTCGTAATATCAGCTATTTAATGAGCCTAAATATAGTTTCGTAATCCTTTTCCATACTTTGCAAAACTGGCAAATTAGTAAAACTTTCAATTTCCCGTATTGCCAATGGCGAGCTAGAACATAAACCAGATATGGCATCTGGTACTAAGCCAAACTCTTCCTTTAGGACATGAATACCGCCAAAAACTGACGATGAGCCCGGAGCACAAAATATCAATTTGTGGATTCGGTCACGCACCTCTGGCATCCTAAGCAACATCGCAGTTTCTCTCTGAAAAATGCCATCTGCAAACTCAATAACCAGGTATTTTTTTGGATCATTACCATATTTCATATCAAAGGAATTAAACATCCATAGCAACTTCTCCGCATCCATCAAATAACTTGACGGATAACCGAAGTAAGTAAAGTCTGCAATATGCTCAGCCCCGCAGTCATTCATTAGAAGAATGTCCTTCAGACTGGCTGTGCCAGTAATTTTCGCTGCTCTTACGTTCCTCCCAGAGGAAGAGAGCGCATAACAACATGCCGCTGCTGCATGGGTTTTGCCGCTGTTCATGCTGGTGCCAATACAAAGAATAACTTTTGCGCCGCGTTTTTTTCGAGTTGTGTTCTTGGGTTGTAAAAGTATGTAGTTCCTCGTGTTGATTACCTTTCCTTCTGCGTCGCAAATATATCCCAAGACGCGTATTCTCGTGGGTGCACTAATCAAATGGTTTTGCGTTTTAACCTCACCAACAATACCGCCTTGACTAAAGAGATCTAAATGTTCCGTAAAGGAATCAGGCACCAACCCTTCAAATTGATCAGGGGCATAGCGGTTTCCAAAAACAAAAACCGAACGAGTGCCTATATTGAGTGTATGTAAACGAGCTGATTGGTTTTGAATATATTTGTGGTGTCCAAGCTTAATCACCTCGCCAAAGATGAGATCACCAACCTCCGGCTTTTTTTTATTCGAGGCATCATATTGTTTTATCTTCGATTTTGGCACTGAAAAAGCGGAGCTTGGGATGATGCGATTGGATTTTATTTTTTTGATATCCATTATTTTTTCCTAAATAGTAGATGATCCACAGAAAAGATATAGATACTTTAGCGTGTGGAAAAGATGTTTGTATGACGTAGCTCAAGATAAAGCCTCCTTCATAGGGAAAGGTTCCATCTTATGAATTTCGTTCTGGATGAAAAGATGTCTCTTGCTGAAAAAAAATAGTTGCACACGGAATATGCTTAGAAAAGCATTTAGTGCATTGGTAAGCCTTGTCTAAATATCTCTTGGGGCGATCATTCCCCACCGCCCTGCTGCAAGATACAGAATCTCAAGGATGAGATCTTCATATGCAATACCATCTGCTGCTGCCTGAATGCAAAGGTCGCTATATCCTGGAGTTAGCCCAGGTAGTGGATTGATTTCAATGAGGCGAGGTTTATCTTCATTATCCAAACGGATATCAACACGTGAGACATCTAATGCACCTAAAACTCGATGCGCGCGTAAAGCCAAACGGTGCATTTTTCTTGCCAATACCGGTTCTATATCTGCCGGGCATAGATATTCTGGTGCCCCCTCTATACCCAGTTGTTGCGCTTTGGCAGCGTGGCTATAGATACCAGGGGTCGTAGACTTAGCTGTATTCAATTCCAAAATAGCCAAGCGATGAAAGCCATCTTTCTCATACCACTTGGGATAACGGCTAAATCTTTTAGCATCTGGACGCCCAAGCTGCCCCACAGTGAATTCTCTCCCAGGCAAGTAGTTTTCAACAAGTGCCGGTTGTCTATAAGTGTTGATAATATAATTGATGCGTTCAAAAAGTTCAGCTTCACTCTCTATACGAGCTTTCATATCAACACCCATCCCTGTGCCTTCACGAGATGGTTTTACAAAAAGCGGAAATTTTAGCTCTGGGCGTAGATGTTCATCTCCAAAGATGAATTCCTGAAAAGAAGCAACTGGAAGATTGCGATCTCTCCATATTCTTTTTGTAAGATTCTTATCCAGTGCAATCCCATTGGTTAATACTCGTGAGCCAGTGTAGGGAATTCGCATCATTTCCAATAACGCTGGCGTTTGGGCTTCACGAGCATCCCCGCCCAAGCCTTCCGCAATATTGAAACAAATATCTGGCTTATACTCCCTTAGCGCGAAAGGCAGGTTTTCGTCTGCCATAATAAAGGTGGTTTCATGGCCATCTGTTTCTATAGCAGCTTGAATAGCGCGGATGGTATCAATATGGTCGAAATCGGCATAGGCATCGGGAGGTATATCTACTGGGCGATGCTGATTTTCATCCTTGATATTAGCTAAAACAGCCACGCGCCAATGTGGAGGGTCAAGAAGCCATACACTTGGTGATTGAGATATTTTCATTTTGCTCCTAAAATGGATGCAATATATTTAAATACCTACGCCCTCCAACTTGGAGGTAGGCAGGAGAAAAGCGCTTTCAAACTTTTGTGATGTTCAAAGGGCTCTAAGAACAGGGGTCCTTCTTTCTAAAAGCATCCCTGTTCTTCGTTATAAATCGTAGTCGTACTCCTCCTCGTCTTCATTTTCATACTCATATTCATATGTCCAATCCAGTTCTATTGGAGAGAGAGAAATTACCTCCAGTTCAGATCTACATTCTGGGCATGTCTTTTTGAGCCCTAGAAACAATTTCTTTGAGAAGGATATGTTGGTATCACACTCAGGGCATGCACCAATTTGCTTCATTTTTATGGTTATCTTTTTATTGGTAGTCATAGTAATTCCTTTCGTAATCATCTTCATAATCGTAGTTATCAGCAGGCCAATCCAGTTCCAGTGGATCAAGCCAGATAACTTCAAGGTGAGCAGTGCACTTTGGGCAAATGACAAACTCGCCTAATGCAGGGTTGTTACCAGCATCGACCATTTCTTGACAAGAAATACAATTTGCTTTCATTAAAGCCAACCTCCAACATAAAAAACTGAAAGTGAACTAGAGCATTATCTCTTCTAATTCACTTTCAGTTTATAGCATTGCTGTGTAAATCTTGTGCAAAAAAATATCTAAAGGAGGTATTAAAAAGGGCGTATCGTGTAAAAAAACACGTTATCTTTTATATTTGGAGTTTGTATCCTGCTCCAGAGATGGTGATAACATAACAAGGCTCTTGCGAATTCTTTTCGATCTTCGTTCGCAAGCGCTTAACCAGTCCACGGACTAAATCACGATTCCCCTTGCCCGTATAACCCCAAATGTGTTCTATTAGGCGTTCTGATGAGATCGATTGTCCAGCATTAATCATCAGGATATATAGCAAGCGAAACTCAAGCTGTGTAAGTCGTTTCGGCTCTTGCTCGAGAACCGTCACAGATCGCTCGGAAGGATCTAGATGAATATCCCCAGCCGTAAGTACAGGTAAGCTAAAAAGTGGTACTCCTGATGTTCGTCGCATTAGAGAACGGACCTGAGCAATGAAGAGGCGGGAGCTATATGGACGTGTACTCACCCAATCTATTCCAGCATTGAGTAAACCTACGTGCGTATCTTCTGTTTGTGGTTCGCATATCACTACGATTGGTACAGAGGTAAGTGCGCGCAACTGCTTGATCAAATTTGTGGGTAAGTTCCGGTTTGGAAAGGTCAGTACAAACAGTTCTACTGCATTTTCATTCCAATTGCCCACAATCTTCTCGAGCTCCGTGCTAATGCGCACGACCAAGCCCGCGCGCTGTAGGGTTTGACGTAATACAGCACTTTCGTCGGAGTTGTGAGATAGTAATAAGGTTTCCATTTAGACACCTCTAGATTCTTCAGTTTTTTGTTTTTTACTCTGTAGTTACTTGAAAGAGTTGATAAAAAAGATAACGCCATTATACCGAATGTAACCAAACATTTTTTATGGAAGAATGCTCATATAACAAAATGTGACCACACGTCAAACACAAAAGTTGATTATTGTGCACAGCAGAGAAATATTTGATAGACCACAAAAGGGCAAGTAGTTCACTCGGATTGCTCGCCCTTTTATATGAATCACTGTTTTTTCCTGCCTTCATATAGGTATAACTATCCTTGCTCTCATCATATATTGTTGTCGCTTGTGATTACTTAGCCAATATAAAATACTGGGGCATTTTAAATGGTTCTTCTTACCGAATGACGGTTAGAAGCTCAGCGCTGTATAAATCAAATATATGGGTATAAATTTCGTCCAATCCGATTTGTGTCCGCAGGGCATGGCATATAACGTTTTTTTTTGGACATGATAGGCTAATGTTGTGCCCAATAACCATCAAAAAACAGTCCATTTACATGTATCCCTGCCCTTGCGGCTATTTTTCTGACCCTGAACGTGCCTGTACCTGCTCCCACCAAACTGTAACCCGCTATCAAAAACGAATCTCCGGTCCCATGCTCGATAAAATTGACATTCATATCGAAGTGCGGCGCGTGGATTTTGAGAAATTGTCCGATAATAGGCGGGGAGAAGCCTCGGATGAGATTCTCGCTCGGGTTGAGGTAGCACGTCAAAAACAAAGAGCGTGTTTCGCTGATCTCAACAACGGGGTGATGACCAATGCCGATATGCGTGTTGCCGAAGTACGTCAATTTTGTGAGTTGGATGAAGTTGGGCAGCAGCTCATCAAAGCGGCGATGTCGCAGTTGCAACTCTCCGCACGCGCCTATCATCGCATCCTTAAATTGGCACGCACGATTGCCGATCTAGCGGGGGAAGAGAATATATAATCCGCGCATTTGGCGGAGGCGTTACAGTACCGTCCGAAAGGGATGATGGTTTAGAAAACCAGGTGCTGTTTTTTGATCATGTGTATTCATAGTCGAAGACACATGCTTTTCTTTTTAACTCTTGCTTTCCCCCCTCTTTACCCTATTTGTTTAGCTTTGTCATAACTGTCACCCAAAAACATGTGTTAATTAAAGATAAGTCTAGCGACATGACAGTTAGTAATTAGTTGGTTGATTGGCAGGCAAAATCGAGTAAAGTTGTTTTTACGACAAAACACAAAACTCGGAGACGCCAATGCCAATCAACCAACTCAATCATACATGGATT
>Ga0209361_1000377_pt1 | contig 42616 bp, 59 predicted proteins | sample SaaInlV_200m_DNA_3_FD_184657 | JGI IMG/M metagenome (GOLD analysis project Ga0209361, IMG submission 184657) | Marine microbial communities from expanding oxygen minimum zones in the Saanich Inlet - SI037_S4LV_200m_DNA (SPAdes) (version 2) | ecosystem: Environmental > Aquatic > Marine >... | reverse complement strand
CCAATATGAGTATGAAATGATTCTTTTTTTGAGATTTTCATCAGCCATTTTTTTGAGTGATTAAAGTAAAATAATACAGGAGAATTGTTCTTTATTTTTTCCATGAATTTAGCCTAGAAAATTTAGATAAGAATCTACTGATAGAATTAAGCGCGTGATCAAGGACAATAAAATAAAGAGAGGAGTCTATGATTTTTCTTCAAGACCACAATGAATGCATCTTTTAGATGAAAGTATTTCAAACCATGCAAAATTATGTACAAATCCAGTTTTACAACTCATAAGGAAATTAATTGACAGGTGTGAATTCAAGAGTTCTTGTCAAAAACAATATCGATCAAAAATGTTAATTTTGATTGATTTTTTGATGACGTAAAACAAGCACCAAATTATACAAATGGTATTTTAGTGAGAATAAAACAACAATGTAACATGACTGAGCTCAAAGTACAGGGATCTGGAGGATACATCATTGCTGACTTGAATGATGAACAAGCTAAAAAAGCAGATTTAGGAGTCGGGAAATTGTTTTTGGCACCAATTGGAAAATTAGAGACAGAAAACATGTTCAAGCATTATTGTAATAATTGTGAGACAGAATTTAACAATCCACCAAAAATTCAACTAGAAGAAAATACCAATGAACAAGTTGCAGATAATCTAATTTTAATAGAAAGAGGTCAATACACATGTGAAAAGTGTAGTTCAATAATTGGCGAATACAGAGTCTTTAAGAAAAATGATGAATCAAGTGAAGCAGGAAAAGCAAAACCATCACAGTAAATTAGAGAAAGTATCTAAAATGCGTATTCAATAAATATAGCAATTTTACAAACAAATTATGTCAAATCAAAAATGTATTTCTTGTGGAATAGGATTTTTCTCACCAACTGGTGCAGACAAATGTTCTAAATGTGCAGGAAAAGAATCAGAAGGTAGTCAAGGACACGATTCTTGCGGTTGTGGACACAGCCACTAGTCTTTTTTTCATAACAGGCATATAACAAAGAATTTCTAATTAAATTTGTGACAAAGACATCAGAAGAAATGAAAACACTAGTTGAAGAATATATCAAAATAACTAACATAGAGTATAAAGATCAAACAGACAACATTAGAGAAAAGACCAAAGAAATTGAATGGCAATTTCATGTTGGAAAAAATGTGATAATCAGTAAAAATGCAAACAGAGCAGATAGAATTCACCTTAATGTCAATATGAGATTTACACCAGATGATGCAAAATTACTAGTAATTAAAAATCCAACATTTTCAAAAACAGTTATGGAGATTAGTGCAATTTGTACAACATGTAATGTTGGACATCAATGGATAAAAAGCAAAGAAGGTATTGTAGGGTTAGCTATTTTTTCACATGTAGATGAGCAAGGATTAGATAGAATTTCATTTCATAATACATGGGATAATGTAGCCAGAGTTTCAGGGCATGTTCAAAAAGTCCTACGTTCAAACTTTAGTGGATTTTCATCTCAGGTAAATACTTCAGACGATACAGTTGAAAAATCAATGTACGGGTAAAAGATTATGAAAAATCAATGAAAATCACAATTTTCAGAAAACATAGGTGCAAATTTTTATTGGTTAATTTTGATGATCGGTAATTGGTTTGCACGCTAATTATTGTTGACTAAAAATTGGCCACGCATAAAATCAAAAAATTTTACAAAAAACAACGGTTACAGCATCAAAATATCACTTCATAAAAAATTTAGATTTATTTTAAAAATGCCACTGCTTTTACAATGTCAGTCTTACTGAGAATTCCAATAATATTACCATGTCTTGATAAGACTCCTGCCCCATTGATATTTTTCTCCAAAAGCATTTTTCCTGTTTTTGCCAAATCATCATCATAATTTACAGAAACAATATCTTTACTCATAATATCTTCTACCTTTGTACTTCCACCAAATCCAGATTCTGAAATGAACCCTTTTCTAGGAAATATTACAGATATCACTGGATCCGTATTATCAAGAACATCTTCATAATTTCCTTGTTTTAAGGCCAGTTCAAATAAATCTCTAAACGTTATGATTCCTACAGGTAGTTCATCATGATTTCGAAGTATCACTCGAGATATTTTTTCATCAATCATTTTTAAAACTACTTTGTATAGGGGAGTATCAGAATATTGCCAGGCATAATATGGGGACATGTACTCGCCGACAATCTTTTCATCAAGATGTGTTTTAGTATAATATCTTACAAGATCAGTTTTTGTTAAAATTCCAACAACATCATTCCCAGATTTTACTACCAACGAACCAATAGATTTTGTGAGCATTACTTCAGCACATTCTATCATACTTGTATGTTCATCAACAGAAATTATTTTTTTGAAAATTGTAGATAACGGAATCTCATTTAATTTTCTTTCAGTATTATCAGTTAGAAGAAAAACTCCCAAATCTTTTTCAGTAACAATACCCGTGATTTTATCATTTTCTGTAACTAAAAGCCTACTCTTTTTTTCATCGATTATTTTTTTTAAAACATCATCTAGATTAGATTCAAATTTTATTGTTCTTGGAGTATTTTTATAATCTAAGGCGTGTTTCATAATTTTGTTAACTTAGTTAGTTATAAAAAATACAAGGCAATTATCACAAATGAAAATAATCCACTTTAGATATTAGAAGAATTTTTCAGATTTTATCCTAATTTTTTAATTTCTAATCGAATTTCTTCTAATTCAGTTTTTAATTTTTCTTGTACATCTAAAGTAATGGAATCATCACACAATTTTTGTAGAATTAAAAATTCTTTATTCTTTAATGAGGAAAGATAATTGTATTCAGTCATAGATTTTCAATGATTTTTTGTAAATTCATTTTTGTATTCTTCATTTTTACTACAGTAAGTTTAAAATTTTTCTTGCAGTCTGATCAATATCTACAGTAGGCTCTGCAGATATGAAAAGTACTTTATCCACAAATGGAATAGTCATAGTTACAACATTTTTTCTTCGAGCAGCAGCATATTCAACTGAACCTAGATTATCATCAAAATCTTGCCTAGTTCTAATTCTCAAAACTGTCTCAATGAACATCTTTTTTCTTTCATTTTCATCTTTTAACGGAGACAACCCAGGCTTGAAATCACCTACAAGCAAATTCCCCATATAATCTAGAAATCCTGCAAATCTTATTTCAGGTAATTCCAAGAGGGAATTACATTTTTGTTGATCTGTTTTATTTTCTACAGACATTTCCATCACTCAAACTAATTCCATTCATGGTTTCATTTTTTAAAAAGGATGATAAAAGTAAACTCGATATTCTCATTTTTGAAAATTACATGAATAAAACAGCGATAGTAATAGCAATCAATGTAATTCCCGCCACAATTATTACACCTTTAAAGAGCATTTTGATTCACTTTACTTATTTTTCCATATTATTTGACAATAGTTACTGGAGCTTTTGCCTTATGCAAAACAAAATTTGATGTACTTCCAAAAAATAACTCCTTTGGAAATCCCATTCCTCTTGATCCTATAACAATTTGACCAATCTTGTTTGCAGGGTTGTTAGCAAACGTGGTTAAATCTATGCCTGAAGAATGACCACCAATAACCACTCTTTCAAATTCAATGTTATTTTTTTCTACTTTTTTCTTTGCAACAGACATTAACGTTTTTGCTTCTTTTTTCCATTTTTTATCTGGGAGTATAGGTGCACGAACAGCAGAAAATGCACTAAAACTAGTATCACTGTGAACCCCAAGAATTGTAGCATCAGATTGTTTTGCAAACAAAATTGCCTGGTCTAATCCTCGCAGGGAATTTTTTGAACCATCCAAACAAACCATAATTTTCTTATTACTCACGTAAAATGTGAGACATCTTTCTTATTTATTTCAAAAGAGGATTATCGATTTTGAAAATCATATCAGATCATTCCAAATACCTGTAAATTCATCGCTAGGAACAACGGTTCGTACTTCTAAAAATCCTAAATGTTCAAGCCATTGTCTTTTATCAAAATATTTGTAGATTCCTTCTTTGTTAGGATAGATAGTAAGAATTTCTTGTTCTCCAACCTCTAAAAGATCTGTTTGGATGTCTAGTCCATCAATGTATAGTCGATGTTGTGTATTGCCATTATTTATGACAGTTAACAAATATGCAAAATTAGTTCTAGTGATAAGATAGGGATTTGGCTCACCATTAATCCCAGAAATTCCTTGAAGTTGAACTTGTCCATCTACATCTTCAAAAGCAACAGTTTGTTCAACTCGTTCTTGCCAAAAAATCTCAACATGTCGGATATTTCCTTGACCGATAAACCCAATTATTACAGCTAAAGATACAACGCCAACTAAAATTGCAACAAGTATTATCATTTTATCCTTTGAAACCACAGTTAATCTACAAATAGATGATATTTTTAAACTAGATACAATTGCTAAGGTTGGGAATTTAGAAAAGTACAAAGAATTCCAAAAATATTGCTTAATATGATATCCATACATGAGAATCAAGCATATCTCTTTAATTCAGATTTCTGCAATATCGTATATGATTTTTAAAAATATTCTAGTGCCTTATGATGGAACAAATTTTTCCAATAGAGCATTTCAAAGAGCATTAGATATTGCAAAAAAAGATGGTTCTAAAATTACAATATTTACCGTCATAGAAGGTGAATATTCTGCAGTAAGGGGTTTTTCTAAAGTTAATCCTCAAGTAATTAAAAAACAACAAAGTGCTGCTAAAAAATATATTTCTAAACTTGAGTCTACAGCAAAAAATAGTGATGTTTCAATATCTGTAAAAATTAAACAAGGAGCCAAAATTGTTAAAGAGATAGTTAATTTTGCAAAATCTAAAAAATCAAACCTTATAGTCATGGGTTCACATGGAAGAACAGGTTTGAATAAATTAATTCTTGGAAGTGTTGCAAATGGCATAGCACAGCAAGCAAAATGTTCTGTAATGGTGGTAAAATAAATGACTTTTAAGAATATTCTAGTACCTTATGATGGCTCTGCTCATTCAAATCGTACTTTCAACAAAGCCCTAGAAATAGCAAAACAACATAATTCAAATCTCAAAGTTGTTGCTTGTTTAGATATTGCAAATCTAGGAGGATGGTACATTGATAAACGAACCAACAATGATATTATGAAAAAGGCAAAAAACCTTACAGAGAAACTTTTTTCAAAACTGGATAATGCTGCTAAAAAAAAATCAATACCAGTGGATTTTAAAATTATAGAGTCAAAGAATACTGTAAACGCTCTAACATCATTTGCAAAATCTAAAAATATTGATCTAATCATAATTGGTTCTTCTGGTAGAGGGGGATTTGACAAAGTATTACTTGGAAGTGTGAGTAATGGAGTCATGCAGAAAGCAAAATGCCCGGTTTTAATCATAAAATAATGATAAATCATGATTAAAAATATTCTAGTTGCATTGGATGGCTCAAAAAATTCTATTAGAGCATTAAGTAATGCAATTCAATTTGCAAAACAAACAGATGCCTCAATTACAGGGTTATTTGTAATTCAGTCATTTCCAACAGAAATGGGTTTGGTAAGAACTATGGTGGGAAAAGCGTTGAGTAAACATTACAAACGTTTTATTCCAATAGCAAAAACAATGTGCACAAAAAAAGGTGTAGAGTTTCTTGACGTGGTAGAAAATGGTGAAGAGGGAAAAACAATAGTATCTTTTGCACATAAACATAATTTTGATTTGATCGTTATTGGTTCCAGAGGTATGGGAACATTGGGGAAACTTTTTCTTGGAAGTACTTCAAATTATGTAGTGAATTCATCAAAAATCCCTGTCATGATTGTAAAATAGAGCATTAAACTTGAAAATTTGATTTTTAATGATGTATTCAAATTTGATTTTTAAATTACAATTATTGGATAATAGTTAGAGGATCTTTTACCTACTTGGAGAACATAAAAAATAATTATTCTAAGAACTATCAATACGCTTAAGTCTATAATTATTGCAGAAAATCCAATGAAACCTGTAATGATTAAGATGTTAATAGGATTAGTTATTTTTTCATCATTGTTTTTTGGAATGATGATATTCAATGAGTTATTCCCATGAATATTCAAGAAGTATTTACTATTGGTTTAATCATAATGGCAGTAGGGATTCCAGCAGTAATCATGTTGATTAGATTACAAAGATCTTAGATGTTACACTCTAGTCTAATGGGAATCTTCAATATTTTTGAGATAAGTGTGTTTTATCTAAATTAGATTGATTCTTCTTTATCTTTTGGGATTACACTGCAAGACAGTGTTGACTCACTCATTATATCAAATTGTGAAGTACCATTATTATGCAAACATTACAACAAACCCATAAAATCGAAGACCTAGAAAAAAAAGATAGTCTACTTGAAATTGTAGGTGATAAATACTGTAGAGTCATCCTAGATGTTCTAAAAGACAAACCAAAATCAGCAATGGAAATAACAGTTGAAACCAAGATCCCAATAAGTACGATATACAGAAGAGTCCAGATGCTTCATGACAACAAATTACTTACATTGTCAGGCTTAATCAGTGAGGAAGGAAAAAAATTCTTTTTGTATAAAAGCAAGATCAGAGGAATGAAATGTAATTTCAACGAAGGTAAGGTAGAAGTTGAGTTAATTCTCAACAACTAATTATTTTTTTTAATAATCATGTTCATTGAAATCACTACCCAATTCAACAGTAATAATTACAGTTGATTCAGTTATCTGTACTTTAACATTTTTTTCAGGTAAAAATTCATGAAATATTTTTCTCGAATTCTAAAGTTTAGATAATCTAATTAATCAGATTTAGTGTTTTTCTAATCAGTACGGATCTATTTCTTATTGTAACTGCACTAACTCCAGATTCTTTTGAGAGTTTATCTTGACTGATTTTTTCATTATTTATTATACATGATAGATATAGCGATGCAGCAGCTTGTCCTACGGGATTTTTACCTGCAGTGATGTGTTCATTTTCACAGCGTTTTAGAATACCAAATGCATCTCGTTTAGTTTTTTCTTTGAGATTCATGTTGTTTGAAATCTTTGAGATAAATGAAGACGTATCATATGGATTAAGTGTCAATTCTAGCTTTTGTATTATAGTTCTCAGATCTCGAGACAATATTCTTCTTTCAGTATTTCCAGCACTAGCAATATCATCTAATGATCTTGGAATGTTATTTTCTCTACATGCAGCGTATAATGAGGCAGAAATTAATGATTTCATAGTTCTGCCCCTAGTTAGTTTTGCACTAACTGCTTTTCGGTAAATATAGGCAGCAGATTCTACGACATTGTAAGGAATTCCCAATTTTGTTTTCATTCCATTAAGTAAAGTAAAAGCCTTGCTTAAAGTGACAGTATTTTTAGACTTGCTTCTTTGATCCCAGGTTCGTAATCGATTGAATTCATATTTTGTTTTATTAGATAATACTTTTCCAGTAGAATCTCTATTGGTACCAATTATGGTAGATAATCCTTGATCAAACATCGTTAAAGATGTGGCAGGACCTGTTCTTGATTGCTTCATAAAATTTTCTGGCGTATGACCATGATTTTCATATGATACATCAGATATGTTTTGCACTAAGATAATCCCGCATCCCCCACAAACAATCTCTCCTCTTTCAGAATCAGTTATTGCAGGATAGGTTTTGCAAGTGTCTAGTTGACACTCAACATCATAACTTGAATAATTTTCCAACACTACTGTTTACTATGTGTGATGATACAATAAAAAGAACATGTTACAGGAAATTTTGTAATCAAAAATATACTTTACAAACCAAAAATTCCTACATGGTCTCAACAGATACTTAATTCATGTACCACTTGCATCATAATAAATGTTAAAGATAAAAATTATAAATTAATTTTTAGAAATGGAATATGAATTAAAAAATTCTGTTGGGGTAACAATAGTGTCATTGTTAATTCATTTAAGATAATTTTCATTTGTGATAATAGACATCTAATTGATTAATACCGTTACTTACTTTATGCATGGCAAAAAAACCTGTTAAATCAACATCATTACCAACAACATCAAGTTTTTCTGAATTTGATAGGGTTTTTGATAATTTTAGAAGAGATTTAGAAAAATCATTTCATTCTTTTCCAAGAATGAATTTTCCATCTTTTCCAAGATTACATGAAACTGGATATGATGTGATTGATGAAGGGAATCAACTTCGAATGAAAATGAATGTTCCTGGATTGAAAAAAAGTGAAATCAAACTCAATGTGACTGACAACTCAATTGAGGTTACTGGAGAGCATAAAGAAGAGGAAAAAAAGAAAAACTACCTTAGAAAGGAGCGACATAGCCTGTCTTATTACCAGACTGTACCGTTATCTGAAAAAGTGATTCCAGATAAAGTAAAGGCAAAACTAACTGATGGGATTTTAGAGGTAACTCTTCCAAAAAATACATCCACTCCTACACCAAAGAAAAAACCTGTAAAAATACAGTGATTTTTTATTTTTTTATTTACTAATCAAATGTATGAATTAAGATTAATTCAACACCACATATCATAATCTAGAAAAATCTTAGGCGTAGTTTTATTTCTAATAATTGATTTTTTGTTAATTGGGAATAGCAGACAAGTAATAATTATTGTGGTTAAAAATAATATGAAATCATGAAATAGAACTTGGATAAAAAGTAAAGATATCTATTCTTGAAAATAAAAACTATCAAACTTTTCATGCATTGTTCTAATTCGTTGTCTGCAAACAAGCCAATATTCGTGATATTCTTTATCACTCATAGATCTTCCATACTTTGAATAAAACCATGAAATGAAATTCTCTTCAATACTACCAAAAAGATAACCTAAGTGAAAATTTTCAGAATCATCTATGCTGAATTGTTTATGAGGTTTCAATTCATCCCATCTAACACGAAGTCCTTCAAAAGATTCTAATGATTTATCAAGTAATTCTTCTAAATGCTGTTTTATTTCATTATCTAGGGTCATCTTATCACTTTACAATTAATACTGGTTTTTTTGATTTATGAAGTACAAAGTTTGATGTACTACCTAAGAAAATCTCTTTTGCAGCACCCATTCCCCTTGAACCAATTACAACAAGATCAAAATTTTTCCTCCGAACAACATCAACTATTCTTTTTCCACTATCACCATAAGATATACGGTCAAAAAATAGAATCCCCGCCTTTGCTGCCTGTAACTTGGCTTTCTTCATGATTTTTTGTGCATGTTCTAACAATATTTTCTCCAGGGGTGTAATTTGTTCATTAATTTGAGGTTTGTTAATTCCTACTACGTATAAGCCAGTAATGGTTGCATGACATTGTTTTGCCATATGAATTGCAACATCAAGGCCTCGAAAAGAGTTAGATGAACCATCTAAAGGTACAAGAATTTGTTTTATCTTAACTACCATAAAGAAAATACATTAATTTTTGATTTAAATTCAATTAAGATTACCGAATATGATTTTCAACTTTGATATTCTAGAGGGGTATCAAATATCTAACATGCATAGTTAATCTGTAAGATGGGCAATGCAAAAACTATGACTATTGCAGATATTATGAATAAATCAGTAATTTCTGTTGATGCATCATTGACAATAAATGAAGCTGCAAAAATGATGGAAGATGCAAAGGTTGGAGCAGTAATAGTAATGGAAAATAATTCACCTGTGGGAATCGTTACAGATAGGGATTTTGCAATAAAAGTTGTAGCTCATGAATATCAAATTTCATCACCTGTAAAACAAATAATGTCATCGCCATTATTTTCAATAAATTTAGATGAATCTGTAAGAATTGCAGCAGACTTGATGCATGATAGAGGAATAATGAAGTTGCCCGTAATTGATGGTGAAAAGGTTGTTGGGATAATTACCGCAAGAGATATCGTTAATTTATTAGCAGTTTGTGTGGAGGAGGATATGAGGGATATGTATTTTCATTCAGTAGTTAAGATCTTTGCAAATTATAGTCCATATAATTAAGAGATATCATGGTATTGCCAATAATAATACTCATAGTAGTTCCTGTTTTGCTTGGAATTGTGTATGTGAGTCCCTTTGATCAACCTGTAGAAACTGATGTAGAGGAAGTTTCAGAAACTAATGTAGAAGAAATTTCAGAAACTAATGCTAGTATTCTATATTTTATTTTAATGGGAATTTGGACTGTCTTTTTGTTAAGGGTTTTACTTCGAATAAAAAAAGGTACGTTTAAGATTTTACATAAGTATTGATCTGAATACAACAAACTTTGTCTTACATAAAACAAAAGAGTCTGTAATAATAGTAAAATAAAATTAATTTGCTAATGTATTTACAATATCTGATTTTGTAATTATTCCAACTATTTTTTCATTTTTGACAACTGGAAGTCCACTGATATTATACTTGATCATACGAGTAATTGCAAATTTAACATCTTTTTCTTTTTCTACGGTAATTGGATTTATTGCCATTATGTCTGTGGCATGAAATGGAAAAAGGTAACTCATTTGATTTGAATGATTTTCTTCTAATCCTTTTTTGAATTTGTATTCTTGTACTTCTTTGGGGTCTGCAGATTCTGCAATCCATTGAGGTATCTTTGCAGGTACAAAATCTCTGAATGTTATTACCCCTACTGGTTTTTGATTTCTTTTTATAATGACCCTTGAAATTCCATATTTTAGTAACAAACTCTCTATGTACAATATCGGATCACTTGGAGCAGCAGTGATCACCTTGGTTTTCATTATTTTTGAAACTTTGATTGAATCTGAACCTTTTGTAAGAAAAATTGTGGTAAGATCTGTTTTTGTTATAATGCCTTCAAGTATTTTGTCTTTGTTTACAATGATTACCAAACTAATTCTATGTTTTTTCATCATTTTTGCACAATTTTGAACTAGATCTTCTTTAGTTAATGTAAATAATTTTCTTGTTTTGAAATCTTTCGCTTTTACAGATTTTATTGGTTTTGTACCTAATTCATAAATTTTTTTTGCAATGTCTTTTTCAGTGATTACTCCTATGGGGATATTTTTCTCAGTTACTATCACTCGTTTTACTTTGTATTTCAACAGAGTTTCTCGTACATTCATGAGTGATGTATTGGGATTTACAGTGATTGGTTTTGTGATTAATTTAGATAGTTTTAATTTTTTTACATCCACACACGTTCTATTTTATAATTTGATAAATATGACTCTAACAATATCATTATTGAAAATCATATTGGATAATTATTAGAAAGAGGTTTAATTCAAATTTACGTGTTTTAACAGATTAATGAGATACGGCATATGCTTTAATCTTTTTAGCAAAATCTGTCAGATCACTAAAGACATATTTTACTTCAAATAATTCACATTGTTTTCTTAGGTTGTCATCGTTTGTAACCACCACTAGATTTTCTTTATCTGCAAATTTAGCTACTTCAGAATCAGTTGATTTTAACGGAGGGCAATTTTTATCCCCAATTCGTCTATATCTTAATTCAAACACATCTAGATATCTATCTAATCCTAGTACGTTTTCATCTAAAAGAAATTCCATGTCTTATATTCAACCATTTTGAATTAAGGCTTTCTCATATGCATGATTTTCATTAACAATCATCATTATAGATACATTACATTTCAAATTCATTTTTGAAAATCATAATTTTTCTTAATTAGAAGTTGTACATACAACAATTACTTGAAAATTGTAAAACAGAATACAAAAGAAAATACATTACTTGTAGGATTTCCAAGTAACGGTCTAGTAGGTATTTTTTCAATATCTTATCTTATCAACAATCTAAAGATGAAGCAAATTGGGGAAATTGAAATACCAGATCTACCTTCAACATTATTTGTTGAAGAAGGAGAAATCATATCCCCCATCAGAGCATACAACAAGAACAATCTTTTTGTGATTATATCAGATGTTCCATTTAATCAGCATTTAGCAGAAAAGTTTTCATCTGCAGTTCATGAATTTTGTAAAAAAAATACAATAAAAAAAATCATAATCGTTAGCGGTATGGAAACAATTAACCAAAAAAAAGAGGACCTGAAAATTTATGGATTAATAACGCATCCGGTATTAGACAATATACTTTACAATAATCAAATTCCAAAATTTTTGAGCGGTTCTATTTTTGGAACAGATGCAGCAATAATTTCTGTTTTTAGAAAAACAAACATTCCAGTACTTGTTTTGTATGCCGAATGTCATCCTTTTTTTCCAGATCCTAAAGCATCGATTATTGCAATAGGAACACTTGCAAAAATTCTAAATGTCAAAATAGACACACAGGATATTAAAAATAAAATAGATAAACTTCGAATACAGTACAGAGATTTAATGGAAGAAACCATGCGTACATTACAACAGCAAGAACCAAAAACAAGGGCACCCCAAATTTACAGGTGATCATATGAAAAATAATGATGAATTTGAAACAACATTACCAATAATCAGTCTATTATTTGATGATGCAGAACATAGAATTCTTTCCCCACTTTCATGTTTAAAAGAATTTGACAATCACTGGATGTTGGAATTTGATCTTCCACTTGTAAGTAAAAAAGATATTAAAATTACTTTTGATGAAAATACTATCAATGTAGAGGCAAAACTCAAAGAAAAGTATTCTGAAGAGAAATTGGGCAATGTTACAAAATTTGAATACTTTAAAAAATCAATTTTGCTACCTGGAAAAATTGATAATAAAAAAATAATTGCTAAATTTCAAAAAGGTAGGCTAGAAATAAAAATTCCAAGGCAAATAACAGGACAACACGTCAAAATTACATAAAGAACATGTTTGGGGAATTAGATATTATTTCAACCATAGTAGGGATTTTGTTTGTTGTAATTCCATCTATGCTTCTTGGTAGACTTTGTGCACGGATTGGGATTTCAGAAATTGTGGGTTTTGTATTGGGAGGGGTTCTTTTGGGACCATTTGCACTTGGAGGAATAGTCCCATTTTTTGATAAACCTATTGTTCAGTTAGATGATCTTACTTTGGGGTTATGGCAAATGTCTGGAGTTATAATTTTATTTTCAGCTGGACTTCATTTTACATTCAAAGATTTACGTAATGCAGGATACAAGGCAGGATTAATTGGAACATTTGGTGCAATAACACCACTAGTTTTGGGATATCTTATTTCTATTGTGTTTGGATTTGATTGGATAATTTCAATACTAATTGGTGCAGTTTTGAGTGCAACTAGCATTGCGATTTCAGTGACAATACTAGAAGAGATAGGTAAAGAAAAAACCAAAGAAGGAAATATTTTAGTAAATGCCGCAGTCTTTGATGATGTATTAGGATTAGCAATTTTATCGTCAGTTATTTCCATAGTTACAATAAACTCACTACCAAGTATAGAATCAGTATTAATTACAACTGGTCAATCATTTATTTTCTGGATATTGATATTATTAGGAGCAGTATTTGTTCTTCCAAAAATTGTTCATGGTATTGCTCTTGCAAAACCCACATCACTTGAAAGAAGAGGAACTAAACAAGCTACAGCGTTAGGATCTGCTTTTGGATTTGCAGCTATAGCTTCTGCTGTTGGACTAAATCCTATTGTCGGGGCATTTGCAGCAGGAATGGGATTAGCAGGATCAAAATTAGGAGGACAGGTGAGAGAGTTCATAGGAGAACTAAAAGTAATAGTGGTTCCATTATTTTTTGCAATTATTGGAGCACAAGTTGATCTTCGACAAATATCAGAAGTGAACATAATTTTTGTTTTATCAATTTTGGTTGTTGCAGTTTTGAGTAAAATACTTGGTTGTGGCATACCAGCCTCAATATTATTGAAAAACAAAACTAAAGGTTTTCGCATAGGCTATGGAATGATTGCCAGAGGTGAAATAGCATTCATTACAGCAGGGATTGGGCTAGTAAGTGGAATATTACCAGATTCCATTTACACTACGCTAGTATTGGTAATTTTGGGAACCATAGTAATTGCGCCTATTCTTTTAAAAAATTCATTCAGATCAGAAATATCAAATTCCTAATTGCATATCTCAGTGTATTACAAGGGGATGGTTTTCAACAAATACAATGCTCAATGATAATTTCTAAAAATGATTTCGTATGTCTGCTTTATACAGGGCATTTTAAATTCAAATGTATGATTCAAGGAGCTCCAAAATATGTCATGATTGCATTTTTTGCATTAGGCATATTGTTTGTAGGATTTTCATTGTGGGCACTATTCCTTACAGATATTCCACAAGAGCAATTCCAAGAAGATCCTAGATTTGAAGAAGAATATGTAAAATATTATCAATGGAATATACTATTTGGGAGTGGACTAATAGGAATCGGTTGGGTTGTTGCATTTTTGGGTCGTAAAATGTCACGCAGATAATTCCCAGAAATTAGAAGTTTCTACAAATTAAATTAGAAAATGTAATCCATACCCAACACCATATGCAACACTTGCTGCAATACCGCCTATAACCAAAGTGTTGATTCCTGAACGCATCATTGATTTTTTAACAATTTTTCCCTTTATCACTCCAACCAGAAAAAATGCTATCAGTACAGATACAGTAGAATATGTAAAAGCATCTGAATTTAGTTCAATTCCTATAATCATAAAAACAACAAATGGAATTAATGGAATCAGTCCAATTACATTAAACCCAACAAAAGTACTAACAGAACTATTTGTAGGGTTTTTGTTCTCAATTAAACCTAATTCTTCTTTCATCATTGTATCCACCCAGACTTTTTTCTTTGATGTGATAATACGTACCACTTCTTCTAATAATTCATTTTTGAATCCTTTTACTTTGTAAATATCCCTGATTTCATCTCTTTCTTGCTCCTCCAAATTGTCTATTTCCCACTCTTCTTGTTTTCTTTTCATTTCAACAAATTCATTTCTGGCTTTTGATGCTTGATAGTTTGAGGCAGCCATAGAAAATCCATCTGCAAATAAATTTGCAAACCCCAAGATCAAAACGATTCCTGGGGATAATCCCGCACCCACTACACCTGCAACAATAGCAAAAGTTGTTACTGCACCATCAATGGAACCATAAATAAAATCATCAAAATACCATTTCATTTTTGAACTTACATCATAAGGATGTTTTATTGATATTAATAATTTTAATTCTGAATATCATCTTAATTCCCCATACTAGAAAATGAAATGAGAGATATCAGGATTGAAAATGCTATAAAGATTTAGGCAGCAGGATGTATTTGTTTTCAAAACCAATAATCATCTTTGAGAAACATGATATCTACTTTTAATGATTCAAATTTCATAGAAAGTTATGCTTTTTAAAAATATTCTAGTTCCATATGATGGTTCAAAATATTCTACTCATGCATTCAAAGTTGCATTAGATATAGCACAAAAATATGATTCAAAAATAACAATTCTTGCATGTCTTCTCAAACCAACATATCGTGGTGTATGGTATTATGATTCACGTTATACTAAAGCAATATTAAAAAAAGAAGAAAAAGTTGCAAAACAAAACATCACAAAACTTGTAGATGACGTAAAAAAGAAAATAGATAAATCAATCAATGTGAAAATTATTCCAACCGTATCGATTACAGACAAGATAGTCACATTTGTAAAAACTAACAAAATAGATCTCATTGTAATGGGATCTCATGGTAGAACTGGTTTTGATAAATTATTACTAGGAAGTGTTGCAAATGGAGTTTCTCAAAAGGCAAAATGCCCAATTTTGATCATAAAATGAAGTAGAATCAAGGAAATTTTACTTCCAGTCATGGTTGTAAAATAACATAATGTGACATATTGCCCACATACTATGAAATGTATTGCACTTGTAATGTTCTTGATTTTACACTTGCTCTGAATACTAATATTTTGAATCTACTTTATGAAATTCAAATTTGAGAATAGTATTTTGGTATTTTATTATAATTATGATTGATGAAACATGTATGAGAATTTGTAAAAAATGTAATGTTCAAATGGATATCAAGAATTCCAATATAACAAGACGCGGTAATAAACAAAAAAATTTACCTACTGAATACTATTGTTCAAAATGTGATCATTTTGAGTATAATGAATGATCCTCATATGATAAATCAAGGATAACTTCTATGATACATGATTTAGATATGATAGGAAATAACAGTCGGAGTTTATCCTAAATGAAAATGGGAAAAAAATATCATACAGCATTAAATGATTTAATTTCTTATCTGAAAAATTCCAGATATCTAACTGAGGATAATGTGGAATCGGCATTTAGAAATATTCCAAGACATGAATTTGTTCCAGAATCTGAACTAGATTATGCATATTATAATGAACCACTTCCAATAATGAAAAATCAAACCATATCTCAACCTGGTGTTGTATCCCGAATGACTGAGTGGTTAGATGTTAAAAGAGGACAAAATATTCTTGAGATTGGTACGGGTTCTGGTTGGCAAAGCGGAATTCTCTCTTATTTAGTAGGAGACGGAATTGTTTTTTCTATTGAATTACATCCCGAATTAGTAAAATTTGCTCAAGGGAATCTAAAAAAATTGAAAATAAAAAACGTTCATGTTATTTTAGGTGATGGTAGTATTGGATATGCTAAAGAATCGCCTTATGATAGAATCATAATTACAGCTGCATGTACAGAAATTCCTTTGCCTCTGCTAGAACAACTAAAGGAGGATGGGCTTTTACTTGCACCAGTTGGAGATGCCTCACAATCGTTAATTTTACTAAAAAAGACATCTAAGGGAATTGTTGAAATTAAAAATCAATCCAACTATGTCTTTGTTCCTTTGTTGGGAAAATTTGGTAAAAAATAGATCTAATCTATGTAATTCTTTTGTATTCTGCTTTACAATTATTTTTAATAAAATAATTGCCAATCAGAACATTGAATCAATTTATCAAATCTCTATGAGATAACTACACATGGCTCAAAGAAGGTTTGAAACTTAACAGATTCGAACTCATCTTGATAGGTTACAATCCTTACAGTTTGGATCTATACAAACAGGATTACTATCTCCATATCTTGTGGGATATTTTGTGCCTCTTCTTCTATATGTTCTAGTCAAGTTCTTTAAGATGTCCTCTTCCACGTGATGCAAACAAATCTTTTGTAAGTGTAATTTTATCTAGTTTGATATTTTTTTGTGATTTTTGTTTTACATTAAAAGTAGAGATTACATCTTCAGTTAACTTGTCAAAGTGTGATGCAAAATACAGTGTGTTAGAGTATACCATAATATGGTTATGTTAAACTAATACAAGAGCGTGCTATGTAAATTCTAAACGTTTGTTTGGTTTTTCTACAAAAACAGTTAGAAACACAAATAGTTTAAAATTTCCTCTTAGGTAAATACAGACAGTAATCAAAACCAAGTAGTCATCCAAGGACAACTCTATGTTCTGGTTCCAACATCAGCGTTTGCACATTGATATTTTTACTAGTTGATTACTATCTACAGAATATTTGTCACTGTGAAATAAAAATACTAGTGTGATAATTATGAACATTTGTTTGATTTTGTTACAGATGGTTTTTTATATTAAAATCAATAGTATGGTGTGATAACTTCTATAGCTAGTGATTGAATGATCTTTTAGTCACTAGCCATTAGTCGAATAACTTTCAACTTGTAAAATTAATATTTCTAGTCATGTTTTATTCTTAACATGCTGTAGTTTTAGGATTTACAAAGAATCTAGATTAACTCAAAAAATATCTGAATCCATTAATACAAAATTAACCATAACCAGTGATGTCAAAACAAAAAATTTGTTCATTTTTTTCTAATTATTTTTACAAAAATTAAGAAATTCAAATTGTGATTTAAATTCTATTTATGATATTATATTTTATGAGTCAATTAACTACAACTCATGGAATAAGAAATGTCCTAGTTTTCATAGGTATTTTGGGAATTATGGCAGGGTTAGTACTGTTCCTAAAATGATTATTTTCTGGTTTCAAATAGGATTTGGATTGTTTATGATTCTGATCTTAATTACATTAGGAATTAAATTTTCAAAAGGAAAAAATATCACAAATGATGAAAAGGTAATAAAAATAATCAAAGATGAATTAGGCCGAGATGGATTTGATCATTATGAATTAAAATCAATAATATCTATAAGCAAACCAAATGTGACTTCAGTAATTGTCGATGTCGGGTATCAAGAAATTGCATTAGAGATTGATAACAATTCATATAGAATCATTAGCAAAGAAAGGATTGCCCGACAATGATATTATATCTCAAATTAATCGTTCATCTTCTTTGATTGTATTTAAAACAATATGAGTTACAGTGTTTTCAACATTAGGAATTGCAGATAATTTCTTTACAAAAGCACTTAGGGATTTTCTGTCCTTAAATTTTGCAATGACTAGTGTATCTGCATCTCCTGTTATGTCATAAACTGCTATCACATTATCTTGCTTTGCAATCTCGTTTTCAATTTCTAACATTTTTCCTCTTGCAGTTTTTATTTCAATTATCCCTGTAATTTCATATCCCAGTAATTCATGATCAAGACGAGCAGAATATCCTTGAATTATTTTATTTTCTTCGAGTTTTTTTAATCTAGAAATTATAGTTACTGTTGATGTGCCCAATCTCTGAGATAATTGTCTCGCAGACTGTCTTGCATCAACTAACACATGTTTTAGAATTACCATATCTTTATCATCCATCTTCATACTAGAAATTAACTAAACAAATATTTAACATTTTAATATAATTATAAACATATTTAATCTAAACTAGATAATACCCCTTATGTTCATTCAATTATAATTATCCTTAATGACAATGTAAATAACATCTGAATCATTCTAGAAAAATTTCAAAAACATTTCAAGGACTATGTTGTTACATCATCTGTATTTGAAGAAATCAGACTAGGCTAGTGTTACCATCAAAAAAGAATTTGGCATAAAAAGATGAGCATATTAGAAAATAAAGTGATGATTTATCTTTGTGTGGAAATCCAGCCCTTACAGGACACACAAATCTGCATTCCATCTTCGTTTTCATAACTTTCTGAGTCTGGAGGACAGTCACATTTTAAAATTTCATCCATGTTATAGAATTGTGTTTATGATATTAGAAAGAACATTTTCAAATCTTTAAAGATGTTTATTTTTTTGAGCATTTTTAGACATTTTTTTAGAATTGCCACTAGCTACAATAAATCACATAATTACCTTCCATCAAATATGTCAAAGAAAACAGAAGAAGGAGAAAAAGACAAAGAAAAATTCAAAGAAAAGATGGCAAAAGGCGAAGTATTAGCCTTTACATAAAATATCCATTATCTACTAAATCCTTGATTGTTTACAACATTAATTGTTGTTGTAGATTTTATTTCAGGAATCTTTCTGATTTTTTTGCAAATAATTTCAGAAATATCATTGTATGTAGATGCAACTATTTTACAAATTATTTCAAAACTCCCAACCAATATGTTTGCTTCAACAACTTCGGGAATTCCATCCAAATTTTTCATTATGTTTGATTCATCTGATTTTGTACAACAAATAGTAATGAATGCTTGAGCCATATGATCATCTAATATTTTCTGCGTACTTTCATTTATTTTTAATATTCCAGGTTTTTTATCAACTAGTAATGTTAGAATTGATTTAATGTTTGAAATTTTTCTTATCTTGTTTGAAATATCCTGTTGAATATTTTGCTCATCTGAAGACTCTAGTTTGATTAGTATGTCATATACTCCAAATGTCCCAAAGGCATTGGTAATAGTTGGAATGTTAATTAGATTGGAAATTATAGAGTCTTCTGTTCCTGATTTATTTACAATTAGGACATATGCTTTTGCCATTACTCCTCTAGTTTTGATCTGGGATTCCCATTAAGGTAAGAGTTGAACATACATGTTTTATATTTCTAATATTCAAAGTGATAATTTCTCGAAGTTTATCGCTGTCTTGACTCTCTATTTTTGTAATTATATCATATGCCCCAAATGTTCCATGCACCTCTGTTACTGAATCTATGTGTTTTAGAGATTCAAGTATGGCTTTTTCAGAACCAAGTTCACAATTAATCAAAACATAAGCTATCTCCACAGAAAAAATATGTATAAAAAATATTTAAGCAAAACCATAATTTAGATTTAAATTTGTTAAATTATGTAGAAAAAAAATAAACAAATATTCATGATCATCATAATATTATTTTTATTACTTTATGTAAAAATTTAGGCTATTTCTTCAGGATGTCCTTTTCCACGCATTGTGAATAGAATTATTGCAAGTGTAATTCCAACACCTATTGCAGCACCATATGCTGCCATTCCAGCTTCTGCCATACAGAAATTACTACACAATTATCAATAAACATGATGGTGTCAAAACTAAACAATTGTTTAAAGTTCTATGCAGGAACAGATAATTTTTGTAGATAGTTATGATGAGTTCTCAAAAAATCCATAATTTTTCTATCTTCTTTTTTATCAATTGGAGATCCATTTGCAATGATGCTTAGATATTTTAAACTGGATTCTAATTGGTGCAGTGATTTTTTAACTCCCTCATCATAATTTAATCCCAAAAATTCTATAATTCTATCTTCTATTTGTAAAATATCTTTTTCTAAATCTTTTATTTCTTGATGAATATAATCTTGCACAGTATTCTATGAATAATATCAAAAATAACTTTAATTGTTTAATTTCTTAATTATTGTAAAGAGATCATAGAAAAATTAAACAAATTTTTAGATTCTTTAAAATGTAGTTTTTATTTCATGAAAACTAAATTAAACAAGATAGTAATCTACAAAGAAAACATCGAGGGGTAAGAGTATCGATGGGCACTGGTCAAAGGATAAATGTCTGATTTGTATGGTTACTATCTAAATTTTATATGTAGTTGAGTTGGTGTCATCACCTAAAAACGGTTCAATTCTCTATGGATTCCAATTCTACCACCAATTGATGCCATGAAATGAATTAGTGCTTTGTTTCGAGAAATATTTGTACCAGAGCACTTGTCAATCATTTCCTGTATTTGCTCAGTAGTCCATGCCCTGAATCCAGAACTTCTTTCCTCTGGTGGAAATAGTGACTCGATTGGTCGCCATCTGACATCATTTTCTCTATAATTAATCCCTAAAACAAACTTGATCGGTTTGAACATTTTTGGAACTGTATTTGGAGATAATTTACCCTGGCGTACTTTATGCAGAATAAATTTACAGTAATCAACCAGTATGTTTTCCAATTCTTCATTTGGTACTTTGATTAGTTCATCATATGAGGTAATAGTAGAATCTTTGAAAAACTGCTTGAGTCTACACCCATACTCTATTTTTGTGGCATCAGCTAAATTTGATTCCTCAAGGGTGAGAATTTATCGTTGTTTTGTACTCAATATCAATCTAGTAACGTTTATGGCTGATATACTTTCATTCTACAATAATTGGTTTGCACGCCAAGGTATTTCTGAAGAGTTTCGACTCATCAAAATACCCCTAGGGAGAAACATGTTTTCTCTCTAGGACATTACATTCTACTAGGAGCAACAATACCTAGCAAATCAAGGGATTTTTCAAGTGTCATTTTAAATGAATTAACCAAACATAACCTAGCATCTTCTAGTTTTTCATCATCAATTCCAAGTACTTTATTTTTCTCATAAAATGAGTTAAACGAAACTGCAAGATCATGGCAATATCTGGCAATTACTTTTGGGGAGAAATTATTTGCAGCATCCCTTACATGAATTCCAAACAAACCAATTGTCTTTATCAAATCTAATTCAGATTTTTCAACAAATAATGAATATTCAACATCAATAGACGGATGGCGTCCAGATTTTTCCAAGATTCTTGATGCCCTAGCAAAAGTGTATTGTATGTATGGTGCAGTGTCACCTTCTAAGCTAAGTGACTTTGTTAAATCAAATGTAATTATTTTATCTAAATCCTGTTTTATCATTTCATAACGTAAAGTGCCAACTGAAACATGATGTGCGATAGTTTGGATCTCAGATGAATCAATTTCAGGACGTCTCTTTGTTGTTTCTGTAGCAGTTTTCTCCTTTAGTAAATCATAAACAGAATCAGCACTAACATAGAGCCCCTTTCTTCCAGACATTTGAGCTTGTTTTCCATCAGTTTCTAATCCCAATGTCTTTGCAGTATCAGAACTTAGTGTTACGGATTCATATCCAAGATGAGAGTATGAATCGGGAGCAGACTTGAATTTTCCCATCAAATCTGTGACAATTTTTTGTAGTCTTGCCTGACGGGAATCAATTACAGTAATTACTTTTTGTCCAGTAAAATCTTCTTTGGAACCATTAGGATTCAGAGTTGTCTGCAATAATTCATGAGTACCAGGTTGTTTTGAGGGATATTTTTCATAGTAAAATGGATCCTCTAAGAGGCCTAGTTTCCATGCAGCATAAGGAATATCTTTTGCAATGTAAGTTGCAACTCCGTTGCTTCTCACAATTACCTTATCTTCTTCTTTACCATCACCGCGAATAACCCAACATCCAACATTTTTTCCATCATCTTCAAATTCTATTAATTTCATCTCTTTGAGTTTCTCAAAAATTTTAGACCATAATCCAGAGCGTATAATCTGAGATTCAAAATTAAGACAGTCATAAGTAACAGAAAGATTCCAGCATGTTTCTAATTGATTGGCAAGGACTTTTCGGGTTATAACATCTGCAAGTTTTGCAGTTTCAGAATTTTCATCTTCAAGGTCTTCAAGGATATTTTTTCTTATCTCCTCCAAACTAGAATCTTCTTCATATTTTTGAGTAGTTTTCACATAAACATCATCACCACAATAATGATCAAACTTTTTATTGTTAGGAGGGTCTTGACTAAACCCAAGATGGGTAAATCCCAATAAAATATCAGCGACCTGTAAACCAGAATCGTCAATATAGTTTAGAACGTTAACATTGTAATCAGCTTTTCTTAGAATTCGAGAAATAGTGTCACCAATAATGATATTGCGGATATGGCCAATGTGTAATGCTTTATTTGGATTTACACTAGTATGCTCAACTACGATTGTAGATTTTTTCCCCAATTCAACAAAACCAAAAGTATCTAAATCAGATTCAGATATGATCAACTGACTTAATTTTTCCCAATTTGCAAAAAAGTTCAGATATCCAGAAGGATGGGCTTCAGATTTTACAACCAAAGTATGAGTGGAACGATTATAACTCTCAGAAAAAAGTTCAGCAATATCTTTAGGACTTTTTTTAAGTTGTTTTGCAAGTAAGAAAGCAATGTTAGAACTGACATCTCCAAATCCAGGTTTTGCAGGTTCTACTGAAAAATTAACATCGGCAATAGACATTTCAGATAAAACCTTGTTGAGATTATTTTGAATCTCATCTAGTATGGATTGAAAAGTCATATTATATCTCAGATAATTTAGGTGCTAATTTATCTAATGCCTCAAGAACACCATCTCCAGCATGTGCTGAAACAGTCATAGTCGCCTCAGATCTTACATCTTCTGAAGCATTTCCCAACGCAATACTGGTTTTAGCTACTTTGAACAATGGGATATCAGTTGCACTATCTCCAATAGCAATGACATCATCTTTTGAGATAGATAATTTCTTCATGATCTCTCCAAATCCAGTACCTTTGTCTATTCCAGGGGAATTAATGTGGTATGCGTATTGACTGTCAGATAATTTGACATCAACATTATTTTCAGATAAAACTTTTCTTGCCTGATCCAAATCAAAGGTTCTCTCTAAAACAACTTCAGTCATCCTAGGGAAAACATGTTTTTCTTTTACATTATCTATGTTTTTTTGAATTATTTGAAATGCATTTTGACATTCTTTGATGTCACCTAACAAAACATGATCATGAGAATCAAATGCAATACAACCACCATTTTCACCAACTGCAATTTTTGTAGTTCCACCAAATACTGAAAGAAGATATCCTTCAACTGAAGAGCGTCCAGTAACAAAAATTACATCATGGCCCATGTTTGTAAGACGTCTTAATGCTTCAAGTGCATCTAGATGTATCCTACCACCACCATTTTCAGTAATTGTGCCATCAATATCGACTGCAAATGTTCTCTTTTTCACAACAATTGCTTTGTAAACTGAATAATATTTGCTACGCAAGAAAAGTAGTACGGTTTTATTTGAAAGAATATCACAAAATATGAACACTATTGGGAATTCCTGAAAAAATTAAAGCCATTCAAGATGAAATGGCAAGAACTCAGATTAACAAAGCAACTGAGAAACATTTGGGCTTACTGAAAGCAAAGATTGCAAAACTCAAAAGAGAGCAAGAAGATGATGTTACAAAAAAATCAGGAATGAAACAAGATGGATTTGATGTTAGAAGAAGTGGTGATGCAACAGTTGTATTTATCGGATTGCCCAGTGTTGGAAAATCTACATTACTAAACAAAATGACTGGAGCAAACTCAACCATAGGAGCATTTCAATTCACTACACTTACTGTAGTTCCAGGAATGATGGAGTATAGAGGTGCAAAAATCCAAGTATTAGATCTTCCAGGAATTATCAAAGGAGCATCAACAGGTAAAGGGTTAGGAAAAAGAATATTGTCAGTTGCAAGAACAGCTGATTTAGTATTATTGGTGTTAGATGTATTTCAGCCATATCATGAAGATGTTCTAGTAAATGAATTAGGCAATATTGGAATCAGATTAAATCAATTACCACCAAATCTAACAATTGAAAAAGCATCAATGGGAGGAATCGCAATAGCTCAACAAGTAAAACTTACAAAAATTACAGAAGATCATCTTAAAGATATTTTACACCTTTATGGAATTGTCAGTGCTCGTGTCGTAGTAAGAGAAGATGTATCATCAGAACAACTAGCAGATCATATTGCAGGAAATATCAGTTATTCCAAAGCACTTACAATTTTAAATAAAATTGATTTAGTAGACAAAGAATTTTTAGAAAATTTGAAAACAAAAATAAAATCAGATGTAATTGAAGTATCTGCAAATTCAGATATCAATATCGAAGTACTAAAAGAGAAAATTTATGAGAAATTAAAATTCATCAGGATATATTTAAGACCAAAGGGCGGAGAAACTGATTTCAAAGAACCGTTTATTGCAAGAGAGAGTGATACAGTTGAAGATATTTGTAATAAACTTCATCGAAGATTGAAAAGAGAATTCAGATATGGGTTAGTATGGGGTAAGAGTGTAAAATTTGGAGGGCAACGCGTAGGATTAAATCATATTTTACTAGATGAGGACGTATTAACAATTATTAAAAAACGCGGTACGTAATTTTTAAAAAAATAGATCAAGAAACAAACTACAAAAAAATAAATTGTAATCAAAAAAATAAAATAAAAATTAAAATTAAATTTAGAAACAACAACAAACAAGCACAAAAAAATACTAATGTGTAATTAAAACATAAAACATATTGAAAATATTGTGATCGATCATATTTTAAAAATTATTATTGAAATTTTACGATCAAAACAAAAAAAATTACTTGACAAATAGTGATCAATTTGTGTAACTTTCTTTAGTTTAACCACTGAAAAACAATGAAAAAGTCGTTCCATTAATGGCTACAAAAAGAAAAGCTGTAACTAAACGTAGATCAACTAAAAAATCTACCGCAGCTCCAAAAAGAAAAGCTACAAGAAAAACTGCAACTAGAAAAGCAGCTCCAAAGAGAAAGGCAGCTCCAAAACGCAAAGCCGCTCCAAAGAGAAAAGCAGCTCCAAAGAGAAAGGCAGCTCCAAAACGCAAAGCCGCTCCAAAGAGAAAAGCAGCTCCAAAGAGAAAGGCAGCTCCAAAACGCAAAGCCGCTCCAAAGAGAAAAGCAGCTAAAAGACGATAATCTTGTAAGTAAACTAACAATCGTCAGTTAGACGGCGAATTGTTTTCTCTTTTTCTAAATTTTCAACTAGTGGTAACTAGGTTTTTGATAATAAAATAAAAACAAAAAAGAATTTTGTTTAAAATAATTTAACGAAACATAATCAGTAAAACAAAATACAAAAAAATGGATTGTATGTTAAATTAATAAAAATATTGAGATAAAGTTTAATGAATTAAAAACAAATATTTGAAATTAAAACAATAAGACATCAAAAAATAATTTTAGATAATTATTTACTAAATAAAACTAGTAGAGATAGCTCATCAATTTGATTTGTTCTTCAGTAGTAATGATATCTTTTATTGTTAAAATTTCCAACAATTCTTTAAAAATTGTTTTTTGTTCAGATGACATTCCACCAGATGGTCCTTTTTCTCCAGGTGGACCGGGTGGACCTCGTGGACCGGGTGGACCTACAGGACCTTGTTCTCCGTGTGGACCAGGTTCCCCAATAGAACCAATAGGACCAGTTGGACCACGTTCACCTTGCGGACCTTGAATTCCTTGTGGACCTTGTGGACCTTTGTCTCCGGGTAAACCAGTTGTTCCACGTTCACCTTGAGAACCTTGTGGACCTACAGGACCTTTTTCACCGGGTAAACCAGTAGGACCTGTTAATCCTTTTTCACCTACAGGACCAACAATTCCTTTTTCACCTTTGTCTCCTTGTGGACCTGGAACTCCAGTTAGACCTTTAGAACCAGCAGGACCTTGTGGACCTTGTGGACCTTTTTCACCAAATGGACCTTCATTACCCTTGTTACCTTTGTCTCCAAGCGGACCGGGTGGACCCAAATGTCCTTTGTCTCCAAGCGGACCAGTAGGTCCAGTAATTCCTTTATCGCCAGGAGAGCCAGGTGGACCAAGCGAACCTTTTTCACCTGAAGGTCCAGAAGGACCTTTTTCACCAACAGGTCCAGAAGGACCTTGAATTCCTTTTTCGCCCTGAATACCAGATTGGCCAGTAGGACCTTTTTCACCGGGCGTACCTACAGGACCAGTTACTCCTTTATCGCCAAGTGGTCCAGTGGAGCCTTTTTCACCTTTGTCTCCAGGAGAACCTTTTAGCCCAAGCGGACCTTTATCTCCAGGAGAACCAGTAGGACCTTTTTCACCTTTGTCTCCAATCGGGCCCTTTAATCCAGTTACTCCTTTATCGCCAAGTGGTCCAGTGGAGCCTTTTTCACCTTTGTCTCCAGGTGGACCAATAATTCCTTTATCACCTTTGTCTCCTTTATCACCAGTTACTCCTTTGTCTCCAGTTACTCCTTTGTCTCCAGTTACTCCTTTGTCTCCAGTTACTCCTCTGTCACCAGTAGTACCTTTGTCTCCAGATGGACCTTTTGATCCTTCAGTTCCTTTAATTCCAGGAGGGCCTTTGTCGCCGGGCGTACCAGGTTGTCCTTTGTCACCAGGTGGACCAGTAGCTCCGCGGTCTCCAGGTGGACCAGAAGAACCAACACCAGTGTTTGTTTTCAAAGAACGTTTTGGTTTTAGAGATTCAGTTTTAATTTTAGGTTCGGAAGAAACTTCACGGGTAGGTTTTCTCAAAGGAACGTCAAAAACAGAATGTAATGAAGAAAATAAATCAGTAACAACAATCCAAATTTTATCTAGCCCCAAAACAGATTGAGGAATAGGGTTTTCAGAAGAACCAATGGTTTCAGAAAAGATCCCATCTTTTACTCTAAGATGAAAGGTTCCTTTCCATAAAGAAGAAAATAGTTTAGTTCTAACAGCATCGTCTGATGGTTTATTTTCAGTGATTGCGATTTGAGCTTCATAGACACCAGATTGGTTAAATGGAGATCTACCTTGAATTTCTAATCGCGACTGAGACGACATATTCGTTTGTGTTATTTTCAAGTATTTCTGTATTTATATCGAAAGAATTTATTCAAAATTCGAACATTATGACTATCAGGCTCATTAAGATGGTATTTAACTAGAAAAAAGTTCATTTTTAGCGTGAAAAAGATTTTCGGAAAAAAATCGAAAAAAGAAGATGAACCAAAAGAGGTTGTAAAATCAAAAAAGGTTGAAGAAACCAGCCTAGTTGATCCAGATTTCAATCGTAAGAGATTATTCAAAAAAGGAATCAATAGAATGGCAGATGAGAAATTAGAAGAGGCAATTGAATATTTTCAACAAGCACTAAGAATTGAACCAAATAATATAGAAACACTGATGAAATTAGGATATGCCAAATTTCACATAGATGATCATAGTGGAGCATTGAGAATATATGATCAAATTTTAGATATTGATGTTACAAATCCAGAAGCTTGGAATCTCAAAGGCTTGGTACATTATGAACAAAAAAAATATGCTCAAGCATTAGATGCCGTAGAAAAAGCAATTGAATCAGATCCAACATATGGGATGGCATGGTACAACAAAGCATGTTTCTTGTCTTTGTTAAACCAAGTTCCAGAATCATTAGAATCATTAAAACGCTCAATTGAAATCGATGTCAAAAATGCAAGAAAGTCAATCAGAGACAAAGATTTTGCCAATGTAAAGATAGAAGAAGGATTCAAGAGAATAGAAGAGGTCGTAGTACTAGAATCAGTAAGACAAGGGTACCATACACTTGGTGCAATTGTATGGACAACATTTTTGGATAAAGTTGATGCAGAAACTGCATTAAGAAAATTATTAGAAAAAGGATTAATCATACAAAATGAAAAACGTGATGGGTTAAGTAAAATTCCAATTTATGATCTTGCAGCAAACATTGCAGAAAAAATGGGAAAGGAGAAAAAAGGATTATTTGGAATTACAAGAAAAACATTACCAAAGCCTGTCAAAAATTTAAAAGAATTGAGTCAAGCAATTCATGATGTAAGAGAAGCTATAGAAGAAGGGAACATTGAGAAAGCAGATGAAATTTTTGATGTATTCATAGACCCAGCAAAATCAGGAGAACAAATGATTGAGAATTTCTTTGATGAACATAGGGAAATCAGACTATGGAAAATAAGACTGAAGGATAGAGGAGAGGATTACATTTTAGAAAACAAAGAAAAAATGCTAACGTTGTTTGATAATATTGAAATCACAATTACTAAAAAACTCAGAAATGAGATTTCTTAATTATTCTGCAGATAAATCCCAGTAATTAGCATCTTCTTGTGTTTCAGTAGGTTTTTGAAGATTTTTCCATTCTTTAAAAGAACGAACGTATAATTTTGCATTTGGCAATCCAGCAGATTTTAAAGCATAATATGCCAAACCAGAAAGAGTGCCAACACTCCCACAATAAGTAATGATTTCAGAATTTTCAGTGACTCCACGATTATCAAGTAATCGTTTCATGTCTTCTTTTGGGCGTAAAATTTTCTCAGCAGATGCAAGTGTCCTATAGGGTAAGCTGATTGCTCCAGGGATATGTTGTTCAAGGAAATTAAGTCGCTCTCTATTATCAATTAAAATCACATCATCTCGAGTTTTTGCACTTTCCAAATAATCAGAAGTTGCCAAAATATTTGGCTTTAAATTCATAGAGTGGTTTTTATTTTGAATTTCAGGAGTCTTTGAATCATTTTCCAAACCAAGTGATTTCCAATGACTGTAAGTTGTTTCAAGTAAAGATACATCAGAATGTCCAAGATATTCCAAAGTCCAAGCTACTCTAGATGCTAAAGCACCAAAAGTATCATCATAAACAACAACAGATGTTTCATCATCAATACCCATAGAATTTACAAGTTTCAAAACGCGTTCAGGACTATCATCAGATAGAAGAGTAGCTAAAGGCAAATTTACAGCATTTGAAATATGATCTTGCTTGTAATCAGATTCACGTCTTACATCAATTACACGAACACTGTTATCTCTAATTTCAGAACGTAGAGAATCAACATCTGTTGTGATTTTACCAGAATCTGTCAAGCAGCACATTCACCCTTTCCAGTTTTTGTGTGATAACTTGTATCACTGCCATAGTCCAGATAAAAATCAGGATCATCTTCTTTTGTTGGTGGAATTGTTAATGGTTCAAGAATATTTTTAATATCATTAAGAGATTTAATATCAGAATTTTCATTTCCACTTACAACACGATGAATCCAAGATTTTAGAGTGTCACCTTGACTTTTGTTTTGTTTAAACAATTCAATTGTTTTTAGAATTACAGGAATTACTCTTTTTGCAGGAACTCTTAAAATAATTTGTCCCAACATAGTATCGCCATCAGAACGTCCACCCAAAGACATTTGATAATTAGCATACATGTCTTTTCCAAGACGTCCACCTCCACCAAAGAACCCAATGGTTGCAATTCCATGTTGACCACAAGAATTAGGACATCCACTTATCTTAATAGAAGAATCACTAAGATCATCATCTTCATCTAATTTTAATTCAAGGAATTTTCTCTGAATTTCCTTTGCTAATCTATGAGAATTAGTTAATGCCAAATTACAAGATGTGGTTCCAGAACATCCAATAGGTGCAGTCATAGTCAAGGCACCGGATTTTGCCAATCCCACCTGAAGAAGTCTAGAGTATATCTTAGACAAATCATCCTCATGGACAAAACGTATAGATACATTTTGAACAAACCCAGTTCTAGCTTTACCTTCAGCAGAGAAATCCCTAATGATATCAGCAACTGCAGTTAATTGGTTAGAAGTAATATCACCAGCTTCAAGTGTAATGAATACTGAATTGTAACCAGATTGTTTTTGTTTTAGGGTATTAGTTTTAAGCCAGCGTGCAAAACCATCAGGTGCAGATTCTCCACTCTCATCACTAATTCTAATAGGTCTTCTAATTTCACCAGGAGTTTTGTCAACTTTTAATCTAGTAATTACAGATTGTGTTGCCCTTACAACAGCTCTTTCTTTTAACACCAAGTTTTGGAATTTATCCCAACCCATTTCATTTACAAGATAACGCATTCTATTTCTTGCAAGATTGGTTCTATCACCTAGTCTATCAAATAATCGCACCACAGCAATGGAAGTATAAAGTAAATCATCTTCAGGAGTGAACTCTTCTAACAAATGACCAACAAATGATTTGTTTCCCAGTCCACCTCCAAGAAAAACCTTAAAGCCTCTTTGAGTAACACCGTCAATTTCTCTGGTTTGGGGAATCAAACCAACATCAACTATTCTTGCCATGCCATGTTTCTCACAACAAGCAAAAGTGAATTTGAATTTACGTGGCAGTCCTTGAGTCATAGGGTTTCTTAAAAAGAATTTAGCAGTAGCAAGTGCATAAGGAGTAGAATCAAATGCTTCATCAGAACAAACACCAGCTAAAGGACTACACATAACATTTCTAACAGAATTACCACATGCTTCTCTAGAAGTCATTCCAACCTCAGCTAGATTTCGAAGAATCTCAGAAACATCTTCAAGAATTACCCAATGTAATTGAATACTTTCCCTAGTTGTAAAATGTGCATTTCCAATAGAATACTGTTCACTTAATTGAGATATTTTTTCAAATTGATGAGGATAAATTTCACCAGCAGGGAGTTTTATTCTAACCATGGCATAATCATTAGTCATTCTAGTACCATATGCGCCATGTTGAAGTCTGAACCGTCTAAAGCTAGCTTCATCATACTTGCCTTGACGGAATAACTTTACAGTTTTAGCAAAATTATCTGCTTCTTCTATTCTAGCCCAATTAATTTTAGGCTTTACAGGTTTAGCAGTTTGTTTAAGATCAGGTGTGGTCAATACAAAGAAAACAGTCTAGTTTAGATATAAATTTTTGACATAGGGGAGGTTTGGTAAGAAAATATTCAATAACAGACATTATTTTCCGGTTTTCCATATCAAAAGATTTTCAAATATTGGAATTAGTTTTGCCTAATTTTTTATGTGTGCGAAAGTATTAATTATTCAGAAAATGACGCATCGACATGCAAGAAGCAACAGTAGCAGAACAATCATCAAAAATATTCACGGATGTACGTGAAGTAGAAATCACACGTGCAATTGCAAGTGAATTTCATGAGGTGTTAATTGACAGAGCAGAATCAGATGTCATTATTATTGGTGCAGGACCTGCAGGATTAACAGCAAGTAGAGAATTATCTAACATGGGTTACAAAGTTTTAGTTATTGAACAGAATAATTATCTCGGAGGAGGTTACTGGTTAGGAGGATACATGATGAATCCAGTTACAGTTAGAGAGCCAGCACAAAAAATTTGGGATGAATTAGGAATACCATACAAAAAAGTGCAAGAAGGATTGTATTTGACACCAGGTCCACATGCAGTTTCAAAATTAATTGCTGCAGCATGTGATGCAGGAGTAAAGTTTCTTCAATTAACAAAGTTTGACGATTTAGTGCTAAAGAATGGAAGAGTTACAGGAATTGTCGTTAATTGGATGCCAGTTTCAGCATTACCAAGAAACATCACATGTGTTGATCCAGTTGCATTTGAAGCAAAAATTATCATCGATGCATCAGGTCATGATTCAGTTGCAGTAAAAAGACTTGTAGATAGAGGTCTAGCTAAATGGAAAGGAATGGAACCAATGCATGTTAACGACGGAGAAGAACATGTTGTTCACAAAACAGGAGAAGTGTATCCAGGATTGGTTGCTGCAGGCATGTCAGTAACAGAAACACATGGGCTAGCAAGAATGGGCCCAACATTTGGTTCTATGTTATATTCAGGCAAAAGAGCAGCTGAAATAACTGCACAAAAAATCAAAGAGTTAGAAAGATAAGCTATCAAAGTTATACTTTTCTTATTGAAAACATCCAAAATCATTCTATACGATGAGCCCACAGTTCCACAAATCCAATTACAAAAACTAAGGAAGTTCATCACAGATACATTTCCAGTTAAAATAGAGGTTAGAAAAAATTTCTTTCATAATTTAGAGGAAAACAATTATGAAAAGATTGCAAGTGTCAGGATTTTTGATTTAAAAAAACCATTCAAAATACACAATCCGTTAACAGAAGAAATTCAAATAGAAATTGAAAATAAAGACATGTCAAACAAAGATGAAATGATTCTGTATGACGGATTTGAATTTCAAAAAATTACATCAGAATTTATCCCAATGGATGAAAACAAAGAAGAAACACTACACCTAATTTTTACAAATAAACTAACATGTACATTTGATGAAAATGATTTCAGATATCATGCAAGGGCATTAATTGGATCAAATCCAGTAATAATATCCACCACAGGGATTATAGAAGCACCTGCAAAACCAAAACAATACTATCTTGATTTGATGACAGATTTTAACAAAGAAAGAATTGAAGAAATCAAAGAAAAATACAAGGGAGAATTTTTAGAATATAATGATTCAAGAATATCAGAAATAATTGAAGGATATGTTTTGCAAGCAATCATGTATTATGAAACAGGAGATGCATTTTGTGAAGATAAAGGATGTAGGTTATTCAATGCGCATTGGCAAAAAGATCTATTCTATTCACAATTAGAGAACAAAAAACTGTGTAACAAACATCAAAAAAGTATCAAAAAATTAGTAAATCAAGTATGAATGGAACCTATATGATTACGAATTTTTTTAGATGATTTTTTCAGAGAGGATAATTCAGAGTCATCAAGAGGGATTTTTTGTATTTCAGAGATACCATTTTGATCAATTTTTGTAGGAACACCCATAGCAACGTCATTCTCACCATATTCACCTTCAAGAACAACAGATACAGGAATGCAGAGTTCTTTTTTGTGTAAAATTGTATCAATTACATCAAAGGTATTTTTGGCAATACCAAACTGAGAGCGACTTTTGTAATGTCGTAATTCTTTCCAATAATTTCTAACGTCATTAATCATAGAAGATTTTTCAACATCACTAATCATAGAAAGAAATGAATTATCATCAACTGTAATGGTAGAAAAAATTGGAACCATAGAATCACCATGTTCACCAAGAACTAGAGCATTAGAAATTGAAGATTGTGTAACAGATAGTTTTTTTGAAATGAAATATCTAAATCTACTAGAATCAAGACTAGATGCAATTCCAAATGCCTTAAATCTAGAAAATCCAGATTCTTTTTGAAAAAAATAAGTCAAAATATCAAGCGGGTTGGAAACCAACAAAACTATTGCAGAAGGACAATATTGTTTTATTTTTTCTGCAATCTCTTTTATCATGATTACCTGTAAATTCATATTTTCAGATCTGTCTTTTGTATAAACTCCAGTACTTGCAGTGATTACTACAATATCAGAATCAGATATTTGTGAATAATCATCAGTACCACGAATAGAAAATTTAGAAGTAGATGGAATGGCACTTGCAATATCAAGTGCTTCTCCGATGGCTTTGTTTTTAGTATTATTTACAAGTAAAACATCATCTAATGCATTAGATACACAAAGAAAAGCAATTGACGCTCCAACTCTACCGCTACCAATAATTGAAATCAACTATTTACAAAAAAGTGGAAAGGGATTTCAATCCTTCCTTTTACGTATACTGTCTCTTTGACGTTTATCATCATGTTTGCTTAATTCGCCTTCCAATTTTCTACACAACGCATCAGCAATTTTAAGAATATCCCAATCAGATTCGGTGTAAATTAATTGATTTTTTGAGGTTCTAACAATAGCAGTTACATCATAATGGGTTCTAGAACCTTCTGGATTTTGAGATTTTACGTCAATTTTTGCTTCAAGAATATCAGATAGAATTGGCTTAACTTTTTCAAGAGAATCAGCAAATTTAGACATCAAAATTTCGGTAGCAGGCTCATCTTTAGATAATCCAATTACAAATAGTGGTATTTTGTCATCCATAACTAAACTATACAAAAGAAAATTAAAAAGCAATATAACAATTCCCATTTATGACATTCAGAAGAATGCCACATGTTTGATTTAAAAAAACAGGATAAAAATAGAAAAAACATCAAACTCAATCACGAGAATCAGTAAAGTATTTTTAATTTAGAAGTATGTAGGATTAACATGGCGATAAAAACTAAAAAAATACTCGTACCACTAGATGGATCAAAAAATTCTATACGAGGATTAGACATGGCAATTCACATTGCAAGACAATCTCAAGGCACAATATTAGCACTAACAGTCAAAACAGTTCCAGGAATTTATGCACTACATCCATTAGGTTTTTTGGGTATTAATTCAGGAGATGAAGCAAAAAAAATAATTGAAAGTGCAAAAGTTCGGGCAGCAAAGAAAGGAATTCAGTTAACTGGAAAAGCATTAGCAGGAGATCCAGGATATGATATTGCAAGATTTGCAAATAATGCCAAAAATAAAATTGATTTGGTAGTTATCGGAGCTCGCGGTAGAAGTTCAGCAAAAGAAATGTTCCTAGGAAGTACATCAAATTATGTTCTTCATAAATCAAAAAAACCAGTTCTAATAGTAAAGTGAGATTATAAAATCACATAGTTCTAAAAAGGATATTCACTTAAATTATTGAAAGTTACAGAATCGATATTATGATGTCAGCAGATTCAGGAGCAGCAGTATTAGAAACTAATGACAGCGATCCAAAAGTACCAGATAAAAAGAAAACAAAGTTTGATGTTGTAATTATTGGAGCAGGTCCATCAGGATATACCGCTGGAATATATTGTTCTAGAGCTGGTTATGATACTTTAATTCTATCAGGAGTATTACCGGGAGGGCAGTTAGTAAACACAACAGAAGTTGAAAACTATCCAGGATTTGAAAATGGCATCATGGGTCCAGATTTAATGATTGATATGAGAAAACAATCCCAAAGAATGGGCACGACAATAGTAGATGACGAAGTAGTAGATGTAGATTTTAGACGTAAACCATACAAAGTTCTAACTGCTTCTGAAGAATATGAAGGACGTGCAATAATTATTGCAACAGGTGCAAATCCAAGAAAAATAGGATTAAAGGGAGAAGAAACATTTGGAGGAAAAGGAGTATCATATTGTGCAACATGTGATGGGCCATTTTTTAGAAATCAAGAGATTGTAGTAATTGGCGGAGGAGATTCAGCAATTGAAGAAGCATCATTTTTAACAAAATTTGCAACAACAGTTCATCTAGTTCACAGACGAGCAGAATTACGTGCAAGTAAAGTAATGCAAGAAAGAGCTCTAAATAATGAAAAAATAAAATTCCATTGGGATTCAGCAGTAATAGATATCAAAGGAGATGAAAAAGTACGACAAGCAGTTTTAAAGAATTTAAAAACAAATGAAGAAAAAACACTAGACATCGGCGGTCTTTTTGTTGCGATAGGACATACACCTAATACAAAAATATTCAAAGATCAAATTGATTTAGACGATGAAGGATATATCGTATTGAAAGACAAAACGCATACAAATATCGAAGGAGTTTTTGCAGCAGGGGATGTACATGATAAAAATTACAGACAAGCAATCACAGCTGCAGCTTTTGGATGTATGGCAGCAATTGATGTAGATAAATATATTTCAGAATCAACAGAAAACAAAGAATGAAAAATGCACAATGCAAAAAGTGTTTAAATAAATTTCAAGAAAAAGATATCTATACAATTCAACAATTTCAATATAGAAAAGAACCGCCATACAAATGGGCATTAGATTTTTTTAAAAAATTAAACATAGATGAGTGGGATTCATTTTGTGAGAACTGTTTAATGTCATATTCAAAAGAATCCAAAGACATATGGGAAGAATCAAAAAATACAAAAGTCTGAACAATATTGTGAATAACCAAGTGATTCGATGAGTAACAAACCAAATAATCTAAAAGAAATTGTCAAAGAACATAGTGAGAAATTATCCAAATTAGGAACAGATTTAGCCAAAAATCAATTCATCTACAAAGTAGAAAAAAAATCATCAAAAGAATACTGGCAAGAAAGAATCATTAATTTTAAAAAATACAACGATAATGGATTTAGATATTATGATGAAATATTTGCATTGATGAGAATAATAGATGAAGAAAAATCACAAATATTTCTATTACAGATAGCTAAATTTCGTCAACTAGGTTTAACATTAATAGAAATCATGGAAAAATTGAAAGAAAATCCATCAATCATAAATTCAAAAGACAGACAGCAAAGTCAATGGAGTAGGGAAATTAAAAATCAAATCACAGAACAAAGTGACAAATGTTTAAAATGTGAAAGAGAAATGAACACCACATTTAGAGAATTTTATGAAGAAAAAATGAAAGAGATCCTAGAACAAGTATAATCAATAAGCTAATTCAGACATATGTTTTGCAGATTTAAGAGAAGTTTCAAATTCATCTTCACTCATAACGTTTTGTGCAGCATAGACACTTTTGAATTTCCTTCCATCATCAGCAAAAATTCCAACAACACATGCATCATTATCAATAGGGTATTTCTTCATACAAGCATAAACTGCAGCAGATGAAGGACTGATCAATAGTCCATCATTTTCAAATACTTCTGTAACAACAGAAAAGGCTTCAGTATTATCTACAGAAACCCAATCATCAACAACATTTTCTCTTTTCAAAAATAAATCAGGTTTTGCAGATTCTTCAAAATTTCTCCAACCTTGAATAAGATGATTTTTTTGAGGTTGACATCCAATGATCTTTACATTCGGATTTTTTTCTTTAAGAAATGCACCAATTCCAGTTATAGTGCCACCAGTACCAACACCAGTGAAAAAATGAGTTATTTTTCCTCCAGTTTGTTTCCAAATTTCAGGGCCCGTACCATTGTAATGTCCCTTGAAATTAGCTTCGTTAGCATATTGATTAGGAGAATAATAGGTATCAGGTCTAGAGGATGCAATGGATGTTGCAAGTGCGATACTTTGATCAGTTCCAGCTCCAACCTTTGGGCATAAATCATCACTTGTTTCAAATAATTTGGCACCTAAATTTCGAATGATATCTTTTGTTTCACTACTTACTTTTTCAGGAATTACAATTTCAACTTTGTAACCCAACAAATTGGCAATTCCAGTTAATGCAATTCCGGTATTTCCAGAAGTTGGTTCTATAATGATACTTTTACCTTTTGTTAAAATTCCTTTTTCTTCACCATCTTTAATCATCCAATATGCAGCCCTATCCTTAACAGAACCAAAAGGATTGTGCCCTTCCAATTTTGCAAAGTAATCAACATTATCATGAGATAAGGAATCCAATTTTACAAGAGGTGTGTTACCTACACGATTCAGTACATCAGTATCAGTGGTCATTATTTGGAGGTTATTTCACCTTTTTAATTTGAAAAGTAATCACATCACCATCTTTAGATAAATTCAATAATTCATGGCCATTTCTTGTTACCCATCTAGAAATATCGTCCTCAGCGGCAGGATCATCTGCAGAAACAGTTAAGGTGTTACCCACCTGCATTCTTTCAATTTCAATTTTTGTTCTAAACACAGGTTCAGGACAAAACAATCCAGTTGCATCTAAATTTTTTTCAGTAGATTCAGACATAGGTCTCTAATACAGCAAAAGGGTTTTGTCATATTAAAATCTAATTGAGGGTTTACGTAGATTTAACGCGTATCTAAAGAGCGTAGGAGATAAGTAAAACATGGAGAAGGCATACTCAAAAATATATAATTTTTAAAAAACAATTAGTTTGAAGTGAACATATTGGATCTAGTTGCAAATATCATAAAAATAAAAAGAAAAGAGGTTTTGAGAGTATCTGAAAATAATCAAGTTTAAAATTAATCAAACGAAACTAGTCTAAATCTTCTACTTTTGTTGGTTCTTTTGCTGATTCTTTTGGTAGCATTCTTTACAATATACTGGTCTATCTGCTGCTGGTTCAAAAGGAACTTCGGTTTCTTTTTTGCAGTCAGAACAAGTACATTTGTACATTTTTCTGTCTTCGGACATGGTTTTGATAAATTTTTTTGTCTATAAGAATCAGCACATTTGTAGGAAAAAAGAACCCCAATCCTCTCGTTCTTATATTAGAAGAAAAGAAAAGAGCGTGAAAAGTATGAAAACAGAAATTGTAAATGCAATTCATTACATTAGTATTTCAAATTTTAACGGAATTGATTTTATTTAATATGAATTACAGAAAATCAGTTTTTTACCATCTTAACATATCGGGTTCAAACTTGAAGGAAATTATGAGATAGTGTCTGATGATTAAGAAAAAATGTGATAGATGTGGTTCTGTTTTAGGCGATGAAAGTAGGAAAACAAAACAACGGTTTTGCGGTAAATGTAAAAAGAAATTTCAATTATATCAATAGTTTGTACATATTTTAACACATTTCAAATCAAACAAAATACAGAGTGGTAAAATTATTTGAAAAGATCATGATCTTCTGAACGAATCAGAGAAGATACAGAATAATTCCCAAATTCAAACAAATAATCACGTATAATTACTACAGGACAATTTAGTGTTTTTCCCATCACTAATTCTGCAGCTGCAGAAAATTCATCGGCAATAGCAATTTCAGTTACACGTAAAATTCTTCCAAAAGAATCCAAAGTGCCAGCATAATCTAAGATAGGATTCAATCCAGAAATTCCTATCGCGCAGTTAGTTTGCCCCATCCTAAAAGGACGACCAAATGTATCAGACACTACAACTGCAACATCCTTACTAAAATTATTCTTGATATCATCTCTAATTTTTTGTGCAGATAAATCAGAATCAGCCGGAAGTAATGTAGCATATCCATTTTTGACATTACTTTCATCAATACCAGCATTTGCACAAATAAATCCAGTATGAGTTTGTACAATAATAATTTCATTTTTCATTCTAACAATCCGTTTAGATTCAGATAAAATTAATTCAACCACCCTTGGATCTTTATGATATTGTGAACCAATGCCCTGAGCAAGTAGAGATGGGGTTACAGTAGATAAAGCAACAACTCTCCCTTCTTGTTTTGAGATTATTTTTTGTGCAATCACAAGAATATCACCATCATTTAGTTTGGCGGACTGTGAGATGAGTTTAGAAATATTATCAGAAGAATCTATCTCTTTTTCAATATGTACTGGAGTGATTTGCAAACAGTTTTTCTAAAATAAAGGACTAAAAAATTGTTATGTGGCAGTAGTTCCTAATTCTAATTTATAGTGCTTATTGATAATATCCAAAATCTTTGACAAGTCTTTTTCTTCCAAAGTAGTAGTAGCTAAATCCTTAACTAAATCTTGTGCACGATATGCAATACCTAAACCACAAATATCAAATAACTTGATATCATTTGCACCATCTACAACACAGACAATGTCTTCTTTTTTCTCACCCCATTCTTCAATTTTTATTTTTGCAGATTTTGCTTTGTTAGAATCAACGCTAATTTTTACACCATCTAATTTTCCATCTTTAAAAATTAATTCATTAGAATAAACATAATCCAATCCTAATTCTTCTTTTAATCTATCCATCATCAGAGTAAATCCGCCAGATACAGCCATGATTTTCCAACCTGCTGCTTTTAAAACTCTACAAGCTTCTTTTGCACCAGTCATAATAGGTAATGAGTCAGATACTTCTTGGCAAATTTTTTCATCTAATCCTTTTAATGCATTAACTCTTGTTCGAAGTCCTTCTTCCCAGTTAATTTTTCCTTGAATCCCTTGTTTAGTAATTTCCCAAATTTCAGCTTCTTTGTTGAGTTTTTCTGCAAGAATAGGTAAATACTCTTCATCATATAAAACACCTTCAACATCAAAAATGATCAACAATTAATTTCTGATTTAAAAAAAAATTCTAATTATATTAAAGTTTAATTAATTTTTAAAATCAAAACCGCTAGTAATAAATCACGGTAGATCAATTCATTATCATGGGCGAATTAGAACATAAATTTGATGTAAAAATTCTTGAGAGAGAAGGAAAGATAAAACTACCAGATTCGCTAAAAGCTGATTTGAAATCAGCAGGTATGATGGATGAAAAAGGTAAATTAAAACTAAAAGGAGTTAGTCCTAAAATGCTCAAAAGAATGAAACAAGAATACGTAGAATGTCCAGTTTTAAAAGAAGATACTCATTTCATTCAATGTTTTATGTGTGCTAATTTCCAAAGTAGAGTCATGGGCGAAGTTCTCTGTAAAGGGGACAAACTATAAACATTAAAAAATCTCACGAAAGGCTCATTAGTTAAATTAATTCTTTGAATTTTAGTTTGGGTAAAGAAGACGTAGGCATTACTGTTTCAAAAAAAGATGATTTTAGTGAATGGTATACACAAGTAGTTCTAAAAGCAAAACTTGCAGATTATGCTCCAGTTAAAGGATTAATTGTTCTTAGACCAGATGGGTATTCCATTTGGGAATCATTGAAAAATACATTTGATAAAAAATTTGCAAGAAACGGAATAAGAAATGGATTTTTACCAATATTAATTCCAGAATCACTATTAGGAAAAGAACAAAAACATTTTGCAGGATTTAATCCAGAAGTATTTTGGGTAACACATTCAGGCACAAATGAAATAGGAGATAGGCTCGCATTAAGACCAACATCTGAAACATTGGCATATACACTATATTCAAAATGGATTCAAAGTTGGAGAGATTTACCATTAAAAATCAATTTTTGGAATACAGCTTTAAGAGCTGAAATCAAAGCAACAAAACCATTTCTTAGAACTTCAGAATTTTTGTGGCAGGAAGGTCATACGGTACATGCTACACAAGAAGAAGCAGAAATAGAAGTAATAAAAATTTTAGATATTTACAAAAACACTGTAGAAGAGGAACTTGCAATTCCGGTAAGTACAGGTAAAAAAAGTGAGAAAGAAAAATTTGTCGGTGCAGTTTATACAACAACTATGGAATCAATAATGCCAGATGGAAAAGCGCTACAAATGGGCACATCTCATTTCTTAGGACAAAACTTTTCAAAACCATTTGAAGTTAAATTTGCAGACAAAGATAATGTAGAGCATTTTGCATGGCAAACATCATGGGGAGTTTCTTGGAGACTAATTGGTGCAATGATCATGGCTCATGGTGATGACAAAGGTTTGGTATTACCACCAAAAGTAGCTCCAATGCAAGTAGTAATTGTACCAATTTACAGAAATGATGAAGGAAAAAATGTGGTATTACCCAAAGTAGAAGAAATTCAAAATGAATTAGAAGCAAAAGGAATTAGAATTCATGTTGATGACAGAGAAGGATTATCACCAGGATACAAATTCAATGATTGGGAATTAAAAGGAGTACCACTACGAATAGAGATAGGACCTAAAGACATTGAGAAACAAAGTATAGTTGTTGCAAAAAGATACAATTTAGAAAAAATAAGTTTAAGTTTTACTGAAATTGAAAAAATTTCTACAATTCTAGATGAAATTCAAATAGAGATGTTAAAAAAAGCCAAAGAAGAAGCTAAAAACAATACCTTGAATATCTCAGATTATTCAGAATTTAAATCAAAAATAGAAAGAGGCGGATTCTTCAACTCTCCATGGTGTGGAAAATTAGCGTGTGAGGAGAAAATTAAAGAAGAAACAGGTGCAGAAATTAGAGTAATTCCATTTGGAAGTGAAAATACAAATCAGAAATGCGTTTACTGTCAAGAACAAAGTGTTTCAGTTCCAATTTTTGCTAGAGGATACTAGATAAAAATACCCACAAACATAATAATAGAAAAATAAGATTTTTCAATAATGACCTCAAACCCAGAATTAGAATCAGGATCATTGTTAGATCAATTTAGAGAAACAAGAAGTAGAACTCTAGAATTAGTAAAGACTTTAGAAAAAGATGATTTTG
>Ga0209361_1000350_pt1 | contig 45271 bp, 49 predicted proteins | sample SaaInlV_200m_DNA_3_FD_184657 | JGI IMG/M metagenome (GOLD analysis project Ga0209361, IMG submission 184657) | Marine microbial communities from expanding oxygen minimum zones in the Saanich Inlet - SI037_S4LV_200m_DNA (SPAdes) (version 2) | ecosystem: Environmental > Aquatic > Marine >... | reverse complement strand
GGCACTGGGCGCACAGATGCGGCACCTCAACACCCGGGAAGGGCATGAAGACGCGGACCCTGCTGGCCTCTGGCCACATCCAGCCATCGTGGTGGATGCTGCATGCGAGCTCGCATCGCCTGCATCCACTACAGGCTTCGTAGTCTCTTGATATCCAAATTGGTTTAGCCATTTCGATTCACCAGAATTTAATCATTATCTACACCGCTGGAAACGTATTAAAAGATTAGTAAAACGGAGAAAAACTGCGAAATGCAGATAAAAACATATCGAAAAATGGGAAAAGGGTGCTACTTACGTAGCTTGGCCATGAGAGGCTCGACATCTGCGATGTCCAGCTTCTCAAGGGTCTCCCTCGTGGGGATGCCCCTCTCGTCCCATCCAAGGGTCTCGTAGTACGCCTGTGTGCGTATATCGACGCGGTCCTTGTCAGTGGTCTGTCCCTTATAGGGCCCCTTTGGCAGGGGCTCGTAGAACCTTGGCGGGTTCTCGTCGTCCTTGACTGGGTCCCATACGACATCCGGGCCGCCCAACAGGAGCAGCGCCTTCTGCAGTGTGATGATCCTTGGACCGTTGACCCTCCTCCACATGTCCATGGTGAGTGGGAAGCCCGTGATGGCTTTGAGCATGTCCCACTGGAGCTCGGGGCTAGGTCCTCTCGCGGTGAAGGTGCAGTACACCGCGCTGTCGTAGAACAGCGCACCGCTCATCTCTGAGAAGCCGTCGCCTGCCGTTGATGTGTGGTCCCCACCCTGGACGCTTGCCGAGTAGTTCATGTCGTGGGTGAAGTCGGCGTCGCTCCGTGTGCCGTGGGCCCCGATCTCGATACCCTTGACGTGTACAGCGTACTTCAGTGTCTCCTCGGGCTTCAGGCCCTTCATCTCGGCGATCTTGAGCGCCGCCCTGTAGGTACCCTCGGCCAGTATGTCTCCTATTCCCTCCCTGTAGGCCATCATATGGGCCAGTTGGTCGAACGCCTCGGTGTCTCCCCACTCCAGCTTGAACCCGATATCCTCTTCCGTGAGGATTCCGCGCTGGTACAGCTCTGCGGCGTAGCCCATGGTGTTGGGGCCGTTGATGCCGCTGTGGCCCAGCTTGTCCATGAGGGTGCTGATGTGGACGTTATCTCCAGCGTCGAAGATGCCCAGGTTGGTGCCACAGTACGCCTGTAGTTCATAGTCGGGTACATCTGTGATGTCACCCTTCCATCTTCCGCTTTGGATGCAGCTTACCTTCATGCAGCCCAAGGTGCAGTTGAAATCAGTCCACTTCTTCTTGACCCAGTACCTGTCCTCGTACCTGTTGACGCCCATGCTCTCCTCGTCATGCCACTCGTCCTGCCAGTTACGGACGGGCTCGCTGCTGCTACCGGCTCCCGCGCCGAAGCCCAGCCAGCCTGTGCCCCAGCGACGGAACCGTGAGACCTGCTGGAGGTCTCTGTGGGCCTGGTCAACCATGAGGTTGACCGCTGTTGTTGCGTTTACTTTGGGGAAGCTCTTCCTGCTCTTGGCGGCCACCGCCTTGAGATTCTTGCTGCCCATGAGGCTGCCATAGCCGCCGTAGCCCGCTGCGTGGCACATCTTTGTCATGACGCAGGCGTTCCTCACCATGTTCTCACCGGCTGGACCGATGTACATGGTTCCCGGCTCCTTCCAGAGGCCCACGTTGGGGTGCCTCTTTGTGAGGAGGTCAGTTATCTCCCTGTTTAGTTTGATTAGCGTTTTCTCGCCGTCGATCCCCCAGAGGTGGCTCGCGTCGATTAGCTCTGCCCCGTCATCGGTCACCAGCAGGTAGACTGGTTTGGGTGATTTTCCTGAGACTATAATGCCGTCGTAGCCGGCGTTCTTGATCTCAACCGCGAACTCCGTCGCTGCAGTACTTCCCACCACTCCGTTGCTCACAGGGCTCTTGCCGCTGACGCATATTCGTGCACCGGGGTAGATCGCAGTCATGGGACCAGTTGCGAAGATGAGAAGGTTCTCTGGGGAGAGGGCATCCAACTCGGCCCAGTTCTCTCCGAGCCTGTCCCATAGGATCTTTGTCGCCATGCCCCTTCCGCCGAAATACTGCTCAAGCACTTCGTCCGGGAACGTGATGTCCGCCATCTTTCCTGTCGTCAGGTCTACCTCTAGCCATTTTCCTGCGTATCCACCCGGGCTCATTCTATTACCTCCTCACCTTTCTCACCAAACATTTTCACTGCTAGGTCTTTCGCGGTCTCCACTGGGTGCCTGCTGTAGAGCTTCCTGTGGATGCTAGGACCCTCGTTGACGATGGTCAGTGCATTATACCCCGCCTCGACGCATACGTCGACGCATTTTGGGTCTCCTCCGCAGAGGTCACAGATGTTTGCTTTGTTGTCCTCCGGGTGGAGGGTGGGCACCTGACCTGGGCACGCTTTGATGCACAGGCCGCAGCTAGTACAAGCCTCACGGTCCACTATCACTGCCCCGATTGAGTCAGTTGATAGCGCGTCTACCGGACATACCTCAACGCACGGGTAGTCCTGGCACTGGGCGCACAGATGCGGCACCTCAACACCCGGGAAGGGCATGAAGACGCGGACCCTGCTGGCCTCTGGCCACATCCAGCCATCGTGGTGGATGCTGCATGCGAGCTCGCATCGCCTGCATCCGCTGCATGCTTGATAGTCTCTTGATATCCAAATTGGTTTAGCCATATCGATTCACCAGAATATTCGATTAGGGTAAGCCGCAAGGAATAAGAAATTTTCGAGGGCAGATTACTTTGAGTTCTTGAGGTCGTCAAAGTTCTTCATGATGAGATGTATGAGCTGTGGCTGTAGCCTGTACAGTACACCCGCCTCCCCCTTGGGGATAAATAGCCTGATGAGGTAGACCTTCTCGATCCTGTTGGCCTTTTCCAGGTACGCCTCTGGGCATCTTATATCATCAATTCCGCAATCATCGCAGAACTCCTTGAAGGCGGGCTCTATGATCTTCTTCATCACGTCCTCGTCGCTGAACTCGTGGCTGAACCCGATATTGAACGTGTACTTGATGACTCCATCATGGGTGAGGTTTAGTATCCTGCTGTTCATCACCTGGGTGTTGGGCACCTTTAGGAGATTGAACGTTGGGGTGTACAAGTTGGTATAGTTGATAGCTATCTCCTCCACCTGGCCCTCCAGGTTCCCGATTATGACATAGTCCTCAACCTTGAAGGGCTGGGACAGGAGCACGTAGAACCCGGCCACCACGTTGTTGATGGTCTGGCTGGACCCAAAACCCAACGCCGCGCCCAGCAGCGCGGATGTTCCGACGAAGAGATCTGCGGGCAGGTCGAAGATGGTGAGGATGGCGGTGCTTGACACGATGATCGACACCACCCTGACGATGAGCCTCAACGCGTTTATCACGTGGGGCTCAAGGCCCAGGTCTTCACCCCTCTGTTTGAGCAAGCGCAGGCTGGTCTTGTATATGAAGTAGATGATAATTATAGCTAGGGCAGCCACTCCGAACCTGTAACCCTCGGTCTGTATCGTTAGCAACGCGTCATCGAACAATGAGTACACCTGATGGTGAATCCTATTGCCTCTTCTCCTTGAAAACGTTTCCAGCGCCCTCGCCTGGTTCGCGGCTTTCCGGTTCTGAGCACAGTCACGTCCATGCGCAGTTGCAGTATCTGCCATGCAAACGAGCCGCACACGACGCTCTGGAGCCTGATGATTATCAGCAACATGGAGGATAGGTGGCTGTAGGGGTTCAGGACCCAGATGAAGCGGGATGCACATGTGACATCCAGGCCAGGCTTCCCCGAGAAGGCACTGAGACTGATAAGCGAGTCAGCCCTTGTGGTGAGGTGAGTCTACACAGTCTTGTCCTGGCAGCGTTTTGTGGGGTACCATTTACCTCCATTGACTACAATATCAAGATAGGTGGGTTCATGGACCCATGGGACTAGGCGGGCTCAAGTGCCGCTGGAGGGGGGTTTGATAAGTATGGCCGAGAAAACGGGGAGCATTCTGAATAACCGTCGGGTGGTTTCACGAAAAAAAGTGGCAGAGTCACGGAAGTCAGGCGGCTAATAGACATGGACGCCGACAGGCTTGTAGATAAGGTCAGAACGCTGATCGAGTTGCAAAGTGGGCACGGGCATCTCCTGCAAGGTACACGGACCCGATGACAAGGACCATATCGCCCACGTCCGCCGTGTATAGAGCCGTTTCAAACGCCTTGGCACTGTCAACCTGTACCTGGAACGGAGTCCCGGTCTTTTTTATCTCCTTTATCAGCACCTCTGGCTCCGCCGCCCGCCCACTGACGCTGTGCTTTGTGATTATGAAATGGTCCGCCACCTGGGCGATGTTCTCGATCATGCCCTCGATGTTCTTGTCTGAGGACATGCTTACCACAGCGACCATGCGGTCATAGGTGAAATCGGATTGGATTGTCTTCCTCACAGCCTCGGTTGCCTCGGCGTCCTTCGCGCAATCAAGTACCACTAGGGGGTTCTTACTTACAACCTCAAGCCGAGCGGGCCAGTAGACATCTCGTAGCCCCTTTCTCACATCCTCCTCTGCAATGTCGATGCCTTTTCCATTAAGTACCTCGATGGTGGAAACGGCGGTTGCGGCATTTATTATCTGGTGGTCGCCGAAGAGAGGAACCACGAGATCATTGTACTGCGCGTTCTCGGTGACCAGGTAGAAGACTTGGCCCTCGGGAGATACACTCATTTTTTTGGAGCGGGTGCTCTCCGTTATTCTAACGATCCTTGTCCCTATCGCATCGGCTTTCTCCTTGAACACGTTGAATACATTGTCGCGTTCCTCGGCAGTGACCAGCACATTATCGGGTTTGATTATACCCCCTTTCTCGAATGCGATGTCTTCCAGTGACGGGCCGAGGATGTTCACGTGCTCGAATCCGATGTTTGTGATGACGCTGACGAGGGGGTTGAGGGTGTTCGTTGCGTCAAGCCTTCCTCCCAGACCCACCTCTATGACGCCGTAATCAACGCCCTGCTCCTGGAAGTACTTGAAGCAGACAGCGGTAACTATGTCGAAAAACCGGAGGGGCATCCGCTCTGTATAGCCAAGCATCCTGTTGAATAGTGCCTCGATATCGTTGAGGAGCCTGGTCAAGTCCTCTACGGGAATCATCTCACCGTCTACCTTGATCCTCTCCCTGAAATCCTCAAGGTGCGGGGACGTGTAGAGACCCACCTTGTAACCTGCTGCCTGTAGGACCGACGCTATTATGGCCGATGTTGACCCCTTCCCGTTTGTTCCGCCAACAAGGATTGTTCCGTATCTCTCTTGGGGGTTGCCCATCAATTCGAGGAGGTGGAAAGTGGGTCCAAGTGTCCGTTCAGGTCCGAATCGCCTGACGTTGAAAAGCCATTCCAGAGCTTCATCGTAGTTCAAAGTTCATCCCCAGTTTGCCATGCGGTGCATCTCCAAAAAGACAGAAGAATTACTTAAACTGTGCTAAGCGCGCGCTGTGGGTTTCCTAGCAGGTCGAGGAGGTGATATGTTGGCTCAATTGTTCGTTCAGGTCCGAACCTCTCTACATTGACGACCCAGTCGAGTGCTTCCGTGTAGTTCAATCATATGGTCCCGATTTAAAAAGGACATTTAGTTCCCTTATTCAACCTGAGTTCCAAAACAGTAGAAATTAGGGATGGAATCAGGGTTTATGTAAAGAAGATTTTTGCGACCCTGTACTTTTCGGGGTCAACCGTCTTCAGTTTTCCAGTTGCTTTCTCGATTGGCACAGGGAGAACCTCCGTGCCCCTTATGGACGCCATGTAACCGAAGAACTCATTCAGCACCATCTCGGCTCCTAGCACTCCGAGCCTTGTTCCATTAACCCGGTCACGGGCGGAGGGCCTGCCTCCCCTCTGTATGTAACCGAGCACTGTTGACCGTACCTGGAGGTCGGTGTGCTCCTTGAGCAGGTTCTCAAGCTGTTTTCCGACTCCCCCCAGCCTTGCGTGGCCGAAGCTGTCAACCTCGTTGTCTTGGTAGATTTCTTTTTCATCCTCCTCGACGATGAGTTTGAAGCCCTCGGAGGCGGCAATAATTGCATATCCGTTTCTTTCATACTGGGTTTCTAGGATTGATGTCAATTCTTCTAGGCTCATCTGTTCCTCTGGGATTAGTATCACGTGGGCGCCTCCGGCGATTCCTCCGTAGAGCGTCATCCAGCCGGCGTGCCTTCCCATTATCTCGGCAATGATGACCCGGTGATGGGATTTTGCCGTGGTATGAAGCCGGTCCAGCTCCTCAGCGATGATGTTTATACTCGTGTCGAATCCGACTGTGTCATCGGTCTCGGACAGGTCGTTATCAATGGTTTTGGGGACACCGACTACAGGAAGACCTTTGGCTGTCAGCTTGGTGGCGACACCAAGTGTGTCCTCCCCACCGATGGCTATCAACGCGTCAAGACCCATAGCTTTGAACTGTTTCTCGGCAATTTCCGGCCCCTCAGGCGTGGCGTACACGTTGGTCCTAGAAGTACCGAGCATTGTACCCCCCTCGCGGTGGATGTCCTCAACGTCTGCTCTGGTAAGAGGCATTTGGTCTGCTGTTAGCAACCCCTTCCATCCGTCTCGCAAACCAACTACATCATGTCCGTCTTTCTGGAGGCGCACGGTAGCTCCTCTTATGACAGCGTTTAGCCCTGGGCAGTCGCCTCCACCTGTAAGAATCCCAATTTTCATGTTGTTGACTTAGCGGCTCAGAGCTTTATTATAGTTTATGAGCGCGCACGGTTTTCATGTCAACAATGGGAGATCCCTCGAAGGCGTCAAAGCCCCTCACAGTCACACGGCATCCGTCAACGGAGATGATCTCAACACGAGTTAACCCAATGGGGTTCGGCCTTGAAGGGCTATGGGACGCGAAGACTCCCCTCGGCTCGGTCTCGCCATGCCTCCTCGGGACCACCGTCAACACGTTCCTGTGATTAACGTCATCCCTCTCGTGGAACCAGAAGAGAACATCCATTTCGCTGTACGAGTCCAGTTTGTCAAGACCGCGAAAATACTTTTCATCAATTGTGATAACTGAGATATCTCCGTCTACATCTGTGACGGAGCCTATGAAACGGACCTCACCTGTGCTCATGGTTATTCGTCCTCGTTCACTGATTTGTATTTAACTAAATTGTTTATTAACCAAACTTGCGGCTAGAGTTATTATGAGCAAAGTTTCAGTCGTCAGGAGAAAAAGAAAACCGTCGGACATAGAAGTCTTTGATTTAGTCAAGGAGTCGATTGATCTGCTCGGTGGAATCAAGACATTTGTTAAGAAAGGTGACATCGTCGCCCTGAAGCCAAACATCGTGACTGGAAAGCTGTCCGGACCCGGTGTGACCACTGACAAACGCGTCGTCGGGGCAGTCATCAAACTGTGCCAAGAGGCTGGGGCATCAAGAGTCCTTGTCGTCGAGGGCGCTGACTATGCCTCCAAGACAAGCGAAGCGTTCGAGTTGAGCGGCGTCAAGGCGGTTGCCGAGGAGCTCGGTGCGGAGATGGTCGATGTTGACACGACCCCGCTAACCAAGGTCAAGGTACCCGACCCACTGCTAATCGATGAACTAGAAATCTCTAAAGCGTTCATGGACGCCGACGTGCGCATCAACATGCCCCTCATGAAGACCCATGACCAGCTGGACGTGACCCTAGGGATTAAGAACATGAAGGGCGTGATCCCCAAGTACTCCAAGAGGGACTTCCATAAAAAAGGCGTCGTCAAGGGGGTACTCGACCTCAACAAGGCCGTGCCCGTGGACCTAACCGTCCTTGACGCCATCGTCGCCATGGAGGGGCTAGGCCCCGCCGTCGGCCCCAAGGTGGAGCTCAACACAATCATCTCAAGCGCGGACATCTACGCCCTGGACAAGGTGGCGTCAAGAATAATGGGGTTTGAACTCACCGAGCTTGACTACCTCGTACAGGCGGCCGAGGCCGGCCTAACCGACCTCGACGAGGAGCCGGAGGTCATTGGGGAGCCAATCAATGCCTTCACTTACAGGTTCGAGAGGGCACCCACCGGCCTCAATTTCGCCGAGGGCGTCACTGTCATAACCAAAGGGGCGTGCAGTGCGTGCCACGGCACCATCCACAGCGTCTTTTACGACCTTGAGCAGAAGGATCTGATGGGCGGGATCAAAGACCTGACCATCGTCGTGGGGAAACACGCTGAGGTGCCCGAGAGGTTACTCAACCGGCCCGTCATCCTTGGTATCTGCCAGGAGAGGAACAGGGGCAAGGGGTGCTACGCCCAGGGCTGCCCTCCCAACAACAGCCTCCTCGTGGCGGCAATCAACGAGGCGTGCGGCCTGGAATAAATTTTTTTCCCGTATAGTAGGTTACCTACTATTCGATCAAAATATTATTTTGGCGAAATACCCACTCACGTGAACAAGATTAGAGGAGGATACCCTTCTACCCACCTGCGCGTGTGCGGATGACCCTTCAAAAACAAGCATATTTGGCCAAATTGGCTCCCGGCACGCGCGGGGGAGATTCGTAGCGATCATGAAGCCGCCTCCGTGCACTCTTAACCTGCATTTTATTATGCCAGAAATAAAGAAAAGGCTTATATTCGTGAAAAAAGGGGTCCGCAATTCATTTATATATAAAAAACGCCTGAAATCTGGATAATAGGTATCGATTAATCCCATTATATACTAGCAATTACGGCATTCGATATAGAAACTATAGTAAGTATAACCGAATGCTATATATACGTGATTGTAGCTGTATCGCTACCCTTCACGCGGAAACCTATTCCAAAAGGAATGAGCTGATTCCCGTGACTCACAAACGGTGAAATAAATGCAAAGAACATCAAAATTAGAGTCCAACACCGACACGTGTCCCGAATGCGGGAGCAAGTCGATTATTATCGACGGCAAGTCTGGTGAGCGAATATGTGGAACTTGTGGCCTTGTAATGGCCGACAGCATGATCAATGAAGGCCCCGAATGGCGGGCATTCAGCCAGGATGAACGTGAGTCACGCAGCCGTGTAGGTATGCCACTAAGCTTTAGCGTTCATGACAAGGGACTCAGCACGATGATAGGTCAGGTGGGCAAGGACGCCTTTGGCAGGACCATCCCCACGAAGACCATGTTCCAGATGCTTAGGCTCAAGAAATGGCACATCAGGTCAAGCTACCAGAGCAGCGTGGACAGGAACCTGAGTCACGCCATGACAGAGCTCAGCAGGCTAACGGACAAGTTACACATCCCTAAGTCCGTAAAAGAGAGGGCAGCTGTCATCTACAGGAAGGCCCTTGAGAAGGGACTTGTACGGGGCAGGAGCATCAGCGCCATCGCGGCAGCAAGCCTATACGCGGCTTGCAGGGTAACAGGTACCCCAAGGACCCTGCGTGAGCTAAGTGAGCACAGCACAATCGAGAAGAAGGACCTTGCAAGGTGCTACAGACTACTCCTCAGGGAACTGAAGATGAGTATGCCGATCCCCAAGGCACAGTATCGTGTCCCAAAGATCGCGGCAAAGGTCGATATCAGCGAGAACACACAGCAGGCGGCAGTAAACATTCTCAGAAAGGCGGAGGAGCTTAAGACAACTGCAGGCAAGGACCCGATGGGCTTGGCAGCAGCGGCGCTCTACATCGCGTGCGTGATGAACGACGAGAAGCGGACACAGAAGATGATCGCGGACGCAGCGGGTGTAACCGAGGTCACCATCAGGAACCGCTACAAGGGCCTCAAGGAAGCCCTCAAGCTAGAGCTCTAACTCGTCCAACTCTTTTAATATCGTATCAATAATTTTCTGGGCAACAGTGATGCCCATGTCTGAGCCAATCAAGTATCTGACTGAGGAAAATTACGCACCTTACTGGCTTCAGCCAGATGTTACAGAGAAGACAATCAAATCAGTGCAGTCCAAGAAGGACTATCTCATTGATCTTGGTAGAAAGATCTCAGGTCACGAGCGTTTCTACATGGTTGGGAGCGGGGGCAGTTATAGCGTCCAGTTCCCCCTGCGCTACATCGCGGAGAAGTACACCAAGATCCCTGTGTTAAACTTCAGCTCATTGGATTTCTTGGAGAGGAAGCCGATAGCAGTTGACGAGAAGGCCGCAGGAGTCTTCATCAGCCAGTCGGGGAAGACGGCAGAGGTCTTGGAGGCCATGAGGTGGTTCAAGGGGCAAGGAGGGGCGACGGTGGGCCTGACCCAGAAAACGGAGTCCCTAATCAACGATGAGGTCGATCATCCGTACGGCTGGGACGCTCCGGGTGTGACCTTCGGCAAGCTGGCCAGCATGTACTACATTTTCGGTTCTATCTGCAGGGAGAAGGGCTATGTAATAGGCGATGAGATGATCGCGACCATCGATAACCTCCTAGACAAACTGTTGCCCATGATCCAATTGGCCAAGAAGAGGGCGAAAAAGCAGGGCCTAGCCATGAAGGAACAGACTGAGATGTTCGTCCTGGGTGGCGGGATAAACTATGGTCTCACGTACCAGTTCGCCGTCTGCACCCTGATGGAGATGTGCTGGGTACACGCGACGCACATAAACTACAGCGAGTTCGGGCACGGTTCGATAGAGGTCTTCACCCCAGGGTCTGCTGCGCTTTTCCTTAGAGGAGCCGTGGAATACCCGGTAAGTGAGAAGATACTTGAATGGGCTAAAGGAAACGGTGTCGAGTGCATCGAGTTCGGTGGTCTAGCCAATGACCCGAGTAACCTGGAAACGCCTTTCACGCTATTCATCGAGCTTGAATGGTTTAGCTACTACCTGAGCCTGGCCAAGAACAGGGACATGAACGCCTGGCGGTACTACCACCTGTACAAGTTCTAATCCGGTCCGCCCCAGGCTCCCAATCTCTTGCAGATATCTCTTGCCGCGATGTGCCCGGTGGCTATTGAATCTTGAATCGTTTTTCCTTTGAGCCTCGATACCAAGAAGGCCGCGATGTATGCGTCCCCGGCCCCCAGCGTGTCAACCACATCGACTGGCAGTGCCTCTCCCCTGAAGATCTGCGCCCCATCGTAGGCTATTGACCCGTGCTCACCAAGGGTCATTACAACGACCCCGCGGGTTCTATTCTTGAGTTCCTTTACCTTCTCGACGGGGTCAGCATCCTCCCTGATGAGGTGACCCCCCGAGAAGAAGCTGTAGTCAAGGTATCGCATGATCCCAGTTCTTTCGTCGTCTAGCTTGGAGCTGAAATCACAGCTCAAAACAGATCCTTTTATCGATGGAACGTGTTCCCTGCCAAACCCCCAGACGACGAAGTGAACGAGATCGAACTCTTGTGGAATTGTTTCTAAGAGTAGAACCGCGTTTTTCTGCACGCCCTCGGAATAGTCATCGAAAACCCGGTCACCGTCGCGAATGAGTATCCTCGTGACGGCGTTCTCACCTTCTTTGACGATTATCTTGTCGGTTGCGAGTCCCTGCTTCTTTATCTCATCAAGCAGATATTCCCCGTTCTCGTCTGTGCCAACAACCCCTAGGTAGTCCGCCTCAACGCCCGGGTATCTTGACGCATAGATGGCGATGTTAAGTGCGTTCCCGCCTGGGTATTTTTTCCCAAGCTCCGCGTAGTCGTCTATGCAGTTATCACCTACACCTAACACCTTCAATAATATCCCTCAGGTTTATCTAAGGATCTCTCACCTGCTTAATAGATTCGTTATGGAGCTAAGTGAGGCGATAAAGGGACGCAGGAGCATCAGGAAGTTCAAACCTGACTCTGTGGCGAAGGAACTGCTTGTCGACATTCTTGAGGCGGGTAACTGGGCGCCAAGCGCCAAGAACGGCCACCAGTGGAGGTTCACGGTTCTTACTCGGAAGGCGAAGGATGATTATAACTCGATGTTTAGGGATACATTGGACGGTTTCATCAAGAAACACGGGAGGAACGAGGCGGGGTCAGCCCCCGGGACTCTTGCGATCATGGAGGAGGCTCCTGTTTTGGTGATCGTCTGGAACACAAACGAATATGGTTGGCCGAGTGAGGAGCACAGTGTAGCCGCCGCAATGCAGAACATTTGCCTGCGGGCATATGATCTCGGTTTAGGCAGCCTCTGGATAGGTGACGTGTTCTACGCGTATCCAGAGACCATTGAGTACTTTGGGAAAAACTGGAAGCTGTCAGGAGCTATCTCTATTGGGTATCCGGACACTGTGGGAAAGGTCCCTAAGAAGAAATCCCTTGACGAGGTCGCCGAGTTCATCGAATAACATATATCTGACCACCTATCCCTCTTGCCCGATTATATTGGAACTTGATAGGGCAATAATGGAGAGGCGCAGCTGCCGCAGCTATGATAAGGAGCAGAAGATTACGGAGGAGCAGATCAGGGAGATCCTCGATTACTCTATCTGGGCACCCAGCGGCACAAACAGCCAACCTTGGCGTTTCACCGTTCTGACAGGTGATCCAATGACAGAGTTCATCAATGTCATGCGTGACCAGATCGAGGCGAAGAAGGATGATTTCACGGAGCGGTCACTGGGTATCTTCAAGTGGAGCGCTTTGAGCCTCGAGAAGGGCTCGGCCATTGTTGTTGTCTGGGACAAGAACAAGACATGGACAAGCCCACAGAGCATCGGTGCCTGCATCCAGACCATGATGCTCAAGGCTCACGGTATAGGGCTAGGCTCCCTCTGGGTTGCAGCGGTCCGCGTAGCGGCTAACGAGTACAAGAAGATGTACGGCAAGGAGGAGATGGATCTCATCGCCGCCGTTGGGCTGGGGTATCCTTCCTCCAAGATGGCGGGTAAGGCGGGGCCACCGAGACTCCCCGTTGACGATGTTGCGGAGTTCCGCTCATAGTTTTCTGGCACTTTGGGACTAGATACCTGCTTCCAGTTTTGATGCCTCGTAGCTTTTCTTGATAAAGGGCAGGATTGAGGACACTTCATCGGGCTCCAGCTCCAGGTGAGCCCATTTCTTTATCGTTTTGTGGGCCTCAAATGGTTTCCAGTCGTGAACGCCTGATAGAGCCTCCTTTGACTCGTCGTCGAGCTTGGTTATCACGGCACCCTTGGTGACGACGAGGGCGAACATCTTTCTACCAACCAAATAACAGGGGCATCCCATCATCTTCCGCTCCTCGACTCCCTCCCATGAGAGAATTTCCTTGTCAAGAGCGGCCTTGAGGTCAACCGCCTCCTCCCCGATATAGTATTTCATAGAATCAGTTTGGAAGGAAGGTTATTTAATGTCGTGAAATAGAAGCTGGTGAAAAAAACTGTCACTAAATGACGAACTTGTTGGGCTCTTCCTCGCGCTGCTTGCCCAGCCCTTTCTGGAGTCCGCTGTCCGTGATCTCCTGGTCGTACTCCACGAACTTTGTGACCATGTCTATGAGCTGGTCGCTCATCTCAAGCATCTCCTCCTGTGTGAACTGGCTCATGACCTCAGGGCTGTTGACCCACTGCATCCAGCCTCCAAGGCTCTGGCTGAGGGCTCCGAAGCTAAACCGCATGTTTTTGACCAGGTCTAGCCTGTCCAGGTCTCTCTGGCTCTTCAGGTTTTCAAGCTGTTCAAGTGTCTTCTGAAGTCGGTCGTTCCAGCTTACATTCATTTTCAATCTCGGTATCTTGTATTTGGCTCGTAATAAGCTGTGTGGATTATGTGATCATTTAAATTCGGGGTAGGCTGGTTTATGGTTGGTTGCCGGGGTCGCTTAGCCTGGTAGAGCGCCAGCCTGGAAAGCTGGTGTCCGTGAGGACTCAAGGGTTCGAATCCCTTTCCCGGCGCCACTTTTATGGTACCTACAGGTTGTTATTCTGGGTTTTGTTCAGGGGCAATTTGGGACGAAACGCCAACGGGGAATCCTTTGGTCCTACCACGGATACACACGCAAAAAATATTTTTTTCCGGGCTCATAGGCTTGGTATCAGTGGTCCCAAATTCTGGGAAATAAATAATTAGGGGGAACGATTGGGACGGGGTGGCATCGTTGCTCACTCGATTCCGTTAATAGTGTAGATGGGGAAAATAGTCCAGTGTTTTAGATGGTAAAGATACTGGAAGGAGTTTACGGAATCGACCACAGCGCGGACAAGAACCACAGCCTGGAGAGCTGGATACTTGATTGCGAGAAGACAATTCTAATTGACGGCGGCATGACGGGAGAGCATGTCAAGGGGATAGGAAGGGAGCTGGAGTCCATCGGTAAGGGTTGGAAGGACGTTGACCTCATCCTCGTCACCCATAAGCACCCGGATCATATCAACAACCTCCCAGAGCTTGTTGAGCTGACAGGTGCCCCCATAAAGGCACAGAAATTTGAGGCCCCACTGATTGAGGTGGCCCAGGGCGTGAAGGTCGAGGGCTTGGAGGACCACGAGGTGCTGCCCTATTGCGGTGGGATTGAGGTAATCCATGTCCCAGGTCACAGCGAAGGGAACAGCTGCTTCTACCTGAGGAATCAAAAGCTGATCATAGCGGGGGACACGATCCGCGCCGATGTGCCGGGAGTGATTACCCCGCCACCGGAGAGGTACTGCCTTGATGTGGAAGAGGCGACGCGGGAGATTAGGCGGCTTCTTGATTACGATTTTGACCACCTCATCTACTCCCACGGCGTGGACACCATGGAAGGAGCCAAGAAGAAGGTCAGGGAACTGGTCAAGAAGACCAGCTAGCAGCGAAGGAGATAACTATCCTTCAAGCCCCTTCTCTCCTCTATGATGCCCAGGCCCAAGTGGTGGAGCTACAACTACACCGTTTTACTGATCACTTGGATGGGTTGGATCAGCATATACTTGGCCCGCTCTGTCTTGCCGCCTGTCCTACCGGTACTAACCGTGGAGATGGGACTGACGCACGCCCAGAGCGGGCTACTTGAGACTGCGTACCTCATTGGTTACATTATCAGCAAGGTCCCTGCGGGAGGGCTTAGCAGGCGTTTCGGTGCAAAGAGGGTGCTGGCTGGCAGTATGGTCGGCTACGGCGCGTCAACACTTCTCATAAGCTCCGCCCAGGGCTACACCCACGTGTTCATCCTCAGGTTCCTTGTGGGCCTCTTCCAGGGGGTCCACCTGCCAGTAGCCAATGCCCTGCTCAGCGACCGCTTCGGCTCCAAGCAGGGCAGGGCGATAGGGTTCAACGAGTCAGGTGCGAACGTTGGAAACACGCTAGCGTTCCCGGTCGCGGTCAGCATCCTGTCAACCTGGGGCTGGAGAGTGGCATTCATCGCGTTATCAATACCCGCATTCATCCTGGCAGCCGTGACCTTGGTCCTGATGAAGCCGGAGGAGGAAAGCGTTGATGATGCGGAGACATCAGACGGAAATCTGAGGGAGTACACACGCGTCCTGATCCCACTTGCCCTGAGCCACGCCACTTACAACCTTGTCCTGCGGACAACGTTCACGTTCATGCCGTCATTCCTCGTCGAGTTCAGGGACATGACGGTGGCATCAGCGGGATACCTCGCCATGGTACTGCCTTTCGCGGGGATATTCGCCAAGATGGGAAGTGGCTTCATCCTTGAGCGGATTGGGCCAAAGGCGTCCATCTCGGGGGCATCTGCGTTGAGTTCCGTATTTCTCGCGGGGCTGGTGATGGGCCCCGGTGGGTATTGGGTCGGGTTGAACCTAATCATCCTCGGCCTGGCCCTGTACAGCTATTCACCGATAATATACTCCTCAACAACCGGATCGCTGCCATCCAACCTGAAACCCGTTGGGCTGGGAGTTGTCACCATGTTCGGCAACCTCGTCGGGGCTGTATCGACCTCGGTCGTAGGAGCCTTGATCGATTCAAGCGGCTACAGACTCGCGTTCTTAGTAATCGCGGGAGTAACAGTGGCCAGCTCAGCCCTGGTTAACTTGTCATTTCCTAAGATAGAAATACGGTAATCATGGCTATTGGTATGTGAATATCAGGCAAAACTCCAAGGTCATCGCGTTTGTTATGGTGATTATCATCGTCACGGGTGTATACATAAACTCGACAACCAACCAGAGCGAGGTTGTCATCTACACCTCAGTTGACCAGATATACTCGGAGCCGGTTCTGGAGAATTTTGAGGCCATCACAGGAATTAAGGTCAAGGCCGTCTACGATGTTGAGGCGGCGAAGACAACAGGTCTCGTCAACAGGCTGATCGCAGAGAAGGGGAATCCCCTCGCTGATGTCTGGTGGAACGGTGAGATCGCCCAGACCATCCTACTCAAAGAAGAGGGCGTGCTGACCCCGTACAGCTCACCCGAGGCGAACGGTATCCCTTCCGCCTACATAGATATGGATGGGTACTGGACGGGGTTCGGGGGAAGAGCAAGAGTGTTGTTAGTCAATACAGATATGGTTTCGCCCGAGGACTATCCTGAATCAATCTTTGACCTTGTAGGGTACATTGAGAACGGTTACAGCGTTGGCATAGCCTACCCTGTGTTCGGGACAACCGCGACCCATGTCGCAGCCCTTTACGCAGAATTAGGGCTTGAGGATGCTGAGCAGTTCTTGATGGACTTGAAAGAGGTGGGAGTCTTGGTCCTCGACGGGAACGGGGTTGTCAGGGACAGGGTTGCCCAGGGAATGATTGAGATGGGACTCACTGATACGGACGACAGCATCGGGGCAATAGAGAGGGGAAGCCCGGTTGAGATGGTATTCCTCGACCAGGGTTATGGCCAGATGGGCACGTTGAAGATTCCCAACACGGTGGGGATGGTAAAAGAAGGCCCCAATCCAGATGAGGCGAAGATGCTCATTGATTACCTCCTGAGCGAGAGGAACGTAGCTGACCTTGTTGATTCGGGCTGGTTCCAGCTACCGCTGAGGGATATCAACGTGAATCAGGAGTACTTTGACGCATCGGGCGTCAAGGGGATGGACGTAAACTACGTCGAGGTCTACGAGTTCATCGAACAAGCCAAAAAGGACATGGCAGAGATATTTGTTCGATAGCACATGGGGGAGACAACCGTATCAACGGGGAAAAGGCCTGATCTCTCGTCCGTTGCATCTTTCATTTTGTTGTTTATATTTTTCATGCCCCTAGTCCAGTCGATAGCGCAAACAGCCATGGATGCGTTGGGTGACCCGGAGATTGTCTGGCTGGCGGTTCCCGTGGGAAGGAGGCTTACCTTGCTGGTGAACAGCTTCGGGTTGGCCGCCTCTGTTTCCCTTTCCGTGGCGGTTCTTGGGGTACTGGCGGGGAGCTACCTCCTATCAATCAACGAGGGGTTCTGGGGAAAGGCAAGGTGGGCATTGATGCTAACGGCCCCGGTTCCCCCGTACATCCACGCACTGACATGGTCAACGACTATGATGTTTCTCAAGGACAGCCTTGGGGCGTACGGCTCAAGTATTCCCCTTTCTGGTTTCTTCATGAGTTACTGCGTCAACGTGCTGGCATACCTGCCACTTGGAGTCGGGCTTGCCATGGTTGGGTTCATGCTAGTGGAGTCAGAGGCGGTTGAGGCGGCGAGACTCGTTAAAGATGATTACAGGGTCTTCACCGATATCGTGCTGCCCCTTGCCATGCCCACGATATCAACGGTTCTGGGCCTGGTGTTCATCCTGGTGGTCACTGATTTCAGCGTCCCGACGCTCTACAGCTTCAACGTTTACAGCCTTGAGGTGTTCAGTGAGTTCAGCGCTTCCAACAGCACGTCGAACAGCCTGTTGCTTTCACTGCCAACGCTGGCGGCTACCTTTGCATTACTCTCAGTTTCCATCAGGGGGCTGCGATCAACGGTTCAGAGCAGCAGCGTCGCTAGATTCAGCGGGTTCAATGGTTGGAGATTGCCTGAGTGGTTTGAGGGGGCACAGGTGACAGCGGTGTTGGTTTGTGTCGCCCAGTTCGTTCTGCTAGTGGGGGGCTTGATTGTTGAAACGGGTTCGCCTCAGAGTCTTTGGTTCGCTTTGACGGCTGGCTCAGATGATGTCGTCACGACCCTGATTATCAGCATCTCAGGGGCCATCATAGGAGGTGCTCTGGGATACTTGTTGATGGAGAAGCTTGAGGAGGGGGCACAGTGGTGGTTCCTGCTTTCCTTACCCCTTGCACTCCCGTCATCACTGGTCGGGATCAGCCTAATACTCGGTTACAACACATGGCTACCAGCGGTCTACGGGACCATGTTGATGCCTGTGATTGCCGTCGTCACCCGTTTCACATCGTTGGCGGCCATCATAGTCTACGCCCAGAAAAGAAAGATGAACAGATTGTTATTCGATGCGGCGGAACTCTTCGAGGTGAGGAAAAACGATGCGCTGTGGAGGGTCAAACTGCCCCTCCAAATGCAAGGAATAACAGCGGCCGCACTGATTCTCTTCGCATTCAGCCTTGGGGAGCTGGGGGCAACCCTCCTAGTCGTCCCTCCTGGAAGCGAGACTTTAACGATAAGGATATTCAATTATCTCCACTACGGTGGAAGCGAGGAGGTCGCGGGACTGTGCCTCGTCATGGCCGTGGTCATGATGACGCTAAGCGGGCTCGCTGCCTACGCGTACAACTTGAGCGAGGGGAAAATGAAATGATCAAGGTAGAGGGAGTAGCTAAGAGCTATGGCAGTATCAAGGTGCTTGACAACGTGAGCCTTGAGATAAAGGCAGGAAAGACAGTTGGAATCGTCGGCCCAAGCGGTAGTGGCAAGACTACCCTCCTCAGGGTGATCGCAGGGCTGGATACAGCCGACAGGGGCATCGTGACAATTGACGGAATACCTGCCTCGATCCCTGAGCTAGTCATCGGACCCTCCGGGAGGAACATCAGCGCAGTTTTCCAAGTCCCGGCCCTCTGGCCTCACATGACGGTCCAGGAGAACCTGGACTATGTCCATACAAGGGAGAGGGGGAACGCCAAAGGTTTGATGGAGAGCGTCGGGCTTAGCATGCTGGTTGACCGAAATCCAAGCGAGCTCAGCGGTGGGGAGGCTAGGAGGGTGAGCATTGTCAGGGGGCTGCTAGCGGACAGGAAATATCTTCTCATGGACGAGCCGCTGGTGAACCTGAACCCCCAACTCAAGAGCATGCTGCACGAGGTCATCATGGAGTGGACCGTGGGAAAAAGGATGGGCGTCCTGTACATCACCCACGACAGGAAAGAGTTGGACTACGCCGACATTGTTTACGTTTTAAGCCACGGGCTTCTTGAGACTGAGAGCTAATTTTCTTTCACATAACAAAACGGTGAATATACTTTAATGATTGTTCAACTGTGTTCAATAAAGTGGTTATATGGTAGAGCAGGAACGAGGGCCACAGAGCTTTGTCGAATTCATTGGCATGATAATTAAGGCGTACATCTCGGGAATTCCGAGCGTCATCAAAGGCATGATTGTGTCGGTGATTGTCTCGGCGGTAATGAGCAACGCCATTCACTTCTATTTGATTGGGTGGGTAAACGACGGCTGGAATGACGGTGGAAACCCATGGCTTGACCCTATGCTGTTCCTGACAAGCCAGCCAAACAGCCCCAAGGTGATGCTGGCCTACTTCATGATAACTTACCTGTTCTGGTGGGTCATAGGGATGTTCAGGTCAAAGGGAATCGGCGAAACAATCAAGATGATTGCCACGTCCCCAATCTGGATCATCAAGAGCCTGACATCGATTGGCTTCGCAGTCCTGCCCATGCTCATGGGAGGACTTGCCGTAAGCTTCGTCCTAGGACTAACGGTGTTGACCAAGGTAACCTCAATCACAATGTTCCTCATGATGCTCACGGTTTTGATCTCGCAGGAAGAGAGTCTCATCATAATGGGTCTCCAGCTTGGGTTCAAAGACGTATCAGGGCTCGTGAACAGGAACCAGCAGCCCCAGATACCCTCCGCACATATTCCATCTGCAGCGATCACCGGGGCATGCATCGGCTTCGGGTACATGGCATTCTTCAACACAAACCCCATGGTCATCGGTGGAATAGCCCTCCTCTCGATCGCTGGGCTGGTCTACATGTTCATGCAGAGCAGGAAAGGCCCCCAGACAGCTGTGATATGCACACTCATAGTAGTGATCTCAGCAGTCGCGATAATGGCCCCGGTGGCCTTCGCCGACGACGGGGGAATACCGGAGAACGGCGGGTGGGGTAGCCTTGCATCAAACCCATGGCTAATCAACCAGTTGATCAGTAAGGGATATCCTGCTTCAATAGCAGCTTCTCTCGCAGCCGCAATAATCTCTGGAATGTTTTCTCCTCCGGTTTTATCCAAGATCAAGCCTTTGGGAGATGGTTACGTCCAGAAAGACTGGAAGAGTTGGACTAAGGACGGTAAGGTAGATATTGATACCCGGTTTAAGGAAGACCCTCAGGGGCAATGGGAAACACCAGATGGGAAAAAATGGAGCCCAGAATCCCAAGAAGGGGTTGGGCTTACTAAAACCATCATCGACGCAGAGGATAGCAAGCTCCTTGGGGACAAGGTGAGGATATTCACTCAAGAACCCCCTAAAGACCAGAAACTGATAACGGATATCACTGATGGCATCAAGGATTTAGGAAGGGATAACGTTGACAATCTTCACCCGGATAACTGGAAAAACCTTACTCCGGACGAGAAGGGGAAGGTCATGGAGAAAATCAGCGATGTCCTAAAGGACAAACTTGGGCTAGACTACAAGTTGGACCTGTATAGCAATGAACAAAAACCAGGTCTTGGAGGAAGCTGGAGTAGGGGTACTAAGGGAGACCCAAACGATCCAAACGTTCTAAAAATAAACACGTCAGGAAATGCCTTCAAAGACCCGAGAGAGGCAATCAGGACCCTCATACACGAAACAAGGCATGGTTATCAGGAGAAGGTTCAGGACCCGAACGGAACAGATTACGAGCAGATGTGCGAGTACAACGACACGAACTATGTACGCTCAGGCTCAGACTATGTCAGGTACAATGAACAGTACGTGGAGAGGGACTCACGGAATTTCGGCCACAATACCACAAACCAGCTGATTGGTGAACTGAACAAGATGTGGTCGGGAGAATAGGAGGAAGAAAAATGGCAACTAGAGAAAAAAATAATTATCTTGTAAACGAGTTGACGGCAAGATACGGCTTCGAGAGAGGCCATGCACTGGATGCGGCTGAGAGATTGATGCGCCATCACGGGATATACAATGACTTTGTGCAGTACAACCAGACGGGGCAAGTCTCTGACAACAAATATGGTGGATACACATTGGCTCAACTCGTCAATGATTACCAACTGGAGCCGATTGGTGCGTTCCTGATGCTTGTCGAGCTGGAAACGGACGCCGTGCAGGGACAATATTACCTCAACCAGATAATCCAGCATGGACACCGCGTGAAAACAGTTGACGAAGACGGGGACGAAGTCGTTGAGTTTAGAACTGTTGCCCCGCCAGTTCGGGAAGACATGGCCCCCAATAGCCCAAACTGCCCAAAGTGCAACAGCGAGCTTACATGGATTGACCAGTACAAACGCTGGTACTGCTACGAGTGTAAGGAATACGTCTAATCCCGCGCAGGGACACCTCCCTCTGTCTGGTTAACTTGATAAGCCACACAGTTGACTTTTCTCCGTATTGAGCTCCGGTAAAAACATCACCCCGATCGTCGTCATTGGATTTGTAGTACTGCTACTTGGGGCCATGGCTATTCTTGGTGAATCCGATTCAAAAGAGATTGAGCCCCCTGTGTGGGATATTATACGCCCTCCCAGTGACGTGACGTCAATGGTGGACGCCGGGGACACTATCTGGGTGGGCGGTAAAGACGGGGTTATCGGCATCAACAAGTCCAGCCACGAACTGGTTGAGTTCCCGTGCGAGCAACGGCTCACATACACGAGGAACATGCTGTGGGAGGACGGTGTGCTCTGGATCGGCCACGACAGGGGACTTACGAGGTGGACCGAGGACGGGTGGTACACATACACGGAGGAAGACGATATAGTTACTAACAGGATTAACTGGGTAATGAGGGATAACAGGGGAACACTCTGGGCTGGGACATGGCATGGGGCTTACTTCAACAACGGCTCAGGCTGGGGTAGACTAACGACCGAGGACGGCCTCATCAATGACAACGTCAACACCATAAAACAACACAGCGGCGGGGCCATCTGGTTCGGCAGCTACACGACGCCGGAAGGAGGCATCAGTGTACTGGATAACGGAGAGTGGCAGTATTTTTCAACCGCAAACGGGCTCGTTCACAACAACATTGTCCAGTTCTATGAGGACAACGACGGCTCTATGTGGGCCAGTACTGGGTTGATGAACGTTGGAGCCGGGACGAGGTTCCAGAAAGATGGCGATGCATGGGAGATCGTGGACACGTTGACATCAGAGGACGGTATACCGGAGGGAAAGGTGAGGTCAATCTTCAGGGATTCCGGCGAGGCCCTCTGGGTGGGAACTGAGGACAAGGGTATGGCACTCATCGACGACAACGGGATCAGGGTCATTTCCGTGGATGACGGCCTGAGCCATGACGAAGTGAAAGTATATCTTGAGGACGGGCTTGGCTACCTCTGGTTGGGTACCAGGGACGGGATCACATTGCTGACCAGGGACGATATCAGGAATATTCAGTGAACTGGAGATTAGCGTACGCCAACCACTGAACAGAAGCAAACAAAGGCTCATTTCTGTCCAACTAGCGTAAGACTCTCTACGTGGGTCAAATAGTACAAGCGGTGGTACTGCTACAGTTTGAGAATGTACCTGGAAGTCTAAATCTTTTCTATCCACCCATCAAACCTATTTCCATGACCCTCATATCTTCCCTATGGATGCGTTTTAAATCCGCCTAGGAAGCAGAAAACGTCGGAAAAAAGTACGCGGTATCCCCCAAGGTCCATTTCTGGGGAAACAGGGGGGCTGAAGCCTATATCGTCCTGAAGGTGCCGGAGGAAACCAAGTTCTGGTCCGTTTATATCGGTAGTAAACCTGAGAACACGTTCGGTGGAACCGAGTCCCGCCTTGAGTACATTGACAGCATCCACTCTCGCGAGATCAAGATAAGCTATGATAAAGTCGAGGAGGAAACGGCCCCCTGCGGTGCAAATTGCCTCACCTGCTCTTAATATGGGAAATATTCGGGGGCCCTGCACTCAGTCTAGGTAATCCCTGACCATTTTTTCCACCATCTCAGCGATGACTGGGCTTGATGTCAGGCCCGGTGATTCTATTCCAACGAGGTTGATGAAGCCAGGGAGTCCCATGTCCGTCTCGTGCCTTATCACAAAGTCCTTTACGGGGTCACCCGGCCCCTGGAGCTTTGCCCTTAGCCCCGTCATATCGGGGTGCAGGTCATCCATCCTCACATCGGGGAAGTACTCGACTATGTCCCGCCAGAACGGCTCCTTCTCGGACTCGACGGCGTAGTTGATCTCGTCGACGTAGAAGGCGTTGGGTCCGAACCTGAGACGGCCCGTTAGGTCGGGTACACTATGGATGCCCAGGCTGGCCGCGTCCTGCGGTGGGGGCGGGTAGATGAGCATCAATGCCGGTGGCTTACCTGTGAGGCTGAAGTACTCGCCCTTGCTCCAGTGGAGCCGGTATCCAGCCTTGTCGATATCAATTCCCGCCATCTCGGCTACCCTGTCGCTGAACAGGCCAGCGCTGTTGATTACAACCCTTGACTCGATCTCGAACGGCTCGCCGCCGCTGTTCATCCTGACAATAAACCCGTCCTTGACCGGTTCGATCCCTGTGACCTCGGTGTCAAGCACCAACGGGTCGCTTCCCGCCTTCCTCCTCGCCTCCCTGTGGAAATGGTCCATGAGGCCGTGGGCGTCAACGATACCCGTGCTGGGGCTAAGTATTGCCTGGTCCGCCCTGACGTTTGGCTCCAGTTTCTTGATCTGTTCAGTATCGATCATCTCAAGATCCCTTGCGCCGATGGATTTCGCGTGCTTAAGGATGCTGTCCAGCTGGGCTACCTCGGCCTCGCCGTTGCCCACGATGAGCTTACCGCATCGCTTGTAAGGAACGTTGTGTTTTTCGCATATCTCGTAGACCATGGGGTTTGCCTTGACGCAGAGCTCTGCCTTCAGTGTCCCAGCGGGGTAGTATATGCCGGCGTGGATTACCTCGCTGTTCCTGCTGCTGGTGCCCTGTCCGTAGACCTCCTCCTTTTCTAGGATGTACAGTTCCTTGCCCTTGTCCGCTATTGCAGCTCCGATGGCGAGTCCGACAACGCCAGCGCCGATGACCACTACGTCTACTTTGTCCAAGCCTGATCCATTGGAGATGGTGCTACTGGCTTAAAAATTATAAAATAAAAAGAGGTTGGAAGAATTACTCTTCCTTGTACCATTCCTCAGGTGCGCTGTCGGTGGCCGGGTCGTATCCGTCTGGCAGGATAGCCTCGATGCCCAGGATCTCCGTGATGAAGACCTCGACTACGCCTTTTACGATGGAACCCTCGGTCAGGTGCCCACCGACTGTTGGTACATCCCATGCGCCTCCAATTGCGTAGTGGATTGCTGGGAACGGTGTTGCCTTGCCGTCCTCGATCCTCGTGTGGATCATGCCGCTCATACTGATGAGCATACTGAGGTTGTCGTAGGTGGCAGTCTTCTCCATGTGCCAGTTCTCAGGGTTCTCGGTGTCCGGGCACCAGAAGTACATCTTTGCTGGACTGAAACCACCCATGAACGCTGCGTGGATCTTGCCGAAGGTGATCTCCTTATCAATGGCGAACTTCTGGACAGCCTTGTATACGTCGGCCCCGGTGGTCAACCTGATGATGAACTCCCTTCCCCTCTTGCACTCTACATAATGGTATGCGTCTTCGCTTACTGCATCGCTTTCCCATGCTGCTTTTGTCATTGTAAACCGTAGATACAGTACGGTGAATGTGTATAATATTTTTCACGTGAAAATGGAATAATATTCAATAAACCCATGATTGGACAAAGATTTGAGGTTTTAACTTAGCCTCAAAAGCTCATCGAGGATTCCCAGCTGCGTCGGGTTCGCCCTCACGATATCCGTGCTGCTGATGAGGCCCACGAGCTTGCTCCCATTGGTGACTGGAAGCCTGCTGATGTTCTTATCCGCCATGATCTTGGCGGCCTCCTCAACGGCAGCCGTCTGGTCGATAGTCACAAGGGGGCTTGTCATGATATCCTTCGCCCACACCGTAGCCGGGTCCATTCTTTGCTCGACAACCCGCCTCATCACGTTTGTCTCGGTGATTATCCCTATGGGCCTCCCGCTGCTGATAACGATGACGGACCCGATGCCGAACTTGTTCATTTTCACTACTGCAGAGTGCACTGAGTCGTCTGGTTTCACGGTCTTGATGTTCTTGGCCATTATGTCTCGAACTATGATAAATCCGCTCATTAGAATCACTCAAAATAAAGGTTGTAGGGGGGAATATTAACTTTGATGGGCAGGTAGAGCTACCACTGCCTGATCTCAAGGGCGATACCGTTGTTGTCGAGGAACTCTCCCCTCCAGCTCTCACCTAGGCTCATGGGCTCCCTGCTGATTGTGACCCCTTTCTCCTTGAGGTATGCGATGGCTGACGGCATGTCGTCCACCGTGATGGCCATCATCCTGTACCCAACCTGTGGCTTGGATGGGATTGGTTCCGCATCAGGGAACTCCAGCAACTCAAGGCTGGTGTCACCCAGCTTGAGGAAAGATATCTCAGTGATGCCCCTTGACCCGTCCATCTTGTGATTGCTTGTAAGCTCAAAACCAAGGATCTCGGTGTAGAACTTTATGGACCTTGCCATGTCGCGTGTGATTATCTCTGTATGGTCAATCCTGTTGAACATGGGCATGTGAGTGGAACCATCGGTTTTATAGTTATATTTGGACGCCTAGTAACCTGTAACGTTACGGTGATACCATGGATATCAAAAAGATTCGAGCAGATTTCCCGCTACTGAAGGAGTGGGTCTACCTTGACAACGCCTTCGTAGGCGTCATGCCGAGACAGGTAAAGGAGGGGTACGAGGAGTACGTTGACCTCTGGTACAACTTCAGCCCACCCGGGGAGAAGACAATACTCCAGGAGTGGCTATTGAGGGCCACCAGGCTCAGGGAGAAGGTGGCTGACTTCGTCAAGGTCAACACCAACGAGATAGCGTTCACCACGTGCACGGGCTCGGGTCTCAACATCGTGGTCAACGGAATGGATTGGGAGAAGGGGGACAACGTGGTGTTTCCAGAGTGGGAGCACAACGCGCTCCATACCAACACAACGGCCAGGAACGGCGTCGAGGCCAGAGTTATCAAGGCACGGGATTACCGCTTTGAGCTTGCTGATATCGAGAAACAGATCGATGACAGGACCAAGCTCATCCAGGTGAGCCACGTCAGCTTCGTCAACGGGGACACAATGGACCTCAAGGCGTTAACCGAGATGGCACACGAGCACGGTGCAAAGGTACTGGTTGACGCCACGCAGGCGGTGGGTGCCCTTGACGTGGACTACCATAAGCCAGGAGTAGACTTCGTCTCCGTTGCCCCGTACAAGTATCTTATGGGGCCCACGGGGCTGGCCTTCCTCTACGTCAGTGAGGAAAACATCGACAAGCTGATACCCGACAGGACTGGGTGGAAGAACCAGATATTTGAGGGTGACAACCCGGAGGAGTCTATCAGCGAGGGCTCGGCCGAGAAGTTCGAGTACGGCACAATCCACTTCCAGGGGGTGTTCGCGCTGGAGAAGGCCATCGATTACCTGAACGCCATCGGCACAAAGAATATCGAGAGGAGAAACCTGGAGCTGGCGGGCTACCTGTACGACGGCCTTGTTGCGAAGGGAAAGGGGATGTACACCCCGGACACGCCCTCATCGCCCATCGTCAGCTACTTTGAGGACGATCCGCTGCCACTGGCCGCCAAGCTCAAGGACATGAAGATCAAGGTGACCGGGAGGGAGGCACACGGTGGCCACATGAGGATAAGTAGCCACTTCTACAACACAAAGGACGACATCGACAAACTCCTCTCAAACATCCCCTAACTTTTTGTAGAGGTTTAAATAACGCTACACAACAGCACGGGTATGGATCGGGAACAGGTCTGTTTTGATAAACTTGGTTTTGAGCTTCTCATTGATTCCCTCAAGGACACCTTTGGCTCAGCCGGTGAGTCAATGATCTTCCAGATGAGCAGAACCTATGGCAAACACCTGATCCAGTCCGTTGCCGAAATGTACGCAGGTGAGAACCATAACGGCCACGAGGCAAACATCGGGGATCACCTTGAAAGTGTCAGGGACCTGGGCTGGGGCTCCATCAGCTACGATAAAATGGACTGGGAGAAAGGAAGCTTCACACTGAACGTAGAGGAGAACATATTCAGGGAGGACTGCAAGGCGGGAAGGGACTCAATGTGCTACTTCATCAAGGGGGTCATAGTTGGAACGATGGAGGAGATGACAGGAAACGATCTCACGATTCGGGAGACAAGTTGCTACAAAGACGGCGACTCCCGCTGCATCTTTGATTTAAACAGGATTTCATAGCATATTGATTTATAGCAGACACGAAACATCAGCGATACATGTAATTTCGGTGACATTTGCGTCGTTCTTTTAACAGAACCGTTAAATCATCGAGGTTTTCATACTTTGTAATGGCGCCCAAGGATTTACCGGACGGAATAGCGATCCTCGACTTTGGAGGACAGTACTGCCACCTCATCGCAAGACGAGTACGCGAGATGAACGTGTACTCAGAGATTCTTCACAGCGACGCAACGAGGGCGGACATCAAGGCTCTTGACTCAGAGATGAACCTCAAGGGCATCATATTCAGCGGAAGCCCCAGCAGCGTCAAGGCGGCGGACGGGCTCAGGCTTGACCCTGAGATACTGGAGATGGACGTCCCGGTTCTGGGTCTCTGCTACGGACTTCAGCTCCTAGCGAGCATGCACGGGGGCAAGGTGGAGAAGGCAAGGGAGTACGGTGTCACCCAGGCGTACATCGACAAATCGTTCGGCATCCTTGAGGGGATGGACGCACGCGAGCAGGTCTGGATGAGTCACGGGGACACAGTCTTCGAGGCACCCGACGGATGGACTCCGGTAGCACACACCGACAGGGCACCTGTCGCGGCAATGGTCCACGAGGGGAAGCAGATATGGGGGCTCCAGTGGCATCCGGAAGTCAATCACACGAAACACGGCATGGAGATGCTGAGAAACTTTGTACTCAAGGTCTGCAAGGCGGAGGCAAACTGGAGACCACTTGATGCGATCGAAGAGGCAGTTAACAGTATCAAGGACATCGTCGGTGATGGGAAGGCCATCATCGCCCTGAGCGGGGGCGTGGACAGCAGCGTAGCGGCGGCGTTAGCCGCAAGGGCTCTTGGGGAGAGGCTGATGGCTGTACACGTCGACCAGGGACTGATGAGAATGGCCGAGTCGGCATACGTCGAGACCGCGTTCAAGGACAGGGGGCTGCAGCTAGTTGTCGTCAGGGCTCAGAAAAGGTTCCTTGACAGGCTTGAAGGAGTTGTAGAACCTGAGACCAAGCGCAAGATCATTGGCGAGGAGTTCATCAGGGTCTTCGAGGAGAAGGCAAAGGAGTTCGGGGCTGATTACCTGATCCAGGGCACTATTTACCCGGATAGAATCGAGTCCGGGCTCACTAAAAACAGCGATACCATCAAAACGCATCACAACGTCGGGGGACTACCAGATGTCATGGACTTTAATCAGGTCATCGACCCGCTGGGAGACCTGTACAAGGACGAGGTCAGGGGCCTGGGTGAGCGATTAGGATTACCTAAGGAACTGGTATGGAGACAGCCGTTCCCTGGACCGGGGCTGGCGGTGCGTATCGTCGGGACAGTTGACGAGGAGAAGCTGGAGATACTGAGGCAGGCTGACGCCATTGTCGTCGAGGAGATCGAGAAGCACGAATTCAGCGAGGGGCTGTGGCAGTACTTTGCCGTGTTGACTGACACAAAGAGCACGGGTGTCAAGGGAGACGAGCGAGCTTATGGATACACGGTTGCGGTCAGGATCGTGGAGAGCATCGACGCGATGACGGCTAATTTTAGCTTCGCTCCGTGGGAGGTTCTTGAGAAGATCAGCAACAGGATAGGTAACGAGATACCATCTGTTACCAGGATCGTCTACGATATAACCCACAAGCCGCCGAGCACCATCGAGTGGGAGTAAACCAACTCTTCTTAAGCCCATGTTCTATCTACATTTGGTGGAACTCGAAACTTTTCTAGTTATAGCCAAGAAGAGCACCAGTGGCTCGGAGGAGACCGAACCGGTTCAGCTTGACGATGGCTCAAAGGAGTACCGCTTCGAGTCTGAGGATTATGTTTTCAGGGACAGGTTCTTCGGTGGGAATCCCTTCGTCGGCGAGGAGATCGTCTATTGGAAGGGAGACCCCATCTGGTCAATGAATTACTACGGCAAGGCCACATCTAGGACACCTGAAGATGTTTTCAAGTTTTTAACCAAGGTCCTGGGGGCAGTGGAGAAGAAGAAGCCGTATAGGGGACCGGAGAGGTTCAGCGAGGGGCTGATGGAATACAGGTTCATGAGCAGGGGTAACGTCTACTCGTTCTGGGGCGAGGAGGAGATCATGAACAACGGCATCAAGGTTCACTGGCTCAGGTTCCACGGCGGGGAGATCGGGGAGTAACCCATAAACACGCGGGGAGTATGATGGATAATATGAGCTATTCCTATCCCGATGACGGCCCGCCGGCTGACCTATTAATAGCGGCCAAGGGAAAGACCCTGGGCGAGGCGTTCGCGCAGGTAGCATACGCCATGTTCGAGATCATTACCCCATTGGAGGGAATCGCCGAGAAGGAGGAGTTCACCCTGGAGGCCACGGGCACTGATCTTGAGAGCCTCCTGTTCAACATAATGGACGAGTTCCTGTACATCAACGACGTGGAGTTCCTTGTCCCAAAGAAGATAGATCTTGTAGTAGATATCGAGAACCTCAAGGCAACTGCAAAATGCATCGGGGAAAGGTTCAGCAGGGACACCCACGAGACGGGCATAGCAGTCAAGGCGGTCACCTACCACATGATGATAATCAAAGAGACCGAGGACGGCTGGTATGTTAGGATGGTCTTCGACACATAATTTTTCAAAATTAACGGTTTTTAGAAAGAGATTATTTCGGAATCTGGGCACGCTTCATCATGATGATGCCCTTGCACTTGTCGGCGTAGTTACAGTATTCTAAACAGGATGGCCCGCTCTCTTTCTTTTTTTCCCACTTTGCGCCGCAGTCAAGGCAGTCGCCCGTGTTCTCATCGCTCCAGACCTCGACCCTACCCCCGCATGTCTCGCATACCTCATAGTCCACGCTGGGTCGTACGTATTCCTCGATTCCGGGGCAGTAGTTCTCGCTTGGTCGTCTAATGAAACTCATTTATTCACCTTTTCTCGTTCATCGCTCTCAGTTGGCCTGAGATGGAGACATGCACATGGCGCCTTTTTCACGGCAGTATATGTTCTTTCCCTAAACCCCGAGGGGCTCATGTTCGTTGTCTCCATCGTTTTCGCCTCTAGTTATGTGGGCTTTTAGCCCAGGATCGCCTTCAGGTCCTCGTCTGGCGTGCTCACCGGTGCGATGTTGAAGTTCTCAACAAGCACGTTGAGGATGTTAGGCGTGATGAAGGCCGGGAGGCTTGGCCCCAGCCTGATGTTCTGTATGCCCAGGTGCAGTAGCGTCAGCAGTATTGACACCGCCTTTTGCTCGTACCAGCTGAGTATGAAGCTCAGGGGCAGCTCGTTGACGCCCAATTCGAAAGCGTTGGCAAGTGCCACCGCGATCTGGACGGCACTGTACGCGTCGTTGCACTGACCGATGTCCAGCAGCCTCGGGATACCGCCGATGTCGCCCAGCTCCTTGTCAAAGAACCTGAACTTTCCACAGGCCAGGGTCAGGATAACCGTGTCAGCGGGTGCCTTCTCGACGAACTCTGTATAGTAGTTCCTGCCGGGCTTGGCCCCGTCACATCCTCCAACTAGGAAGAAGTGCCTGATGTCCTTGTTCTTGACTGCCTCGATGACCGCCCCTGCCACGCCCATCACGGCGTTCCTTGCAAAGCCTACAGTAACGGACTTGCCCTCCTCGGTCTCCGAGAAGCCGCTCATCTCAAGAGCCTTCTCGATGGCCGGACTGAAGTCCTTGTCACCGATGTGGTCAACTCCGGGCCAACCGACTAGTCCAGTGGTGAACAGGTTATCCATGTAGGTCTCAGTCGGCTTCTGGATGCAGTTGGTGGTCATTACGATGGCGCCTGGGAACTGCGCGAACTCTTTCTGCTGGTTCTGCCAGGCGGTACCGTAGTGGCCGTAAAAATGCTCGTATTTTTTCAGCTCAGGATACCCGTGCGTTGGTAGCATCTCGCCGTGGGTGTACACGTTAATTCCCTTTCCCTCGGTCTGGCTCAAGATCATCTCCATGTCCTGCAGGTCGTGGCCAGAGACCAAGATGGCCTTTCCCGCCTTTGGAGTAAGTGGTACGCTGGTTGGAACCGGGTGGCCGTACTTGCCGGTGTTACCGGCGTCCAGCAGCTCCATGGCCCTCAGGTTGACCTCGCCGCATTTGAGCACGAGGCCCACTATTTCGTCAGCAGTCTTGTTTGGGTCTAGCGTGGCCGCGAGCCCCTCTGCGATGAACTGGTAGACCGTCTCGTCCTCCTGTCCAAGGATGGCGGCGTGGTCAGCGTAGGCCGCTACGCCCTTGATCCCGTAGACAAGCAACTCCTGTAGGCTCCGGATGTCAGGGTTCAGGTCGGGGTTCATCATGATGCCGACCTCTGCACCCTGATTGACCATTTCAACGGTGGTTACCGCTGGAATGATGCCCGTGGCCTCCTCATCGTACTCGACTGGACCACCCGCGAGGGCGATCTTCTTCTTGAGTTTCTCCCTGCGCTCCACCGAGTCGATAATTAGCTTAACGAATCTGTCGGAGTCAAAGTTGACGTTTGTGAGTGTGCTGAATACCGCCTGGGCTATATGGCGGTTCAAGGATGGGTCGGATATCCCGTGTTTGTTGCCCTCGACGGCTATGTGGGCTACACCTTTTGTGATGTAGATCAGTAGGTCTTGTAGGGCGGCTATCTCCGGGCTCTTTCCGCATACCCCGTATTTTGTGCAGGCGCTGCCTGATGTTTGCTCGCATTGATAACAGAACATTGTATTGTACCTCAAGATTCTCCCTGGTGCAGGTAGCAATTGGTGCCGTTTCCGCAGAAATTCTTGGCGTGGGCCTCAACCGCTTTAATGATTGGATTCATTGTCGCGCAGTTCAACGAGTACACGTTGCTCTTCCCCTTCCTCTCCCGCGTGACGAAATGACATCGTATAAGGGGCCTCAGGTTGTGGCTTACCATTGATTGCTCCTCCCCTAGTGCCTTGACGAGCGCGGTTACGCTCATCGGCCTCTCTTCAAGGAGCTCAATTATGGCAAGTCGTGTCGGGTTAGCCAGTGTGCTGAAAAAACCGTAGCAGAGTCGCGTTAGTCCACGTTTCACCTAAATCACCATGAAGTATTCTTCATATGAAGCGAACATCATTAGAATAAAAGGCTTTCGCGGATACAGACAATTACAATAATTACATGTCGAGAGGACATGCGCCGGTTACATCACAGCTGTCATGAGCATGGGCCTCAACCAAGGCAAAAAGTACGGGCACGGTTGCATGGTTCACGAAAACGTACTTTTCCTTGCCAAGCTTCTCGGAGCAGATGAAATTGCATTTCTCCAGAAGTTTCAGGTTATGGCTCACCATGCTCTACTCCAGATCGAGTAACTTTGCAAGCCCACTGACGTTAAGGGGACCGTCTTGAAGGCGCTCAGGTATAGCTAGCCTCGTTGGGTTTGCCAAAGTAGAAAAGAACCCATAACAAACATCACCTAGTCCACGCTTCAGCCATCAAACACTCTCACGCTGTTCGATAGAAGAATTTAGCACGTTTCATTCTAATAAGTTAAACACGACACATAAAAGTAATAAATGAAGAAAATTAGATGTGTAGTCGGTTCAGGCTACCGTCGATGACCTTCATCCCATTCATGTACGGCTGAAGAGCCTCTGGAACCCGAATTGTACCATCTTCTTCCTGGTATTGCTCGATAACCGCAATCATTGTCCTGCTCGTGGCGATGGCGGTGTTGTTCAAGGTGTGGGTGAAGCCCTCGGGTTTCGCGCCCTCCTTGAGCCTGTACTTGACGTTGAGTCGCCTCGCTTGGTAGTCGGTGCAGTTACTGTTGGAGCCGGTCTCCCTAAACTCGCCGTCAGCCATCCAGCACTCGATATCGTACTTCTTCGCCGCGATACTACCCATGTCGCCTGTGCAGACGTTGACCACACGGTAATGCAGCCCCAGCCCCTCGTAGAGTAGCTCGCTGTTCCTCTGCAGCTCTTCGTGTAGCTCCCAACTGTCCTCTGGGCGGCTGAAGATGAACTGCTCAATCTTATGGAACTGGTGAACCCTGAATATTCCCTTTGTGTACCTGCCATGCTGGCCGATCTCGCGCCGGAAGCACGGGCTGATACCGCATACCTTGATGGGCAGGTGCTCGTCCAGTACAGTCTCGTTCATCAGCATGGAGCCAACGCTGTGCTCGCTCGTGGCGATTAGGTAGAGGTCCTCGCCCTCGACCTTGTACATTACAGACTCAAAGTCAGCTAGGTCCGTGACGCCCTCGTAGGCGGCCCTCCTAATCATGAAAGGCGGCTCGATTAGGGCGTACCCCTTCTCCAGAAGGAAATCGATGGCGTACCTCTGTATGGCGTGGTCCAGTAGCGCGAACTCGTTCCTGAGATAGTAGAAGCCAGCCCCCGCTGTCTTCGCTGCCCTCTCGAAATCAGCGATGCCCAGCGCCTCGGTAATCTCTGCGTGGCTCTTGGGCTCAAACCCGAACTCCGGTGCCTTGCCCCAGCGCCGGATCTCCACGTTGTCATGGTCGTCCTTCCCAAAAGGTACCGAATCGTGAAGCATGTTGGGCAGCCTCATAAGGCCGTCCCTGAGGTTCTTCTCATGGTCACTCATCTGAGCCTCCAGATCCTTGAGCTGCGATGGGATCTCTCCCGCCTCCTTCTTGAGGCCGGAGGCATCTCCGCCCTCCTTCATAACGCGGCCTATCTGGGAGGCTACCTCGTTCCTCCTACGTCGCAATTCATTGACCCTTGCTCTGAGCTCCCGCCATTTCTGGTCGGTACTGATAACGTGTTCTAGAAGCTCAAGTTTCTCCGGGTCATGTCTTCTGGCTATGTTTTCCCTTACTTGCGCGGGGTTTTCTCGGATGAGTTTTATATCTAGCATTCTAATCCACGCAACTGAACAAATCGGGCTTCACGCATTTAGGAGTTATGCGGTGAACCAGGGTTTCAGTGAATGGTTTCGCCATTTTCACCAACCTCCCCCTATAACAAACTTGTGCGTTTGCCTTTTATCAGAATTTCACCGGATTTGTGTTGATAAGCATGTCAACTTACGAGATCGGCGCATTCGAGGCCCTTGAGTGGGCATGGAACGTTTTGAGGACAGAGGACACCGAGAACAAGGCGAAGGCAACAACCCAGATCAGGGATATGCTCTTCAAGCTGGGCTCAGGGACACAGGTGGACTTCAAGCAGAGCCTCGCATAGGTTATTAGAAACCCGCCATCATTTTCATTGAACCAGTTTGACTGATTTCAAGGCAATTGATATTCGCCGCCTCAGCCTCGTGGATGGGGCGGAACAGGCCAGAGGGCTGGCGGTTGTAATAGACGTTTTCAGGGCATTCACCACAGCGGCCTACGTCATGGCTAACGGAGCCGAGAGGATAATCCCCGTGGGGACGGTAGAGAAGGCATTCGAGATGAAGCGCGCCAATCAAAGCGTCATTCTCATGGGAGAACGTGACGGAAAACAGGTGCAGGGGTTCGATTATGGGAACAGCCCCCATGAGATCAGGGATGTTGACTTCACCGGGGTCACGGTCGTCCAGACCACGAGTGCGGGGACCAGGGGACTCATACGGGCCAGGAAAGCCGACGAGATTCTCCCAGGTAGCTTCGTGATGGCAGACGCCATCGTGGAATACATCAAGAAGAGGCGACCCGAGGTGGTGAGCCTAGTGGCCATGGGCTGGGGAGGAGTCGGGAAGGCCCCCGAGGACGAGCTGTTAGCCGAGTACATCGAGATGAGGCTCAAGGGCGAGGAAAACGACTTCGAGGCCATGAGGGAGACGATCAGGAGGCACCCCGAGGGTGCAAAGTTCTTTGACAAGACTCAGAAGACGTTCGTAGAGGGTGACTTCCACGCTGCCATGGACATCAACAGGTTCAGCTTCTGTCTTAAACTGGTGCTCAGTGAGCCAAGTTACATGATCAAGGTCCCTATCGACGGCTAGGGCTCGATGATATCCCAGACGTTCCCATCAGGGTCCCTGAAGTACAGCGACCGTTTCCATTCCTTTGTGACAACACACCCGTTTGCCTCAAGATGTGTACGTGCCTCCGCTAGGTTCTCCACTGTGAAGCTGGGGACGGGAGGGTGGAGCTCCAGCTCCTGGACGTACAGCGAAATGGCCCCTGTGTCGTAAACCACGAGCTTTTCTTTGACATTATTGGGCGTGAACCCTAACACTTTCTCGTAGAAGATACGGGACTTTTCCAGGCTCTCCACGGTCACCGCGATGTCCCTGCTACCGATGAATTTCATGTTAAACACACATAGCTGGGGAGAAATAACGGTTACCACGGCAGAAATCACTAGGTATACACTGGAATAAAAAAAGGCATCACTATTGTAGGCATGTTACGATTCAATGGTGCTTTCATTCAAGCGCTCTTCTTTCTAGATAAAAGGAGGGAAGTCGATAACGACTCAGGTGAGCCATTGAGCTCGGAGACCCAAAACGAGGGTACACAATCAGATACGAACCCTCGGGGGGAATTGATTACATCTACAAGGGTGAGGGGTGGCACAACCCGGAGACCGGGAAAACATACGATAACGAGCAGGAAGATGATTCGTTGCGCATGAGTGAAGTGCAGTCATCCTTCGTCTGAACGTGAGTACACAGCCTTTCCCGTTTGTACCCACACAGGGAGAGGAAAAACGTCAAAGTATGACCATTGAGGGCGCTGCAGGAAGAAATATGCAGTTTACGTAGTTTTGGGTTCAACAAATTCTATATTGTACCATGCCAATACAGTACACGTTCTCGGTGTGTGGGTTAGATGGTAGAGTTCTGTGACCGCTGTGGATCCTTCATGAAGCAGAGTCTCAGTGGATACGAGTGCCCACGTTGCGGATTGGTCAGGCTAGAGGAGGTCATCGAGGTCAAGACTGCCCCTGAGCACAAGGCCGAGCCGGTGTACGTCATGAGTGGCGTTGATAGCGCCATTGTAGTGGAGCGCACCTGTCCGGATTGCGGGAATAGAGAAGCATACAGGAGCGTCAACGTGTCACTGGGTGAGCACGCGGGCGTCAACACGGACCGCAGCGTCGAGAAGTTCAAGTGCGTAAAATGTGGGCACTCCTGGGTAGAAAACTAGTTACCGGGGTTTTACCTGGACGTTTACCGGGATTCCTTCCTCGATGCTCTTTGACACGATGCAGAAATCCTCGAATAATTTACTGCAACGCTCGTACTGGCTGCCGAAATACTCCATGTCCATCTCGGGGCTGATATCGACGTTGATCTCGGCGATCCTCCACCTGCCCTTCTCGTTCCTCCGCATCCTGCCCTCGACATTGGTCTCTATGCCACCGACCTCTGCCCTTGCCTTGTTGAGGCAGAACAACAGGCTCGCCGTGAGGCAGTTGCCCATGGCTGCCGCCAGTACCTTTGACGCATTTGGACCCACATCGCCGCCCACCGGATCGGGCTCGTCCATCTTGAAATCAAGTCCAACAAGGCCGAAATCCACGCTGAACACAAAGTCCTTCTCCCTTTTCATCGAGACCTTGAAGGTCTTCTCATCTTCACCCATAAGAATCAATTGAGATAGAGCGGCGCAAAATAAAAGCTGAGGGTCGAGAAACTCAGGGGGTCTCACATATAGAGTAAGGCAACCCATAAAACCGGAGAGGGCTCCCTATTTCCCATGTCTAGCATGCGCAGGAAGGAAAAGGAGATCATCGAAAAGGTAATCCAGGAAGAGATTCTAAGGCAGGCAGAGGTGGGGAGGCTGGGAACTGCAGTGGACGGCGTCCCATACGTCGTTCCAATGAACTTTTGCTACGTCAAGGACGCTATCTACCTCCACAGCTTCAGGGACGGTAAGAAGATCAGGGCTATCAAGTCAAACCCTAGGGTCTGCTTCGAGGTAGACGAGGGAGAGATCATCAAGGGCGAAACCCCGTGCGACTACAGCTGGAAGTTTACCAGTGTCATTGTCAACGGCGTGGCCACGGTCGTTGAGGATCAGGACGAGAGGCTCAGGGGGCTGCGGCTCATCAGCGACAAGTACAGCCCGGGCAAGGGTGTCATGATCACACCTGAGATCATGGAAAAGAACAAGCACGTCTGGATAATCCGCATCGACGTCGAAGAGATGGCGGGAAAGAAGAGCCCAGCATAAGCGCGCGCGGTATTGTACCTGACTGCAGGGGACCTACTGCCCTGCTAATATTCATTTACCCCTACCCCGTTATCTTGAGTGATAATATTGGGAGTCCTCCTTACGCCTATCATACTCAGGAAAGAGTTGAAGCTGGATAACCTCCGGGGCAGGAGCTTCGCCGTGGACGGGTACATAGTATTACATGAGTTCCTGGCGATGATCAGGGACAGGACGGGGACTCCGCTGAGGGATAAAGACGGGAATGTCACAAGCCATCTTGTGGGGCTAGCATTTAGGACCACTAAGCTGATCTCAGACTACGGGATGCATCTGGTCTTCGTCTTCGACGGCAAGCCACCCTCCCTGAAGATGAAGGAGTTGGATATGAGACGAGAAGTGAGGAGGAAGGCTGAGAGGGAGTACCGTGATGCAGTTGAGCGAGGGGACCTTCCCGCAGCGTTCTCGAAGGCTGTGATGACGGGCGGGTTGACCAGGGCTCTCGTGGACGACGCGAAGCATCTACTTGACCTCCTTGGCATCCCCTGGGTCCAAGCCCCCAGTGAGGGCGAGGCCCAGGCGGCATACATGGCGGTACAGGGCCACGTCTGGGCGTCCAACAGCAAGGACTATGACTCACTGCTGTTCGGTGCCCCGAGGGTGGTCCGTTTTCTCTCAATCAGCGGGCGTGAGTGGCTTCCAAGCAAGGACAGGGCCAAGAAGGTCTATCCCGAGCTGATAGAGCTGGATAAGTTTCTGGGTCACTTGGAGATTAATAGAGAGCAGCTCATCGACCTTGGCATCCTTGTGGGGACCGATTTTAACGACGGGGTAAAGGGAGTAGGCCCCAAGACGGCGCTGAAACTTGTACGTAAGCATGGAAGGATCGAGGACATGCCCCAGGATATCCGGGAGAAGCTACCTGATACCGTTGACAGGATACGTGACTTGTACCTCAACCCTGACGTGACCGATGATTACAGTGTCGAACCAGGGGTCCTCCAGGAGGATGATCTGGACGCCTTCCTTGTGGGCGAGAGGAATTTCTCGACCAAACGCGTACAGACCATCATCAACAGGATGAAGAACCGTGCCGCCCAGAAGTCATTGAAAGAGTTCTTCGGAGACAGCAGATGATCTTTTTCAAAGAGCTGGCTTCGCTGTGTAAGAGTCTTGAGGCGACCACCAAGAGGAAGGAGAAGACTGCACTCATCTCCATGTTCCTCCACACATTGGGCGAGTCCGAGATCAAGCCTGCCATCCTACTCATCATCGGTAGCGTCCTACCCGAGACCGATAATCGAACCCTTGACGTTGGCTGGAGGACCATCAGCAGGATAATTGACAGGAAGGGACAGACCACCCTTTTCAGACGTGACCTGACAGTCAACGATGTCTACGATACCCTCATCGAGGTCGCTGACTCGGAGGGGCCTGGAAGCAGGAAGAACAAGGTCAGGCTGATTGAGCGGCTGTTCTCGGATGCCGGGCCGGTTGAGTCTGAGATTTTGGTCCGGATTATCTTCAGGGAGATGCGAATCGGCGTCAACGAGGGCATGATGATGGAGGCCCTGGCCGAGGCCGTGAGTGTTCCTGGTGCCTTGGTCAGGAGGGCGCTTATGATGACCGGAGATATAGGTAAGGTGGCGGAGGAGGCCGTCCTCAGGGGAGAAGATGGCCTGATGAGCCTTGAGGCGACCCTTTTCGTCCCACTGAAGCCCATGCAGGCTAACACCGCTGAGACCGCGGATGCCGTTATTCGGGAGTACGGCGGGAAAACCGCGTTCGAGTACAAGTACGATGGGGCGAGGATTCAGGTTCACGGTAAATCGGGAGATGTCCGAGTCTTCAGCAGGAGGCTCAGTGAAGTCACAGAGAGCCTACCTGATGTAATATCCACTATCAGTTTATTCGATATTAAACGGGATTTCATTCTAGAGGGAGAGGTCGTTGCCATTGGCAAGCGGGGGAAACCGTTGCCGTTCCAGGATCTGATGCGTAGATTTGGACGAGTCAATGACGTCGAGGAAATGGTCAAGCGCATCCCGCTCCGGCTACACCTGTTCGATGTGCTCTACTTGAGTGACAGGCTTCTCATCGATGAGCCATACGAGGAGCGGTGGTCCGAGTTGGAAAGACTAGTTCCACATGAATACCTTGTGAAGAGAATAGTCACCGACAATCCGTCCGAGGCCGAAGAGTTCATGGAACAAGCCCTAAAGGAGGGGCACGAGGGTTTGATGGCGAAGCGTCTTGACAGTAGGTACATCCCTGGAAAGCGGGGCAAGCTGTGGTACAAGCTCAAGACCACTGAGAGCCTGGATGTGGTGGTGGTGGCGGCTGACTGGGGATCAGGGAGGAGACGTGGCTGGCTAAGCAACTACCACCTGGGCGTCCATGATGGGAACGAGTACCTGGTTATCGGGAAGACGTTCAAGGGACTCACAGACGACGAATTCGAGTGGATTACTAAGCACCTGCAATCGCTCAAGGAGCGCGAGACGGGGCACACCGTCCATGTCAGGCCAGAGCTTGTTGTGGAGGTGGCTTTCAACGAGATTCAGAAGAGCCCCCACTACAAGTCAGGATACGCCCTGCGTTTCGCAAGGATTACTCGCATCAGGACGGACAAGGCTGCGGGTGAGGCCGATACGCATCAGAGGGTTCACGCGTTATACGAGAAGCAGTTCGAGCACAAGGACAGGCTCTAGTCCTTGCCAAAGTTCCTAAGACCGGAGATGACCCTCTGGGTCAATGAATCGCTGCTAATGGGTGTTCCCTCTGTCCTGGGTACCGTCCTCAGCTCGATGAGCTGGTAGTGGGTGAGCAGCCCCAACATTATCATGAGGTTCACGACTAACGTCCACCAGCTCAGCGCTGTGAAATATATCGTGACCGTGTTGGTCATCTCGATACCCGCTGGCATCGTGACGCCCAGCGAGGCCAGGACGATGGCCACAATGCTGACGTAGTAGACCCAGACTACCCGTGTCTTCAATGTCTCGGACTCATGTCTGAGCTTGTCTACACTGTCAATCTTATCCTGCCATTTGTCCCCGAAACCTATGACATCTATGGCCTCTGGGTCAAGCTCGATGATACCCTGCATCTTGATGACGAACTCCTGGTCCTCCCTCATCATCCTGTTCCTCTGGGTGCTCTGGTATGTCCTGAGCCTAGAGTCAAAGTCCTCGTCAAAGAGGAGCCACCACATGGTATAGTTGCCACCTGAAAGCAACAGGGCGATTAGGATGAGGATGTATGGCTCGATCAATCTATGTGATAACTACTCTAGGAGCTATAAAAATTAAAAGAAAAAAGGAAGGGTTTTAGGCGTCCTTCAGCTGGTCCAGCGGGGGCTTCAGGTCCTTGGGGATAGGTGACTCGTACACCCTGCCATTCAACCTTTCAACCCACTCTGCCTTGACCTTCTTCATCAGCTCAGGCTTTGTCAGAAGCTCCAGTCCCGCTGCTGCGTGGACCTTTGTGCTGAACATGAGACCCTTGTGGCCGATGCTGTGACCGGTCTGTGCGGTGAACTGCCAACTGTGTCCAGGTGTACCAAGTGACATACATGTGGTGCTGAACTCGATGGTTGGGGTTACCCAGCTTACATCGCTGACGTCAGTGCTGCCGGCTCCAACCATTCCTGCACGGTAGTCGTCCCTGACGATGTCGTCAAAGTCAACGTCCCTTAACTTCTGCCAGTCTGGCCTGCCGGATTTCTGGAGGCTGTTCATCTTCTTCTCGACGTCCCAGTTCTCGGACATCTTCTTTGCGAATGCGTAGTCCTCGTCGCTGAACTTTGGTGCCCCGATGTCCCTCATCTTCTCGACGACTAGCCTCGCCAGAACACCGTTCGGCATCTTGTCATAGCAGCCCGTGAGGAACTCCACCTTGCTGGTGGTCCTCGCCATGAGGTTTGCCCCCTTGACGATGTCCATGATCCAGTCATAGGTCTCATTGACCTGCGCCCTCTCGGGTGCCCTATTGTAGTACCATGTTCTAGCATATGCTGGTACGACGTTTGGCTGTCCCCCTGCCTCCTCGTGTATGTAGTGGACACGTGTCTTCTCTGTGACGTGCTCACGCATGAAGTTGACACCGTTGCTCATGAGCTCGACTGCATCGAGTGCGCTGATGCCGTTCTCGGGGTCACCCGCTGAGTGCGCTGTCCGTCCATAGAAGTGAACCTTGAAGCTGTTCATGGCGTTGCTTGAACCAGTCCCTGCAGTGTTCGAGCTGCTGGGGTGGTGTGCCAGCACAGCATCCACTCCGTCGAATAGTCCGTCCCTGACCATCCAGACCTTGCCGACAAGCGTCTCCTCAGCTGGGCAGCCATAGACCTTGATGGTTCCCGGAATATTGTGCTCTTCCATGGCGACCTTGAGAGCAATTCCAGCGGCTACTGCCCCTGCACCGTAGATGTTATGTCCACAGCCGTGTCCAGGTGCTCCTTCCTTGACTGGGTCCTTGTACGGCACTGCCTTCTGGCTGATCCCTGCGAGGGCGTCTAGCTCTCCTAGGATGCCGATAGTTGGTCCTCCCTCACCGTTTGTCCATGAGCCCATGAACGCGGAGGGCATCTCAGCAACTCCCCGGTCCACCTTGAACCCGGATTTCTCTGAGATGTTTGAAAGGTATTCTGCTGTCTTGAACTCAAGTAAACCGAGCTCGGCAAAGTCCCAGACCTTGTCACTCCACCCGATTATCTTCTTCTCGTTCTCATCAATCCATTGATAGGCGGTATCTTTCAACTTGATCAGTAAATTGTACCGCCTAGAAACTTTTTAAAACCATCCACGGAGCTACTCGTCGGACCAGTTGGGTAGCCTTGCCTTGACTGCATTGAACAGAAAGTGCCCCAGGCCGATGGTCACGAGTCCCTGGATGAAGTTGAATATGCCGATCAGCGGGAGGAGCCCAACTGTGGTAGCCCACGGTACTCCCCAAAAGTTTGGTAGTACGTAGAGGTTTACAACAGTCATGATGAGTACCCTTGAGGTGATGCCCAGCGCCCAAGCTCTGTAATTGGTACCAAAACGTGCCTTGAGAACTGATTCCCCCAAGTGTAACCCGAGGACCGTGGATAACTCGGCGAAAACTTTCATGGAGGCTGATATCCAATTACCGCTTCGCATGAAGATGCCTAATCCTGCGACGATGCTCGTTGTGACCGCAGATGGGAACCCGTACATGAAGAGGCTCATTATTATCGGGATTCCAGTGAAATCGAATTTGAGGTTGGGGTACCATGGGAACGGTATTTTCAGCCCAGAGTACTTCAGGGAGTAATCAAAAACGATTACCAGAGCTGCCATTATCGCGGTCCCTGTGAGGATTGCCGTCCTGTTTTGTTTTCCCATCCTGATCACTAACTCATATCCAGTTCAGGGTTAGAATAAAAAATTAGCTACAACTTGTGATGTTTAAGATGCCGAGAGTCTGCCTCTTCTGCGGGTATTCCTCTTGAGTGATCTCTCCCCGTGCGTACCTCATCTTTAACATATCAAGGGGACTCTGCAGGAGCTGTTGCGCGCGCTAATTAATTAACCGGTTCAAGCTTGAGCTAGTGGCCGAACCTCTCTTTCTTGGTCCTCATATAATCCTCGTCGAACTCCTGGACTGGTAGCTCAAGTGGGACAGTGGGGCTGACGGCAATACCATAGTATCGCACCGGCTTGACCTTGTCCGGGTTATTGGCCAGTAGCCTGATGCTTATCATCCCCAGTTTCCCGATCATGGCTGCCGAGACCTCGTAGTCCCTCTCATCTGGTTCAAAACTCAGGTGGAGATTCGCGTCGTAGGTGTCAAACCCAGCGTCCTGGAGCAGGTATGCCTTGATCTTGTTGACAAGCCCAATACCCCTACCCTCCTGCTGTATGTAGAGTAGAATCGCGTATTCCTCAGCTTCAATCAATGTGAGGGCCGTGTGGAGTTGGGGGCCACAGTCTCACCGCAAAGAGTAGAGTGCATCCCCTGTCAGGCAGTTACTGTGTATCCTTATCAATACGTCCTCCTTCCCGCACTCGTCGCCCTTAACCACCGCTATGTGGTCCCTGTAATCCTTGTTGTTGGCGAACCCCAGTATCATGAAAGACCTGTACAGACTTGGAAGCTCAGCGACCACAACGAGTCTTATGCAAAGATTCTTGGAGCAGTTTTCGCAGTTCCAGTCAAACAGGCACGTCTTGTAGTCTTAATGTCTGCTTCCCTCCGCTCGTAATATGACTCGGACAAAATGGTTCCTGTTTGAGTTTGCTTTGGCTCTGAATAACATTTTCCTGTCGTTGAATGGGCAGGTGCTTCTGCCCAAAGCCCTTAAAAACATTGCACGTTAGTAACTGAAAGGTGAAGGAAGTGCATCAACTCCAATATCTACCAGCGGAGTCGGCGATCTCCGCAAACTAATTCTTCGTACCCTTAATGATAACCAACTACTTGTCCTGAACTCAGTCGCAGATCAGGAACAAAGTCTGACAAGCCTACTGAGGCAACTATCAAAAGAATACGGAATTCCCTTATCGACGCTGAAACTGAACGCGCGTATACTAAGAGAACTCAACCTCATCAGCTACGGGTCAATCCGTGACAAAAAAGTAGCCCAGCTTGAAAACTTGGGTAAATTCGTTGTCAAGCTCATGATGGATGACCCAAGGAGGGCTATGGTCCAGTTTGCTGATTGATTAACGATATTCCTCTGGAATATCTTCGCCCTGCATGATCTCGTTGATGCGTGCGTCTATCTCCGCGATTATCTTCTTTCTGTCCACCTTTCCCATTATGGTCAACGGCACGGACTCTCTGAACGTTATCTTTGTGGGCACCATGTACGCCTCAAGTTGATCTGCACAAAGACTTAGAAGTTCTTTCTCAAATTTCTCTGAACCCGTCTCGCCTTTTCGGGGGACAACCATTGCCCGGATGTCTGTAGCGCATCTTAACGGGTCTGGGACCCCAAAAGCTATTGCGTACTCAATATATGGGTGAGATGTGAGGGTCTCCTCGACCTTTGTAGGCCACACAGTCCTGCCGTTGGCGACTATTCTATCGTTTTTTCTCCCAACGATGTAGAGATAGCCTTTTTCATCTATCCTGCCGATGTCCCCTGTGTAGAGCCAACCTTCCCGGAGTACTTTTTTTGTCGATTCCTCGTCGTTAAGGTATGCCTTCATCAGCTGTGGTCCTCTAACGATAATCTCCCCATCCTTGTTGGGCTGCATCTCGATCTCGCCGAGCTGGAGGTCCATTATCTTGACTTCGGTGTCCGGGTATGGTAGCCCGGTGCTCTCGTAATTCGGGTCTCCTTCAACTGGGGTGGCTGATATAATAGGCCCCGCTTCTGTGAGCCCATAGCCCTGGTACATCCTCGCCCCAGATAGCTCCTCGAAAGCCTTCATGACATCAATAGGGATCGAGGCTCCTCCTGATGAGCAGGTTGTTAGGCTGGTGAGATCGTACTTGTCAAGGCTCGGGTAGTCCATTACCTGCCTGATCAGCCGTGGTATCAGCGGGAAGTGTGTTACATTGTGGGTGTGGGTTGCCTTGATTATCGTTTCTGCCGTCGGGTTGGGCAGGAGCATCATGGTACACCCAAAGCTCACGGCCTCGTTCATGACCACCAGGCCGTAGCTGTGGAAGAAAGGCATGGCGCACAGTATGATAGGCCAGCCGGCTGACTGTGGCTTCGCACTGTAGCCCCATCCCCTCAACCAGTGATATGATTGCAGAGCGTTAACTATCTGACTGTAGTGGGTCAACTGTACCCCTTTTGGCTCGCCTGTTGTGCCTGACGTGAACATGATTACCGCCACGTCCTCCTGAGGGTCTATCGCAGGGTAGTCATCAACTTTTGAT